>Ga0164313_10003129_pt1 | contig 14779 bp, 15 predicted proteins | sample GuaBasSedimGuay4_FD_113735 | JGI IMG/M metagenome (GOLD analysis project Ga0164313, IMG submission 113735) | Subseafloor sediment microbial communities from Guaymas Basin, Gulf of California, Mexico - Guay4, Core 4569-4, 0-3 cm | ecosystem: Environmental > Aquatic > Marine > Hydrothermal vents... | reverse complement strand
CTGAAGAAGTAAAGGAAGAGCCTAAAGCTGAAGAAGTAAAGGAAGAGCCCAAAGCTGAAGAAGCAAAAGAGGAACCTAAAGCTGAAGAAGTAAAGGAAGAGCCTAAAGCTGAAGAAGTAAAGGAAGAGCCCAAAGCTGAAGAAGCCAAAGAGGAACCCAAAGCTGAAGAAGCCAAAGAGGAACCCAAAGCTGAAGAAGCCAAAGAGGAACCCAAGGCAGACGAGAAGAAAGAAGACAAATAGATTCTTAGAATGCGTGTTCCAGGCGGAGCTAGGGTAGGGAAAATTTCCAAACCAAATGGACTCCAGGGAAGATTGAGTATCATACTTCAACCTGAGGCCGGGAAACACATTGAAATTGATCACCCGTTGTTCATCGATATAGATGGGCAACGGGTTCCTTTTTTTGTGGAGGAGATCGACAGGGTCTCTTCTGATAACGTCATTATGAAATTCGAGTTTATTGAAACCCTGGAAGCAGCCAGGAAGTTTGCCGGGTGCCAGGTCTATTTTGATCCCGAGAAAACATTTGACTCCCCCCAGGGGTCAGATGATTTAAATTCTGTTGTTGGATATAAAGCCCACGACCAGGAACTGGGATTGCTGGGAGAGGTGATAGCCTATATTCAGAATGATATGAACCCGGTATTTCTGATTGATTTCCAGGGGAAAGAGTTGATGGTGCCAGCCGTCGACGAATTCATTGAAAAAATTGATCATAAGCACCTGTCCATCCACCTTATTCTGCCTGAAGGATTAACTACCCTGTAACATTTTTTTATTCCTCTCGTCTTTGGTTTGAGTTAATCATAAACTAAAGTGTATACAATATGAAAAGATTTATTTTTCCCTTAGCAGCACTGCTTATAGTGTTTCTGGGAAGCAGTTTTATTTCTCCGGCTATGGCTACGGAGGATATTCGTCAGCTTGATTCATTCGACGGAATTGGGATCAGCATCAGCGCAGATGTATATTATATACAGGGTGATAAACATGAAATCTCAATTGAAGGAGACGATAGGGATGTGGAGGAACTGATCACAGAAGTAAGGGATGGTTTCCTTAAGGTGAAATATAATGATTGGAGAATCAAACGTTCGAAATTAACTATCTACATTACATCCAAAGAGCTGGAATCTGTAAAGATGTCAGGTTCTGGTCAGTTTAATATGGACAAGCCCCTCTCTTCAGAGGAGATGGAACTTGCCATATCAGGTAGTGGGGATATTAGTTTTACTCAATTGAAGGCCGAAGAGGTGGATGTGAAAATCTCCGGTTCTGGAGATATCTACCTGGAAAGTGGAAGTGCCGAAGAGCTGGATGTTAAAATCAGTGGATCGGGCAAACTGATGGCAGAGACCTTTAAGGTTTCAGAATGTGGAGTTTCCATTAGCGGATCCGGAGGGGTAAAAATTACCTGCACAGATGAATTGGAATCCAGAATTTCTGGAAGTGGCAAGGTTCACTACCATGGTGATCCCAGGGTGAACAGTACCTCATCAGGATCGGGGAAAACAGTCTCTTTCTAAAGATACGGAGCACCCCTGTCTCAAAGAGGAAGGGGTTTACAGGAGCGGTCGCCAAAAGCGACCACCTGCGGGCTGTCTGTTCATTCAGGCAGCCTGTTTTTATTTCTGCAGCCCTCAATGTGGTTAGGGGCGGATCACTGTGATCTTGCCCCCTGGTTCAATCTTAATGATGGAGGAAGGAAGAGCAGCGGTTGTATCATCCTGTCTCCATTCAACCACATAATCCACACTCTCAAGAATGCCGGGTTTAATTTGACTGAACATGGCCGGGGAGTGCTCTCCGGAAATGTTTGCCGAAGTAGAGACAATGGGCTTCCCGGTGCGTTCCAATAGCTGCCGACAGAAGGGGTCAGTTGTGATGCGAATCCCAACTGAACCATCTTCGGCAATAAGGCCTGCTGCCAGATTCCTGGCCCCCGGATAGATGATTGTGGTTGGTTTTGTGGCGTGTTCCAATAGATTTATGGCACGTTCGGGAATTGTTTCAAGATAATCTTTCAGCATGGAGGTTCCGTTCACCAGTACCAGCATGCTTTTATGGTCTCCACGTTGTTTTATCCGGAATATCCTTTGAACAGCGTCCTGATTTGTTGCATCACATCCAATACCCCAGATGGTGTCAGTGGGATAGAGTATAAGGTTTCCCGAAACGATAAGTTGGCTGGTTTTTCGAACTTCCTCAACCATCATTCAGAGTTTCCAGGTAGACATTATACAGTGCCGGGATGGTCTGTTCTTCCCTGAATTTTAGTGCATGGGCACCTCCCTCACGTATGAGTCGATCTCTCAAAGCCGAATCCTCCAGCACCTGAGAAATGGCATGTACCATCTCCTCCCGGTTTTCCGGATTGATCAGAATACCTCCCTTTCCGGCAGTTTCTTCCAGGCATCCTCCCCTTGAGGTAATCACCGGGACTCTGGAATTGAGAGCTTCCAATACAGGAATCCCAAATCCTTCATAAGATGAGGGATAAATAAATCCACGTGATCCCTGGTATATTGCTGGCAGGTCGGAAACCTGTACGTGGTCAAGAAAATGTATATTCTTTATCCCGTTTTTCTCAATGAAGTTCTTCACCTGATTGAAGTAAGCGGTCTTTTTTCCCACCACCACCAGCGGAATATCCAATTTCCCATGGTACAGTGCTTCAACAATCTTCAGCAGATTTTTTCGCTCTTCGATGGTCCCCACATAGAGCATATATTCAGTCGGGAGTGCGAATTGATGCCGGGTATGATTCATTCTCTCTTCACTGACCCTGCTGTAGAATTGCCTGCTACATCCCTGGAAAACAATCTTTATTCGTGATTCATCAATATCCAGAAAGCGAATGATATCCTGTTTGGTCTGCTCACTGATAGCAATTACTCTGCTGGCAGAGTCTGCGGCATATTGAACTTTCTTTTTGTAGAAAAAACGATCGATGGATTTATAGAGTTCTGGATGTTCCAGGAAAATCAGGTCATGAATTGTAACAATTGATTTGGTAGAACTTCGGTGAATTCCGTATGGCAACTCATTGCTGAGCCCGTGGTAAATGTCTACGGCATCTTTCTTAAGCAGCTGACTTAACTGAAAGCTCCGCCAGTAAGATCCGCGGATTGAGCCGGAATTTGCCCGTGGTCTCCTGATAGTAGATGTTTTAGGCTCCTGGAAAAGATCATCATCTGCAATTGACGGTGTATAAAGCAGGCAATCATTCTCCGGGTAAAACCGGCAAACATTTGAAATTACATACCTGCTGTAATTCCCCAGGCCACTGATGTTGTTAAAGGCCCTTTTTGCATCATATCCAATTCGCATCAGACGGCTACATTATATTCCCTGAGGGCATCGTTCAGGGAGGTTTTAAGATCTGTAGATGGTTTTCTTCGGCCAATAATCAGGGCGCATGGCACCTGATAATTGCCAGCAGGGAATGATTTTGTGTAGGAGCCCGGGATCACTACCGCCCGTGCAGGCACAACGCCTTTCATCTCAACTGGTTTTTCGCCGGAAACATCAATAATTCTGGTGGAGTTGGTGAGTACAACATTGGCTCCTAAAACAGCTTCAGATTCCAACCTCACTCCTTCAACCACGATGCATCGAGATCCTATGAAACAGTTATCTTCAATAATCACAGGAGCAGCCTGAACAGGCTCAAGCACACCGCCGATACCTACTCCTCCACTCAGGTGCACGTTTTTGCCAATCTGGGCACAAGATCCAACGGTGGCCCAGGTGTCGACCATGGTCCCTTCGTCTACAAAAGCTCCTATATTGACATATGAAGGCATCAGAATCACCCCTTTTGAGATGTATGCACCATAGCGTGCGACTGCATGGGGAACTACACGTATTCCCTTTTCCTTATACCCTGTTTTCAGAGGGATCTTATCATGAAATTCAAAGGGAGGAACCTCAATGCTTTCCATCTGTCTGATGGGGAAATAGAGAATGACTGCCTTTTTGACCCAATCATTTACAATCCACTTACCTCCTTCTTTATTCGCTACGCGAAGCAAGCCACTATCCAGCTGTCCAACCACTTCATTGATACTGCTCTGCACATCCGCTTCCTGCAGTAATGTCCGGTCATCCCAGGCTGCTTCAACGATCTTTTTCAGGTTCATTTCTTATTTGATTTGATTGTGATTTAAATTCCTCAAAGTAACAACTTTAACCAGTCGGGCTGCCAGGTAGATGACTACCAGGGTAAATATAATGGTTGCACCCGATGGAATATCCAGATAATAGGAAATTATAAGACCCAACAACGAGGCAAAAAACCCAATGATTATTGATCCTACCATGATATAATCAAAGCGATTGGTAAAGAGGTTGGTAATATTTTGTGGGATGGTCAGCACTGAAAGCACAAGGATGATTCCAGCGGTTCGAATACTCAATACGATTGAGAGCGCCACCAGCACAATCAACATGTAATTCAGCAGCATCACCGGAATTCCCCTGATTCTGGCAAACTGTTCATCAAATGCCACGTACAATATTGGCTTATAGAGGAATGTGAAGACAAGTGAAACAACCACTGCAAGGACAAACATGAGCCAGAGATCAGTACTGGTCACCGTGATGATACTTCCAAAGAGATAGCTCATCAGGTTGGGTGCATAGCCGGGTGTAAGGTAGATAAAGATTATTCCCAGCGCCATTCCAAAGGACCAGAGGATAGCAATGATCGAGTCGTTCCGAAGTATTTTGCGACGGGTAAGATTTTCTGTTGTCAGGGCGGCCAGGACTGCAAAGATTGCTGCTCCCGCAAGTGGAGGGAAACCTAAGAAATAGCCGATACCCACTCCGCCAAAGGATGCATGGGTAATTCCACCACTGATAAACACCATCCTTTTGGAAACAATATAAGTCCCTGTGATTCCACATGCCACAGACATGAGGAACGCAGCCAGGATGGCGTTTTGTATAAATGTATAGCTGAGAAGCTGCAGGAGGTCCATAAAGTTAATGATTGTGTTCCTTCATAACCCGGTGGGGTATGGGCCCGTGGGAGATGATCTCTATGGGACAGTTATATACCTTCAACTGTTCATCACTGATCTCATTTGAAGTATGATAATGCAGATCTTTGTTTACACAGGCAATGGTCTTTATATAGGGTGAAATGGTCCCAATGTCGTGGGAGACAAGCAAAATTGCCATTGTTGCGTTCAATACCTTGAGTAGACTGTAGAGTTCCATTTCAAATTGATTGTCCACATGTGTATCTGGTTCATCCAGCACAAGGAGCCTTGGTGATGAAATAATCGCCCTGGCCAGCATAGCTCGTTGAAATTCACCGCCTGAAAGTTCTCCGATTGACCTGCCTTGAAGTGATCCCAGGCCAACTTTCTCAAGCATCTCTCCAACTTTGTTTTTGTCAGTTTTACGAGTTCCGATTCCCAGTTTCAATCCATGTTCCAGCCCTGAGGCTACTACCTCGCTGACTGTAATTGGGAAACTTTCATCCACCTGGTTGCCCTGTGGAAGATATCCTATCTCAGACCTCTCAAGTGATGAGCTGATGCTGCCACCCATTGGCTTCAGCAATCCCAGGATGATTTTTACCAGTGTTGTCTTGCCTCCTCCGTTTGGACCAATGATGCCGATAAAGTCTTGATCTGCTATGGAAAGAGATACATTCGTGAGTACCTTTTGTTTCCTGTAGGCGAAGTCAACCTGAGTTATTTGTAGAATTGGGTTATCCATCATAGGGTAGAGTGAAGCTGTTCTGCAATATAGAGCATTTGACTTTTCCATTCCTCATCCAGGGGGTTAAACTGGATGATTCCTGCACCGGTTTCCTTAGCCAGAATTTCAGCATTGGTCCGGTCAAACTGACTTTGAATAAAGATTGTCTTGATGTTATTTTCAAGGCCCAGGTCAGTCATTCTTTTCAAATGGGCAGGGGAGGGTGTTTTCCCCTCGATCTCAAGGGACATCTGTATCAGATTATAATCCCTGGCAAAATAGGTAAGGGCCGGGTGGTAGATCATAAAACTACCATTTTCCTTATCGTTCAATAATGAAGAGATGGCCAGGTGAAGAGAATCCAATTCAGAACTGAATGATTCAAACCTCTCCTTGAGTAACGCTTGTTCTCCCGGCAGTAACAGGAGTAGCTCATTGTAAACGTTGACAGCAATAACCCTGGCATTTGGGACCGACATCCAGACATGCGGGTCGATGCCAATGTGGTCATGGCCATGATGAGGCGTTTTTTCCTCTTCCCGGATGACTTCAATGCCTTTAGAGAGATCAGTGATCTTCATCCGGGGATTGATGGCCATTAATTTATCCATCCAGCTATTTTCAAATCCAACATAACCAATCCTCATATAGAGTGTGGACTGGCTTAGCCTGGTCAGTTGAGACGGGGTGGGTTCATAGGTGGCAGGGCTTGCACCCGGAGGAATCATCACATTAATTTCCACATGGCCTGCCGAGAGCTTTTCGAGGAAGTATTTTTGAGGAAGAATACTTACGCTAATAACCGGTTTATCTGCCTGGGGATGAACCCTGGAGCAGGACAAAATGGGGAGAAAAAGAAATACAATCAGCACAATTTTATTCATCTTCTTCCTGGTTTAAAAATTTTATAAAGTGAAGTTCCTTTAGGAGGAACCGGATCATGACCGTGACCTCCCCATGGATGACAACTTAATATCCTTTTTGTTCCCAAAATCAATCCCTTAATTGGTCCGTGAATCTTCAATGATTCCAGCGCGTATTCAGAGCATGTTGGATGGTACCTGCATGTTTTTGGAAGTGCTGGCGAGATGATCCACTGGTAGATTTTAATGGGAATTATCAGGATGGTCGTCAGTAACCATCTGACCCACCGGATCAGGAAAAAATTGTTAAAACGATCCAGAAAACTATCTGCTTTATCCATATTGCCCGTAATTGACGCAAAATTAGCAATAAAAGAAGACTAATTTAGATCATTTCTTACATGGATATAATTTCAATTTTATGTAATTTTGCGACTTATTTTTACAATTGGGATAAAAACAAGTTCATTTTAAATAAATCTATTACCATGAAAGAAGCTGTAGCCATACTCTGTGCTGGTGGTCCTGCACCAGGAATTAATACTGTAGTTAGTTCTGTTACAAAAATATTCAATAACAACGGTTACAATGTAATCGGTATCAATGGAGGGTATAAAAGTCTATTCTCTGAGGAGCCTGCATTTGAGTTTTTGGATTTTGATTATGCAGATCAGATCTACAGCAGGGGAGGTTCAGCCCTTAAAATGAGCAGGTACAAGCCCAAAGATGAGGAGTTCAATACAGATTTTTTTAAAAAGAACAATGTGAAACTGCTTGTTACCATTGGAGGGGATGACACAGCCTCGACCGCAAACCGCCTTGCAAAGTACCTGGCCAAGCAAAAGCTCGAAGTAAAGAACATTCACGTTCCTAAAACCATTGATAATGATCTTCCCTTACCGGAAGGAAGTCCAACTTTTGGTTATCATTCTGCCATGGAAGAAGGGGTACGTATCTCTTCGACCATATATGAAGATGCAAGAACCAGTGGAAACTGGTTTGTTGTAAGTGCTATGGGACGTGAAGCTGGTCACCTTGCATTCGGAATTGGAACCGCATGCCACTATCCGATGATTATCATTCCTGAAATGTTTAATAAAACCAAGATCACCTTTGATAAGATTACCCGGATGGTTGTTTCATCCATGGTAAAAAGAAGGCTCCTTGGAATTGACTATGGAGTAGCCATGATTAGTGAGGGTGTATTCCATTTTATGAGTGATGAGGAGATTATCGATACAGGAATTAATTTCACCTATGACGATCATGGGCATCCTGAACTCGGAAATGTAAGTAAATCCCATATTTTTAATATGCTTACCCAACAACATTTGAAATCCCTGCGTATAAATGTGAAAAGCCGTCCGGAAGAGATTGGTTATGAACTTCGTTGCTGCAGGCCAATGGCCTATGACCTCTCTTATGCAACCCGATTGGGATTGGGCGTATACTATCTTTTCACAAAAGGTGAAACCGGATGTATGACCACTATTGACCGGGCTGGAAATATAACACCACTTTATCTGAAAGATGTTGAAGACGAAAATGGAAAGGTAAAACCACGTCTTGTAAATATTGATTCTGAGCATGTTCAGGTTATTTTCCGGAACAATTTACATTACATTACCAAGGAGGATTACAGAGCCGCTAAGAAGTATGTGAAGAATCCAGAAGACTATGATTTCCTGAAGATCCTGAAATGGGATGAGTAGACTCTTTTCCCCTAACATTGATTTATATTAATTATTGGCTTATTTTTAAAGAAAAAAGCCATGGCACAGGGAATAAAGAAAAAAGGGACAATTGGAATATTGACTGGCGGTGGGGATGTGCCTGGATTAAATCCGGCAATCCGTGCCGTTACCATTCGAGCCCTCCGGGAGGGTTACCAGGTAGTTGGTTTACGCAAGGGGTGGTCAGGAATCATTGAGATAATCCGTGATAAAAATGCAGATAATGGGGACCATTTCGTGGTTCTTACCGAACAGATTGTTAATAAAGCCGGCAGAACAGGGGGTACTTTTCTACATACATCAAGGGTAAACCCAAGCAAAGTTAAAAAGGAGGATGTACCCATACATCTGAGGGATACCTATAACAAGGAGGTAAACGATCTAACTCCGGATGTTCTGGAAAATCTGGCTTATCTGGGAATTGATTTCTTAATCCCCATCGGGGGAGATGATACACTCAGTTATGGAGTGCGCCTTTACCAGGAAGGTTTTAAGGTCATTGCCATCCCGAAAACAATGGATAATGATGTGCCAGGCACAGATTATTGCATTGGTTTCAGCACCTGTGTTACGCGAACTATCAACATGACCAATACATTGAGAACCTCGGCTGGTTCTCATGAAAGAATCCTTGTTTTGGAAGTATTTGGCAGGTATGCAGGATTTACTGCAATGATACCTACCATGGCTGGTGCAGCCAATCGATGTGTTATTCCGGAGCATCAGTTTGATGTGGGACATCTTGCCGAGCTGTTGGTTGAGGACCGTTTTCAGAATCCAAGTAACTACTCAGTGGTGCTGGTTTCAGAAGGATCTACTTTTAAGGGTATGGAAGAGATGATGTTCAAGGATGGTGAGAAGGATGCCTATGGTCATGCCAAATTAGGAGGTATAGGTACCTCGGTGGCCAATCTGATTAAAAAGGAATCTGCAAAATACAATCATGGTACGCCCATTAATATCATTAACCAGCACCTTGGGTATCTTGTAAGGGGAGGTGATCCCGATGCCATAGACTCAATAGTTCCTATGGCTTATGGAAACCTGGCCCTTGACCTGATCCTTAAGGGAATTCATGGCAGGCTGGTGGTGTTAAGAAATGGCCGCTATGACAATGCTCCTTTGGACGTGGTTACCAGTACAAAGAAGGTTGTGGATGTGAAAAAGCATTACAATACAGAGCGATTACGCCCACATTTCAAGAGCTTTGAGTTTCAGCCCCTGTTTATTATGAGTGGATCCTGATGCAAGGTTGCTATACGTATTATTCAATGTAAATCCAGGCCTCATCGATCACATTTTCCCGAATTTCCGGGATCGCGTTCAGGGCTGCCCGAATGGACTCATACGAGTTCGAAGTAACAAGGCTGAAACTATAGGGGCCTGAAAGAATATTCCCTTCATAGCCCAATCCTTTCATTTCAGCTGAATATTCATCAGCATAAGTGGCATTCTTAAATGCCCCTACAATGATGTGTACCTGCGATTTGGCTGCATCTTCGCAGTTGGTTAATTTTAGCATGGCTTCATCCAACTGCATTCGAGCGAGTGCCAATTGATCTTTTAGTTCTTTAGATCCTGCATCTTGGGATTTTAGAGCGTGATTCTCTGCTACTAATGCATCAATTTGTTCCTGTGACATGGATGGCTTCTGGAACAAACTGCATGATGACAGAATCAATCCTAGCAAAACGACACCTATTAAATTCTTCATGACGATTACGTTTTGGTTCTATTTCTTTAAAGATAGTGAAAATAGATTATACTGAAATTAGGTTTTGCAATGATTTGTTAAAAACGCTAAATGTCAGATAATCAAATATATAATTGGTTATTTTGCTGCTGTAGCCAAATAAACAATTAAATCCGGGTTTTTGTTTAAAGTTCTGTACGAGAATATTTATGCTTCTTATCGCAAAAATACCATCAGTGAATGTAAGGATATTATACTGATGCCGACATAACTGTTAACAACAACTTGCAGAGATGATTATACGAACCGGAGCAATGATCTTATTGTTTTCTTATATGGCCGTTTTAAGCGGCCAGGAGCCGGTGTTCCGGCTAAGAGATTTGGATGACCAGTGGAAGGAATATGCCGATTTGAAAGGAGATCAACTTACAGTGATCGACTTTTGGGCTACCTGGTGTCAACCCTGTGTAAGATCCATTCCTTTACTTAACCAGATGTCTGTTGAGTTAAAAAGCAAAGGTGTTAATTTTTTCGGAGTGAGTATTGATGGTCCCAGGAATCAGGCCAAAGTCAAACCCTTCATTCAGTCCATGGGGGTAACGTATCCCATTATCAGGGATATAGATAGTGAACTTATGAAAGAATTAAGTGTGTCTGCTGTACCCACGCTTGTTGTTTATGATGCCGAAGGAGAACAGGTCTATTTCCATGAAGGATTCAGACCCGGTGATGAAGAACTCATTCGCAATCATATTGAAGAGCTTTTGGATGAATAGAATGATAAGAAGAAGTTTAATAAGCCTGTTGGTGGCAGCCCCGTTGACCGGGGTTTACGGACAGCTAACGGGCAATAACCTTTTCGAATACCAGATGGGAAATCTTCCATATTCGGATCCTCGTGACCTTTCGGCCCATTATGATCAGCTGAACCTGGCATATAGATATAAGGGATTAAGAGCCACCCTTCGGTATGAGCATTTCCTTAGTCAGAATGAAGGTAGTTCCTATGCAAACCTGAGTCAGTTCCAGGTGCAATACCGAAAAGACAAACTGGAACTGAAAGTTGGAAATTTTAATGAAACCCTTGGCAACGGGCTGTTGGTAAGGGGCTATGATATTGCAGGCTCTGTTTTTGAGGAGGAGTCATACAGGTCGCGATATGGTTTTTACAGAGATATGCTGGGCTTCTCTGCAAAATATTCAGGTGATATCTGGTACTTTCAGGCCATGCGGGGTAAGTCGCTTGTCAATACCCTGCCCCCCACACTTTCCATGGATGAGCGCAGGATTGATCTTGTGGAAGGAATGGAAACCGGGGTATCATTATTTTATCAAACAGTAGGCCTGATCCTGATGCGGAACAGCAATCCCTTTGAAAAGGATAATTTCTATTCACTGCTCTTTTCCGGATCCATACCGGGCTTCGTCTCGTACAATTTTGAGTATGCTCATAATCTGAAGAATGGGGTTCCCACATTTGCCATGTCTGAGTCGAGCAGGTACGGTATGTATGGTTCCCTCAGTTACAGCCTGGGTTCATTTGGATTGAGCTTTGAATATAAGAATTATCATGACCTGCTTATCGGAACAGGTATCAGCGATCCGCCTACTACGGTCAGAGAGCACAAGTATAAAGTTCTAAACAGGAGCACTCACGTGCCTCAACTCACCGATGAATCAGGGATCCAACTTGAAGGGTATTATACGTTCAGTAACAGTGAACACCTGGTCGTTAACTATACCTATTCATTAAATGAATTTTTTGAGGACTATCGGTTTTCTGAAGTGTTTGTGGAGTATAGCTTCTATCCTGGTAATAAAAGCAATCTGACATTCTTTGCGGACTATGCCTCAGATGAATTTAAATCCGAAGATACCCGGTATGCAGCTGGCAGTGTATGGGAGTATACCATCATTGGTAGCTGGTCCACACAACTGCATCTCGAGTACCAGTATATAGAGAGGGAGTTTGCAGAAAAGGAGCTTTTGCACAATGGAGTGGTTATTGTAGGATTTACAAAATCTCCCGGACTCACAGTTTCTATGGTATGGGAAATGAGCACCGATCCATTTTTAACCGATCATCCGGATACACCTGATATTGAATCGGATACACGGCATTGGCCAGGGATAGAGGCGAGCTATCGGATCAATCCAACAAATACAATCTCGTTATTTGCAGGAAAACGCAGGGGCGGACCTGCCTGCACTTCAGGCATTTGCTACGAAGTGCTGGATTTTGAAGGAGTGGAAATCAGATTAAAAACAAAGTTTTAGGAGGAACAGATATGAAAAGAATAAACATAGTGACGATGATGCTACTGATGGCCGCTGCCATCCCGGCTTTTGCTCAGCAGGTAGGCGAAACCGCGCCCGATTTTGAAGTGGGTTTACTTGGCGGCGAACAATTCAGACTCTCCGATCATTCGGGAAAAGTGGTGGCGGTTTTCTTTTTTGGAAATACCTGTCCCAGTTGCCGGGCTGTGGGATCCATCATTGAGTCTTCGATCAACCAGGCATTTAATTCGGACTCAGCACATTTTATTACGGTGGGAATCGATACCTGGGATACAAGTTCAAATGAGAGTTCGGTGAGTGGATTTAAATCCTCAACAGGTATAACCTTCCCACTGGCCATCAAGGGAGGGGCTGTAGCTGCCGGATACAAGACTACCTATGACCGTTTGATGGTCATTGACAAAGATGGGATCCTGGTTCATAAAGGAATCGTGGTGGCAAGCAACGATGTTAACAATACCATTGCGGCCATTGAGGAAAGCCTGGCATTAACGGGTTTGGGAGCTTCCTATGATAATTCCCAATTGTCGGTATATCCAAATCCGGTAGCCGATGTACTGCACGTGGTGGCTGATGAGCTATCGATTTCAGATGTTGTACTCTATGATGTTACAGGGAAACAGGTTCTCAGGCATGAAGTTTCAACAGGGTTGTCTACTTCTGTTTTGGAACTGTCCCTTAGCGGATTTGAACCAGGGGTTTATTTCTATTCCATTCTGTCAGAAGGTGTGCCTTCTACCGGGAAGTTGATTATTCAGCGCTAGTTTTGTCTGGCAGATAGAGCCAGGTTGAGATTGGATAGTGATCGGAATAATCAGTTTTTATACGTTTGAACTGGTATGAACTAAAAGGATTATTGTACATGATATAGTCGATGCGAAAGGAAGGAAGCTTACCCGAATAGGTATTTCCAATTCCCCTTCCTGTTTTCCTGAATGCATCATGCATTCCTTTTCTGATCTTCCTGTAGGCGTAGGATTGTGGTGTATCGTTAAGATCGCCCAATACAATAACCGGGTAGGGAGAATCTTTCACATAGTTTGAAATCATATTGGCCTGTTCAGAGCGCATTTCAAATGCATTCTTTAATACGGATCCGATGGCCCGAATTTCCCGCATCTGGTCATTGGCATACTTCAGGCTGGCGGTATCCATAAAGGCATAATTTTCCTGGAGAAACCTTATGGATTGGAGATGGATATTGAAAACCCTGATGGTATCCGACTGGAACAGGATATCGGTATACATTGCTGCATTAAATGTGTCGTTAAAAGGGATTCGACTTTTCTTAATGATGGGAAATCTGCTGTAGGTAGCAATGCCAAATCCATTCCTGTTATACTTATCGGTTGTATAGTAAACCGCACTCTGAGGCAGGCTTTTTAATCGTTTGGATAGATCATCATGAGATTCTCCTGGATTGCTGGAAGTATAGTACTCCTGGAAGCAAAGAATATCGGGTTTTTGCTGTTCGATAAAACCGAATATTCCCTGTTTTGCCTGGGGATTGCTTGTCCACTCGTAAATGTCAAAGCCCCTTACATTATAGGAAAGCACTTTTAACATGCGTTCGGCGGATGTGGACTCGGGGATATTTGTTTCCTTGAAATTGAGAGGTAACAGGTTGTTTAAATTGTTCCAGCCCAAAAGGATTACAATGATCGAGATTGCCACCTCCTTTTTTAACCGGATCAACCAGTAAATGATAAAGATCAGGTTGAACAGAACCAGGTAGGGGTAAACCAGCCCGAAAAGTGCCGGTAGAAAAAACTTTGCAGGATTGATAAATGGGGCCAGATAGGACAAAAGCAACCCCAGAGAAGCAAGGATATTCAGAATCAGAAGTACTCTGTCCACAAACTTTTTCATACCTATTTCTTATCGCTCATTTTAAAAAGCAACTCCTTTTCTCTGGCTGACAGGCTATCATAGCCAGCTTTTGATATTTTCTCAAGAATCTTATCGATCTCTGCCTGCTCTATTGCTTTCTCGCGTTTATATTCTATATCATCAGATGGTCGCTTGTGGGTTACTTTCATTTTTTGTTTCCTTGGTTTGAACCAGGTGGCCATCCCATCCAGAATGCCTTCAAATCCTTTGGACAGGTCCTTGCCCTGCTTGTAATAGTAGGCAAAAACAAACCCAACCAGCGCACCTCCAATGTGTGCAATCTTGCCTCCTGTATTCACCGAGAAGTCAACCAGTGATGTAAATATAAACATAACCAGCGCTATATACACGATCTTTACGGGGCCAATCAGTACCAGGTGCATCTTTCTTTCAGGCTGGTAGGTTGCGGTTGCAACAACTACCGCCATTACCGAAGCCGAGGCTCCCAGTGCAATGGATCCTTCCCGCAACTGATCGAACACAGGGAAGAGATTGTAAAAAGCCACAAACAAAAGGCCGCCTGCGAGACCTCCCAGAATATAGGTGCTTAATAATTTTTTTAAACCAAGTATCTGAGTGAATAGGGTT
>Ga0164313_10003128_pt1 | contig 14779 bp, 10 predicted proteins | sample GuaBasSedimGuay4_FD_113735 | JGI IMG/M metagenome (GOLD analysis project Ga0164313, IMG submission 113735) | Subseafloor sediment microbial communities from Guaymas Basin, Gulf of California, Mexico - Guay4, Core 4569-4, 0-3 cm | ecosystem: Environmental > Aquatic > Marine > Hydrothermal vents... | reverse complement strand
GCTTTTCAGGAGGGCGGAGACTATTCTTGTCCGTTCTGAAGCTACCATTATAGTATGGGGCAGGGTAGAAAGGGGGGGCAGGATCCGGGGAATTTCAGTGGAAGCCGGCCCGCTTTCAATTGTCCCTCTGGAGCCCGAATCGCCGGAGAAATAGATTTCGAAAATCATGCGGGAAGGATACGCAGATGGCTATCAGCCCAATCAGACCAGATGAACTCAGATGGAAATGCCCACCGGAAGCTCTCGATTTCATAACCACAGCTGACATAAAACCCACCGGGGAGATTGTTGGTCAGGAAAGGGCTATTAAGGCTCTCAAACTGGGGCTTGAAATTCATTCAATAGGGTACAACATGTTTGTAACAGGAGTGTCCGGAACCGGGCGTGAAACAACTATAAAGAAAATTCTGGAAAGTATAGACACGACCACCGATGAGCTGAGAGACATTATGTACGTTCGAAATATGGAGGATCCCAGGAATCCGCTGGCACTCACTTTCCCTGCCGGAGACGGCGCCAAATTCGCTACAGCTATGGATGAATGTGTACAGCTTCTGAAAAGCAACATTCCAACTGTTCTGGGCAGCGAAAAGGCCGACATGGAAAGCAGAGCGATAAGAGCAACCTATAAGGACAGGAAAATAGCTCTTATGGATGATATCAAGAAGGAAGCTGCCGAAGCCGGCTTCTCCATAGTCAATATACCTGTCGCACCGGGGGAATTCCGGCCGGATGTCCTTCCCGTAATAGAAGATGAAGCAGTCACCTTCGATACACTTCAGAAAATGATGGACGAAGGGAAGCTTAAAGAGGAAGATCTCAGGAAGTACATGGAACTGCATGAAGAGCTTTTTAAGAAACTCACAAATGCCTTCAGAAAAACCCGCGATATGGAAATTGAGATCCAGATCAAACTCGAGAAAATGTACCGCAGGCTTGTAAAACCTACGATATCAGGAATTATCTCCATTCTTAAGGAAATTGGTGACGATAAGGCAGATAAATGGGCTGATTCGATAGTAGAGGTCATTCTGGAGAATCTTAAGGATTTCGCGGAGAGCACCGAGGGTAAGGACCCATACGTTCTTTTTACACCAAATCTGATTCTTGATAACGCCGGTAAGACCAAGCGGCCGGTTGTGATAGAGGAGTTCCCCGATTCAATAAGCCTTTTCGGAAACATCGACAGGGTTGTGGTCGACGGAAAACCCTATAGCGATCACACCATGATCAGACCCGGTGCACTGCATAAGGCTGATGAGGGTTACCTTATCATGAATGCCCTTGATCTGGTCAGATCGCCGGATCTATGGCAGAGGCTTATTCAGACCCTCAGGAACCAGACTACCGTAATAAGGAGTCATGATCCCATGGGTCTGTATCCGGTTCATCTTCATCCTGAACCGATTGATACCAATGCCAAGATCGTTCTTATCGGTTCCTCGAAGCTCTACTATCTTCTCGCTTCCTATGAGCCGGAATTCGGTCTTCTCTTCCGGATAAGAGCTGCTTTTGATTTTACGATGGATTCCACAAATGAGAATATCAGCGACTTTGCCAATGTAATCGCAGGTATCTTAAAAGCGGAAGACCTTCTTCCCATGGATGCAGGTGCCGTTGCAGCGGTTGTGGAAGAAAGTATCAGGATGACCGGCCTTCAGGACAGGCTTTCTCTGGAATTCAACAGAGTTACCGACTATCTCCGCCAATCAAGCTATTTTGCCAGACAGAAGAAAGATTCAATCGTTACTGTTGACCATGTCAGGGAGGCAATACAGGAAAAGATCAACCGGTTGAATCTCAGTGAGACTTACGCAACCCGCCGGATAGTCGATGACACAATAATGGTAGATACTCAGGGCGAAAAGGTTGGACAGGTAAACGGACTTGCTGTGTATCAGGGTGTTGATTACTCCTTCGGGCTGCCTGCAAGGATATCCACAAGGGTTTCAGTCGGCAGAAAAGGGCTGATAAATGTAGAGCGTGAGTCTGACATGTCTGGAACTACTCATACAAAAGGTATGCTGATAATATCTGGCTTCATACAGGGCAAATTCGCGAGAGAATATCCTCTTTCCCTCTCCGCCAGCGTAGTATTCGAGCAGAGTTACGGTGGAGTGGACGGGGACAGTGCATCCTCAACAGAGCTTTATGTACTGCTCAGCGCGCTCTCGGAGATTCCAATACGGCAGGATATTGCCGTTACCGGTTCGGTTAACCAGTTCGGAGAAGTACAGGCTATAGGCGGGGTCAACGAAAAGGTAGAGGGATTTTTCCGTGTTTGCAGCGGAAAAGGACTGACTGGAACCCAGGGAGTGATGATCCCGAAAGCGAACGTAATGGATCTTCAACTTCGTGAAAACGTCATTGATGCTGTCAGAGACGGCATGTTCCACATATACCCCATAGAGTTCATTGAGGAGGGCGCGGAACTTCTCATGAGAACAGAGGCGGGGAAGGTAATGGGTGATGGAACGTACCCTTCCGATTCTATTTACGGGAAGGTGGACCGCAGGCTGAGGCAGATGGCAGCAACACTGAGAAAATTCTCCTACCACGGTTGAGGCTGTCTGCACAGTATATTCCTGTTATGAAAAAAGTATTCTCTTCCTCATGGGGACAGCTGGAAAAAAGCGGTTCAAACGTTGGAGATGAGGCGATATTCGCTTCACAGGTCCGGGATATATACTCTCTTGATGACATCAAGATAGGAGTGATGTCCGGCGTTCCTGAAAAAACTGAGGAAGTTTATGACGTGAAACCCTTCGATGTGTCGAAGGGTAAGCTCCGCGCTATGACCCGCGGCGTCAGATGGAGCGATGTTGTGATTGTCGGTGGCGGGGAACTGGCTCAGGACAGATCATCACTTCTTTATACCCCTTTTAATCTGCATCCACTTAGACTTGCCAAACGTTTTGGAAAACCTGCTTTTGCATGGTCAATCGGGATCGGACAGGGAAATGAACTTGCAAGGTGGACCCCTGGTCAGCTTCGGAAATGGCTTGGTTACTGCAGTGGTGTTACCGTACGGGACAAACCTTCCCTGGACATTCTTCTCAACCTCGGACTTGACCCTGAAAGAGTCAGATTGGCCTCAGATTCCACATTCACTCTGGCAGGTGATTACGCACAACCTCACACTACATCTGAAATTCTCGGTGTAGCCGTAAGGAACGTATCCAACAGACAGGGTAATATTCTGCCCCTTGAAATAAGGAGAAAGCTCGGTTTATACAGGGAACCGGATGTCACCGGAATCAGAAGGAAATGGGCAAACCTCCTTGACAGACATATCGATACTCATGACGGGGAGATACGCTTCTTCCCATTCCACACCGGAAGCCTCTCCAATTCTGACGATTCTGAGTGTGAAGCTGTTATGGCAATGATGAAACACAGTGATCGTGCGACAGTGATCATGCCCACCGGTATCAGGAATTTTCTGACAAAGATATCCGAATGCAGGATAATCCTCACTGTGCCTCTTCACGGATCGATCCTTGCTCTAGTCACCGGCACCATTCCTATCGCTGTACCGTACGCTTCCAAAGGCTTCAGATTCATGGAGGAGGCAGGTATCGCAGACCTTACTGTCGACTCTTCTTCAGACAGCTGGAATGAGGAATTGAGCGTTCTGCTCGATCGAACCTGGGACACTTCACGGAATATCCTGCAGGTTCTGACTGAAAAGAGAAGTGAACTGGCTGAAAGCTGTACCCTGAACCTGGAACTGTTCAAACAGACATGCCTGCAGCCGTGACCGGAATTCCAGCATGATACCGGGAATCCACGTTTCGGTTAATGGAGGACTGGACAAGGCGCTTGATACACTCACCGGGCTGGGGCTGCCCTGCGGTCAGATTTTCACATCAAACCAGCAGCAGTGGAAGGGTCGTACTGTCAAGGAGAGGGAGATTGAGAAGTACAGCAATAGATCGGTTACGATCATCTCTCACACTTCATACCTTATCAATCTTGCTTCAACCAGCGAAAGGGTTGTTAAGCTCTCAGTCCCTGCTCTAAAAGCCGAGCTGCAACGAATACATATCCTGGGAATTGAATGGTGTGTCCTGCACCCGGGAGCTCATCTGGGCGCCGGGGAAGATGAAGGGATCAGGAAAATTTCATCGATGGTTAGAGATATACTTCAAGGTTCATCGCCGGATACCGGTATCCTGTATGAGAACACCGCCGGGCAGGGAACCACATTAGGATATACTTTTGAGCAGCTTGCAGAACTGCTTGAACTTACCGATATGCCTGACCGGACCGGGATATGTTTTGATACGTGTCACGCTTTCGCCGCCGGTTACGACCTTTCTTCAGAATTTGCTGTCCGGGAAACCATGAGTAAGTTCAGCGATACCGTGGGGATCGAAAAAATCAGAGCATTTCATATCAATGATTCAAAGGGGGAGTGCGGCAGCCGTAAAGACCGTCATGCATCCATAGGAGAAGGACTGATTGGTCTTGCCCCCCTTCGCTTTCTTGCCTCAATGCCGGAATTCAGAGAAATACCCGGAATTGCGGAAACACCCGGATCGGACAGTGACAGGGCACAGGATATTGAAAAAGTTGTTAATCAATAGTGTTCCGCATTAGTCCCCGTAGGAACAAGCTATTTGTAATCGACCGGGATCACCAGCTCTGATTAAAGATTCTGACGTTCCTGATTGGCTGTAATTCACCATCGATGATAAGTGTGTCAGTCATGGTTAATGTATCTGGATCGGTAGTTGAAGCGCTGAGCTTGCAGTAGTATCCATTATCGAGAGCAAGGAAGAAGTTCCCACCGTAGAAAATACTGTCCCGCCATTGAGTACTGTCATTGGGGGCCGGGGCCACTAAGCCACCACTTAAAGACACTCTCGTTTCTTCTCCAGCGGGCCACAAAAGAGGATTAGCAGTTCCTGAGTAGATGTATTTGTCTCTAGCGAATCCAACAGCCGCAACTATGAATTGTTGCTGGAAATCCGGAGAAGTGGGATCACCGGAAATGAGAGAATCTCCATCAAGGTCAATTTGGAAGCCCACTGGTATCGTAGAGAAATACTGCCTTATCTCCGATAGCTTATCTGTTCTGGTATTGGCTGATATACCCGTATCGGATGAAGTATCATCCCCGTTGAATGCCATGACGGTGTAGAATGCAGATCGATCAGCGATGTGAGTTGCTATATTCTGATCAACAACATCGAGCAGCACCCAGGGGTTTCCGGGCTGGATTCTGCTCCAGAGTAGATACCCCTCTATTTGTGTGCCGGTTAATGCTGTCCAGGTTACCACAATGGTATCACCTTTACTTGCAATCGAATCAATTGCAATCCCGGTAACCATAGGAAGCGTTCCGGTTATTTCGGTGGCTGAATCACCACAGGCTGAGTATAAAGCAATGAAGACCAACATTATAATAGATACTACCCATATTCTCATTCTAATCCTCCAGTGAACATATTTCTTGTCTCATACCGTTGGATACTCTTTACTCTGTGTTGCTTTGTCAATCCTGCTGATCCCTGTATTTGATCAGAATTAACCTGAACGGCAATCAGATAGAGCAAAGATTTTAAGTGTGAAAACGGAATTGCTTGACTGTACCCCACAATATGAACATTCTTCAGTTACCTGTATATTGAGTTATCTTAACGAAATGTTTGCGGAGGAAGAAATTGAAAAATACTACACTCGTGATCCTGTTTGTATTAGTTACCCTGTCATTCGCGGCTCCATCAATCCATGGAATTCCCGGTCTTTACCGTGTGAACAGCGCCATGCCGCTGGGCTTTAATAGAATGTCATTTGCTCTTGGTCTGTCTTACTGGACCGCAGCGAATGAGTACAGGAATTTCATTTACCACAGTCATTTCCAGCCCGGTACATATCTATTTCCTGAAGTTACAAATATAGAGCACACCGGACAGGGTAGATTCAGCATTACGTATGGAGTGTGGGACTATATCGATTTAGCAATGAACGCAGCCTATTCCAGCACTTTTTTTGAAAGAGGTCTGTACGAAGAGCGTTCAACAGGACACTGGGAGGAGATTTATGGATTCGAGGGTTTTAACCTTCTTCTGCATGGAGGATATAATCCAATCGAAAGCCTGAAGGATGTTGTCTGGTTTGGCGGAGACATCCGCCTGGGACTTTCCTCGGCGGATACTGCCTTCATTCGTAACGTTGATGACCCTGATGGAATATGGCACTCCGGACAGCTGATAAGCACAATTCGCAGACCGTTCACAACAACGGGCAATAACAGCTTTGGCATGGATCTTCTTATTACAGGTGATTTCAGCCGCTGGATTCCAATGGCACCAGTCAAGGCGCATCTGAATTTCGGCTATGCAAAGTATACACAGGATTACCATTTAACCGATTTTAGAGTTGTGCCTGAAGCTGTGGGATGGTCTTATTCGGATTCCACCGTTGTTGATATTGAGGTGGCGGATGGTATTTTCAACTTCGGCATCGGATTTGAGGTTGCAACACCGCACGTTGACCTTTTCATGGAATACACAAACCAGAATCTTACGGACAGGGACAATGCTTCGGTATCCTATTTCACACCGGGGCTGAGGTTCAAAAACACTTCAGGTACATTCATGGATATCGCTTTTGACCTTAGTACAAGCAAGTTTGACCCTGCTTACTATGATCTCGGTCACGGTCTGTACCAGACGGATAGCGTTGTTACGAATGCTCAGCGGGCTGAGAGAGCTCCTCTGCCGATCGGTGGAGTATTTGATTGGGGCGTGAGCCTTGCACTGGGATTCTCATCGGATATGGTAACCGATGAAGGTCAGGCAGATATGGCAACCTTGAGTGGAACCGTGACAGATTCCCTTACCGGCGCCGCAGTCTTCGCAACGATCACATTCCCCGGAGTGCCCATTCCCAATGTTACAAGTGATTACATCAGCGGTTTCTATGCACACATAATCCCAGCTGGAGAAGTTCCGGTAACAGTTGTCGCGCCCGGATACAGAAATGCAAGCGCTACCGTTGTTCTTGGGCGCAATGAAGATGTCATCCTTGATTTCGCTTTGCTTCCGAACCTTGGTTCGGTCACAGGCTCCCTCAGAGATGGGGAGGGCAGACCCATCGCTGGCGCTACGGTAACGATTGGAAGCACTTCGCCGGTTACTGTAACAACCAATGAAGCAGGGGTCTTCACCGCTGATGTTGAAGCGGGAACCTGGCCGATAACTGTACAGGCAGATGGTTACATTTCCGATAACCGGTCTGTATCCCTATTCGCCAACGAAACTGTGAATGTTTCCTTTGATCTTCGGGATGCACTCCGTGAAGGTGCTGTTCTAAGCTTTGATAATATCTATTTCGCCTCAGGGAGTGCTACTTTGAAACCTGAGAGTTACGGCATACTGGATAGTGTCGCCATCCTTCTGAGAAATAATCCAACATCCAGAATACAGATATCAGGGCATACGGACAGTGACGGCAGTGAGGCATCAAACCAGACACTCAGCGAGCGTCGTGCTCAATCGGTCTATCAGTATCTGGTCAGTACAGGTATCGGAGGTAACAGGCTTACTACAGCAGGCTATGGTGAATCCATACCTGTGGTTCCCAACAACTCCGCGGCCAACAAAGCCAAAAACCGAAGAATCGAGTTCCTGGTCCTCAGCATCTGATACAACCGGGAGACTCTTGCGAAATATGACCGGGGGATCCTGCTCTCCCGGCAGGAGAAGATCTTTTCACCATGCCAGCTTTCTGCCGCTGGTAACATTATTTGCATTCCAGATATTGATGGCTTTTTTACATTCTGTTACAAAGAATTCATCAGTCATTGACACTCTACTCAGATGTACTGATCAAAGTTGTTCCGGATCAGCACTCACAATGGATGGATGTAAAATGAAAACAGAAAGGAAACAGCGGTTCGGTGTTTCAACCGGTCTGATTCTCATGGTGGTACTCATTATTGCAGGGGAGGCACCGGGATACTCCTATGTGATACCGGATACGGATCAGTCCCTTTGCTACGACACCCTTGATACCATCTCTCCTCCAGTTCAGGGAGAAGCGTTCTTCGGGCAGGATGCCCAGTATGAAAGTCTTGCTCCCTCGTACTTGAACAACGGTGATGGTACCGTTACCGATCTGAATACCGGCTTGATGTGGCAGCAGGCGCTACCTCCTGAAAAGATGAGCTGGGACTCCGCTGTTGCAGGGGCTGACACCTGCAGTATTGGAGGATACGACGATTGGCGACTCCCCACAATAAAGGAATTGTATTCTCTGATTCTCTTCAGTGGAACAGACCCCAGCGGCCCTGATCCTGTTTGCATTGTCCCCTTCATTGACACTGATTACTTCGAATTTGAGTATGGAGATACACTTTCAGGAGAGAGGCTTATTGATGCCCAGTACTGGTCATCCACCGAGTATCTCGGGCTGACAATGGGAGGGGATTCAACGGCCTTCGGAGTGAACTTTGCCGATGGCAGGATAAAAGGATATCCATCTGAGGAAGTGGGCCCTCCGGGTCGGGATTTTCTGATGACTTCTTTTGTAAGATATGTGCGGGGAAACGACTACGGCGAAAATCAGTACGTAAACAACGGTGATGGCACTGTAACAGATCTTGCCACAGGGCTTATGTGGCAGCAGTCGGATGACGGAACAGGAAGGAACTGGGAAGAAGCCCTCGCTTATGCAGACGGTATGAGCCTTGCGGGAAACGACGACTGGAGACTGCCCGATGTGCATGAATTGCAGAGCATTGTAGACTACACCAGATCTCTTCAGGAGACCAATTCTCCAGCTATAGACACGATCTTTTCCTGCACTCAGATAACAGATGAGGGTGGAAATATCAACTATGGCTTCTACTGGACGGGAACAACCCATGCCAGTGCCGTGCCATACAACACAGGCACCTTTGCTGCTTACGTTGCATTTGGCGAGGCCCTTGGCTGGCTCATGACTCCTGACTCCTCCTATGTGCTTATTGATGTTCATGGAGCCGGGGCACAGCGCAGTGACCCGAAATGCGGAGATCCCGACGAGTATCCTTATGGACATGGTCCCCAGGGTGATGTTATCAGAATCTATAATCTTGTTCGCTGCTGCAGGAATACAGACGGAACAGGAATGGAGGAGGCCGGAAGTACCGAAGCACCCGGTCTGCGCATAACCGGCAATAATCCCTTCACAAGTACGATTACTTTTATCTGCACGGTTCCTGTGTCGGGTCTGGTTGACCTTACCGTTTACGATTCCGCGGGTAGAGTTGTGGACAATATCATCCGATCAAACCTGAGCTCTGGAAACCATTGCTTCAGCTGGCATCCGCAGAACAATCGGGTAAATGCGGGAGTTTATCTGCTCCGGCTTGCAACCGATTATGGAAGCACCGTGGTAAAAACAGTCTATATTGGATTTTAACGCACTTAACCTCAACCGGGAGTGCATTCGGTGAATTCCTTCAGTCAAAAAAGTATCATGCTTCTTATTGCTGCGTAATCCTGTTATTATTCTGAAATCTTCATCTGGTTCATACATGGGAGGGTTTCAGCTTTGTTTATACAGACCAGGCAGGTTCAATCGAAATGAATGTTGCGATAACAGCAGACGTTCATCTATCTGCCGATGATACCCACCCTGAACGATACAATGCCCTTGTGAACATCCTCGACAGCCTTGTTAAGCAGGATATAAGAACACTGATAATAGCCGGGGATCTTTTCGATAAGGATTGCAGCAATTACTCGCGGTTTGAGGGGATCTGCAGGCAGTATCCGCAGATCGATATTCATATAATCCCCGGGAATCACGATCCGGATGTCTCCAGCAGGGTCATTGTCGGGGATAATATTAACATCTACAGCTCAGATACGATGGTGGAGCTTGATACTGTTTCCTTCGTATTTATCCCCTACAGGAGAAATTCGGGTATAGGCGAACATCTTGCGGAAATCGATGTTAAGGACCACTGGGTTCTTATAGGGCATGGAGACTACTTCGATGGATCCAAGGTAAGGAATCCCTACGAGGTCGGCACCTATATGCCACTGTACAGAAATGATCTGGACAGATTCAATCCGTGGAAAGTATTTCTGGGTCATATTCATAAACCCATGAACAAAAGAAATATGTACTATCCAGGTTCCCCATGCGGGCTTGATGTCAACGAAACGGGAAAAAGAGAATACCTTACTTTCGATACATCCTCAGGAAGTGTTTCCCGCCATACGATCAAGACGGATGTAATCTATCTGCAGGAAAAATTCCTGATCATCCCGGATGAGAACGAGGTCGAGAGGCTCCAAAAAGACGCGGATGGAAGAATCGCTGCCTGGGATCTGGACGAGGATGATAGAAAAAGGGCTAGGATCAGAATAAAGGCCACTGGATATACAAGCGACAGAGAAGCCATCATGGGATGTCTGAAAGGTGTATTCGAAGAGTTCAACTTCGTTAAGGATGAGGATCCGGATATTTCCTCACTCTGTTTCACAAAGGATCATCGCAGGAATGCCATTGCCTTGAGGGTTCTGGAGCTGATAGAGGGAATTGACTGGGATTTCGGTGGGAATGAGCCTGAGAAAGATAAAATCACCGAAACTGCTCTTTCTGTTATTTATGGAGATGGCAGCGGATAATGGCTATCCGTATCGATAGAATATCCATCGATCGCGGGGGCCCTCTGAAGGATGATTTCATCCTTGAACCTGCAGGACTGAATCTTATCTACGGTAGTAACGAAACCGGCAAAACCTATATCGTTGAAGCCTTGATCGATTTCCTTTTCAAGACCGGAAAAGGTACTCCGTGGATACAGAAGAAAAACAATTCACCGGAGTCTACTTTCAGAGAATGGAAGCCCCGGGGGAAAATTCTTGTTTCCGGTCTGGAGGATACAACTACTGTATTCACTTCAGGGGGGTTTAAGCTTGAGGATTTCAGGACTTCCGACAGCCGTTTTCCGGAAGATCTTTCCCGGCTGCTGGTGGTTCGTGCTGGAGATACAAGGCTGTCTTCTGCAGGGGATGAAAGTGTACTGAGGACATTTCTCTCGGATCAGACAACACTGAATGAGGTGGAAAACAATATCAGACAGGATGCGATACGAACATCTACCATCGTGGATGGGGCGATTGAATCCACTAAAAAAATGGGCCGGATCAAGGATAGAAATCATGTCATCGAAGAGAAGCTGAGGCTGGAGCAGCTTCAGCAGGATGTGAATGAGAACGCCTCCCTCGGTAAACTCAGCTCTCTTGGTAGAGAGAAACGGCTGGTTCAGGAGAAAGTTGAAGAGCAGGAAGGTGCAAAAAGATACGAGGCATTCAGAACGGAAGAGAGTATCCGTAAGCTTGAGCTGGAGATGGATGATCAACCTGCTGATCAGTACATGAGTGATCTGGATATTGTCATCAGCCAATACGAGACGAAAAAGGATAGCCTGTCAGAAGAGGAGAAAAAACTTAAGGACTCCGCCTCTTTGGAGGAGGATTACAGCTGGAGCAGAATTGCTCTTGAAGAATACCTTTCCTCAACTGAGAAGCAGAAGGGTAGGAAAGGTAGCGGCTTTCTGTGTTATGCTCTGATCTTCTTTTTCATTGCGGCCACCGTTGCTGTGGGATTTTTCAGCAGACCCCTGATGCTGATGACTGCTGTGGGAGCAATAATCTGTCTGATAATTCACAGAAGGAAAGAAAGCGAGTCCCTGTCATCGGAGGAGATTATCCGGCTAAGGCAGCTGAAGGATGAGTTCATGCGGAGATTTCAGCAGGAACTGACGGACTCTGCCATACTTCAAGTTGTGAGCAGGAAACTGGAAAAGGAGCACATTCTCCTTGAAAACCACAGGGGAAACTATGATAAACTCAAGAGCGAAATAGATGCAATTGAAAAAGATATTCTCTCAAGATTCAGGTTGATCACCGGAGCATTTATCCCTGAGGAGAAATGGGATATTACCATTGGAGAGATCAAAAAAAGAAATCTGGAACTCCGGGAGAGAATAATTGAGCAGAGGATGATACTCTCTTCACTGAACGTGCTGGCGGAGGATTACATTTCTACTGAACCAGCTATCCACTGGGATGAAAATGTATATACAGGATTTATGAAAGAACTCGAGACCATTTCACAAGAGATGCTGGATGAGGAGCAGCATCTTGAAATACTTAAATCACGATTAATGATGGAAACCGGAATAACTGCTGGAGATATCGAGGAACTGCTCTCAGCACTGGATGGCAAACTGGAATCCATCGAAGAGGATTATAAGAGCATCACAGCTGAGATTCTTGCAAAGATTCTGGTCCACACAGTAGTAAATGAATACAGGGATAGTGAAACCGCCAGACTTGAAGCAACATTGAAATCTCCTCAGTTTGTTACTCACCTGTCTGAACTGACTCATCGTTACAACGGAATGAAATTCTCGGAGGAGGGATATCTGAACATTACAATGGCAGATGGAGATGAGTTTCCACTTGAACAGCTCAGCACGGGAACGATGGAGCAGATATATCTGGTTCTGAGAACAGGTATTGCTGAATTATGTTTGCAGGAACCTGCTTTTCTGATTTTTGATGATGCGTTCCAGCATTCCGACTGGGAGCGAAGGGAAAACCTTGTCAACCGTGTTATCGGGCTGGTGAACAACGGCTGGCAGGTTTTCTATTTCACCATGGATGATCACTTAAAGAAACTTTTCGATAAATCGGGTAAAGATATTGGTCAGGCCGGATACAGATCCATAAGGTTGAACTAGCGCAGAGGGAATAAATATGAAAACAGTCCTGTCGGTAATAGTTGTTATGATTTCTTTTGAGGCTTCCGGAGCAGTTCACGAGGGCTCCCTCTATCCCGAGGATGCACTTCTTATAAGTGACACAGTTCAGGAACATTACGATGGAGAATTGATGGTGAATCTTGCCGGAACTGATTCGTCGCTTGTGCTCTTTGTTGCGCTTGGCTGCGAATGGACCGGGGATACTGAACAGTGGAATGAACTGATGATCGTTTCATCATGCGCTGCCTCTATCGATCTTCAGCGCAGCTGGAGCATAAGGGATATAGCTGTATCTTTCGGCAGCAGCTGGTGCAGGCTGCATATGGATGAGCTGCTTGAAATCACAGATGAGGAACTCGGTGAATCAGAATTCCTTGAGAGATTCCAGGCTATAACCGAGATCTATCCCATGAATAATGGGGACGATAATTAGGGACGGAGGTAATTGGAATTTCTAATTACCTCCGTCCCCAATAGCGGCTATTCCTCTGCGGATTCAAGGAATTTTATGAGCTGCTCGTTGTAGAAAACGTTCTCCGGATCCAGTTCCAGAGCCTTTCTCTCCCATTCGACAGCCATCTCGTAATCTCCCAGTGCGAAATATGATTCAGCAAGAGTGTCCATGATGTTCGCGTCTTCAGGTTCCATTTCGATGGCCATCATGGCTATCTCAACAGCCTTTTCAGGATGGAGCTGTCTGATCGCAAGTTCCCATGCAAGGCCGTTCAGGGTCTGGGCATCCACTTCATCTGATGCCAGATAATCATCCATAATGAGAATGGCATATTCGGTCTCGGGGGAGCCTGCATCTATGTAGACTGGAAAAACAAACCACATGCACCACTTGGAGTATATCCTCTGAAGATCACCAAGCGGATCCTCGGAATCAGCAACCCTGATATCAATGAGAAGATCTGAAGATCCCTGGTACCCGCCGTTCTCCCTGAAAACGACCATAGCCGCCGACTGCCTGCCCCTGCTGTCCCCTCCGGCGGCATCTCCTGCCAGAAGTGCGGTCAGGAGCCTGTCTCCAAGGGAACCTTCCTCGCCCAGGAAAGCTGTTTCCATCTCTTCGATCACTTCAGGGCCTGTAAGTATGTTTCCCTGAATTGCGTAGCCCGGACCTGTAATACTGCCTGCCCAGTCCATGGTTTCACTGCCTGTGAATGAAGCTGAATTACCCTCAGCATCCACGATTCCGAGCTGCCTTACCTCCCTTTCGGGATCGCTTCCCAACAGGTTTTCCATAACCTCGTCCGCCGTTGCTCCAGTTCTGAGAATCTCAAGTCCAACCGGTCCGAACATCGCGTTTGTCTGGGCCTGGGTGGCGACCGCACCTGTCCCCTGTTCTCCCCACGGAACTATATATCCCACATCAAGAACCTTCGATGCCACAGCAACCCCGAATTCACCTGTCAGTGTATCCATAGCGACGATGGAGAATGTTGAAGTATAAATGGCTCCTGGGCTGCCTGTTGAGCTTCCCGGAATCAGAAGTACTACTGAAAGTAAAATCTGCAGCATAACAATATCTCCATTCATTATTAGGGACGAAGGAGGGGGACGGAGGTAATTAAGAAATCTAATTACCTCCGTCCCCCTCCGTCCCTATTTTTTAAGGTTAGCAGCCTCCGCATTTCAGTATGAAGATGATTATCACAGCAAAGCCGCCAATAGCCAGGAGCCAGAAAAATCCTGTTATCGAACCGCAGCAGCCGCGTCCCGTGCTCTGAAGAGCCTCCGGAATGATATTTCCATCTTCCTCCACTGCGTATTCCTCTGATACTTCCACTCCATCCTCACGGATCTTGGGTCCGGGATCGTGTGGTGGTTTGAAGAAGCGGTTCTTCTGTTCCTCTGCTCTGTAAGTTTTTCCTGTTTTTGCCTTCGAAGTGCTCTTAGGACGTTTCCTGGCGAAGAAGGATGTTCCCTTCTGAGATGGTTTCTTCTTTCTGGCTGAGGACATCCCTGAAAAAACACTTCTCGAGGAACTGCTCCGGGATT
>Ga0164313_10003127_pt1 | contig 14782 bp, 9 predicted proteins | sample GuaBasSedimGuay4_FD_113735 | JGI IMG/M metagenome (GOLD analysis project Ga0164313, IMG submission 113735) | Subseafloor sediment microbial communities from Guaymas Basin, Gulf of California, Mexico - Guay4, Core 4569-4, 0-3 cm | ecosystem: Environmental > Aquatic > Marine > Hydrothermal vents >... | reverse complement strand
TTATCTCAGAAAAGCAAGGTTAGCTATTTACAAGCTGCTACGTAATCAACAATAATAACCCCATCTAGTTCTTTGAGCTGGGCAATAGTTTCATTGGCCAAATCCTGATCTTGAATTTTCATCAAGGATAACTCACCATTATACGCTTCAGATATATTTTCAGTAATCCACTTCGCTGTCTTCTTGACAAATTTCCTGTATTTAGACGATTTTGGGCAGCAAGTGATAACCATAGGCTCATTGGACACTATTTTAACCATTTTATCATCCAGTGGCACTTCCGTATCTATCCAAACATACCATGTGTCATTTGCCGCAGTGCTTTCCTGAGCTAAAACAGACTGCGTGAATCCTGCAAATATTAAAAAGCCGGCAATAAGTAATAATGTCTTTTTCATAGTTTCATAAAACCGTAAATATATACAATATGAACGTAGTATTTGAACAAAACGTATCATTGGTTAAATTGGTCGGCAGCGACCATCTTAAGATATAATTGAACACAATTTTAGAATAAAAGTTAGATTGCAGTTAGTACAGGACTGTGGCACATTTATTGGAATATTAGAGTTTGTTAAAACCAATGAACTCAAACCATGCTCTTTAACTACCTAAAAATCACCTTTCGTAATCTGTTACGTTACAAGCTTTTTTCAGCCATTAATATTTTGGGCCTATCGGTAAGTTTGGCAAGCTGTCTTCTTTTATTTCTTTATGCTCAGCAGGAACTGAGTTATGATCAATCTCATGGTAAACAGCTATATAGGTTGACCTCAACTTTGACTCTTGGAGACGGGGAAGATATGGTTGTTGGTTCATCTTCAGTTCCTATTGCTCCTAGAATTGTTGAGGATATACCTGAAATTGTGAATGCTACCCGCCTTACCGGTGCTGATTTTTTTCAGGCCAAGGATATGATTACCTATGAAGATGAATCCTTCTATATAGAACATGGTTATGTTACCGACACAACTTTCTTTGAATTATTTAAGTATGATATTATTGCCGGCAACACGCAAAATCCATTTATCCACAGCAATGCCGTTACGCTTGAAAAGGAATGGGCGGAAAAACTCTTTGGTGACGCCGCAAATGCTATTGGTAAAATGGTCAGTATAAGTACCATATTAGGAAAATCAGATTTTGAGGTTACGGCAGTATTCGATAATTCTTCGGTGCTATCTCATCTCTCTCCCTCTTACTTGATTTCTACTCAGAATAGCGCCTGGGCTAAGTTCTTTGGCAGATTTCCTACTTGGGTTGGAAATAATCTGGTATTTACTTATCTGGAACTAACTCCGGAGGCTGACCCTGTAGCAGTAAATGATAAAATTCATCAGATTTTCCTTGAAAACGGAGCGGAAGAAATGAAAGCCATGGGTGCGTCAAAGGTCATGACATTGCAGCCCATTGAAGAAATTCATACTTCGTCTGGCTTTGCTATGGACATACAAAACAAGACGGATCTGACATTTATTAAGGTGCTTATGACTATTGGGGCCTTAATACTAGTACTGGCCTGCTTTAATTATATTAACCTTTCTACCGCCCAGGCAGGAAGACGCAGTCTGGAAGTTGGTATAAGAAAGGCCATGGGTGTAACATCTAAGGGCTTGATGATCCAGTTTCTTGGTGAATCCTTCTTACTAGTTCTAGTATCGTCATTAATAAGTATAGTATTGGCAGAATTAGCTTTGCCTTTGTTTAATAGTATGGTAGATATGCCTATTACCATAGGTGTTGAGAACCTCGCTAATATCGCCTTGTTTTCTATTAGCTTTTTGTTGATTACTGCTTTGGTTGCCGGTTTTTATCCAGCTATTTATCTATCTGCTTTTAAGCCCGCAGAAGTATTAAAAGGAAAAAGTTCCGATAGCAAATCTTCTGGTGCGATAAGAAAGACACTGGTAGTATTGCAGTTCGTAATATCAATCGTACTTATCAGCGCAATAATTATCATTTCTCAGCAAGTTGATTATTTGCAAAATAAGGAACTTGGTTTTTCTTCTGGCTCAAAATTAGTAATACCCCTAAGAACAGAAGAAGCTAAAAAAAATTACAAAGCGCTTAAAGAAAAGTATAGCGCCTTTGCGGCTGTGCAAGAAGTATCAGGGTCTCAATCTGTTCCCGGTTCGCTTATTATTAATGATATGCTCATGTATAGTGATGGTAAAACCATGGACGATGCTATTCATATTTTTAGAAACATAATAGACATTAACTATCCGCAAGTATTGGATATTGAGCTTGCCGGAGGTAATTATTTCGAGAGTTATAATAAGGATACAACCGTTAATGGCATAGTGATGATTAACAGAATTGCCGCAGTGCAGCTTGGCTTAAATCCTGAAGATGCAGAGAATGAAATGCTATATTTTGATTGGCAAGGTGCTACTTATAAATATAGGATTATCGGCGTACTGGAAAATATAAATCAGTTTTCGTTACACGATGAGGTAAAACCATTATTCTTTGAATTAGGTTCCGGAAATCGGTTCTCGAATATTATTATCGATGCAAATATTACTGATTTACCTGGTCTGGTGGCTAATCTTGAAGGCGAATGGAAGGGGTTGGTTGACACCACGCCATTTGAATACTTTACCCTTGATGATCATCTTAACCTGCAATATGCCAAAGAATATAACACCTTCAATTTAATAAAATCTTTTGCGCTTATTTCGTTAGTGATCAGTTGTTTAGGGTTATATGCCTTGTCTATGTTTGTTGCTGAAAGGAGATTTAAGGAAATAGGGGTAAGGAAAGCCCTGGGTGCCAGAATAAGGGACATACTTATTCTCGTTTCTAAAGATTTGTCTTTGCTGATTGTCATAGCTTTCGTGATTTCTGTGCCACTATCAATATATGGCATGAATAAATGGCTTGAAACATTTGCTTACAGAATTACTCCCGGTGTAGGTACATACTTAATCGCCGGACTAGTATCTGTTATAATTGGCTGGTTAACCATAAGCTACCAGTCAGTAAGAGCAGCTCGTACTAACCCGGTAAATGTACTGCGTGACGAATAATTAGTAAATAATTAATAATCGCCAAAAAGTCCATATTGCGTTTATTGCCAATAGCGCAATATTGTTACTAATGATGACAGTCTTTAACTTAATTATGGTGACAACTAACAGATAATACTCTACCTTTTATTATCTACTGGTTATTTTTTATCTCTATATTTAGGCTTTATCTAACTTTTTCAAAGTTAATAACCTAACTAAAAGATACTAATTCATTGTTGTTCAATTATATAAAGGTAACCTACCGTAACCTTTTAAGGCATAAACTATTTTCTGCCATTAATATACTGGGACTTTCAGTAAGCCTGGCTAGTTGTCTGTTATTGTTTCTTCATGCGCAACAGGAACTTAGTTATGATAAAGTCCACGGCAAACGCATATTCAGGCTTACATCCACAATGCAGTACAAGGATGGTACCGAAATAAGGTATGGTACTGCTTCCGTTGCTATCGCTCCTGTTGTGGAGGAAGAGATACCTGAAATAATCAGTGCTGCACAGCTGGCTAGTTCTGGTTTTTACCTTGCTAATGATTTGATAACTTATGAAGATAAATCATTTTATATTGACAATGGCGCTATCGCCGATTCTAATATATTCCATTTATTTAAGTTTGATATTATAGAAGGTAATAAGCAAATGCCTTTAGATCATATTAATGCTATTGCACTGGAAAAGGTTTGGGCTGAGAAGTTATTCGGTGAAACTTCTGATGCTATTGGCAAAATGGTTAGGCTTACCACAATGTTAGGCCCATCTGACTATGAGGTTACCGCCGTATTTGATAATTCATCAATTCTATCTCATATCGCTCCATCTTATATAATTTCTATAAAAAACACCCCATGGGAACAGCTTTATAATGAATCTGCTAACGACTGGGTAGGCAATAATTTGGTGTTCACCTATCTAGAGTTGACCCCTGAAGCGGATCCTGTAGTGGTAAATGAAAAAATACATCAGCTGCTGCTTTCTTTTGGTGGAAAGGAAATGGCAGAAACAGGAGTAACTAAAACAATGTCTATGCAGCCTGTTGAAGATATCCATACAACTACAGGTTTTACTTATGATATGCCCGGGAGCACTGACATAAACCTTGTTAAAATGCCAATTGCTATTGGCATTTTAATTCTGGTCCTGGCGTGCTTTAATTATGTTAACCTGTCAACAGCCCAGGCCGGTAGGAGAAGTCTTGAGATAGGCATAAGAAAGACCCTGGGTGTAACGTCAAGGGGTTTGATGATCCAGTTTCTTGGTGAATCTTTTCTCCTGGTATTTATTTCATCTGTATTAAGCATTGTCCTGGCGCAGCTGGCCTTGCCATTATTTAATAGTATGGTGGAAATCCCCGTAGTTATTGGCTTAAACAATCTGGGTAATCTGGCTTTGTTCTCAGTAGGGTTCTTAGTAATTACGGCATTAATTGCGGGCTTTTACCCTGCTGTATATTTGTCAGGGTTTAAGCCGGTAGATGTACTTAAGGGCAAAAGTGGAGATAGCAAGTCATCCGGTGCATTGAGGAAGATACTGGTTGTAATTCAGTTTGTTATCTCTATTGTGCTTATCAGCGCCATTATGATTTGTTCTCAACAGGTAGATTATCTTGAAAATAAGGATTTGGGTTATAATTCTAATGCCAAGCTGGTTATTCCTTTGAGGACAGATGAAACAAAACCTATGTATAATGTGCTTAAAGAAAAGTTTGGTTCTTTAGCAGCTGTTAATGATGTTAGTGGCATTAACTACCTGCCAGGTTCTTCCATGCCTCTTGAGATAAGATTTTACCGGGAAGGAATGAGCGAGCAAGATGGCGTACTCATTTTTGCTAATAATATTGACCCTGACTTTCCTCAAATGATGGATATTAAGTTAGTTGGTGGAAATTATTTACAAGACTATAAGAGTAGTCCGGCTATGGGTGCTAAGCTTCTACTAAACAAACTGGCAGCGCAACAATTAGGTATTGACCCAAACGAGGCCATAAATGAAATACTCTATTGGGATCAGGGTTATGATGGGCAACACCATACCGCTAAGTATCGGGTTATTGGTGTGCTAGAAAATATTAATCACTTTTCGTTACATGATGATCTAGTGCCGATAGCTTATTTTATTAATAATATCCCGCATAATATTATTATGGATGCCAATATGAACGATTTACCCTCTTTGTTAGTAAACCTTGAAAGCCTTTGGCAGGAACAGACTTACGCAACCCCATTCGAATATTTTACCTTAAATGACCATCTGAAATTACAATATGCCAAAGATTATAACACCTATAAGCTTCTAAAATATTTCGCGCTTATTTCGTTAGTTATTAGCTGCATGGGTCTTTATGCTTTATCTATGTTTGTTGCAGAAAAAAGATTTAATGAGATAGGGGTTAGGAAAGTTCTTGGTGCCAGTGTAGGTGATATTCTGATTCTTATTTCTAAAGACTTGTCATCCTTAATTTTCATTGCCTTTGCTATTTCTATTCCCATATCAATATACGGCATGAATAAATGGCTGGAGACATTTGCTTACCGTATTACCCCCGGGGTTGGCACATATTTAATAGCCGGATTAGTTTCAGTAGTTATTGGCTGGCTAACCATAAGCTACCAATCTGTTAGAGCTGCCCGTACTAACCCTGTAAATGTACTGCGTGACGAATAATAAGGTTAATTTTTAGGTCTCCTTGTTTTTATATTGCCTTGGATGTTGCATTTTTAAGTATCTGCAAATAACCACAGAACAATGCCAAAAGAAATATATTACGGAGATTATCTGCAATTAGATAAGATACTAGGGGCACAGCAACCAGAAAGTGCTCTAAATGACAATGAAGCTCATGATGAAATGCTTTTTATCATCGTGCATCAAGCCTACGAGCTATGGTTTAAGCAGATGGCTCATGAGATGGGCTCTGTTATAAATATTTTAAACCAACCCGAGGTAAATGATAACTCTCCGGATATTTTTACGGTTGTTCATCGTCTGAAAAGAATAGCCTCGATCTGGGAGCTGGCTATTCACCAAATTGATGTTATCGAGACGATGACGCCATTGGACTTTCTTGATTTTAGGGACTACCTAAGACCTGCATCTGGATTCCAGAGTTTTCAGTTTAAGTCGTTGGAGGCAATGATGGGGCTTAAGTATGATGACAGACACGGTAAGGCCTTTTATCAGCAGCACCTGAGACCTGAACACGCAGAATTAATCGCAAAAATTGAAGAGCAGCCATCTTTAATCGAATTACTTAATAAATGGCTGGAGAGAATGCCTTTTTTTAATGCTGATTATTGGCAAAATGATCCTGAAAATAGTTTATCTAAGGTGGCAGAACACCCATTTTGGTTAGAATATATTAAGGCCTATAAATCAACTTTAGGTGAGCATGATCAATCAGGTATGGATAGTTTTATGAATTCGATGATTAGTGATAAACCAACTGGCAGATTAAGCAATAAGGCTAATCGATCAGCACTATTTATTATGTTGTATCGAGACTATCCTTTATTGCAAATTCCATTTCAACTCCTGGATACGCTGATTGAGATTGATGACCTTATGGCTGCTTGGCGAACCAGGCATATCTCTATGGTACGCAGAATGATAGGTGGCAGAGCGGGGACAGGTGGCAGCGCAGGTGCCGAATATCTGCGTGAATCACGTGATAAACATTTGATATTTAGTGAAATAGCTACGCTTAACTCATTTTTAATTCAAAGGACACAAGTGCCGGTTTTGCCAGCGGAATTGCAGGCGAAATTGGGTTTTAACGCTTAAAATATTAGATTAGCCAACCATTATTATTTTAGCATAATCAGATGAAGAGATTTTTAGTTATTCTGATATTAGTTGTTGGATTCTTTATAGTCAAAACGTTATATCAGGCAGGACAATTTAAGACTATCGATGAGCATTTCGATGGTGAGGTAACTAATATTTATACTAATATGCCTGGCCCTGAGGATATGCAGGTGGACTACGCAACCGGTAATTTGTTTATCGCCTCCGCCACCCGGCGAAAGAACGAGAATAGCCTTAATGACGGTATTTATCTGCTAAATCTTGACAGTGGCGAAGTACCTGTACTTTTACCAAACACATTAAAGGAACCATTTCATCCGCATGGAATTTCTCTTCTTCGAAAAGATAGCACACTTTATATATTTGCTGTGAATCACAATGATAAGGGTGATTATGTGGAGTCTTTTAGATATAATGATAATACACTGCAACATATGGCGTCGTATTCATCTCCTGAAATGTGTTGTCCTAATGACTTAGTTGCTACCGACATAGATAAGTTCTACGTAACTAATGATCACGGTGCTAAAAAGGGTGTAATGAGAATTATTGAGGACTACATTAGAATACCTCGCTCATCACTTTTCTATTTCGACGGTGAATCATTTATAAAGGCCGCAGGACCTTTCAATTATGCCAATGGTGTGAATGTCTCAAAAGATAAAAACAGGCTGTATATGACTACCACAACTGGTTCTTCGGTAATTGTTTTTGAAATTAATGATGATGCTACGCTCTCGAGAAAGGGCACAACCGATGTAGGTACAGGAGTTGATAATATTGATATTGATGAGGATGGTAACCTATGGATTGCTGCCCACCCCAAACTGCTTGACTTTGTAAAACATAGTAAGGACTCAACTGCTCATTCTCCTTCACAGGTTTTAAAACTAACTCCCAAGGATGACTACACCTTTACTGTGGAAGAAATTTATCTCAACGAAGGAAGTGAAATTTCGGGCTCAAGCGTAGCTGTGTTCTATCAGAATGAGCTATTTATTGGCGGAGTATTTGACCGCTCAGTTATTAGAGCTATGTTGCCCAAGTAAGGGATAAAATACACCCTGTCCATGCCCAATTAATTTCATTGAGCATATCTAGTATCAATCCGGGATATGATCAAGGATATCTTTAACTGAAGCTCTTATATGATAGTCAAGATCAAATTGTCGATAGACGATAATTCCTTCCTGACTAATAATGAATGTTGCCGGCACAGGTAATGCTGCATCCTTTTTATCATTATTGCTTGCTATGTCTGCTTCCAGGGCATTACGTATTTTTTGCTGATAGGCCTCCGTTACGTTGAACATGACATCATATTGTTTCATTATCTGTTCTGAAGGATCCGGAATTACTGTAAAGGTTGCGCCGGTTTTGTCAATCATTTTAACTGCGTTGTCAGGTGTTTCCGGGGTAATAGCAAGCACCTTAGCACCGGCAGCAGCAACATATGAAAGAGAATCCTGGAAGTTGCTGAGGTAACGATTGCAAACAGGACACCATTCGCCACGATAGAAGATGATTACCACAGGGCCTTTTTTTAACTCTTCCGAAAGTACAACTTGGTTTCCCGCAACAGTTTTTGCTGTAAAATCAGGTGCTGCATCTCCCGGTTTAAGCCCGGCAGGGACACCAAAATTTACATCAATCCCATACCCTACAGGAGGGTTTGAAGGCTGTGCATAAGAAAGTTGTGCTGCTAAGAAGATAGAGAAGGTGAATATTAGGACTCTCATAGATTATCTGTTTTTATTTAGTAAACGCTTTTTTCAGTAATATTAACAATAGGAACTAATAAATAGTTTTATCAGAAATAACTAATCTCGGAAACTTCTGGCACAAATAGATTGTTTTTGTGACTTAAGCTATATTTTTAAAGCCAGAATGAGCCAACTTCTTAAACAATTTATTGATACCAGAAAGCGTACAGAGGCTTTATGTGAGCCTTTGGAGATCGAGGATTATGTACCACAGCCTGCTGTGTTTATAAGTCCGCCGAAATGGCACCTGGCACATACTACCTGGTTCTTCGAAGAGTTTGTGTTAAAACCACACTGTCCGGGTTATAATCTGTTTCACGAAAAATTCTCTTTCCTGTTTAATAGTTACTATAATCATGTAGGACAAAGAACGGTCAGGGCTAACAGGGGAGATCTTACCAGACCAACAGTTAAACAGGTTTATGAATATCGCCGCCATGTAAATAAGGCTATGGAATCGTTCATTCCGGATATTTTAGACAATGTAGAGCTCGTTGATACTTTAATTCTGGGAATTAATCATGAGCAACAGCATCAGGAATTACTTATTACCGACCTTAAATATACTCTGAGTTTAAATCCACTACATCCCGTTTACAAACCTGGTTATTCACTCGTAGATAAGATCCAGCAGGAGGATAAAACTATTAAAATAGAATCAGGAAATTACAAGATTGGTGCTGATACAAACGAGTTTGTTTATGATAATGAATTAAACAGACATCAGGTTTATCTTAATGCCTTCACTATATCATCTGACCTGGTTACAAATGCAGAGTTTCTCGAATTTGTTAAAGATGCTGGTTATAATAGTTTTCAATACTGGCATGATGAAGCGCTTGGCTGGCTTGAGACAAATAGTATCAAAAAGCCACTATACTGGGCTGAAAATGACAATAAATGGCATCAATACACCTTAAATGGCTTGCAGGAGCTTAATTTGGCTGCACCACTAGCTCATATTAGTTATTATGAGGCTAATGCTTTTGCCAATTGGAAAGGGAGGCGATTGCCAACTGAAGCGGAGTGGGAAGTAGCTTCAAACCGGTTTAGCTGGGGCCAGCGATGGGAGTGGACCCAAAGTGCGTATACGCCATATCCGGGATTTAAAATTGCCGATGGCGCTATTGGAGAATACAATGGCAAGTTCATGGTCAATCAAAAAGTGCTGCGAGGGGCTTCAGAAGCTACTTATCCCGGCCACAGCAGGGCCACGTATAGAAACTTCTTTCATCCACATTTACAGTGGCAATTAACAGGCATAAGATTAGCAGATGATGAATAGTGAATTTGCCATTGACGTAGACAAGGGTTTTTCTGATAAGGAAAAGTATTTGTCTTCGAAGTATTTCTATGACGATGAAGGGAGCTTGCTTTTTCAACAAATTATGGAGCTACCGGAATATTATCTTACTCGCGCAGAGTTTAATATTTTTGAGACCAGGTCTTTAGATATTTTAGATAAAATTGGCGCCAATAAGCTGGATATTATAGAGCTGGGAGCAGGGGATGGATTAAAAACGATTGAGTTTTTACGTCAGTTAACGGGCTCCAATTGTAAGGTTACTTATTATCCTATTGATATCTCTCAGGAAGCAATAAATCAACTTACTAAAAAAGTTAAAACCAATCTGCCCGCCTTAGATATCAAGCCTCTAATTGGTGACTATTTTAAAGAGCTGCATGAGATTCCCTCTTCAGATGCGAAAAAGGTAGTGCTCTTCCTGGGAGCAAATATTGGCAATTACCGTCAGCCTGTTGCAATTAATTTGCTTAAGTTAATCAATGAAAATCTTAGCAAAGGTGACATGCTTTTGATCGGTATTGATATTAAGAAGTCACCTAATTTAATAGCTAGTGCCTATAATGATAAGCAAGGCATAACCAAAGCATTTAATCTCAACTTGCTTACTAGAATAAATCGAGAGCTTGGCGGCAACATCAATATTGATAATTTTGAATTTTATAGCCATTATAATCCGCAGACAGGTGATATTGAAAGTTACCTGGTAAGCCTCAAAAAGCAGGAAATATATTTAAAGGAATGTGACAAAACCTATCAATTTGCTAAAAATGAGCTCATTTTTACTGAATTATCTAAGAAATATGATGAGCAGGAAATAGAAGATCTGGCGACTAATGCAGACTTTAAATGCATAGCACAGTTTCATGATGAGAACGATTACTTCGCCGATTGTCTTTTTGAGAAACAATAAATCTGATTCTTATTACCAAACTCAGTATAGAAGCCCCAAAGTGGGCAATTAGCTTTAGCCATGGGCTTCCGCCGATGGATTATAGTGCAAAATAATTCTAAGCGCAGAAAGTGCGCAAGCCTTCTTCCTGCCAATTATTCTTTCTGTAGACCGTATATAAATCAAAGTTCATTTGAACTAATTTAGCACTCAATAAGTTATTGGATTATGAAAGCAACATGGAACGGTGAAACCATTGCTGAGAGCAATGACACAATAGTAATAGAAGGGAATCATTATTTTCCACCTAAGTCAATTAAAAAAAATCTTTTTAAAGAAACCAAATCACATACTACTTGTCCATGGAAAGGGGTGGCATCTTATTACGATATTGAAGTAAATGGTTATACCAATAAAGATGCGGCCTGGTATTATCCAGAAGCATCTGCGCTCGCCAAAGGAATTAAAGGTTATGTGGCCTTCTGGAATGGGGTAGAGGTGACGGAATAAATATAAGCTAAGTATACATTGAGATAATTGTTGCTTTGTAAAAGGAGGATCATTAAGCCTTGGGATTGTATAACATCCTAAGGCTTTTTTAAAACAAGCAGGACGCTGGCATTTTAGCCGGGGTCCTGTTTTGTTTAGTTCTCTCAGTAAATCATTGATAAACTTATCTATCTGTATTGATATAATTGAACATTATCGACTATTAATTCAATTTTTTGAATTAACAATCAATTCCTTCATTTTTGCATGGTTACATATCTTAATTAAATGATATCTACTAAGAACAACAACCTATTTGCCAAGTAATAAATTGAAATTTTTTAAAAAGACGAGTAGGATTATATATGTTAGGCTTAATTAAATCTACCCTTTTAGGGGCTACTGTATTTATATTGCTCTTTATAAGTGGTAAGCTTAGCGCCCAAAGCGTAGGTAATTATACCGTAAGCAGAACAACCGGTATTACTTATAATTCAATTGTATCTAGTGGAAACTCATTTTCTGCATGGCGTTATACAGGTGGTTTTAGTGAAGATGATAATAGGAGCGAAGCAACCGATATTGGCTTCGACTATTGGTATAATGGTCAACGCTACACGCAGTTTTCAGTCTCCACAAATGGTTTCCTGGACTTTTCGAGCTCAATAGATGACGGTGGCCCAGATTGTGATGACTATGGTTATTGTAATTTCAGGTTTACAGATAGAAAAGAATCAGACGCCACCTGGCTTGCTCTTGCACCGTTTTATGATGACATGACTACCAGCGGTGGTATAGATCCGCTTGGAACCAGCATAAAGTATTTGCTTTCAGGATCAGCTCCCAATAGAGTATTAACAGTAGAATGGGATGCCATGGCAGTTTACTTAAACACCTCGCCGGATATAAATTTTCAGGTTAAAATATATGAGACTACCGGCGTAATTGAATACAACTACGAGACGATGGTTAATGGCACCAATACTTTTTCTTACACTGTTGGTATTAATGCCTCCTCAATAAGTAATACGCCAACTACAAGTGAATTACTGACCCAGCAATCGGCTAATAGTACTAATTTTAGTAACTCCCCGCAAAATAATATTAGTACAATGCCTACGGCTAATTCCCGTTTGACGTTTACCCCCTTGTTGCCGGCAAATCCAAGCGGTAATTTGACTTTTTCCGGTGTCACCAATACTGGCATGACATTAAACTGGACTGATTGGGCAACTAATGAAATTGGCTATGTTATCTATTATTCTACAGATGATGTAACCTATTATTATAGTACACAAACTACCGTTAATACCGGCACTGCAGCTATAACTGGTTTATCACCTAGTACTACTTATTATTGGAAAGTATACGCTGTGACTGAGGGAACCCTTAGCGCTCCACTTTCGGAAAATGCAAATACACTTGCTCCAGGAACAATTACATCTGTTCAGAGTGGTAGATGGAGCAGAACAACCACCTGGGATTGTGGTTGCATTCCGACTGCTGCAGATAATGTGATTGTTCAAGATGGGCATACTGTACGAGTACGAGGTACAAGTGAGATTTGTAATAATTTAACAATAGGCCAGGGACTAAGTGGCAGAGTGCGATTTATTAATAATAATCCAGGTGATTTAACAGTTAATGGTAATGTTATAATTAACAGCAGGGCCACCCTGGATGTTAATACAACATCAGATGTCACCCATATTTTAAACTTAAAAGGTGATCTATCAAATAGTGGTACTCTTAATCTTCAGAGTGACGCGAACAGCCTGTGTGTTACTAACTTCACTAAGGCTGATGGAAATCAAGTTGTAAGCGGTACCGGAGCCACAACAAACTTCTACACATTGAACATTAATAAAGGCCAGATAAACAATACTTTAGAGATTACTTCATCAAGTTTTTCTTGTGACCCTGACGCCCTCACATTCATAAGCGGCGGAACCTTTAAATTCTCATCTCCAGGAATAAACAATTTCAGTCTTTTTAGCACCACTAAAAATATTCCAACAGATGGCAAAATCTGGATGAACAGCGCCAACAGTACAATGTCGTTTGGCGCAGGAATCAACCTTCTAGGTGACCTGATTTTAGATGATGGGATAATGGTGATAGGAGATGCTGCCGATGAAAACATTATATCTTTTGGTGGTAATCTTGAAATTAATGGTGGAAGTATGTCGATCGCAGGCAGATATGATAGAAACAATTCCGAATCCACCTCAAACTATGTACAGACAAATGGCACTCTTACGCTACCTGTTGTCGGTTCAACATCTACTGTTCGTTCTCCCTTCGGCATGGATGTGGTTGGATCATCATTAAATATTTCAGGGGGCAGGGTTATTCTTGAAAGAGAAGGAGGTTCTGGCACGGAGAATCTTGGGTATAATACTTCCGGATTAAGTTCTAATACGGTTACCGGTGGCACCTTGCAAATAGGGAATTCTAATACACCTGCGGCACAAGTAATGCAGATAAATGCCGCCTCTTCAATTGGCAATCTATTGCTTAATAGTACTAATGCAACCGCCCAGCTCAGCACTAATAACCTGACAGTGTTAAATGATGTCACACTTATTGCAGGAGTTTTAGACGAAAACAATATTTCCACAACACTAACAGGGAATTGGCTGGCAACGGGTGGCACCTATCTTCCATCATCAATAGGTACTGTCACCTTTAATGGTGCTAACCAGTCTATTACCACTGCAGGGAGTGCCTTTAATCATTTAATACTTTCAGGTACAGGAAATAAGTCTTTTCAGGACAACCTTGATGTAAATGGCAACTTGACAAATAATGCTATAATGTTGCCGGTTAACAGTGGTTTTCTTGCTTCTGTAGGTGGTAATTGGACTAATAACGGAACTTTTACGAGGAATAACGAAACAATTACATTTGATGGTGCAGCAAATCAAAACATCGCCGGAAGCTCCACTAATAATTTTACCAATATCACGGTCAATAAATCAGGAGGAAATCTAAGTGTAGAATCCGTGGTTAATTTATACCAGACCCTCGATATACAATCGGCGACCATTTTTGATGCCGATGGCTCTGGATCCGGCGTATTTACTTTGGTATCCAGTGCTACAGAAGATTCTCGTATAGCGGCGCTGGCTACAGGGGCATCTATTACAGGCGACCTGATATTTGAAAAGTACTTTGTTGGTGCCGGGATAAAATATTGGCGGCATATTTCCAGTGCTGTGGTTGGCGCTACTATTGCTGATATGCAAAATGAAATACCTATTTCGGGTGCTTTTGCTGGTAATGATAATGGCACCGGGGTTATCCCAACTAATGCCTTTCCGTCACTCTATTATTATGATAATACCACCGGCCTGGTAACTGAGACCAAGGATGATCGTTGGGTTGTCTATCCAACAAGCACAAATACAGAACTACTTACAACTACAGGTACCGAAGCAAGAGGATATGCTATCTGGGTTCGCGATACCGGTCCAACAACATTTAATCTTACCGGCACGGTG
>Ga0164313_10003126_pt1 | contig 14783 bp, 13 predicted proteins | sample GuaBasSedimGuay4_FD_113735 | JGI IMG/M metagenome (GOLD analysis project Ga0164313, IMG submission 113735) | Subseafloor sediment microbial communities from Guaymas Basin, Gulf of California, Mexico - Guay4, Core 4569-4, 0-3 cm | ecosystem: Environmental > Aquatic > Marine > Hydrothermal vents... | reverse complement strand
CGACGTCGTCGACGCTGCGATGGTGGACGGCGCGGGCACATTGATGGCGAGTATTTTTGCCGCGCTTCAAGCGGGCTTCTTCTCGGAGAAGCGAGGTGAAAACATACTCGACGGGGGGGCTCCCTTCTACGACACATACGAGACGAAAGACGGCAAGTTCGTCTCGGTGGGTGCGCTCGAACCACAGTTCTACCAGATCCTAATCGAGAAACTCGGGCTGCAAGGCTCGGCGCCACCGCCGTTTGCGCACATGCAAGCCATTCACTGGGAAGCCCTGCGACCCAAGATGGAGGAGATTTTCCTCACACGAACGCGCGATGAATGGTGTGAAATCTTCGACGAGACGGACGCGTGTGTCGCGCCTATTCTGTCGCCGACCGAAGCATTCGAGCATCCGCACAACGTCGCGAGAAAGTCTTTCGTCGATGTAGGTGGCTCGCGTCAGCCACGCCCGGCTCCGCGATTCGCCCGAACGGATCCTCCGACGCCCAATCCGCCGCACGAGTTGGGAGCAGACACGCAGAGCGTCTTGAGGGGCTTGGGCATCTCGGAAGAGGAGGTCGCGGCGGTGCTGCGCGAAACCGCTCGATGAAGACTGCTTTCGTGACAGGTGGGGCGGGCTTTCTCGGCCGGAACCTCGTGGAAGAGCTCCTGAGCTCCGACTTCGAGGTCGTCGTTTTCGATCTGGCCAAGCCTGATGCGGTGCTTGCGGAGCGCGGCGTCTCCTTCGTGCAAGGAGACCTAACCGACGCCTCGGCTTGCGAGCGCGCAATGCCAGAGGGCATCGATGCAGTGTTCCACGTGGCCGCCGACACGACTCACTGGAAGCTTGGCGATGCCCAGCAGACGAAGGTCAACGTGGATGGCACGCGAGCGGTCGCCGCGGCCGCCATCCGCCGAAAGGCGGGCCGCTTCATCCTCACTTCGAGCATTGCCGCCTTTGGCTTTCAGTCTGAACGCATGACCGAGGACACGATTTCGAGCGCTCTGCAGTCATCGATCAACTACTTCCGCACCAAGCGGCGCGCCGAGCTCGAGGTGCTCAAAGCACTCGAGCGGGGTCTCGATGCGGTCATCGTGAATCCAGCCAACATCATTGGGCGATACGACGCCTCGGGCTGGTCACGCTTCTTCAGATTGATCGAGGAGGGTAGCCTCCCCGGTGTGCCCTCCGGCAGTGGTTCCTTTTGCCACGCCCGAGAAGTGGCCCGAGCGCACGTGGCGGCGTTCGAGCGCGGGCGAACTGGGCATCACTATCTGCTCGGCGGCGTCGATGCGACGTTTCTCGAAGTGGTGCAACGGATCGGCGCGCTGCTCGATCGCCCAGTACCGAAGCGTCCCATTCCCGCCTTCGTTTCCAAGGCTGCAGGCCAGCTGTCGCTCTGGGGCTCGTACCTGACGCGCCGGGAGCCCGACCTCACTCCGGAAAAGGCAGCTCTCCTCTCGGCCGACCTGCTATGCAGCTCGGACAAGGCCGAGAACGAGCTCGCTTACCGGCCCGTAGCACTTCAGGTGATGCTCGAAGACTGCTACCGCTGGTTGTGCGAAGAAGGCTTGGCGAAGTCTGGTCTGGACGGCCGACGGCCGGCGCAGTAGGACAGAGGTTCGTCATGGCCAAGATGAGCACGCGCAGGAAGCTTGCGATCGCTACGTGGGGCTCACCGCGTGAAGGGAACATCTATGGGAAGATGACGCTCGACGCGACGGCGGCAGTTGCACACCTCGAACGCCTCAGCCACGAAACGGGCGAGCACGTTACGATGACGCACTTCGTTGGCAAGGTCATGGCCGAGGTGCTCGCGAAGTCTCCCGGGCTCAACGGTTTCCTGCGTTTTGGGACCTATCATCAGCACCGAACCGCAGATGTGTCGTTCCTCGTCAACATTGGCGAGGGCACAGACGTCAGCAACGTGAAGGTCAAGGAGCTCGATCGGAAATCGATCCTCGAGCTGGCGCGTGAGTTGAACGGTAAGGCGAGCAAGGTCCGCCACGGCGACGATGAAGCGTTCAATAAGAGCACGGACGTCCTTCGCTCGTTGCCGACCTGGGCGCTCCGTCCGACGCTGAGCGTCCTTGGCTGGCTGACCGGTTCGGCTGGCATCGAAGTCAAGTCGGCTGGGCTGCGGCGCTTCCCGTTTGGCGGCTGCATGATATCAAACGTAGGGATGTTCGGGCTCGACGAAGGCTACATGCCGCCAACCCCGTTTGCACACATCCCGATCTATCTGCTCATCGGAGCGATTCGCGAACAGCCGACCGTAGTCGATGGCGAGATCGTCGTCCGCAAGCTGATCACGCTCAGTGCCACCGTGGACCACCGCTTCATCGACGGCTATCAGGCCGGCGTGTTGGCCCATACGGCCCGCGACTGCTTCGAGAACCCCGAGCGCTTCGGCGCCTGACGAGGTTTCAGGTCGTTGCCTTTGCCGACCACGCCGGTGCCAACGGTATCGAACAAAGCCCAGCCACGTCCGACGAGCTCGGGAGAAAAGTTGAAGTTGCCTCCGCCACCGGCGGCTAAAAAGGACTCATACCCGGAATCCTTTTGAGGCTCGAGCGACTCTTAAGCGGGTGTTGTCCATAAAGGCTCCAAAGGCCCGAAATTGAGAAGGAGGCTTCCCATGAACGCCATATTCCACCGAAACGAACACGCCGTAGAGCGCGTAGTGCGTGTGGTGCTTGGGGTAGGTCTATTGTCCCTGGTATGGATTGGGCCTCAAACACCCTGGGGCTGGGTCGGCCTTGTCCCGCTCCTCACCGGCTTGGTGGGTAGCTGTCCCCTCTACCGGATACTCGGGGTTTCCACATGCTCGATCGACAATCGCACGACTCCTCAACATCCGACCGGGAGCTAATCGCTCTTGCCGCCGCAGGAGACCACCGTGCATTCGAGCGTCTGGTGGAGCGCCATGCGGCGGCGGTTCTCAGGATGGCTACGGTCGTGACCGGCAACCCAACGATGGCCGAAGATGCCCTGCAGCAGACGTTCCTCTCGGCCTATCGAAGTGCAGCGAGCTTTCGAGCCGACGCATCCGTCCGGACGTGGTTGCTCACGATCGCGCGTAACGCTGGGTGCCGGCTCCGAGCGAAGCGCGTGCGCGAGGACCTCACGGAGGAGCCACTGATGAAGCTCGGCCTCGAGGCCGGTTGGGGGAGCGATGATCCAGAGGCCCTCGCAATTGCGGCACAGCGCAAGGAAACCCTGCAGGGCGCCCTACGCACGCTCTCGTCCGATGACCAGGAAGTTCTGATCTTGCGTGACATCGAAGGCTTGCGTGGGCCGGAGGCCGCGGAGGTTCTTGGAATCGGCGAACGTGCTCTCAAGAGCCGCCTGCATCGCGCGCGGCTACGGCTTGCCGCCGCACTTCGCACGACTTCAGAACACGACCTTGCCGTTGGGGAAGGAGATCAACGATGAAAGAACGCACTGTAGCCGGCATGCGCTGTTCCGACGTGCTCGAGCTGCTGAGCGAGTACGTGGACGGTGAGCTCGATGTGGCGGCCGTCGAGAAGATCGAGAAACACCTCCTAGCTTGCCCCAATTGCGAGCATTTCGGGCGAAAGTTCGGATCGATGGTGGTCTCCCTTCGACGCGAGGCAGAGCAAAGCGAACCGGTTCGGCTCGATGTGATGGCGCGCTTGCTCGCGCAGCTTGGGCAAATAGGCAACGAGGCTTGAGTACGAAGATGCGGATCAGGTTTGCCCTAATCGCTCTCCTCATCGGCCTCGTGGCATGGCTCTACGCGAGCGGCGCCTATGGAGCCATCGATCTCGAGAGCGTGCGAGGTGACCTTCGCAATGCAGGAGTTTGGGGCGGGGTTCTCTTCGTCATCGCGTACGCGTGCCTACAGCCGTTGGGAGTGCGGAGCGTCCTCTTCTTGTTGAGTGCTCCAATGGTTTGGGATCCGGTCACTGCCTTCTTGCTGGGTTGGGCCGGCACCATCGGGGCCTCGGTCGCTTCGTTTGCATTTGCCCGTTTCGTGGCCCGCGGTTGGGTGCAGCAAAGGTTGCCGCGGGGTGTCCGCCGGCTGGACGATCGCTTGGTGACGCGTGGCTTTCGAACCGTGCTGCTCCTGAGGCTCTTCTTTTACACAACGCCCACTCTGCAGTACGCGCTCGGCGTGTCGCGCGTGGCCATTGGGCCCTTTCTGATTGGCACCGTGCTCGGCGTCGCGCCTTTCACATGGCTCGTTACCTCGTTCGGAGCTCAGCTGAATGTCTGGCTGCAACGCCATCCGTTCGCGACGTGGCCGTGGGAGCAGTACGGGACCATCATCATCCTGTTGGCTATCGCGGCAATGACGACCGGCTTTGTGGTCACACGCAAGTGGCGAGACAAGCTGTCTGGACGAGGCGGAGAACAGGGGGCGTATGGCTCCTTCTGATCATGTATCTAGAACATCGCGCCGTATGCTCGTGTTGGTGTTCCTCGTCTGGGCATCGTTTGCGGTGGGTTGCTCGGGCGTTCTGCAGAACATCGGAGCACGGTGGGTCACTCGGCAAATCGGCGAAGAGCTCGATTTGGATGAAGCTCAAAGAGAGGCGACGCGCGCGGCAGTGCACCGCGTGTTGGCCAGCGCGTCCGAAGTCTTGGGGCCGCGGCTCGAACTCTTGATTGCAACGGTCGACCGCGCCATCATCAAGGGCTTCGACGAGAAGAACATGCTGATCATCGAGAAGCAGATCGACATTCTCTTGGACAAAGGGGTCGGCTGGATCATCGATGAGGTTGCACCCATCCTCGCAACTCTCCGAGACGACCAGATCGACCACGGCGAACGCAGCCTCAACCAACGATTGGACAAGACGCGCGAAGATCTGGCCAAGCCCCCCGATGAGCGTTCCGAAGATCGGCAGGACAAGTTCGTCGAGGCGATCGAGGAATGGTCCGGGAGCTTGAGCGATGCCCAAGAAAAAGCGCTCCGCACATATGTCGCGGCCCTTCGTGATGAGGCGGCGCACCGGCTTGCAGCGGACGAGAAGCGTCTTGCAGACATTGCCGACACCCTTCGCGAGCACCCCGGTCCCGCGGCCGTCCGCCAGGCGCTTTGGGATGCCTGGAAGGATCACGAGGACTGGGGTCCCAACACCCGGTCGCCCGAGGAGCGGCGGGCGGACGGTCGAGAGACGCTCTTCTATGTGTATGAGCTGCTCAACGCCAAGCAAAAGGATCAGATGAGCGAGCACTTGCACGACATGTATGCGCAGGTGAAGAGCTTCCTAACGGCCGCCAGCGACTCATGACCATGACAGCTCGAAGCGACACCCAGATCACGATGCAGAATTTCCAGAACCATCCATACCCCCGCGTGTATTCCGTTCACGAGCTTCTTGCGGGCCTGAGATGGGTAATGACACGCCTGAAGGAGCTCTGGTCGATCTGGGTCGGAGGCCGGCTTTCGCCTGCGCTTCGCGAGCAGGTCATCGTCGCGGTCGCCCAAACCAACGAATGCAGCATGTGTGAGCACGCCCACGCGAGGCACGCGTTGGCCGCCGGCGTATCGGATGCCGAGCTCGCCGCCCTCGAGAATATGGATGAGGAGGCTTTCGACCGGGCCACGTGGCTGGCGGTAGCCCACGCTCGCTCGCTCGCCAAAGCTGATTTCGCGCCCGGTGAAGGGAATGAGTTGGAAGCCGCCGTCGTCGAGGTGCTCGGGCCGCAAGCCTGCCGCGACGTCGAGGACGTTGCACGGGTGATGACCGTGGCCAATCGCGTGGCCAATACGCTCAACGCTCTACCTGCCCGTCGGCGCGGCAATCCCGTTCCAGGGAGCCGGCTCGCGGATGAACTGCTCATCAATCTGTTCTTCTTGCCAGGTGCGTGGCTAGGCACCCTGATTGCGGCAACGCGCCAAAGAAAATCGCCACTCGCGGTATGGCGCCAAGCTCGTTCCGGGATATCGTCCCACGGCACGGCGCGTGCGGAGTTTTTGGGAAAGAAGGCGGCTGACTAATGGGTTTTCGCGACTGGATCAAGCCTAGGTTTCAGGACTTCGCCATGGGCTTCATGGATGACCTCCGGCCCGAGACCGTGAACGATGCGTTCGGCGACGTGCTCGAGATCGGCTTCGGCACCGGCCGCAATCTAAAGCACTACGGAGACGCTGTGGAGTCGGTTCACGGCATCGACCCACTCGGAACTCAGGGCCTTCGCAAGGTAGAGGAACGCATCGAGCAGGCTAGCTTTCTCGTAGAGCGCGCCGCGCTTTCCGCGGACGATCATCTTCCGTTCGATGCGGGGCGCTTTGATTGCGTCGTCACGACGTGGACGCTCTGCTCGATTCCAGATGCGCAGGCTGCCCTTTCGGAGATGCGCCGCGTGCTCAAACCGGGCGGCCGCTACCTCTTCGTCGAGCATGGTCGAAGCCGCCAAGAAGCCGTCGTCCAATGGCAAGATCGCCTCAACCCCATGTGGAATCGCTTGACCGACGGTTGCCACATCAACCGACCGATCGACCTTTTGGTAGAGCGAGGTGGCTTCGAGCTCGCTTCACTGCGCGAGTTTCGCGGCAAGGGGCCGGCGTTGGTATCGAGCCTGTATCGCGGGATCGCGGTCCGAGACTGATCGCCCAGAGCGGGCGCGTGAGTCACTCCCCGACGCGGAGGCCGTTGTGAAGATCCTCAAGAGGCGGGAAGTATACCGACATCTCTCCAATTCCGCCGATCGCGTGGCGCTGGCCGGCGCAACACTGCATAGCATCGTGGTGAAGTGGACATGAACGCGTTCGCGTCCGACCTAATGTCGCGTCTGCATCGCTTCTGGCGTGGCATACGAACCCTGTTTGGTTCCGAGAACGCCTACCCGCTCGTGCTGGCTTCGTTCGTGGGAGCCTTGACTGGTTTCGGAGCCATCGGTTTTCGCAAGCTGCTCGAGGCGATCACCCGGCTATCGTTCGGGAGCGGTTCGGTGCTGGACGGAGCGCGGCTGTTGTCATGGCCGGTTCGGCTCATATTGCCGGCGGTGGGACTCGTTCTCGCTTGGGGGCTTACCCAGTGGCTCGCCAAAGAGGCCAAAGGCCATGGGGTTCCCGAGGTGATGGAGGCCGTGGCTTTGAAGGGTGGGCGGATTCGTAGTCGCGTCATGCTCGTGAAAACGCTAGCGTCCTCGATCACCATCGGGACGGGAGGCTCTGTCGGGCGGGAGGGTCCGATCATCCAGATCGGCTCGTCGATTGGCTCGTCCGTTGGCCAGATGTTTCGCCTCGACGACGACCACACGCGCCTTTTGGTGGCCTGCGGCGCTGCAGCGGGCATCGCTGCGACCTTCAACGCGCCCGTCGCTGGCGTGGCATTTGCGGTCGAAATCATCCTTGGATCGGCGGCGGTTCGGACCTTCAGCCCCATCGTCGTATCGAGCGTGCTCGCGACGGCTATCTCGCGGTGGTTGCTTGGGGACACGCCGGCCTTCCGAGTCCCGCAACCAACCCTCGAAAGCGGAGTCGAGCTCGTCAACTACGTATTGCTCGGTTTGGTGGCAGGTCTGGCGGGCGTGGCCTTCATTCGCCTCCTCTACAAGCTCGAGGATCGGTTCGCCACACTGCCAGGGATTGCCATGCCGCTCGTGGCTGGCTTGCTCGTCGGAGCAATCGGCCTGGCAGCTCCCGCCATTTATGGGTTGGGCTACGAGAGCATCGACAAGGTGCTCCACGAACCCGAGACGATGGGCATTCTGGCTCTCTTGCTCGTTGCGAAGATGGTTGCGACGAGCCTGACGCTCGGTGGCGGGGGCTCGGGCGGTATCTTCGCTCCGTGCCTGTTTATTGGCGCCATGCTTGGAGGCTTTTGGGGCGACCTCGTCAACAAGGTGCAGCTGTGGCCAACGGCAGCCCCGCCCGCGTACGCGCTCGTCGGAATGGCTGCTGTCGTCGCGGCAGCCACGCACGCTCCCCTGACCGCCATCATCATTATTTTCGAGCTCACCGGCAACTACCAAATCATCTTGCCAGTCATGTTGGCGACGATCACGGCATCGATTCTGTCGATCACGATCCAGCCTGAATCCATCTATACGCTGAAGCTCGCCCGGCGCGGCGTTCGACTTCGCGAGCGTTCGGCCGCCCAAGAGCTCATCTCGAGGCCGGTCCGCGACGTCATGAGCCGCACGAGCCACGTGTTGCGCCCAGAACTCCCCTTCGGGGTCATGGTCGATCGCGTTCTCGGCTCCATCGGAGATTGCCAATACGTGGTCGACGAAGACCGGAAGCTGCTCGGCGTGGTTCATCTGAATCAAATCAAGAGCGTCATCCGCGATGACGAGCTGGGCTCCCTGGCGACCGCATACGACGCGATGGCACCTAACACGTATGCCGTTAACGCGAACGACACCATCGAAACGTGCTTGCGTGGGTTTTCGTCGTGCGATCTTCCGGAGCTTCCTGTCGTTGAGGACGGCAAACTCATCGGAGTCGTTCGGCGCGGTGACATCCTGAACCTCTATAACCGCGAGCTTCTCGATACGAGCGACCTCGGATTGATGTTCGTGGATCGAGAGGAGGCGGGCGCGGTGAGGCGCGACTATGTGGAGCTCCCTGAAGGGCACGGCGTCGAAGCCATCGAAGTCCCACCCGAGCTCGCTGGTAAAGCACTTCGAGATCTCGACCTGCCTGGCCAGTATCAGCTGTTGGTCGTGGGGATGCGTCGCCCTGCAGAGGACGGGTCCACCCATGTTTTCGCTCCCGACCCGGACGTGCCACTCGACCGCGATACGGTGCTCATCGTCGAAGGCCCGAAGGAACAACTCCAACGGCTTCGCAACCTGGGTTCTGACCCATCTCACGCATGATCGGAGACCACCCTTAGATCTTCACCTGAGCGCCCAACTCCACGACCTGTTCTGGAGGGATGCCGAAGAATGCTGTCGGTCCTTGGGCGTTGCGTGACATGAAGGCGAAGATTCGCTCTCTCCATATTGGCATGAGGGGGTGCCGATCCGGCAGCAGTGTCTCGCGACCTAGGAAAAAGCTCACCTCATTCAACTCGAAATCCAGCCCCCGCTCGCGGGCGAGCGCCAGTACGTGGGGCACGTTGGGGTCCTCCATGAATCCGTAGTGGGCCACGATTCTGAAGAAACCATTTTCCAGTTTCTCGACGCTGACCTTCTGATCCCGCGGCACTCTGGGCTTGTCCTCACTCAACACGGTCAACACGGCCACGTGCTCGTGAATTGCATGGTTGTGTTTGAGATTGTGGATGAGAGCAGGTGGCGTAATCTGTGGGCGGCCTGCAAGAAACACCGCCTTGCCAGGCACTCGGGAGGCATCGGCCGGAAGCTCGTGAGCAAAGCGATCGAGCGGCTGAGCGTCTGCGTAGAGCTTCTGAGCGAGAATGGCCCGACCCTTTTTCCAGGTGGTCATCATGACGAACGCAGCGGCGCCGATCGCAAGGGGGAACCATGCCCCGTGAGTAATCTTGCTGATGTTGGCGGCGAAAAAGCTCAGGTCGACCACGAGGAAGATCGCCATTGGAACGCCAGCCTTCCAAGGGCTCCATCCCCAACGACGGCGGGCGACCACATACATGAGCACCGTCGTGATCAGCATGGTCGTGGTGACGGCTACGCCATACGCAGCCGCAAGCTGGCTAGACGAACGGAATCCCAAGACCAGCGCGACGGTCGCGACTAGAAGAATCATGTTGATTTGAGGGATATAGATCTGCCCTGGCTCCGACCGAGACGTATGAATGACCCGAAGGCGGGGAAGATAGCCCATTTGAATTGCCTGCTTGGTGAGCGAGAACGCACCCGAAATCACTGCCTGCGACGCGACGACAGTTGCTGCCGTGGCCAGCAGCACGACGGGAATATGTGCCCATGCAGGAACCAAACCGTAGAACGGATGGTGCGCGGCAGAGGGATCGCGCAGCAATAGCGCGCCTTGTCCGAAATAGTTGCATAGAAGCGCTGGAAGCACGCCCGCAAGCCATGCGAAGTGGATCGGACGCCGGCCAAAGTGACCAAGGTCGGCATAGAGGGCCTCGGCTCCAGTGACGACCAAGAAGACCGCGCCGAGCACCAAGAAGCCATGGGACCCATTCCGCAAAAGGAACCGCATCCCGTGCCACGGACCAATGGCGTCGAGGATGGCAGGAGAGGTGACGATGCTGTTGATTCCGAGAACGATCAGGAGGGCAAACCAGACCAGCATGATTGGGCCGAAAAGCGTGCCGATTTGCGTCGCGCCCTTCCGCTGCAGGGCGAACAGCCCAACGAGAACCGCAACAGTGACCGGAATGACATAGGGGTCAAAACGCGGCGCGATAATTCGAATGCCTTCCACTGCGCTCAAAACCGAAATCGAGGGTGTGATCATGCTGTCGCCATAGAGGAGCGCTGCGGCAAACAAGCCAACCGCTAACGCGACTCGGCGCCGATGGCTCCCGGTCGGTAGGCACGCACCCACCAACGCAGTCAACGCGATGACGCCCCCCTCCCCATGATTGTCCGCGCGCGCAACGAAGACCAAGTACTTGATGGTCACGACGACAATCAGCGACCACAACACGAGGGACAAAACCCCCAACACGTTCTCTGCCGTCGCCTCGATACCGTAGTGTCCGTGAAAGCACTCCCGCACCGCATACAGAGGGCTCGTTCCGATGTCCCCATAGACTACGCCCAAGGCCGTGAACGAAAGAATCGCGAAGCGTCGCCTCGTTTGCGAATCCGAAGAACCATTTGAGGAGTTGCCCGGCATTCAAGGCTCCATGTGCGCCACCGCGATCATTTTCGCATTGTCTGCATTTGTCGCTGGAGTCACAAGTCATGTGTGCGGAGCTTGGACGAAAATCGCTGGTAGCGAGTGAGAGGTGACCCTAGATACCCAACGGGTGATGAATATGGCCGCCGAAGACAAACGCGGACGAATGTTGGAAAGTCACATTCGGGGGAGGGGAGTGCGGGACCCCGCAGTGCTCGAAGCGTTGGGAGCTGTACGTCGCGAAGCGTTTGTGCCCAGCCATCTCGAGGAGTTCGCATACGAAGACACGCCGTTACCCATCGAAGAGGGACAGACAATTTCGCAACCTTTCATCGTTGCGGCGATGGCCGAAGCGCTGCAGCTGGCTCCGGATGACCGTGTGCTGGAGATCGGAACCGGCTCGGGATACGCCGCGGCTATCCTTGGAGAGATTGCGAGGGAGGTCTACACCATCGAGCGGCATCGCCTGCTTGCCGATCAGGCATCGCGTCGGCTGCGAGAGCTCGACTACAGCAATGTTCATGTCTTGTGTGGAGACGGTACGCTTGGGTGGCCGGAGCATGCCCCGTTCGATGCGATTCTAGTGTCGGCCGGAGGGCCGGAGGTTCCCCGTGTTCTCGTCGAGCAGCTCGCCCCAGGGGGACGCCTGGTGATTCCCGTGGGTCCCGACCTGCGCGACCAGCGCCTACTCCGGGTGACTAAAATGGCCGACGACGAGACGCGAACCGAAGACCTAGGTGGCGTCCGTTTCGTGCCTCTGGTTGGCGAGGCCGGGTGGCCCGAAAGCTCCGAAGTCACCACAGCAAAGCGCGTTCCAACCTCGGACTCTCCGATTTCCCATTTGATCCGTGAGACGTGCCATCCGATTTCCGACATCGGTGAGGTAGAGCTCGGTTCCCTGCTCGAACACGTCGGCGACGCACGGGTCGTGCTCCTTGGCGAGGCGACTCATGGGACCTCCGAGTTCTATGAAATGCGCATGCGCATCACTACCGAGCTCGTCATGCGCCGGGGCTTCAACATCGTGGCCATCGAGGCCGACTGGCCTGATGCGGCCCGTGTGGACCACTACATCAGGGCGCTCGAGTTTCCTTCACATGATGCGCCTACGTTCGACCGTTTTCCGACGTGGATGTGGCGCAACTATGAAGTGGTGAAGCTCATCGAATGGTTGAAATCGCACAATGAAGTCGTGGACGATCCGGAGCGTCAGGTTGGATTTCATGGTCTCGATCTCTACAGCCTATACAAGTCGCGCGATGCGGTCTTGCACTATCTGGATGACGTTGACCCGGACGCTGCCGCGATCGCCCGCGAACGCTATGCATGCCTTTCTCCCTGGGAGCGCAACCCGGCTCTCTATGGACGGGTTGCGATCAGCGAGGGCTACGCCAGGTGCGAGCAGCCAGTTGTGTCGGTCCTGCGCGACCTCCTAACGCGGCAGCTAGACTACACGCAGGCCGACGGGGATCGATTCTTGGATGCGAGCTCCAACGCTCGCATCGTGGCGGCTGCAGAGCAGTACTACCGGGTCATGTACTATGGGGGCGCGGCGTCCTGGAACCTTCGCGACCAGCACATGTTCGACACGTTGGAGCGTCTGTTGGAGTCTCGAGGTCCAGGTGCCAAAGCAGTGGTCTGGGCTCACAATTCGCACGTTGGCGATGCCCGTGCGACGGAGATGGGCGCGTCGCGTGGCGAGCACAACATCGGGCAGCTCTGCCGCCAAAAGTTCGGCGATGCCGCGTTCTCGGTCGGCTTCGGAACCCATACGGGGACGGTCGCGGCCGCAACGGATTGGGACGGCCCCATGGAGCTCAAGAAGGTTCGACCCTCGCATCCGAGCAGTTATGAGCGGCTCTGCCACGACGCCGAGGTTCCGGCATTTCTTCTTGCGCTGCGGTCTCCGGCGCGCGAAGCGGTCCGTGAAGAGCTGATGTCAGTGCGGTTGGAGAGAGCCATCGGCGTGATTTACCGCCCCGAGACCGAGCTTCAAAGTCATTACTTTCAAGCGGCACTACCCGCACAGTTCGACACGTACGTCTGGTTTGATGAAACGGGTGCCGTCCACCCACTGGAGCCTGGTCTTGCGCATGCCGAGGTGCCGGCGATCTATCGCTAGCGTTCTACGGCTTGGGCAAGTCGACAGTTCATCGACTCAGCATGTTCATTCGGGTCTGTTGAAGTGGCTTCTTGCTCTGTTGGAGAATACGGACTCCCTCCGCCCCCCATTTCACCTGCACCCGCTCGAGCCCATCGTTCTGGCAAACGGCTGCGAAGCTCTCCGCTGCGTTCCGATCGGCGAAGAAGGCTATTGCGAGATCTCCACCTCCCGCGCCGCACGGTTTGGCGGCGCCGCCGTGCCACCACGCCCACTCGGCGACGCGCCGAAGCGTGGCGTTCACGATAGGAGCTTCTGCCGCCACGCCAAGTGCGCTCATGCAGGCGTTGTATTCGCGTGCGTTCGCGATGATGCGACGGGCATCGCCCGAGCGAAATGCTTCCGCGAATTCCATCGCTTGCTCTTGCAGAGCGCTCATGCATCGATCGTGGATTTTCGGCGACTGCGTTTTCAATCGACTCACTCGTTCTAGTAGATCGCTGGTTCGTGCCGACTTGCCCGTCCAGATCAGCACGCTCGCGAGCGTGCTTGGGGGCTCAACCGGCTGGACCAGCAGCTCTCCGAGGTGCCTTTGAAACCACAGATATCCACCGTACGTTGCTGCTGCCACGTCGGCACCGCTTCCTCGTGGCGCAACGGCCGAGTGACCGCGCAGCGCAGTTTCGAACACCCGGTCACGGACCTCCCGTTGCTTCAGATCATGATCGCCCAGTGCGATGAGGGCGGCAGCGCTCGCCGCGGCCACAGCGGCAGACGAGCCCAAGCCGAGCTTGTTGGGTCCCTCGTAGAGACGGCTCGTATCGAAGTTGAGGTGATATGGAGGCTGGCCGAACTGCTCTTGTGCGGCCACGAGCGTCGCCTGGGCCTCGAGGGGCAGCAGCTCTGTTCTAGACGGCAGCTCGGTCCATTCCGCAGTCACTCTTCTGTCGACTGCGGCGACGATCGCCGGTGCCCCGGACAGAACCGCGTACTCGCCACACAAGAACGCCTTGCCCGGCGCCGATGTGCCTCGGGTGATCACGATAGCACCTCAATTCCTGGCCCGGGTTTTGCGATGCGTATCTCCAGCACTCCGGGCGTTCGTTGCAATGCACGTTGAACCCGGGCCGCGTCGGCTGCCTCGCAAAGCACTTTGACATGCGGTCCAGCGTCCATCGTGCTCCAGGCCGACACACCGCGCTCACGGAGACCGGTCACTGTGTGGAGCGCCGCGACGGTTGCCGGGTTCCAGTAGAGGATCCTTGGGTCTGACGTCATGGCGCACGCATGAAATGAGAATGTGCTGTGCTCCATGGCACTGCCCAGTGCGGTAAGGTTCCGATCGCGAATTGCGTGCTTGATGGTCTCTGCCCAGCGGGGCGCGTGATCAACCCAAGCTTGGTAGAAAGGAGAGGTCCTGCGGGAACGTTCCATTGCCTCGGTGGAGCCCACTGACTTCGGTCCCGTCGCCGTGAGCGCGACGATCAGGCGGACGTCCCAGTGACGTTCGGGCGCGATTTGATGGGCGGCAAGGTCCCTTTCACCAGGTTCGCCTCCCGGGAGCTCGACGAATCCCCCAAAAATCGATCGCGCGGCGGAAGCACTCGATTGACGAGCAAGCGCACTGAGTGCCTCCGGATTCAGATCCAGGCCTGCGGCCCGCGTGGCAGCCGTCGCGAGCGCCGCAAAACCCGAGGCGCTCGACGCGAGGCCCGCCGCCGTGGGGAAGTGATTGGAGCTCGTCACCGTTGCTTTCCACTGAAGACCTGCGGCTTGGCGGACGCGGTCCAGCATGGCGATCGCGCGGTGAGCCTCGCCTACGGTAGTCGGCCGGCCGTCTAGCACCACGACATCGCTTTCGAGCCCCTCGACGAAGCAAACTTCTGTCTCGGTCACGAGTTGATCGAGCGTCAGAGAGATGCTCGGAACCGCTGGAACGTTGTGTTCGAGGTCCGTCTTGCCCCAATACTTTGCCAAGGCGATGT
>Ga0164313_10003125_pt1 | contig 14785 bp, 14 predicted proteins | sample GuaBasSedimGuay4_FD_113735 | JGI IMG/M metagenome (GOLD analysis project Ga0164313, IMG submission 113735) | Subseafloor sediment microbial communities from Guaymas Basin, Gulf of California, Mexico - Guay4, Core 4569-4, 0-3 cm | ecosystem: Environmental > Aquatic > Marine > Hydrothermal vents... | reverse complement strand
GGCCGACAAGTGCACCTGGTGCTATCACCGCGTGCGCAAGGGACTGCTGCCGGCCTGCGTCAATGTATGTCCCACCGGGGCACGAAAATTTGGCGATTTGAATGACAAGGAGTCCGAAGTTTCCAAGATTTTGCGCGGCCACGGTGTCCTGACGGTTTTAAAAAAAGATATGGGTAATTATCCCGCGCTTTATTATAAGGGTCTTCGAAGGGAGGTGGTCTGATGGATGCAGCCAACTTTGTATTTCCCAATGATCTGCATGTACACTGGAGCATGATGATCGCACTTTATCCCTATATTACCGGGATCGTGGCAGGGGCCTTCATCGTCTCTTCTCTGTACCACGTATTCAAAGTCGAAGCTTTAAAACCGATTTCACGTTTTTCGCTGCTGTTCGCCTTAGCTTTCCTGGCCTTCGCCACCTTACCGCTGCTTATGCACCTTGGCCGTCCGGAAAGAAACTTCAACATTATGCTTACACCCAACCCCTCTTCGGCCATGGCCGGGTTCGGCTATATTTATACCCTGTACGGCATTGTTTTGCTGCTTGAAATCCTGTTTATTTACCGCCCTATCCTGGTGAGGCTCAAAGAACAAACCAAGGGGCTCATGAAACTCCTCTATACCGTACTGACGTTTGGCAGCGATAACCTTTCGCACAAATCCCTGGAATTGGACCATAAAATCATCAAATTTCTGGCGGCTATCGGCATTCCCATGGCATGCGTGCTGCACGGCTATGTGGGCTTCATTTTCGGGGGCGTTAAGGCAAACCCCATCTGGGCCACACCACTTATGCCGGTTATTTTCCTGCTGTCCGCCTGCGTTTCAGGTATTGCCGGTATAATTTTCGTCTACAGTTTTATCAAAAAAGTCAGCAAACAACCTGTTGATATGGCCTGTCTGCGAACCTGTACCAATTATCTGGCGGGATTTTTCATCATCGATTTTTCCTTTGAGATGCTGGAAGTCTTTTCCCATTCCTATCTGCGGACCTGGTACCATCACTCGGTGGAAGGGCTGCTGTGGGGGCCTCTTTTTAATTCCTTCTGGGTCTGGCAGGTTGGTATGCTATCCGTCATCCCGGTGTTTTTGTTTGGCTGGCTGTGCCTGACCAAAGTCAAGGACTCCATATACCGCATTATAGCCCCTTTGGTGGGTTTGCTGCTGTTGATACAAGTGATGTTCATGCGCTGGAATGTTGTCATCGGTGGCCAGTTAATGTCCAAAAGTCATCGGGGCTTTACCGAATTTCATCCGGAATGGTTCGACCGGGAAGGTATCATTGCTGTGTTGGTTTTGATATCGCTGCCGTTGATTCTGTTGTTCATCCTCAGCAAGATCTTTCCTTTTTGGTTGGAAGATGAAAAGAAATCTACCGGGTAAGATTGAATGCAGACGATTGAACATTGGACGAATCCAATCATTTTTTAAACGGATAATTGTTAAACAGTAAGTCGTTTATTATCACGCAAAATTAGAAAGGAGGTGGTTGAGAACAAGCGTTTGACCGGATCTGTTTCAAAGAGGCTGAGTTTACGGATGGTTTGATACTTATGAATAACAGCATACCGGCTGCTAAGCCTTAAAAATTTACCGTGTCAAAAAACTGTAAGGAGGAAATACGATGTATTTAATTCGATCGGCATTCATTGTGCTTATCTTGGGAATTTTTGCATCCGGGACTGCTTTCGCGACGACCCAGGCATCTTTTGATGTGAAAAATCCTAAGAACCATGAAATCAACAAAAAGTGCATCATGTGCCATTTAAAAGAGAACAAGTCTCTGGTACTACAGTGGGAGAATTCTCCCCATGCGGCCGCTAAAGAAGGCCAGATCGCCTGTTACACCTGCCATGCGGCGGAAAAAGACGACGAGTTGGGCTACATGCACGAAGGCGCGTTCATCAAAGCCATTCTGTCACCCAGCGACTGCGGGAAATGCCATGAGCCCGAGGCCAAGCAAATGGCACCGTCCCATCACGCCACAGCTGGTGAGATCATGGCCTCTCTGGACAACATGCTGGCCGAGGTGGTCGGCGGTATGCCCACCAACAAGGCCAATATGGCCAGCGGTTGCTGGCAGTGCCACGGGTCGGTGCTTACGCTCAAACGCGACAAGGATGGTAAGGTTCTTCGCAGCAAAACCGATGCGCCCCAACTGGATCACAACACTTGGCCCAACACCGGCATCGGCCGCATTAATCCGGATGGTTCCAAAGGCGTATGTATTGCCTGTCATTCAAAGCACTCCTTCAGAGCCAGCGTGGCCCGGCAGCCTGAAAACTGCGGCAAGTGCCACCTGGGGCCCGACCATCCTCAAAAGGAGATCTATGAAGAGTCCAAACACGGTATTGCCTTTTACTCCGCTCAGTTAGGAGGAGGCAGCAATGCCATGAATATTATGAAAGACGGCAAGTGGGTCTTGGGTGATGATTATTATACCGCTCCTACCTGCTCCACCTGTCACATGGGCTCTTTCATAAAAGTAAACGGTTCGGTGGCTGCCAACAGCCACAACGTAGGCGACCGCATCTCCTGGAACCTGCGGGCGCCGGTATCAAGTAAGTTGAACCGGGTAACCTTCACCGATGGTACGGTCACCGACATCACCGGCGAAATACCGCCGCGTCCCGGCCAGAAGGCCAAGTACAAAACCTATGTCAGAGAGAAAAACAAACTGAAAAAGGTTGTCGCGGAAAAAACCATCGACACTGTGATTACCTGGAAGCAGCGCCGCAATAGCATGCAGGAAATGTGCAAATCTTGCCATGGCATCAATCAGATCGATGATTTTTACAAGCAGTTTGATGATCTGGTCAATTTGTACAACGACAAATTTGCCAAACCCGGCAAAAAACTTGTCGGCATGCTAAAAAAAGATGGTATCTGGGAAAATACCGGTTTTCAGCATAAAATCGGGTATACCTGGTTTGAGATCTGGCATCATGAAGGGCGTCGGGCTAGAATGGCGGTGGCTATGAATGCCCCGGACTATACGCACTGGCACGGCATGTACGAAATTTCCCGCAATTTTTATCAGGAATTTTTACCCGAAGTGCAGGAGTTGGCAGATCATGCCGGTCAGGGTGAAAAATACAAAAAGGTTATCCAGGAACTCCTGGACCGACCTGAAAACCTGTGGATTCGTACCGGCGGCAGTGCGGAAACCATGAAACTCATCGAGGAAGAGCAGAAACTGCGATATGATCAGTAACCGTATGCATTGCGGCTGCTTTTCATTGCTGTAAGTACAACAATAAAATCCGGTAGGGGTGGTTAACAATTGCCCCTGCCGGATGTTTAACAGGCGCGTTCTATCATCCTACCCCCCACAAAATATCTTTACGTGAACCACGTTTGGGATATCGAATGTATATTTTAAAGATTACTTTTTTTGTCTCCAGGTCGTCCGAGGTTGGGCGTTATAAACCGAAATGAAAATCTTATCAGCAATTATCGTTGCCGTCATACTGTCGGCCGGAGCTGTCTGCTCTTCGCAGGGAGATAATATTGTTGATCTATTTGCCCGTGTTGAAAAACTGAACATATATCGCAATGATTACACGCTGAGTAAAGTGCTGACGGAGAAACAAAAGAAAACAGCGCAGCGCAACGCCATGGAAAAGCCCAGTCCTGGAACGTACAAATTCAAAGACAACGATCTTTACGTGGTGGCCGACAAGATCACGGACAGAGTACTCATTTTATACGAACGCTACGAATCGGTTTCTAAACAGAAGGTTCGTGAGTTGGTTGGTACGCTGTTTTTTGATTTCGGAGATCCAACGGTCATAGCTCACGACAAGACCATCTACTGGGTTTTCGATGAGAACGGTAAAATTTCAGAGGAGCGATACCGCGACGCTAAAGAAAAAGGGGAACCACTGAAAACCCTCGCAACCGTAAAACTCGACAGCAGCCTGGAAATTCTGAAAAAAGGTGGAGAAGAAGCCGCGGGCACCGTGTACTACGTCTTATCCTCACCGCCAGTGCTCAAAATTATCAATCAGGCCAGATAACAACAGGGTTTACAGCGAAATCCTAAATCTGAATATCACAGTGCCTGATGCAATCAAATCGTGTAGGGGATTTTGTGATTCAAGAAAATAGCTGTTAAATCGATCCGCACGTCATAGACCAGAATTTCCACCCCGTTACCACGCGCCCTTCTCAGTTCTTCGCCATAGGCCGGGTCGATAGCATCTGCCGGGACGAAGCGGTCCGCATCCATCCGCTGGATCAGAAAAAACATGACTCCCCGGTTGCCCTCTTTTACCAGCCGCTGGAGTTCGCGCAGATGTTTACGCCCCCTGGTGGTGACGGCATCCGGAAACCTGGCCACCCGGTCCTCCACCAGCGTACAGTTTTTCACCTCAACGAAACAGTTGACCCCGTTCGTTTTTTCCAGCATAAGATCGAGCCGCGACCCCTCACTGGTTTTTACCTCGGCGATCACCCGGTCATAGCCTTTTAACGCCGCGACCCGGTTGTTTTCGACAGCCATTTTTACCAGCCGGTTGGGGACCAGGGTGTTGACGCCCACCAGTGAATCCGGCATATCGATAATCTCCCAGGTATATTTTAACTTGCGTTTGGGGTTGTCGTGGTAGGAGAGATAGACCGGCCGACCGGGTTCCGCGCAGGCTTTCATAGTCCCCGAATTGGGGCAGTGTGCCGTCACCAGGCTCCCGTCGTCCAGACGCACGTCCGCCAGAAACCGTTTGTAGCGTTGCACCAGCGTGCCTCGGAACAGTTCGGGCCAGGATAACCCGTAAAAATTTGCTGATTTCCCATCCGTTTTCATCGTGACTTCCTATACATTAGAAATATTGCATAAGAAACAACTTTCAGTGCAGCCGAACATTTGCCAACAGATATGATAGGGAAGGATTCTGATTTCTTTGACAAAATCAATTTGATCGTATATATGGCCATTATCATGATTTTCAAAAGTATAGCAGACCCTAAAAATCTAGAATATATCCTCAACAACCTCAAGGAAGGAATCCTGGCCCATGACATGGACCGCAAGATTCTCTTCTTTAACGATGCAGCTGAAAACATCACCGGGGTCAATCGGGAAGATGTCCTGGGCCGTGACTGCCATGAAGCTTTCGGCGAGCCCTTCTGCGGGCAGCACTGCTCTTTCTGCAGCAATATCCCGCCAGATTTAGACAAACGCGAGCACACCATCAACATGACCACACCCAGCGGCCAGAACCGTGTCATCGAAATGTCGGTCATTATGATGAAGGACGAAAATGAAAACGAAGTCGGCGCACTGGCCACGTTCCGAGACATGACGGAACTCATCGACCTGAAAATGGATTCCGGGAAATTATTCAGTTTTTCCAATATTATCGGCCGGGACAGCAAGATGATCTCCGTCTTCCGCCAGATCCGAGACGTGACCGATTACGATTTTCCGGTCCATATTTCCGGTGAAACCGGCACCGGCAAGGAACTTGTCGCCCATGCCATCCACAACGAAAGTCGCCGGGGCGGTGCCCCCTTTGTCCCGATCAACTGCGGCGCCCTGCCGGAAGGCCTTATAGAAAGCGAATTGTTCGGCCATGTGAAAGGCGCTTTTTCCGGTGCGATCAGGGATAAAAAAGGCCGTTTTGAACTGGCGGACAATGGTACGGTATTCCTGGATGAAATCTCCGAACTGCCCAAACCCATGCAGGTAAAACTCCTTCGTTTTCTTCAGGAGGGCTCCTTTGAAAAAGTCGGTGGCGAAAAAACGACCTTGGTCAATGTCAGGGTGATCAGCGCCACCAACAAATACATTAAAAAAGAGGTCCAAAGGGGAAATTTTCGCGAAGATCTTTATTACCGTCTGAACGTGATCCCCATAACCGTGCCCCCCTTGAGAGAAAGAAAAAATGATATCCCTCTGCTCGTAGACCATTTCCTGGATCAATTTCCCGAAATCCTTGAAAACGAAAAAATGCGCATTTCAGACGAAGCCCTGGCCATGATGATGGATTACCGCTGGCCCGGCAATGTGCGGGAACTCCAGAATGCCGTCCAGTTTTCCATCGTCCGATCCCGGGGGGATATCATTCGCCCCGAAGACCTCCCGCTGGAATTGAAGGATTTCATTGTCGAGAAACCCCGCAGGGGCCCCGCCCGTAAACTGGACGCCGCCATGGTAAAAGCGGCCCTGGCCAAAACCGGGGGAAACAAGGCCAAAGCCGCCAAACTGCTCGGAGTCGGACGTGCCACCCTCTACCGCTTCCTGGGCAGCCAGCCACAACGGTAAAAAATATAATGATTGCATTCTCCGACCATGCGCCGGCCTTGGGGAAGCCCTTATGCTAATCATTTGAAATTTAATGAAAAGGATCTTGACATGACCGATAAAAAGGTAAAACTTTACACGCTCAGTACCTGCAGTCACTGTAAATCCACGAAAAGGCTGCTTACTGAATGCACCATTGAGTATGATTTCGTAGAAGTAGACCTATTGGAAGGTGACGAACGCAAGGCCATTCTCGAGGACATTAAAAAAGTCAACCCGCGATGCTCCTTCCCCACCCTGATCATTGGGGATAAAGTCATCGTGGGGTATAAGGAAAAAGATATCAAGGAGGCGCTTGGTCTGTAATGGATGCTGAAAAACTATTTGAAATGTTAAAAAAGGTCCAGGAGCCCAAAGGCTTCTTTTTCAACAGTGACCGCGAAAGGGTCTTCGACCTGCTTGAAGCACTGCTGGCCAACAAGGAACGCTATGGCTATATGGCCTGCCCGTGCCGGCTGGCGTCCGGCGACAAAAAAAGCGACCGGGACATCATCTGCCCCTGCGCTTACCGGGAGCCCGATGTGGCCGAATTCGGCAGCTGCTACTGCAACCTGTATGTTTCCGAAGCGTGGAATCAGGGAAAAATATCAGAGGAATACATCCCCGAACGACGCCCGCCTGAGAAAATGGGTTTCTAACTAAATTTGTCGAACTCGATCATCTCCGGCTCCACGCCCAGGCTGTCCAGCATGTCCTCGATGGCCTGGACCATCATGGGCGGGCCGCATAAATAATATTCGATTTCGGTGGGATCTTCGTGCCCGGCAAGATAGTGGTCGAGAAGGTTCTGATGGATATAGCCGATCATGCCCTGCCAGCCATCCTCCGGCTGGGGGTCCGACAAGGCCACGTAGTAACTAAAATTGTCAAACTTCTGTTGAAGATCTTTGAACTCTCGATCAAAAAAAAGCTCCTGCAGCGACCGTGCACCGTACCAGAATGAAAGCGTTCTTTTGGTACCCGCGGTCCTGAGCTGGTGGAAGATCTGGCTCCGCAGCGGCGCCATACCGGCCCCTCCGCCGATGAAGCACATCTCCCGTTCACTTTCCTTTACGAAAAAATCCCCGTACGGACCGCTCAAGGTCACCCGGTCACCCTCTTGCAGGTTGAATATATAAGACGAACCTGCCCCGGGGGGTGCTGCCTTGACACCCGGCGGCGGCGTGGCAATACGAATAGTGAATCGCAGAACCGTTTTCTCGGACGGCGGGTTGGCCAGGGAGTAGGCCCGGAAGATAGGCTCCCTGCTTTTAGATTTCAACCCCCACAGGTTGAACCGGTCCCATGCCGGCCTGAACTTGGCTCCGATCCGTTTGCGAAATTCCGAGAAAGAGAGGGTGTATTCGGGGATGTCGATCTGAATGTAGGCACCGGCGTTAAAATCAAGGGACTCGCCCGGGTCCAGTTCCATGGCCAGCTCCTTGATGAACGTAGCCACATTCGCATTGGAAATGACGGTGGCATTATACTTTTTTACATCCAGAATCTCTTCGGGAATCCGGATTTTTAAATCATCCCTCACCTTGAGTTGGCAGGCCAGATGGATGTTTTCCTGCTTTTCCTTCCTGTTGACATGCACGAGTTCGGTGGGAAGGTATGAATTTACCCCTTCTTCGACCCGGCACTTGCACATGCCGCAGGACCCGCCGCCCCCGCAGGCGGAAGGTATGAAAATATTGTTAGCGGAGAGGGCCTTCAGCAGCGTGGTCCCCACCGCGGTCTGCAGAGGCTGCTCCGCATCCTGGTTGATGATGATCTGGGAATTGCCCTTGCGGACCACCCTGGCTTCCACAAGCAGCAGCATCCCCACGAGGAGCATGATGACGCCTGAAAAAACGATGATGGCGGCAATATAGATCATAGGGTGATTCCGCTGAAGAGCATAAAGCCCATGGCCATCAGGCCGGTTACAATCATGGTGATGCCGAAACCTTCCAGCCCTTCCGGCACGTTGGCATAGCGCAGTTTGATCCTGATGGCCGACATGGAGACGATGGCCAGCAGCCAGCCGGTGCCGGAACCGATGCCGAAGACCAGCGATTCCCCAAAGGTGTAGCTGCGTTCCACCATGAAAAGGCTTGTCCCCAGGATAGCGCAGTTCACGGTGATGAGCGGCAGAAACACGCCCAGTGCGTTATACAGCACCGGTGAAAAACGATCGATGACCATTTCCACCGCCTGCACAATACCCGCGATTACGGCAATAAAGGTGATGAACTTCAGAAAGCTGAGATCGATATCGGGGAACCCGGCCCAGGCCAGCGCCCCGGGCGCCAGCAGGTAGTAATAAATCAGCCAGTTGATGGGTGCTGTTATGGACAGGACGAAAACAACGGCAAACCCCAACCCGATGGCCGTGTCCATGTTTTTGGATATGGCCACGAACGAACACATCCCCAGAAAATACGCCAGGAGGATGTTGCCCACAAAAACGGAGTTTAAAAAAATGCTGATGAAGTTTTCCATAAATATTCATACCCGACAGCACCCGGTGAACCCTTAATCCCCGGTTCAACTGCAATCATCAGGTAGTCCTCTAAACAGATATGATGAAAATTTAATATTATTCTTTTCGTCTTTGTTTACCCAGTGAAATTCATGCTAATGAGGAGCGCAGCGGATTTCACAAGGGTGGCTTATTTTTTAGCACTTAGCGTCTGGCTCTTATACGGTAGTGGGCTGGCGCTAACGACTAATTGCTTATCCACTCGACCCCTTGAACCCTTGAATTCTTAAACCCTATCAGTTTTTTACCAGGCTCTTCTGCAGCCACACCAAAAGGCCGATAATGATAAAAGCGGCCGGCGCCAGCTGCATGAAGCCCATGTTTTCATAACCTGCCCGGTAAAGAGATTCCGGAATGATACCAATGCCCAGAAACTTGCCCGCGCCCAGGACCTCCCGGATCAGGGCCACGGAAATCAGGACCGAACCGTAACCCGCGCCATTGCCGAGGCCGTCAAGAAAGGAAAGCCCCGGCGGATTGCCCAGAGCGAATGTCTCTGCCCGCCCCATGACAATACAGTTGGTTATAATCAGCCCCACGAATACGGAGAGTTGTTTACTGATGTCGTAAAAAAAGGCTCTGAGAACCTGGTCGGCAATGATCACCAGGGATGCAATGACACTCAGTTCCACGATCATACGAATATTACGCGGTATTACATGGCGCATCGACGATATGGTCAAGTTGGAAAAGGCCAGCACAAAAGTGAGGGATAGCCCCATCACGATGGCCGTTTTCAGCTGAACCGTCACCGCGAGGGCGGAACAGATTCCCAGCATCTGCATGGAAATCGGGTTGTTCTGGATAAGCGGTTCTGAAAATGCCTTGAAATATCGCGATTGTGTTAACCTCATTGCCCATCCTCGCATGTTTGTCGATCCTGGGGCACCGTGAGCATCCCTTTTGATCTGAACCGGATGGAAACCGGTTCATACTCGCTGAGAATTTCTTTCAGGCCCGCCGAGAGAAAGCGCCCCGTCAGCGTAGCGCCGCTGATGCCATCCACGTAGTTGGCTTTTTCGACCGCTGTCATGGAAACCGTTACCGCAGGTTTGGCGATACCAACGGATACAAAACCGCCGCTTTGATCGATGATCCTTTTGCCCTTGAAATTTTTCTGAAACCAGTTTTTTTCGATTTCGCCTCCCAGCCCGGGGGTTTCGGAGTGCTGGTAGACCGTGAAACCGGACACCGTCGACCCGTCGCTTTCCAGGGCCAGATAGCCGTGTATCCTGCCCCACAGGCCCCGCGAATTGATGGGCAGTACATATGCTGCCACCGTCCCATTCTGCGTATAGAGATAAACGGGAAGCCCGCCGCCGCCGGTATCGCCCTTTTGCATGGCCTGGCCCTGAGAATCAACCTGCATGCAGGTGATGTTTGCAGCGTACATGGATTTGATGTCATCAAAGGTATACGAACGACTATCTTCCACCAAACCGATTGCTTTTAATATATTTTTCTTTCTGTCCACATCGATATTCTCCTGCTGGTATGGCTTCAGCCCACTGGACGCCGCCGTCAGAAGCAGGCTGCAGATGAGTGCCGTACCCATGGCAAAGAGAATAGATCTGAAATTGTCAGACATTGATCACTCTTTTTTTCAATTTCATCTTGATCGCGAAATAATCCAGAAGCGGTGAAAAAAGGTTCATGAAAAGGATCGCCAGCATAATGCCTTCAGGGTACGCCGGATTGAACACCCGTATCAATACGGTCAGCATACCGATAAAAAATCCATAGATCCATCGGGCGTTGTCCATGCCGGGTGCCGATACGGGATCGGTCGCCATATATGCGATGCCAAAAGCGAAACCGCCCATCACGAGATGGTGAAAAGGGTTGAGAGACAGCCAGGCGGGTGAAGCGTCCAATGCCACGATATTCAAAAGATAACCGGTGCACAGCACCCCCAGTACCCCGCCGACAATAATACGATAACTTGCAATCCCCACCACCATCAACAGGACCGCCCCCGCAAGGCATAACAGCGCCGATGTGGCGCCGATGCTCCCCGGATAATTCCCCAGCAGCAGTTTCAAAAACGGGTATCCGGCCCCGTTCAGAACAGATTCTATTTTTTCCTGTGATCCCGCAAGACCGGCAATAGACAGGGGGGTCGCCCCGCTGAGAACGTCCAGAGCACCCGCTTTGGCCTTATCGATGACCACCCATACCGCGTCCCCCGACATTTTAGCGGGATAAGCGAAAAAAAGGAACGCCCTTCCGGTCAAGGCAGGATTGAGAATATTTCTGCCGGTTCCGCCGAAAACCTCTTTTCCGATCACCACGCCGAAGGATATACCCACGGCAGCCTGCCACAAGGGCATGGTGGGTGGTAGCGTGAGTGGAAAAAGCAGTCCTGTGACCAAAAAACCCTCGCTGATGGGATGCTTGCGAACGACCGCGAACAGGATTTCCCAGAAAAAGCCCACGCCATAGGACACCACCACCAGGGGAAGAACGATGAGAACCCCTTGAAAGACAATGGAAAACGGTGACAGGCTGGCCCCCGAAGCCAGGTTGGATTGATAGCCGGCATTGTAAATACCAAACAGGAAAGGCGGCAGCAGCGCCAGGATGACGAAACTCATGAAACGCTTGACATCCAGACTGTCACGCACGTGAGCATCTGCCCGGGTTGTCAGGCCCGGAATGAAAAAAAAGGATTCCGTGGCTTCGAAAAGCGGATACCATTTCGCCAGTTTCCCATCACCCTGGAACAGGGGACGACTTTTATCAAAGATGTCGGCGATGAGCTTCAACTGATTTCCTTATAATATTCATTCTTGGCCTGCCTCAAGATCGCACAGATATCGATTTTCGAAGGGCAGACAAACGTGCACAGCCCGCAATTGACGCAGTCCAGCAGCCCGTGGGCCAGGGATTCCTCAACCTCTCCGGTCAGTGTGCTTTTCAATGTGAATTGCGGTAAGATATCGACCGCACAGACATCGTCACAATACCCGCAGTTGATGCAGGCCCGTTTCTCCCCGTGCAGTCCACAGTCCACCTCGAAGGGTGACGTTTTCAGGCTCGACAGAAATGTTCTTGAACGGGTCGGTTTTTTCAATCCCGGCCTGACAAAACCGAAAAGCTCTTTTTTATCACCTTCGGGAAGAATGGTAAGCGAGGTTGCGTACAAATCCAGAAAGGATTCTTTTTCGGCTGCATACCCCCTGAATATTCCCCCGACAATATAGCGGCTGTGCTCAGGGCTTTGGCTGGTTTCCCCGGAAATAAATTTCAGGGGCGCCCCCATCCGCGTGCGGATATGTAGTTTCTCATGGGCCAGGCTGCCGGCAAGCACCACGGTTCTTTCAACCGGGTACTTCCCGGTTTTTATCAGTTCGGCAAGCAGGAGCAAATCCTGCCCGCTGATATACCAGGCCTTGTTCTCATGGGGATGCTGTTTTGTACGGTACAGAAGAACACCGGCATCACCGGTCGGATACGGTCCGCTGACACGGTGCGTCAGTACACCTTTAAGCTGCCCGGCAATGGCCTCATTATCCTGGTGCAGCGAGACATGCACCTCGTCAGACAATTTTCTGAGGATTTTCACTCCGAATGCCAGCAGGTCCACCCTATCCGCGAGGTAGATTGCCGGATCCGGCTGAAAAGGCTCCCGTGAGTCGAGGCTCACAATGATGGACGGCGGTTGGACTTCCGGCCGGGGAATGTCGCCAAAGGGAAACTCCCTGAAAAGGCACCAGAGCCCGCCCTTCAAAATGGCATCGACCAGTGATGTTCTCGACATGCTTTCCAGTTGGGATTCGGTGCAGTTCAAAAAAGATTCATGCTGCTCATCCCGATCCAGTTGCACCACCACTTGCTGAATGACCCTCCGCGGGCCAAAGACGATCTCGGCCACCCTGCCGCCGCCTGGAGATAAAAATTTGAACTCAGGGTTACGCTTGTCTTCGAATATCACGGAACCGAGTTGAACCCGGCTGCCCTGTTTTACCTTGAGCCTGGGCTTGACAAATGGTATTTTATCGGGAACAAGGGCCACGAATTCCGGTGTCTCCCTTGGGGACACCTGCTGCGAGGGATTCCCGGTCAAATGAAGATCGTAGCCTTTTTTATTGTGGATAAATTTCATCTGCCCTTACAACCCTTGTGAAATGATGGGTTTCAATTTTCAGATCGGCATGGTATTTTAACAACAATAATTATGCCCGACATACTGTTGATGTGGTATAAAGCGGTACAATTACCACCTTTTAACACGGGATCGGCTGAATCTAAACATTTTTTTTATTTTTCGGTCAAATTCAGAAACTCGAGTTCACCGGTCTGTACCCGCACTGCGCCCAAAATTTCGAAGCACCCCTGCAGTGATCTTATCGGGTCTGATCGCCTATTTTGATACACATCTGTCTCAATTCGATTGATTTTGAAACATTCACTAATACGTTTTCATGTGTTGTCCCTGATGATAACACTGACATTTGAAAAATTACCTGCTGCAAACATCGCTGTGCAGGCGGAGCATGAAAATTTATTAGAAGAATCTCATTTTATCGCCATCCTGGCATGATATTTGGTTATATATCAGACACAAACTCTATAGCCCAACCCCAACCAGGCATGAGGTGAGACATGGAAAAAAAAGTGATCAATACCGGACTTAGGGGCGTTACCATTGCCAGCACAAAAATAAGTGATGTGGACGGGGCTGCCGGCAAGCTCGTTTACCGGGGATACCTGGCCAAAGATCTGGCCGGAAAAGTATCCTTCGAAGAGACCGCCTATCTGCTGCTGAACGAGGAACTGCCCGATGAAGCAGAATTGGCTGCCTTTAGAAAGCGTCTTGCCGAAGAGCGAACCATACCCAATGCGCTTGTTGCCTTTCTCGAAGCGAGCCCTAAAGATGCACTGCCCATGGACATACTGCAGGCATCGGTTTCCATTCTGGCCCAGTATGACCCGGATCTGCAAGATGCATCCCGGGACGGAACGGCACGCATGGCCCTGCGCATGATTGCAAAATTTGCCACCATCGTGGCAGCCTGGGACAGGATACGCAACCACCGGAAACCCATACCGCCGGACCCGAACCTGAGCCATGCCGCCAACTTCCTTTACATGCTCAGCGGTAAGGTTCCGGACGACGCGTTGGCCGGGTATTTTGACACCTGCCTGGTCCTGCACGCCGAACACTCCTTCAACGCCTCCACCTTTGCCGCCAGGGAGGTGGCCTCTACCCGTGCGCATATATACGCATCCATCGGCGCTGCCGTCGGCTCGCTTTCAGGCGCCCTTCACGGCGGCGCGAATACCCGGGTAATGCAGATGCTGCTCGCCATAGGATCAGTGGACAAGGTTGACGAATATGTGCGCGAAACTCTCGAGCAGGGAGGCGTCATCATGGGGCTGGGGCATGCCGTATACCAGACGGACGACCCGCGGGCACATATTCTGGCACCCATGTCCAAAGCCATGGGTAAACGCGCCGGAAATACCCGCTGGTACGATCTTTCAATAACGCTTGAAGCCAAAGGCAAGGCCGCATTTAAAGCTAAAAAAGGCCGGGATATTTATGTCAATGTCGATTTTTACAGTGCCTCGCTCTATTATTATATGGGTATCGCCGTGGACCTGTTCACCCTTGTTTTCGCTATTTCCCGCATAGCCGGATGGTGTGCCCATGTCCTGGAAGAACAGTTTGCCGAAGCAGCACCCAAGACCGCGCTTTACCGCCCTGAATCGGACTACGTGGGCGACTATTGCGGTCCGGATGAATGTGCATTCGTGCCATTGGAGGAGCGGTAGAGATTTAAAAGGCCGGGGGGTGCGTGAAAGATCCCGCTCTGGGGGGCAGTGGATGCTCCCTGGAAGGGAATATTTAAGCTATACTTGTTAGTGTGCTAAAGTGAACTAAAGTGGAGGATATAACACCATGGACTTTTCAAATAAAAACCAGATGGAAAATGCCGAAATGGAACAGGCGCAGATGGAACAAGCTC
>Ga0164313_10003124_pt1 | contig 14788 bp, 1 predicted proteins | sample GuaBasSedimGuay4_FD_113735 | JGI IMG/M metagenome (GOLD analysis project Ga0164313, IMG submission 113735) | Subseafloor sediment microbial communities from Guaymas Basin, Gulf of California, Mexico - Guay4, Core 4569-4, 0-3 cm | ecosystem: Environmental > Aquatic > Marine > Hydrothermal vents >... | reverse complement strand
TGGATGGAGAAACTAATTTTATAGCTACTGCAATTACAGGAGAATTAATTAATGAAATAATTCTTAAATTAAATGAATCAAATCCAGGATTAAAAATAGAAAGTTTAGTTTTAGGGCAAGAGGTATACTTAATAGTAGGTAAAGGAAAAAGCAGAGCTAAAATAGATATTACTTTTCTATATGAAATGACTGCTCAAGAACTTGCTGAAAAAGCAGGGTTTAAAACAATAGCAGAAGTTGCAGTATCTATAGGAGCTCAAACAGAAGCCAAAGGAAATTATGTAATAGCTGTTGATTTAGAAGGTCATACCTATTTTGTAAAAGATAATTTACAAAAGCTTTGGTTAGAAGGTAATGGTAAATTAAGTATTCTTACTGCTGTGCATACTAAATATGATGCGGATGCTGAAAATTATGAAGCTATGACGGAAGCAACTAAAGGATTTGAAACTTTATTAAAAGAGAGTATTGATAAGATTAAGAAAAATCCTAAAGATATAAAAGGGATATTGGCTAGATTAGAACTTTCCTATATGAAATTGATAAGTAGTTCTCATATTACACCTAAATTAAATGATGCTGAAATACAGGATTTTGAGTATATTAGCAACTTCATTAGCGGATTGGATAACGTAGTTACCCAAGGAGTACTGAAAACAAAAAGCCAAATCAAAATGGATTCTATTCAATTGGGTCTTACGTATGAGTTTAAACTTAATGGAGCTATTGTACATGCTGTAGCAATAAGTAGGATAAATGATGTAATAGGTTTTGAAATAGACGGTAAGATTTATGATGTCAATAAAAATAATATTATGGAAACTGTAGGAGAAGAGATTAAAGGTGTTCCACCTGCTTCGTTTGATGTATCAGAGATAGTTACAGAGAATGATGATGTTCAGGATGAAATAACTAGCCAAGATGTCGCAGACATTACTGAAAAATATAATGAAAGTTCTATTGAGGATATAGAAGATGATATCTTTGATGATTTAGATAATGAACAAAAAAATTGTTAAAAGATGGCCAAAAAATGTCCAATAGTACCTATACAGAAATCCACCCAATTAAAACTTATAGCATTAGTAGGAAAAAAACTTAAGGATTTCAATGCTTCAGATTCTAAATTTGATATGGAAACTCTAATAATAGAGACTTTTCAATCACTTAAAGATAAGGGAATAGAAGATGCGACAGCTATTAATTTTGTTAAGTATATTCCTAAAGCAATTGAATGGACCCTTCCTTTTAAAAATTATCTCAAGGTTGATGTTGAAGCATTAGATTTATTAGAGAGATCTTTTGAAGATATTGATAATGTGATAAACTTTATTAATGATAGATTAGGGGTAGAATCCAAAAAAGTTTTTTTAGCCGAGATCAAAGAAGAAACAGAAGTTCCTAAAACATCTGTTTCAGAACCTATTTCAGAAAAAGAAACTGAGATTAGTTTTTTAGATCTTATGTTTTCTTTTAGACCTGTTAGTGCTTTATCATCTACCGGTCAACAAGGAAAGCAAGTAGGAGAACTTACCAATGAAGAAATTTCTAAAGCCTATGGAAAATTTTTAAAGAAGGATTCTAAAGGTGGCTATACTAATAAATCTATTAATGAATTTAGAGAGAAAAATAAAAATAAATTTTCCAACTTTAAAAAACACCATCTTGATTTTTATTATGATTTTTTAAAAGTTTTTAAAGAAGAATTAATTAATTCAACAGGTGATCCTGATAAAATAATTATTGGTGGTAGAAAAGGGTTTGGATTAAAGATTGTGCGAAAAGATTCTGTACCAATTGAATTGGCAAACCAAGATGACATTGATTATGTAAAAGGTTTAGATTTACCAGAAAGTAAACGAACTGAAGAAATACTTGATAAAAGAAAAGAGGTTTATAATAAAGGAATAGCTGTCGTATTAACCGATACCAATGGTAAAGTATTATACCTAGATAAAGATTATAAATCTTCTGAGGAAGGGATACCTCTTTACTTTAATGTAAGAAAAGTTTATTCAGATAAAAATAAACTTAGTATTACAAATGAGGATTATGATAATTTCACAGTAAGTGACGGTGGTAGTTTATTAGATATAAAAAGAGTCATCATAAGTAGAACGAGTCACACCAGCGATTCTCTAAGAGAATTAGAAAAATCAAATAAGGAAGAGTATAATAAACTCTATAATCGTTTCTTTAAAGAAAGACAAGATCAATTACAATTATTAAAAGATATTAGAGATAAATTTGATAATACTTCTGATTCCAATTTTCAATTACCTTTAGTTCTTACAGGAGCTAGTCAAGGGGTATTGAATATTGATTATCAAGTGAACACTTCTTTTGATGAGATTGATTGGGAGAATTCTGAAATAGAACCTATTGTTGAGGTAGCTACTCTAGATTCTAAAGAATTAAAAGAAACAAAAGGGCACGCTTATTTATTAGTTCCTCATCATAGATCTATTCCACTAACTAGAAAAGCTTTTGAAACAGATGATGTCAATACATTAATAGATCTTTTGTTAAATCCAGAATTAGAAATAATGGATGAGACAGGTCTTCCTAGAAAATTAGATTCTAAACTTAGACAAGATTTATTAAATAATATGATGACTACTGGAAAAGACGGCATTCGTCTAGTAGTATTAGAAAATGAATATGTTGTTCAATTAAAAGGAGAAACTATTTTCAGTAGTGATATAACTAAAACAGATAGTGCAAATTATACAAAGGAAAGCGCAGATAAAAAAATAAGAGAATTTCTTAATAGTAAGAATCCTAATGGCTCTCCTATTTTTTATGCGCAATTTAATATTCCAAATACTAAGTCAAATGGGACAACTACAGATTTAAGTATTAAGGATGGCTATTTGAATGTAGAAAATATTTCTTTACTTGAGTATGTTAAAAGACATGCTTTTATTAACATCAAACCTAATGAAGGAAATAGAATAACTTTTTTAAATGGTTATTTTACTTTTGATATAGATGACAGCCAAAGAAGAGAATTAACTCCAGAAAAAGAATATCATAACGATATTCAAATTATTCAGGATAATGCTATTAAAAATAAAGAAAGTAAAAAAGGTGCTGCCAAATACAACAAGAAAGATAATACCATACATATAGATCGAGATTTTCTAAAACAAAAATTTAAAGAAAAAGCTTGGACTAAAATGAGAAAATTGGTTGAGGAAATCCATGGTAAAAAAATAGAATCTTCTGCTAAAGCATTGCCTGTTAATACGTTCAAAACCTATGAGGAGTTTGAAGCATTTGTTATAGAGCATGAATATCAACATTCTTTATATACAAGAACTGACTTTAATAGTGAATTCCCTGGAGGATCGGAAGGAGACTACGAAACTATTATTAATGAGAGAGCTTTAGAAGTTCTAATGCTAGATGAGGATATCATACCTACAACTAATATTAATCAATCTCTTAATAAAAAAGAAGTTATTAATAAGCTGGATCAATTAGCTGTAGATGGAAGCAAGGCCAAAGTAAAAACAATTAGTTCGGGAGAATCTCATTATGAATTTTTAAAATTTAAATTAGAGAGACAATCTAATTTTGTGAGTAGAATGTTTGGGTTGGATAAAACAAGCAATGAATTTATGAGTAGAGGCGCTAGTGTAGGCAATTACATTGACGTTATAGGACGAGATATTTTTAATGACACTCTTAAAACTAATGGTGAATATATAAAAGAGTCAAATAAAGCTAATAAATTAAATAAGACAGATGACGGTAAATCATATGAATTAAATATTTCAGATGATGTATTTGCATCTATTGTAGATGAATTAACTGCAATGAGAGACGAGATGCTTTCTCAAGGATATTCCTTTATTTCTGAGGATATTTTTGTTTGGTCTGAGTATACTAATGCGGAAAAAAAGAAAACTAAAAAAGATGGTATAGGAGGAGTATTAGATTTATTAGCTGTAGATTCTAAGGGAGAAGTACATATAATAGATTTTAAAAATATTAAATTTAAAGAGATAACTTCTCATGCTAGTAAGTTAACAAATGCAATAGAGTATCCTTCTAATAATGCGGATTCTAAAATAAATGACTGGGATAAGCAACAAGCAGTATATAAAAGCTTACTTGAAAAAATGGGAATACCTGTTGCATCAACAAATATTTTACAAGTATTAACTAATTATACTGTAGATAACAACAATCCTCATATAATTACATTAAGTTCTGCAAAACTTTCTAATATAAAGAAAGATTATTTAGATTTAGCAGGTGATAGTATGATTGGAGAAAACTTAGTGTCTCCTATTAATGATCATATTATAAATTTACCCGGCAATAAATCCTTTAATAATGTAAATAAACAGGATTCAAAAGGGGCTTTTGAAAAAGTAATGCTTATTGAAGAGTTAAATAATAGATTAATTCAAGATAAAAAAGATAATGAAAACATACCTCCTATTTTAAATGAATCTAATTTTAAAGATGATGAGGCTTCTTCAATTAATCCTGAAGATTTGTATAGTGCTAAAACAGGTGCTATTTTATCAGGATCTAAAAAACAAATACAAGATGCAGAAAAATGGTATAAAGATAGTCCTCTATCTAAAATTGTAGACTTTAATACTTTTTTCAATATAGTTAACTCCAATGCTTTTGCTGAATTTACAGGAAGCGCCATTAATTTATATGCTGGGGCAAATGCTACAGTATTATATCATGAGGCTTTTCATGTATTCAGTCAGCTTGTATTATCTAAATCTGAAAAAACTAAATTATATAATTCAGTAATAGATTCTTCTGCTGGAAGAATTGCATTACAAAAATGGGCGGATGAAAAAAAGGTAAAGATTGAGAATTTAAATGAGAACGATAAATACTTAGCTATAGAAGAATTATTAGCTGAGGATTTTAGATTGTTTATGATGAGTGGAGGCACTAAAGTATTAGGTGAAAATGCTCCTATAAAGAAAACAATATTTCAAAAACTATTAGATATTTTAAAAGCGTTGTTTAAAGGCACGAATTTAAAAGATTTAGGAATGAACAAGCCAAACCACATATTGCTAGATTTATATAATAATTTACGTGTGGGTAATGTGAATATCAGTAAGGCTAGTGATGTTAATCACATGTTTACAAAAACTTCTTTATATAGAATAAAACCTGTTGCTGGAGAAAGTATTTCTTTATCTAGACAAGATGAAAAATTAGTTATTAATTCTATTGATGGATTAGTATCTAAATTTATAGATAGAGAAAATATGAGATTGGCAGAACATGATGCATCTTTCACCAGTGCGTTATTTACTAATCCTGAAAAATATTTAAAGAATATATACGATTTTTCATTAAGAGAATTTATAGAAGCAGAAAAAACATTATTGGATACAGCCGCATTAACTCAGGATCCTGCGCAAAAAAAATTCATGCTGAAGAATGCAAATATCTTAAGTCAAGCAATAAAAAACTTTGGTGATTTAAATGAAGGTGTATTTTCATATTATGTAGAAAAAAGTCCTTTCTTAAAAGATAAGATTAAAATATTGGACAATGATGCATTTAATATTACCAAAGAAGATGTAGAAACCGTAAAGTTTGATAAAAGAGGTGATGAAATTTCATCTATTGAAAAAGCATCTAATCAAGTTGCATTTTTAATAAAAAGTTTACAAAAAACAAATAGTAACGGAGAACCTATACTTAATAAGTTAGGTCTACCTGAATTAGTTAATTTTAAGCAAACATGGCAAGCTGTAATTTCAATACTTAGAGATAGAACAGATTCCCCTGCAGAAATGAAAAAAGCATTAGAAGAAGAGGCTTTGCAATATCCTTGGGTGGAAGATTTGTTAAGTAAATTATCTTCTGTATCTACAGGAAGACACTCTATATTTGATTTATGGACAGGATTTTGGGGAGCGTATTTTACTTCTTATGAGCCGCATTATCAAATGTTAATAAAGAAAGAAAAAGAAAAAGAAAAAGAGAAGATTGATATAACTTTCGGACAAGCCTCTGGTGTAATCCAAACGGTAAAAAAAGATTTTAAATCATTTTTTAAAAGAAGCAATAATGGAAATCCTTATATTATAGAAAGGAGAGGTAAGTCTAATCAATTAGATTATTCTGTATTGGATGATTTTACAAATTATATAGATAATAAAGTAGGATTTTTAAATGCAATAGGCATTCCTATTTCAGATAATCCGAAAATTATAAAAGAAATTCCTGACAACACTGTTAAGTATATTCATAAAAAATTAACCGAATTACGGAAAGCAAATTATGAAATAACAGATGTAATCAAGATTTTATCTGATAAAATTAAATTAAAAGATGGTCAAATTTTAGCAAGTGATGCATCTAATATTAATTTATTATTAAATTTAGAAGCAAAGTATTCCGGTAATTATTCTAATTCTAGAATAACCACTCCTACAAATACTACAGCATATGAAGATAGCCAGATGTCTTCTTTATCTAGACAAGTTAATATTATAAATAAAGTTGATAATTATTTAGAATTAATAACTCTTCCTGAGATGAAACACTTAGCATATGATAATCATTCTTATGTAAGGGCATCTTTAATATTAAAGGAATTATTTGAATGGGATACACTTAATAAAACTTTTGGTAAAAGAAAAAAAGGTGTGAAATTAATGATTGGTAAATTAGGAGGTACTCAAAATTCAAAAGATGGAAAAACGATTCCTTTTATGAGTACTTCTACTGCTGATTCTGATGTTTATACAAGATTAATGCAAGATATTTATGGTTCATTACTTCAAGGTAAAATTGCAGGAATGACTCCTGCAGATAAAGGAACTATAAATACTGTTTATGTAGAAGGTGCTCAAAATAAATTGTATATAGAACCTAATAGGTTTGTTAAAACAAATGGGATTTCTATAGGTATTCAAGAAACTTTTGTAAAATTAATGCCTTATTTAAATGCAGAATTAGAAAGAATTCAAAAAGTAAAGTCTGGTAAAATACCTAATATATTAGGTGTAACAATTCCTAATAAAAATGGTGAACAAAAAGCTATTCATTTAACATTATTTGAAGGAGTATTTACAGATGCTACAAGAAAAAAGATAGAAACTTTTTCTAGTTATGAAGAATTAGTAACTGCATCTTCTGATTCAGAGTCTAAATTTTCAGGATTATTAGAAAAAATGCGTGAAGAAATGGATACTTATTTTAATTTTTCAACATCTCAAGTAGCAACAGCTCTTGATGGAATGGGATATTTTGATAAATCAATTAGAGAACTTGTAGGGAAAAATCTAAATTCTAAAGATCAAGTAGATGCATTATTAAAAGCATATACTGTAAATAAATTTATTCATTCGGCAGAGCAATTTGCTTTATTTTATGGAGATCCTTCTCAGTATAAGGATTTTGATAAAAGAAATTCAGGAATGAATTCTACTGGGGGGATGTTTAGAACAGATGCAGAAGCTCTTAATTATGTGAATACAACATTAGGAAGAGGTTTTGAAGAAGCGCTTACGGGCAAAAAACGAATATTCAATGGTACTTTAAGTACTGCTATATTTAGAGAACAAAAAGTAGATTCTGCTTTAATACCTCATTATGAAAAAGTTATTAAAAAACATTTTACAAAAAGATTTAAAAAACTTGGTTTAAAAGGAGAAGCTCTTACTAATGCAATCAGTACTAATGTAGATAGAATACTAAGTCCTTATAAAGGTATGGAAGAAGGAGATGCTCAGGGATGGTTGTCTTTTGATACTTATAGAATACTTTCTAAGCTTAATAATAAATGGCTTCCTGCACATGAAAAGCTATATCAAAAAATATTAACAGATCCTGAATCAGTTAACCCAGCAGATGTTGTAGAATATTTTCCTCCTAGAAAATATCAATATTTTGGCCCATTAGAATCTGAAGGATTTGGTGCATCTGCTTTTCATAAATATTCATTAATGCCTTTAATACCTAATTCTATACAAGGAAAAAATGCAGAGCTTTTGCATAAGCAGATGATGGAAAAAGGTATTGACTATGCAATTTTTAATACTGGTTCAAAAGTATCTACAATAACTAAAGATGGCGCATTTACTCAAGATCAACTTTATGAAAAAGATACTAGAACTTTAGTACCTGACATTGATTTTACGCCAAATAATATTCATATTAATTATTTAAAAGAACAATTAGATATTAATACTCATTATAAAAATAATGTAATTTTTTCAACTCAATTACGAAAATTAATTGAAGAAGGTATGATTGAAGGAGGAGTTCCTGTAGACTATAAACCTTCAAAATCTTTAGATGAAAGACGAAAATTATGGGATAAAGAAACTGATAAAGAACAGTCTCAAATGTATAAGATGTATTCTCATTATGAGAATCTCGTTTCAGATTATATTGATTATAGAAAAGCAGAATTAAAAAAAGAAATAGGTTTGGATCAAAATGCAGGTTCAGAAAATATTGAAAAACTTGTAGGTTTTATAAAAAAAGAATTGGAAAGAAGGGATGTTGCAGAGCACAGTATTGATTTTATTAAGGTTAGCAAATCTGGAAAATTGGTACATGATCTATCTGTTTCATTAAGCGCATCAACAATAGAAAGGGCTTTAGTCGCTATTGTAAATAATAGATTGGTTAGGCAGAAAGTTAAGGGGGAACCTTTGATTCAAACAGCAAATACTCTATTTGAAAAAGCTACAGGTCAACAAAATGAAGAATTCCAAACTAATGACATGACATCGTATATGTACGATGAATCAGGAACTAGAGCTATGGATGTTAAGGTTTCTTTTCAAGGTGATTTTAAAAGATTAATTTCTTTAAAGCATGCAGATGGTAAAAGAATTGGTGTATATAACATTAATAAAATAGAAGAAAATGGCAAAGAGGTAACGAAAAAAACTCTAAATGAACCTGCTACATTAAAAAGATTAAATGAGTTAATTCAAGATAAGACTTGGAGAAGTAATAAAGAAAATTTAGATCTTATTACTATGGTTGGTGTTAGAATTCCAGTACAAGGATTAAATTCTATGGAATTTATGGTAATAAAAGAATTTTTACCAAGTACCACGGGTAACATTATAATACCTCCTTCAGAGATAGTTGCTAAATCAGGATCAGATTTTGATATTGACAAGCTTACCATTATGATGCCTTCATTAAAAATGATAGATGGTGAATTAAAAGCGCCAGTTAATATAAAAAGTAATTTATCTTATGACGAGATTCTAAGCAATAATGAAAAGGCAAAAATAGAAGTTACAAATCTAAAAAGTACAAAAAGAGCTTTAGAACAAGAACATAGAAGTAAATATAAAGAAATTTTTAGTAAAGGATCAAATAAAGAATTACATGAAGCATATACTGAATTAGAAAGAGAAAAAGATATTACTTTCTATCAATTGAATAAACTTGATGACGAGATTTTAAGCATTGCATCTTCTAAAGAAGAGGTTGATACTCTATCAGATATTGTGAAAGCCAGATACAATAGATTAAAAGCTGCCAGAGCTACATTATATCATGAAGATTTATTATTAGGATACGATATGGAATTATTAGAAGAAGATCTTAAGGATTCAGAAATTTTTAATAAAGAAATTTCATCACTAAAGGATCAAATTAATATTTTAGAAAAACAAATAGCTACTACAGATTCTGGAAGTTATGAAAATGGATTAATGTTTGCCGTAAGAGATATATTAGCCATGCCTGAAAATTTTATTAGTCTAATAACACCTAATGATACATCTCTTGTTAAAACATTAGCTGATGAATTAGCACAAAGTAGAACTTATAAACAAACAGAAGGGGCTCATGATTCAGTAAATAAAGAAATAAGACCAGACCATATTGAATTTACAAGAAATTTAGAACCTGGATTTAATATGTATAAGCATGAGTCAAATGCTGTAGGTAAAGCTGTTTTAGGGCAAGGGGCTGTTGATAATACATTTAATGCAATTTTTAATAGAGTGGGCGCATATTTAAATGAGAATTTTGGTGAAAAAGAACAGAGAATTACTATACTCATGAACCATAATAAATTTAATAAGAAAAACGTTTCTCTTTCTCATTTATATGATGCAAATAATAAAAATAAAATAGCTGATGTAATTAATCAATTAATGAATGGTTGGGTAGACGTTGCAAAAGATTCTTGGATTTTTGATATTCAAGGAAATAAGGAACTTACACCAACATTGCTATATTTAATTCAAGCAGGTGTTAATTTAGAGACTGCCGTTTATTTTCTTTCTAATCCTTTAATTAAAGAGTATGCATCAGAACAACGTAAAAACGCAAGTGCTGTAGCAACTCTATTAAATAGAGATGCTGAATTCTATAAACAAAAAGCTAGAATTAAAATGCTTGAGTACATGAATTTAGGAGGATTGATTAAACTTTCTGAAGCAGGAGAGCCGTATATAAATAAAAAAGAACTTCAGGCAAAAACATTATCTGCCACTAAAAATTTAGATTTTGAAAATTTGGCGTATGATATTGCTAGTAATAATGATATTTATGATAAAAATACTATAGCTGCGTTTTTACACTTTTTAGAATTAGAAAAAGTAGCTGAAGGAATTACTTCTTTAAAAACTACATTAAACTATGATACATCTAAGATGGCTACTTTTTATGAGGCTCATGAAACAGACAGTAAAATAAAAAATGTTAGAACTCAAGGGATTTTCCCAACCGAAATTGTAGATGAAATAGTTGATAATTCAATAATAGGTTCTTTTAAAATAGATGATTTTATGTTGGAATTATGGGATCCATTATTTGAAATTAGAAACAATCGTCTAATGAACCAATACATTTTTGATACAGTATCCGATATAAAAAAATCAAAAATCATTAAAAAAACATTTGGTACAGTTGAAAATTACGTAGAGCAATTTAAAAATGATATTATTGTAAAACAATTTACTGATCAAATTAGAAGTGAGGGATCGGATAATATATACAGAGGTTTAGAGATGATAGACAATCCTAAAGAAAAATCTAAAAAAGGGGTTGTGTTTAATACAGTTAATGGCAAAACTAAAATTAGTATTAATATAGAGACTATTAAAAGTCAATGGGCTGACTTAATTTCAGAATCATCATTATCTAAAGATGGTAACGCATCTATAAAAATAGAAATGTTTTCTTCTGAAGAAGAGTATTTACAATTTGTAATGGAAAGGGAATATCAAAGATTTTTAAATCCTATGGATAAGATGAAATCAGAAGCTTATTTTAAGTATAAGATGGATAGGAACAGTAAATATTTTGCAGAAGGCTTGCCTTTAGAAGTGATTGAGGAATTGACATATAATGAAATATTAAGAGATACAGCTCTTACAAAAAATTTAAACTTATATCAATTATTTGAAAGTGATTCTTCTACACAAGATCTATTTAATGAAATTTTAAATATGCATCCTGAATTGGAAAAGGAATATGATGTTGTTAGGGATTTAATTAATTCTAATAGCAAAGATAAAAAATATAAGAATTTAATGCTTAAAGATAATAGACTTGACGGTTTAGAGGCTGATGTTTATCATGATAATCTAATAGAGTTAGGTGATGTAAATACTTTAAATATTGAAACAAAAGATCCTATTGAAAAACAAAGAGTTGCTGATTTTTTCAGACACTTTTCATTATCTGGATTTTTACAATCAGGTATGGATTTTAAAGGGCCTTTTACTTTAGGCTCCATATTACCTCAACAAGATATACTTTCCATATTAAAAGAAGCAGGGCCTATTTCAGATATTGATTTTGGAGCTTTTAATAGAAAACTTTATTATAATATGCAGGATGTTTCTAAAAGAAGCAGGGTTAAAAGTTATGATTCTAGGATAGCTTTTGATATATTTAACCCTCTTCAAAAAGAAGGAGGAGAAGAAGATTTATTATCACCAAACGATAAACCGTGTAATGGTGGATTACCAATTTAAAATAAAATTATGGCACTTGGATGTATAGCATTGACAAATAAAGAGTCTAAACTTAATGCTTTAGAATTTTTTAAAGATAAAGAAATTATTAATAATCTAAGAGTTTTGCCTTTTGAAAAAAAAGAGGATTTTACAAAATTTCATGCATCTATGGTAAGACAAGCAAATGATGCTTATGGTTTAAGTTTACCTGGATTATTTACGCAAGAAAAATATACTATTAGTAATTTAAGACACGATAGTAAAAAATTACCAGGGACAAGAATCGTACCTATTGAAGAGGCGTTTGAACAAATAGATAATAAAAGAAAAGAATTAGGCATATATCATAGTAGAGAAAGTTTTAATTCTTATTACGATAATAAATATGATTTATTTACAAATGATAAATTCTATAGTGAACCTTTATATCAAGCAATTCGAGAACTAGATATTAGATATTCAGAAGAAGAAATGAAAATTGCTCAATCTGATAAATTTATTCAAAAACTTATTGAAAAGTTGGTTACAAATCTCGGGATGGATAGATCTGATATTAATCAAATAACTTCAGAAGAGGCTGTAGAATTATTAAAAGAAACTAAACAGAAATGGTCTGGGCAAAAAGGATTTTATTATAAAGGAAAAGTATATCTTGTAGAAGGATTATCTGATTTTGAAACAGTTATTCATGAATTTTCTCATCCTTTTATTAAATCAATAAAATTAAATAACAGACTTCTTTTTGATAGGTTGGTTAAAGATTTCTTAGAAACGCCTGAAGGAAAAGAATTTTTTAATGAGGCTCTTTCTGAGTATCCTGAAGGAACAGACCTAGAAATAATTCACGAAGAACTCTTAGTAAAGTCATTAACTTATTACGGAACCAAAAAGACTCTAGAAGAAGGTGCTGCAGAACCTTCTAAAGGTTTTGTAGCAGCTATTAAGAAATTCCTATATGCTTTAAAACAAGCATTAAGAAGATTAACAAAAAATAAAATTAAAGATATTAATATTAACACCAGCTTAGAAGAATTATCAGAAATGATGTTGGATAAAAGTTGGGATTTAAATATGAGTGTACCATCCCGTGAAGAGATGGTGGCTTTTATGACAGATTATGCTAAATTACATAAGGGATATGAACAAGCTTTTCAAGATAAAAAGGGTCAATTGGCACTTGGTCATTTAATAGAGGATGCTACAAATCTTGCGCGAACTCAATTAAATGAAATTAAAAATTCTAAAAATAAAAAGGAGCTTACAGCAACTTTAACAAGAATAGGAAATAATAAAACTTTTTTAGAAAGTATTATCGGAGAATTATCTCCTTTTTCTGATTTTGCAGTAATGCAAAGAAATGTAAATGATAAATTAGATGAGGTAGAAGAATTTAAAAAAAGAACTTCTGCGGTTGCTACAAATCTAATTACATTAAAAGATTCAGTAGAAGGTATTCAAAATCATATTGATCAATTAAAAAAATCCCCTGATCAACAAGATGCATTAGCTCAGATAACACCATATACTGATATGCTAAAACAATGGGATATTTATTTGAATGCAACACTAGAAGCCATAGGAACAAATCTACCATCATCTCATCCTATAAAAATTCATATTGATAATATTAAAAGAATTATTTCAGATTCTCAAAAAAATATAAGAAGTGTCTATGATAATGTTTTAGGTGAAATGGCTGTTGAAATGTTTGAACCATTATCAAAAAGTATAATTGCTGAAGCAGATCTTGCCATAGAAATGTATAATAAAAGATTAAAAAAATTAAGTAATCAAGACGGAGTTAAAGCAAAAAATATAAAAAAAAGAATCAAAAAACACGAAGAAGAAAAGAAAAGAGTTGCTACTAAAGAAAGTATGCTTGATTATATGCATGGTAAAATGGGTGACATAAGTGTTTTAAATGCCTGGATGGAAAATTATACTTCTAGTAATGATCCTGCAGTTGCAAGTTTTGCGTTATATGTAAAATCTAATTTATCAAAAGCTCATACAAAAACCCAAGCTGGATATAATTCATTTGCTGTACAAATGGAACCATTATTTAAATCTTTAGGATTGAACCCATCAAATTTAAATGCTGTTGAAAAAGCTTTTTTATTTAAAGATAAAACTTTTAAAATAGTTGATGGAGAAATTATAGAAGATGAAGTTTATACTTATTATAACGAACATAAAAATTATAAATTTAATCTTAAAAAGATTTCGCATAATATAGAAATTGCTAAAGATAAGTATGCAGAAGAACCTTCTGAAGAAAATTTAAAAAAATATACAGATCTAGTGAAAGCTAAATCAGAGCATCAGTTTTTATTTTTTAATGATATATTTACAGATGAGTATAATTATCCTTCAGAGGTTTTAAAATCTACAGAAATAGGAAGAAAAGCTTTAGCAGAAAGAAATTCAATACTTTCTAAAATAGAAATGCATCAAAAAACTCATGAAGGACAGGATGATCTATTTGAAAGCTATGAGATACTTGATGTATTATGGCAAGAATATTCAGATTTATATTCTTTATATGATAACGGGGTATTAAAAGAGGATAGTCCGTCAGAAGGAATTTATGATTTATCTATGGCGAAAGCTTTAAGAAATTATAGAGATGAAACTAACCATTTACATGAGTATAAGTTAAGAAAAGATGATTTTGACAATGCGTATAAATTTTTTGTAATGAAAGAGAAAGAACGCATTGTAACAGTAGATGAATTAGAAGAGGGGACCAAAGAATATGAGGATCTTCTACAAAAAAGAACTGATGCATGGTTAAATAGAAACACCAAAATGAAAATTAAAGATTCTTATTATGAAGATGTAGC
>Ga0164313_10003123_pt1 | contig 14789 bp, 12 predicted proteins | sample GuaBasSedimGuay4_FD_113735 | JGI IMG/M metagenome (GOLD analysis project Ga0164313, IMG submission 113735) | Subseafloor sediment microbial communities from Guaymas Basin, Gulf of California, Mexico - Guay4, Core 4569-4, 0-3 cm | ecosystem: Environmental > Aquatic > Marine > Hydrothermal vents... | reverse complement strand
ATACAATTTGTCCCCCTCCCACCACAGCCAATCGTTTCGGGTTTGATCTTTTTGCCAGCACTCCTGTATAGAGCAATCTCCATAAAACCAAAGAAACCGACAACACCACTATGTGAATAAGCAATACCTGGCGTCCAAAAACGTATTTGGGAAGGAAAAAGAAGATGCCGCTGATAATAAGTCCTGCCGACCATACGCTTAAAAGTACCATAACCGATGAGCGAATCAGATTGATCTGACGATTCAAATTGTATTGGTTGAACACATACAAAGAAAGCCAATGGGATAACATGACAATTATCAACCAGGGGCTTAACCTTGACAGCACAATACTCATACTGGGGTGTTTCTGATTGACGTATACCCGGATGACATAACTGATAAAAATGGACAAAGCTATGACCAGCATGTCGCCCAGAAATAAAATATATTGGCGCTTTTTCGTGTAGGTAAGTAAATAGTGTTTCATATAAGCATTTATTAAAATACGATTTTACTTAATAATCGACGTATGATACATAGCCTTTCTTTTACAAAATACTCTCATCGATTTTAGACTTGAAATACTAATAATACTACAAGTAAAATCGTTTGTATCTATATTCACGAACTACTTCTTCCAATAAACATTCATATCGTCTCGCCATCCTCTCTCGTGTAAAACGTTTAAGAATGAACTCAGCGCCTGATTTCCCCTCGGTTTCCACCTTTTCATAGTTTTGCATACGCTCTGTTATCAATTTTACAAGAGCCTTCTTATCGCCAGCAGGGAATACAGCCCCACCCAGGGATTCATTCAAAATGTGCTCAACCTCACCACTACCGCCAAATAGAACTGGAACGCCCATCGCGAGAGAGTCGAGGACTTTTAGTGGCAGATAAACTCTGTAGATCGGTCCGGTTTTCATTGATACAAGGGTTACATCACATATCCTGAACCAGTCATCAACTTCAGATGCTGGAACTGCGGGATAGAATCTAACATTTTCAAGATCCATTTTTTTTGCTTTTTTCTTCACTTCTGTCTGTTGCTTCCCTTCCCCCAAAAAAATAAACAAAAAATCCCCTCCTAAGAGTTCTGCTGCTGCATCAAGAATAACATCAAAGTTATACTGATCCCCCATATTTCCTATTAAGCCTATAACAAAACATCCATCAGTTTTAGGCAAATTAAGACCTTTAAAAGCTTTCCTGTTTTTCCTATTCGTATCTATGGCATTATGAATTACGTATGGTTTTTTAGGGAGCATCATTTTTTTTTCAAGATAAGATGCCATCTCTTCCCCAATAACAACTAATTCTTCAGAAGCATCTATAATTTTGCGCTCAAGCATTACCAGTAATTTATACTGAAGAGTTCTCTTTTTAACAGTTTTATTGGCTGCAGCCACCTGCACCCATGGGTCACGTAGTTCATATATAAACGGAATATTATGCCAGATTGAAGAAATAAGCCCCGGAATTCCACTTAGGTATGGTGCACTGGCAATTATGATATCAGGTTTTTTTTCAACAATCCCAGCTAATATTGAACCAATAGTGTTAACAATAAAACTTAAGCCTCTATGGAATTTATTATTTTTTTTACCTGACGGGAACGTTAAAATACGCTTTACCTTAATGTTATGATAAAATTCGTTTTTATATAGACTATTTTTATACCCTTCATATAATTCACCAAAAGGGGAATTGGGGAAGTTTGTAACAACAGTTACATTATGACCATCACAAACCCATTTTAAAGCATGTTCACCAATTCTCATTGGTGCTGCGCCTATTTCCGGGGGGAAAAAATGTGAAAAAACAAGAATTTTCATATTACATTCCGAACTTCATTACAGATATAATTAATATGTTCTTGTGTTAGCTCAGGGTACATTGGAATACTAAGAATCATTTTGGCAGCATATTCAGTATTGGGCAGACTTCCCTTACTATAATTCAAATACTTAAAAGCTGGTTGCAAGTGTAGTGGAAAAGGATAGTGAATACCGCAAGAGATTAGTTTGTTTTTCAAATGCTCCATAAGATCATCACGCTTTTTAACCTGAATCACGTAAAGATGATAGACTGGTTCAGAATGCTCATAGGAACTTATGATTTTTATATTTAAATTAAGAAAAATAGAATCATATTGTAGTGCATTTCTTTGTCTTTCCTTGGTCCATTTTTCAATATATTTTAATTTGACCTGCAATATTCCTGCTTGAATACCGTCCATTCTACAATTATATCCAATAATATCATGCTCGTATTTGTTTAACCTACCGTGGTCACGCAATTTTCTTAATTGAATCGCATATTTTTCGTCATGTGTAATCACACATCCTGCATCACCATATGCTCCAAGATTTTTGCCTGGATAAAAGCTGAAAGTACCCATATCGCCAAACGTTCCAACACATCTGTCCTTGTACTTGGATAAATGAGCTTGTGCGCAATCTTCAACAACAAATAAACCATATTTTTCAGCAATTTTCATTATATCATCCATCTTGCATGGATTTCCATAAATATGAACAGGAATGATAGCTTTAGTATTAGGAGTAATAGCATCTTCAATAAGATTCGCATCCATGGTATAGGTTTCAGAGTCAATATCAATAAAAACAGGTTCAGCGCCAACATGGCGAATTGCTTCTCCTGTTGCTATGAAAGTATGCGCAACGGTGATAACCTCGTCTCCCTGACTAACTCCCAATGTTCTTAAAGCAAGTGTTAGCGCGGATGTTCCATTGCTGCACCCGATAGCATATTTCACGTTATGCATTTTTGCAAAAGCGACTTCAAACTCCTCAACAAATCTTCCTTGAATAAAAGCACGCGAGTCTAAAACCTCAGCAATTTTGTTATTAACTTCTGACTTAATTGCATTATACTGCGACTTTAAGTCAACAAATGGAATTTTATTAAACAACATAATGTTTTCCTGTTTTTTTCTTCATAAGCATTACAATATTAATAAGGTAATTCATCAATTGAATTAATAGGGCGAGCTGGATTTCCAACAACAACTGACCTCTTTGATACATCTTTTGTTACAACGGAGCCTGCTCCGATTAAACTCCTTTGCTTGATGCGAATTCCAGGCAAAATAGTGCAATTTGCACCAATTATTGCATGCTCCTCAACAGTTGCACCTTGAAGATTTTCCTTTGCATTTTTAGAATTAGGATAAAGGGCATTGGTAAATACTACATTGGGACCTATCCAACAACCCTCTTTGAGGGTGGAATATTCAGGAATAAACGCTTGGCTGTGAATTCGGACATTATTATCAATTTGAACATGATGCTCAATCACAGAAAGAGTTCCAATACTGACGTTATCACCAATACTGTTCAATTCTCTGATATTGGCTTTATTACCAGTCTGAAAATTATTACCAATTATATTACCAGCGTATATGACTGTATGAGAGCGGATAATAGAATTATCCCCTATAATAGTTTTTTCTCCATTATATCCCCCAAAAGGAACACCAATAATACAATAATCCTCAATTATAACATTTTGACCAATTTCAACATGGGAATGTATTATAACGGTACTTGAAATCCTATTGCCCATTCTTGAGTCCAAGCTTACATTTTTTTGGCCTGAATTTCAGAAACACCTCTTTTCCTGTTTCTATGGATTCATAAATTGCGGTAATCAATTCAAGGGATTTCCTGCCTTCAAGACCATCAACAAGTGCTGGTTTTCCATTCTTTATAGAATCAACAACATGCTCAAGATAAGCAAGGTGGCCAAATCCATATACGTCAGGTGGATTTTCTTTGAATTTTTCAAGAATCTCTGAATCTCCAGGTTGTTCTTCAGTAAAATTCCAAGTTTTCATTTCATTTACGGCAAATCCTCCGATTTCCACAGTTCCTTTTTCTCCAAGAATAGACAACGAGCCTTCTAAATCTTTTGGTCTTGTGGCATTGGTTGCTTCAACAATTCCCAAAGCCCCGTTTTGGAATTTAATCATTGCAATGCCGGTATCTTCGGTTTCAATATCCACAAGGGCTGTTCTGGACATGGCAAAAACAGATTCAGGTTCACCTAACATCCATTCAAGAAGATCGACATGGTGACTTGCCTGATTACTGAAAACACCGCCATCCATTGCCCAAGTACCACGCCACTCATCCTGATCATAATATTCCTGAGGCCTGCACCACCTGACTCTGACTGTCCCCATGACAAGTTTTCCGAAACGATTATTTTCCAACGATTCCCTCAATTTCTGTACCGGAAGGTTGTATCTGTTTTGTTTGACAACAAACAGTTTAACCCCGGCTTCATCACATACCCTTATCATTGCATCTGCACTGTCCAAAGTCAGTGCCATAGGCTTTTCAACTACAACGTGCTTCCCATAGGGCGCAATTTCAATTGTATGCTGAGCATGATTACCGCTTTCCGTGAGAATACTTACCACATCTATCTGGTTTTCCATCTCCTTCATCATCTGATGCATGTCGGTAAACCACGGGACCTTGTATTTTTCTCCATACTTCTTTGCAAGCTCTTCTTTAATATCACAAACTGCAACCAGCCTGGCGCCATTTACATGATTGTCTCCGAGAAGTCCAGCATGTTTTCGTGTGATTCGTCCACATCCTAATAATGCAAAGTTTATCACAAATACCTCCTGTGATTTCGTTCATATCTGTTCAATATAGTATCTAAAATAGTCAAATTGACCTTCCAGTTATAGCTTTTCAATATTGCTTCACGGCCTCTACTTCCCATGTTAAATCTCTTTTCTTTGTCATTGGAAAAATTCAAAAGCACCTTGGCAATCTCTGCGGGTCTGCGTGAGCTATAGCTCACGCCACAACCAGTTTTCTCTAAAATACGTACAACAGGTTTCCGGGCACTGCTTATGACAGGAAGCCCCACCGCCATATATTCAAATAATTTCCCTGGTAAAGTTTGATGGGTATGCTCATTCAACAAATAGGAACATACTCCGATATCACATTCTGCCAAGGCTCCGGCGACTTCATCAGGAGGGAGCATAGGAATAAACTCTATGTTTGCTTCAGTACCAGTTTCCTGCGCAAGCCTCATAAGTTTATCCAGATAAGGCCCTTCGCCTATTATTCTAAAAACAAAATTGTAACCTTTCTCCCTTAATATCCTAAGAGCAAGTATAACGTCCTGAAGACCTCTATTCTCCAGCACATACCCGGCATGAACAAGGCGTAAAGCGCTATCTTCCTTTGACCTGTCTTTATTTGCGAAAGCCCTTTCAGCCTGTTCCAGAAAAATCTTACTTGGATAGTTTCCTAACACAGATAATTTTTCGTTACCAATTCCATAATCATTTTCTATCCACTTTTCGAGCTCCTTGGTAGTCGAAAAAATATGGGCAAATTTGGGCAAAACAAATTTCTCATATAACCTAACAAAGCATCTTTTTCTTATCCGTTTGAGAACAGATTTTTTTGTCTTGTTCGACTCATAGGCGGCCCCCAAGTTCTCCCGAATGTCAAGAAATACAGGAATTCCAAGAATCCATCCTGCTTTAATGCCAAGCCAGGAAAGAGGAGTTTCTCTTATGAATATCCCATCCCATTTATATTTTTCAGCTAAAGATATAATCCCAGCCTTCCAGATTGGATTGAATGGGAGAGGAGTACTTAAAGGGGTGTGAAAATGTTTTCGTTTTGCTGGTATTTGGATAACTGGCACACCGTTAAATTCACTTATTGCTTCTCCGCTCTTAGGTTTTCTCGTAACGATATACGGTTTATGCCCTATTGCAATAAGGCTCTGTGCTAGTTGATCTAAGCCCCGATTTTTTGCCTCTGTTCCGTAATAGATAATCCCGAATCGCATTGGTAGCCTTTGCAGTTGTCTTTTCAAGTCAGGTGGCACCACTCCCTCTCCCCCTAGTAGAAAAAATTGAAGGTTTCATTGCAGACAACTGACAATTTACTCTATTTTCTCGATAACAGTTCAAAATCAGGCCAACAAGAACTAAATTCCCCCAAAAAAAAACGGAAACTAAACTGTAAAGCCCTGAAGCAAAACAGGCGAAGAGGCTAACAGCAATAATTAAGAAGCCGAGGTCCAGCATTTCCTTTTGTTCCATGGACACAACTCTCCTTCTTTTCTTTTGCAGCTTAACTATCAGCGACAACAAGAATATTCCAAACCCGATAATTCCAAGGCTCCCTGTTTGCGCCAAATATCTTAATGGACCGTGACATCCTGTTGGACCAACTAGATCTCCATAATTAGCTTTGACAAAGTTCTGGAAATTATTAAGACCTACACCTGAAATAGGATAATCTGCAAAAGCTTCAAGCCCCAACCTCTGGCCCCTTACAAACGCCCCCCATCTATGCGCTTTATCCTCCAGCTCAGTGAAATGCCTATTTAAAAAACCCACTTCAGGCAGCTTAATTCGATCCACAACTACTGTCCCTATCGGAGAGCTATAAATAGCAGATCCCACAAGAACTAATATAGTGAATAGGAGTAAAATGCGAACTATGATAGTTTTCCTAAATATGTTTTTTCTCACAAAAAGCTTAAAGAAAAGAAAAAAGACAAGAAACACAAACATAGTTAAAATTGCACTTGTGGATAAAGTGCACAGTATCCCAGCAGCTATAAGCCCAAATAATATGCCTTGCAAATACCTCTTATTGAATAATTTTAAGTTTCCATTCAAAGAAGCCACACTAATGCTAATAGCCGTAAGTAAATATGCCCCCAACTGCCTTGGTTCAGAAAAAGTGCCCATAGAACGTTGTACCGGCCCTGTAACAGCTTCATAACCGCTATGCTGTAAAGCCCGTCCTGGGTTAGTAAAAGGCAGTCTCAGCTCATGTCCAAAATACGACAGAAATAGTTGCAGTATTGCAAGAGCAGAAACGAAACCACTAACAAGAAGAATGCACTTCAATATTAACTTTAAGTCACTTTCGTTCAATTTCAGATTATACGCAAAAAGGAATAATATTGTTCCTATCAAAAATTGTAAATATGTTGTAAAGAAGTCCGTCAGAAATTGCGAGTTCCCTGATAAAAGAGGCGATTGAATTGAAAGGCTTACAAAAAATATCAGCAAAAATAAGCTTATTATTACAGAATCAATCTTTATGCTCTTCAGTTTTCCCGAAACGAGTTGAATTGTCATTAAATGGATGAAAACAATTGCAATTAACCAGTCAATTCTGATTCCACGTTGGCCCACAGCAAATACGCAAAACCCAAAGAATGGTAATGACAAGTAAAAAAATGGTAGTAAATTGCGTACCTTGAAAGACATTGTGGGGCAAAACCTTTTATTAACTGATCTCAATATAATGCAGTTTTGTTATTCTCTCTTATGCATCACATATGAACTCGTCTTCAGGAGCTCCATTAAAACATGTGTCAATAATCCGGCGGGAAGTGTTTCCATCGCCATAAGGATTTTTCCAGTTTCTGATTTTGTCCTTTCCTCGCCACACCTTCTCGTACTTTTCGACTATCTTTTTCTTTTTAGTGCCGGCCACCTGGTTTGCTCCGATTTTCACTGTCTCGTGTCTCTCCGTACTTTCCCGCAGTGTAATGCAGGGCACCTTCAGAATACAACTTTCCTCCTGTAAGCCTCCACTGTCTGTCATTACTACGCTGGCATTAGCAAGGAACGCAAGGAAATCAAGGTACGTCATAGGTTCAACCAACCGTAGTGACTTGATCTCTAATAATTTATCCATGAGACCGAACTCTTTGACCATTTTCCTGGTTCTGGGGTGTATTGGAAAAATGATCGGAGTTTCGTTAATTGTGCTGATCTCGACAAAAGCATCAATAATGTTTTCAAGGATCTCTTTGTGGTCTACATTTTCTTCACGGTGGAGAGTTGCAAGGATGTATGATTTATTATCAGCCAACTCTTTCACCTTTGAAAATCTTTCTTTTTTTGCTTTTTCAGCGTACTTAAGGGTAGCATCTACAATTGTATTGCCAACCACAAAAATCTTTCCTTTTACGCCGTCTTCAAGAAGGTAACGTTTGGACTCATTTGTAGGTGCGAACAAGTAGTCTGAAATATGGTCTATTATGACCCTGTTATGTTCTTCAGGCATTCTCCAGTCAAAACTTCTCAGACCTGATTCAACATGACCAACTTTAACATGGATTTTCCTTGCTGCCAGTGCTCCGGCAAGGTTGGTATTGGCATCTCCACATACAAGAAAAATTTCCGGTCTTTCATTCAGAAGGATCTCTTCAATTGCTGTGAGCATGTAAGCAGTTTGTTGAGCATGAGTAATCCAGCTATCATGTCTTCTTATATGGTAATCAGGTTCATTCAGACCCACGTCTTGCATAATCCGCTTGTCCATTTCTTCAGAGTAATGCTGACCGGAATGAATTACAATATGGTTGGCATTACGTCTTTTTAGTTCATGTACCAGGGGAGACATCTTAACGATTCCAGGCCTTGTCCCTATAAGTACAGCGACTTTTTTTGAATTCATTATCCTTCTTTTGAAATTTTTGTTGTTTTTATAATATAAGGTAATTAGTTAAGTTTTGGCACTAAATCACATAAATAATCGGTGACTTTGAGGAAAATGTGTTTATTGAATCACTCCCTCATCCACCTCAACTTGCAGCGCTCCCAAAATCCACGCCAATTACCAGAGGTAATGAATAAACTTACCCTCCACATGGCCATAACTGAACTTATAAATGGTGACAATCTACCTCGATAGATACTGTACTTTTTTATAATATATTCGCGCTCAGATTTACGTTCATGACCTTCTATATCTAGCTTGCAAGTTTTTGCACATATATGACGCCGAAATCCACCCCAGAAGCTATTCACATAATAAAATCTTTTCTTTTGGAGCACACAACGAAGAAAAAAATCAGTATCCATAGCAATTTTCAGCGACTCATCAATGTAGCCCACTTTTTCTAAAATGTTGTTCCTAAGAAAAGAGGTTTGGTTACAAAGGGCCATACCTCTATATTTTGAATAATACTTTATATAAGGCCACGACGGGCTTACATAGTAAACTTTATTTATTACATTCTCATTTTCATCGATATTAACTCTATTGCTATAATAAATGTCATAATCCGGAAACTTGTTACTAATCTTAGCAAACTCTTCAAATACATTTGGCAAGTATATGTCATCTGAATTTTGCCAGCCGATATATTCTCCCGTGCAAAGTCTAAACCCTTTATTTAAAGCATGTGACTGCCCCTTATCTTTTTCAGAAATCCAGTAAGCTAAATACTTTTCAAACTTCTTTATTATCTCCACACTACCATCCGATGAACCCCCATCAATAATAATGTACTCAAGATTTTGATAGTTCTGGTTTAAAACACTCAAGATTGTTCTTTCCAAAAATTGAGATTGATTAAAGGATGGGGTAACAATAGTGATTTTAGGCCAAGAGGGGTCGTTATTTAAGATGATTTTCTCGTCAAACAGCGGTTTTGATACAAATTCTTTTATCTCTTCTGAAGTAAATTTTTTCATTCCCTATTCCTCAAAAAATTCCGCTACCCTGACTTGATATCTTTGCACAACCTCTAAAATTCTGATCAAAAAATCCTCAAAATCTCGCCAATAATCTCTAATAATTTGACTCATCTATTTGTTTTTACCCTGTTAAATAAAATTCTAATAGAGATAAAAGAATTTGTATCAAAACCAGAGCTGTTTTTCGATACAAATTAGAGTTTTAATGCGAGGCCACTGCGGAAAAATCTTTCAGGCGGTAAAGTAGTGCTTCCGCCTACTATCCGAAAAATAGCATGACAGATTGCTTCGCCATAGCAGTTTCGGTAGCCCCAATTATTTTTTGGTGACATGGTGCCTTGATTTTGTTGGAATTTAAAAATCAAACAGTCAAAGATTAGTTTGGGAACAAACTTCTTCGTTCTTTTTCAGATGTTGTTATTCCTCTATAGGAAGAGCTAATATCTCTCCATTAAACGGCTGCCTGATAGGAACACTATATGCCTTTGCATTGACAATTTTGTATCCATTTATTTGCAATAATTTAATTACCTTTTCAGACGTATCCCCGAAGCTCGAAAGAAGTGTATCCGAAAGTTCTGAGAGAATAACTGGCCTATATTTCATTAGCGTATTGATTGCTCCACTTACGACCAAGTATTCTGCGCCCTCCGTGTCAATTTTAATGAAACCCGGATTAAGATTGAATTCAGTAACTAGATTGTCTATGGTACTACTCTTGACTTCAATCGACTCATAAGACCTACCTTGTACTGAGGGATGTACAATATTACCAAGACTGGAATATTCCTCCATTCCTTGAATAGTGTTAAGCCTAAAAATACTCTCCTCGTTAGTTGCAATGCCCTCAAAAACAATTATAGATTGGGAAGGACAGTTTCTCTCAATGTTTCGACGTAAATAATCGAGGGCTAATGGAGCTGGCTCTATTGCTAGCACTCTATTATTACTGGAAATAATCTTTGAGAAAAGAATTGCAAAAAGGCCTACGTTTGCCCCAACATCTAAAACATCTTTTTGAGGATCAACATACTTTTTCACTACTTCAACAAATATAGGCTCATAGTGTTTGTCTTTTAATATCCTCTTTAAGATGTGAGATCGAAAATCGATTTCAAATATACCTTCAAACTCTGGTACACGAACAACAAGACTTCCCTTTTCTACCGACTTAAATGTAGAACTGTAAAATTTTTCAAAACGCTTTGTTTTAAGCCTTAGGATCAATCTTCTCAGGAAGATTATGGGAAATAATAAAAGATATGCAAGTCGGTTCTGCTTAATAAATACCGTAGCATCTTTGACACTTTTTATTCCCATTTTTGCTCCTTCAGTCGCAATAGCTGTACAAAAGACATCTAACAAGAGAGTCCTTGATTTCTTGAAAGGTGAATTTTTCATCAGCCTATTATTATGTTGCGGTCTTCCTATTTAACAATTCATCTGCAACCCATCCCATCAAACGGTTCCGCAATGGGTGGAACCAGAGCGGAATAAAAATAATTATTGAAAATGAAACAATAATCATGCTGTTTAATACAATAGTATCAAAGATATCATTGAGCTTATGTCGAATCGTAAGAATAGACAATAATCCAATCAAACATGATAGAATAATTGTTCTGCTTTCTTTTGGTAGTAATTCAATCAAGGGAATCTTATGCCTCATATGATATGATAAGTAGATTATGGTGCCTCCTAAAGCCAGGGAAAATACCCATGCGACAACTATCCCAATGCCATTATAGAAGACACCCAATAAAAATCCTAAACCAGCATTAAACAAACCTATGGCGATATGGCTCACTACATTCCACCGAAGCTCTCCAGTGCCCAAGTATACAAAATAAGCAGGAGCAGCTAATGTATTCAAGAACCAACCGATTGCCAGCAAGGTTCCAAAAATCACAAACACTCCTTCATAATGCCCAATCCATAATTCGGATATCATTGGTGTGCATACAATGATTAGGGAATACAGGGGTAATGCGAGATAAAAGAGTAATTGATAGGAAGTTATATAAACTGATTGTATCTTTTCAGGAGTTTTCTCCTTTAAATCCGCAACAGCTGGGACAAGCACCTGATTGGCGGAGATAATAAGTGCTCGAAACTGTTGAACCATCCGGCTTGCCATCTCATAATATCCAACCATGGAAAGCCCACCAAATTTACTCAGAAGAGCTTTTGTGATCGGATCGTAAAACATAGTAGTCACAGATATCACCTGAAAATTTATAGCATAGCCAATTATTTCCTTAAATATATCTTTGTCGCATTTGTAAGGGAAAAAGGGGAGTAATGGAAGCTGCCTTTTCAGTAAAAGCCAGCTACTAAGGAGTATTGTAAAGTTCTGGATAACTCTGGCATAAGCTACCCCCATTAGTCCGTATGTTGGTGCAAGTATGAAACATAAAAGTAGATGAAGAACTGCTCCTCCCATCAGAAGAAGACTCCGTTGATCAATGCGTTGATATCCATCAAGACCTGCTTGAAATATGCTAGTGATTACCATAACCCACAATGCCAGCAATGCATAGGGCAGAATAGATAATGCAAGTGGAAGAAATTCATCCGGAAAAACTAATCCGAGTACCCACTTAAGAATAGGATACCCAATTAGTAAAACGAGGCCTACAAATCCAGCGACAGAAATAGCTGCAGTTTGAAGTACCCCAGAGACATTTTCATCTTCTTCCCGAGCAATGTATTTTGCTACAAATTTTACGACGCTCCCGGTCAGGCCAAAATTTGCGATTTGAGCTACTGAGGTGGTTGCCAATACAACTGACCAGATGCCTAATTGTTCGACACCTATGGCTTTTAAAAGAAATTTATAGAGAATGAACAGTACACCGCTAATTACCACGATCTGCGTTACTGACATAACAGCGTTTATAAGAATCTGTCGTTTTTGCATATTAGTGATTTGTCACAAATTGAATTAAGTGCAGAATATTTTATCCCATAGTCGTTAAATGAAATACTTGTTTGTTTAGAAAAGGCAGCAACATTATTTACATATATTTTTAAGGAAACTCCCTCTGGAATAACAACGAGCATGCGGTCACCACGGCACCCAACTTAGTGTCGTATCTGTTTTATTGGAATCTCGTCTGACAAAAGTTTATTAATTATTTTTTGTCTTGATGCAATGAACACAGCTCTTGTCAATGTTTGTTTAGATGGAGGCAAAGTCCAATCTAAGGGAAACTCTTCATGATTAGGTTGAGTTATTGGCAGGTAAACAAACTCAAAGTATCTGTTAATCTGATTATACACCCATCTTCTGGTAGGTCGGCAACCCTCGCCCGATACGGCTTGTGTTGGATGTCCTGCATCCTCTGTACAAGGATTAAGCATATTTTTATCACCACATGAAACACAGGTTTCCAGCAAAAGCATTTTTCGACAGCAACGTGACATGAATTCTATAGCTCTAGTTGGATTTTTGAGGTGGTACAGCAATCCATAACAATAAACGATATCAAACACTTTGTTAAATGTTTCAGGAGGGGCCTCTAAATCTAAATGTAATACGTGTATATCGGGATATCGGGAACGTAATATTTCTATATTTTCTTGTCTTGAATCACTGGTAACAACTTCACAACCCCGGTCTAAAAAAAAGCTCGTATGATCACCGATACCAGCTCCGACTTCCAATACCGCACAACCTGCAATATCAAGCCCTAAAGAGGCAAGATGTTCCAGCCTTCTTTGATTGTGACGCTGATAATGGTACGAAAGAAAGGCATCCTTCGGAGAAACTCTATACCTTAAGAGTTTCTTTAATAATCTTTTTAGTCTATTCATACTTGATCTCCATACTTCACAAACACAACATCAATAAATATTACATGTCCATTGTCAGCATATGCCTGATCCAAATTTCCAGCATAATAATATCCAAGTTCATCGAGAAGAAATAAAATATCTTTAAAAGCAGCTTGATTTTCATATAGTTTGTCTAAACACACTTCCAATATACAGGCCTTCGCCTCACGAAATGTTTCAGCACCTCCTGTAATAACACGGTCTTCATATCCTTGCACATCGACCTTAATAAGAATATCAGGAGTGAGGGGCTTGGACATGCCAGCAATTGCTTTATCTAAGGTTGTTAGTTTAACCATTGCAGTGGCTTGCTTTTTGGTAAAAGGGTATAATCTTTTGCAAGTCTCTGTTGCTTTGAGAAAAGATGAAGATGGACTATAGTCTAGATGACTGACCATTTTGACTTCTCCCTCCTTATCACCTAAAGCTACATTGTATACTGTCGCTTTTCCATTTAGCTGATCTGCCCACTCTTTTAACTGTTTAAAAGGCTCTAGTAAAGGCTCAAAAGAATAGAGATGTGCCTCGGGAAAAACATTTAATATCATTCTTGCAAATTGACCTGTATTTGCCCCCACATCAATAATTGTCTTGATAGGTAAATTCCTCAATCCTAAAAGCGATTGCTTTGGACTTTTGGATATTCTAACGATATCCAATCCAATTTGATTAAATGCCTTTTTAATCATTCTCCTATAAAAGCTTATCATTACCAACCTCGGTGACATCCTATAACTCCCTGCCGTATTGATGCTCTTGCAAAGGCAATATATCGCGCAGAAAGTTGATTACATTGGGATTAATAGTTATTATAATTAGATAAAGAATGAAAACAAAATTTGACGAGTTCCATTTAGGTCCCAGATAAACCAAAAAATCTGTAAGTTATTTTTACTTACTGCGTTTTTGATTCCGACTTGTCCGGGTTAGGTGTTGAGATAATAGCATCTGGTGGTGAGATAAGCATCGATGATGAGGATTGTGTATTTTCCATTTCTTTGCCATTTGGAGGCTCAATAAGCATTGTGTCTGAAGAAAATGTAATCTTCATTTCATCATTATCTGCAGATTCAATAATCATCATTTCGGGATCAATGGAATTTTTTTTGATTTTGCCCCCTGTCGATTCACGATAATTTTTATATTTGCCTAATCAACCGTTAGTTGATTATTCAAGAATTCGATCCGGCATTTGGCAATTGGAGGAGAAGCCAACAATGGTGAAAAAAGTAAATTTATAAAAATCAAAATCAAAAACAAACCAAACATCGAAACTTTGAACAATTTATTTATTATTGCTAAAATATGATATACATAAATTCTATATTTCATTGTATCTCCCAGTTCAAGTTGCTTACTGTGCCTGGCGAGGCAGAACTTAGCATGGTCGTACCATCCATAAGCCATATGCCCACATCGCCCGTCGTTGTTTCTCTCCATAATATGTCTGACT
>Ga0164313_10003122_pt1 | contig 14790 bp, 10 predicted proteins | sample GuaBasSedimGuay4_FD_113735 | JGI IMG/M metagenome (GOLD analysis project Ga0164313, IMG submission 113735) | Subseafloor sediment microbial communities from Guaymas Basin, Gulf of California, Mexico - Guay4, Core 4569-4, 0-3 cm | ecosystem: Environmental > Aquatic > Marine > Hydrothermal vents... | reverse complement strand
TTTAACGAAAGACTGGCAAAAGCTTATGCCGACAGGGGCGATGATGTTGAGATCTTCAGTTTCAGCTTGCAATACCCTTCCATCCTTTTTCCGGGCAAGTCACAGTTTACCGACGAACCTGCCCCTGAGGGGATACGCATCCAAAGCACCATCAACTCAGTAAACCCAATAAGCTGGTGCAGGACGGGCAGAAAAGTACGCAAGCTAAATCCTGATCTGGTAATCATCCGCTATTGGATCCCCTTCATGGGGCCTGCACTGGGTACCATTGCCAGGAGGATCAGAAAAAACAAAAAGACGAAAATCATTGCTATCACAGATAATGTGATCCCTCACGAGCACAGGCCCGGAGACAAGGCGTTTACGCGCTATTTCCTGAAAGCAGTTCAGGGTTTTGTGACCATGTCACAATCGGTCATGGATGACCTGATCACTTTTGATAAGAAAAAGCCGAAAACGTTGTGTCTGCACCCACTTTACGACAATTATGGCGAGTCCATTGGTAGAAAAGAAGCCCTGCAATTGCTGAACCTGCCGGAAGACCACAAATACCTGCTGTTTTTCGGCCTTGTGAGAAAATATAAAGGCCTCGACATTCTTCTGAAGGCGCTGGCCAATGAAAAGCTAAGCCATTTACCACTGAAACTGATCGTTGCTGGTGAATTTTATGACGATTTTGAGCCTTACAGGAAACTTGTCGACGATCTTGGGGTCTATGATAAGGTGATCATGAATAACGAGTTCATACCTAATGCTGAAGTGGTACATTACTTTTGTGCCGGAGACCTCGTAGTACAACCCTATAAAAATGCTACACAAAGCGGGGTTACACAGGTGGCCTACCATTTCGATAAGCCTATGGTGGTCTCTAATGTTGGTGCCCTGCCGGAAATGGTTCCTGACGGGAAGGCCGGTTATGTGGTAAATCCTGAGCCGGATGCCATCGCGGAAGCAATCAGGAAGTATTTTGATGACAATATGGAACTCGTGTTTACTGAAAACGTAAAAGAAGAAAAGAAGAAATATAGTTGGGACATTTTTCTTGCAGCCATCGATGAGCTTGCGGAAAAAATTTAATAGGGCATGATGAAGACATACAGAAGCAAAGCACCCTTAAGACTGGGCTTGGCCGGTGGCGGTACAGATGTACCACCATACTCCGATCTATATGGCGGTGCAGTGCTGAATGCGACCATAAACAAATATGCCTATGCCACCATCAGCCCTCGCAATGATGGCAAGATCGTATTCAACTCCCTCGATAATGGACAGAAACTTGTTTACGATGCGACAAATGCATTGGAGATCGATGGCGAACTGGACCTATTAAAAGGTATCTATAACCGTATCGTCAGCGATTTTACACAAGAACCTCTATCCTTTGAGCTTTCTACCATTGTTGATGCCCCTCCGGGCTCCGGACTGGGAACCTCTTCAACGCTCGTTGTGACCATATTGGGCGCATTTGTAGAATGGCTGAAACTGCCACTGGGTGAATATGATATAGCTCGACTGGCGTACGAAATAGAACGTATCGACCTGACAATGGCAGGAGGGAAGCAGGATCAGTATGCCGCTACCTTCGGCGGCGTGAACTATATGGAATTCTTTAATGGGGAAAAGGTAGTAGTAAACCCGCTTCGCATCCGTAGCGACTACCTTGATGAACTGGCCTACAACCTGGTGCTCTTCAATACAGAGACCAGCCGCCTATCCTCAAAAATCATCGCACGGCAGGCGAAAAATATCGAAGAAAAAGATGCTACATCTCTCGATGCTACGCATAAGCTGAAGATACAGGCCCTGATGATGAAAGAGGCCCTACTGAAAGGAGAACTTGATAAGATCGGCGAAATCCTTGATTATGGCTGGCACAATAAGAAGTTACTCGCTCCCGGCATCACCAATCCTATGATCGATGAACTCTATAAAACCGCTATTGATAATGGTGCCTCAGGTGGTAAGATCTCCGGCGCCGGTGGCGGTGGATTCATCCTTTTCTACTGCCCTAACAATTCCAGGCATAAAGTGATCAAGGCACTCTCTGATTTCGGTGGTGTAGCACATCCGTATGAATTTACTGTTACCGGACTCAAATCCTGGTCAATCTAATCCAAGCTACCAATAAAACACTTTAGCAATAGAGAAGTGCAACAATGGAACAGTGAAACAGTGAACCAGTTCAGTATTGAAACAAATCCCCTTAGCCTTTATTCACAAGATATATAAGTTCCTCAGCCGTTATTTTACCATAATGAAGTAGCGCATATCGCTCCACTTCCTCGGGCGAAAGGTCTTTGATGATGTCTTGGGTATTAACGCTAAATCCTGCTGCCGCCAGGCGGTCGGTATAATCGAGGCCATATTCACGTACATGGTCGCGCTGTCCAAAGTGCTTTTCGCGTTCTGCCGGATCTGTGATAGAAAAGTCTTCGTAGGTCACATCACGCTCCTCATTGATGGGGGAGTTGAGGATAGCCCATCCACCGGGTTTCAGCACACGGTAAAATTCTTTCATCGACTGAAGGTCTTCTTCTACATGCTCAAGTGTATGGTTACAGATGGCCACATCAAAGGTATTATCCTCAAAAGGGATATCACGAATATCCATTTTCACATCCGCAAGCGGTGATTCTATATCGCCGGTAATGTAATCCAGCTTGTTCAGGGCCTTAAAACGCTTAATAAAGCAATATTCAGGGGCTACATGCAGCACTTTCAGCTCCGCTGTAAAAAAATCAGTTTTGGTTTTGAGAAATAACCACATCAGGCGGTGGCGCTCCAGCGAAAGGCAATTGGGGCAGAGAGCATTCTTCCGTTTTATGATCCGTCCGTAAGGAAGAAACTTCCTGAATTTTCTGTCACATACAGTGCATTGCTTTTTGTTTCCAAGGTAAAAAACGGAGATGATCCGCAGGATAAAATGACTGACGACCTGGAGATAGCGGCGGGGGACGTAACGCGTGAGTATGCTGATGATGGTTTTCATAAGGACTGCAAATATAGTTGAATTGCGGTTCATCAGTGTTTATCCGGTATCCGGTATCCCGTGTCTTCAAAAATACCTTATATTTACACCTATATAAGTAATTCAATTTGATAAAAGAAGCTATCATATTAGCGGGGGGATTCGGCACGCGCCTCAAGGAAGTGATTGGGGAAGATATTCCCAAGCCCATGGCACCTGTAGATGGTAGGCCTTTCCTGGAATATTTGTTTAAATACTTGGATAAGTGGGGTGTAGAGCGGCTGATCCTGGCCACAGGTCACAAACATGAAGTGATAGAGGCACATTTTGGAGATAGGTTTAATAAGCAGGAGATCGTGTATTCGCGTGAAGAGGAACCGCTGGGTACGGGAGGAGCTGTTAAAAAGGCAATGGAATATGTAAATGGGTATTCTGGTTATATCATTAATGGTGATACCTATTTTGATGTTAACCTCTGGAAATTGGCCAATTCTTTCAGGGCAAAGGAAGCTGAATCTGTCATGGCGCTGAGGAAGATGGCTGATGTTTCGCGCTATGGCAGTGTAAAGATCGACCTGGATAACAGGATCACCGAATTCACTGAAAAAGGCAGCCAGACAGGCATGGGGTTTATTAATGGAGGCACCTATATCCTGGAAAGGAAAGCATTTCTCGATCTGGACCTGCCTGATATCTTTAGCCTGGAAAAGGATTATTTCGAACAGCATTACAACAAGCTGCGGATATTTGGCGTTCGCTGCTACAGTTACTTCCTGGATATTGGAATTCCGGAAGATTATGAGGAAGCACAGGATGCATTTGACGGACTTTTTAATTGACAAAAGCTGGACCCTCTTCCTCGACAGGGATGGGGTGATCAACGAAAGGCTCATCGGGGACTATGTGAAGACCCCGGAGGAGTTCTGTTTCATTCCCGGTGCCCCGGAAGCCATCGCAAAACTCTCAAAAGTTTTTGGATTGATCATTATAGTTTCCAACCAACAGGGAATAGGGAAGGAGCTGATGACCGAAGAGGAATTGAGGATCATTCACGACATTATGGTCACAGGCATACAGGAGGCCGGTGGGCGCGTAAATAAGATCTATCATAGTCCGCATCTCGAAAGGGATAACAACCCCATGAGAAAGCCTAATACGGGTATGGCATTGCAGGCACAAAAGGACTTTAATGAGATTGATTTCACAAAATCAGTAATGGTGGGTGATGGCCTGCACGATATGGAGTTTGGAAGAAGGCTGGGTATGCAGAGAGTATTTATCTCTGGGAAATCTGATACGAACAAGGATTTTTTTGATTATCAGTTCGAATCTTTATCTGCATTCGCAAATAGTTTTGAGTTTTGAGTTTTGGGTGTTGAGTGGAATTTAGAATTCAGAATTCTTCATTACCGGTCTCCATTATTAATTAGGATTTAATCATTAATCATTTGTGAGAATTAGGGCATAAGGCATAAGGCACATGGTATAAGGCATAAGGCAAATGTGAAGTGTAAATTGTCATTGTACTTAATACCTTATACATAATACGCAATACAGATAAAACCTATCTTTGTATTCATAGTTAAATCACCCAACATCTACACCTAAAACCTAACACCAAGAACTTTGACCCCTGCGCTCATATTCACGGCTTTTGCTATTTACACCATCCTGCTGTTCGGGATCAGCTTCCTTACATCCGGGAAGGCCGATAATGAGACCTTTATGCTGGGCAACCGCCGTTCGCCATGGTATATCGTAGCCTATGGTATGATAGGGGCATCCTTGAGCGGGGTGACCTTTATTTCCATTCCCGGGGATGTGCAGAATACCCATTTCTCTTATATGGTGATTGTGCTAGGCTACTTGCTTGGTTATTTTGTGATTGCCAACGTACTCTTGCCCCTGTATTATAAGCTTCAGCTTACCTCCATCTATACCTACCTGGAAGATCGTTTCGGATTCTGGTCATATAAAACGGGGGCTGTCTTTTTCCTGATATCCAGAATAATAGGTGCTTCCTTCAGGATGTTCCTGGTGGTCAGCATCCTTCAAATATTTGTTTTCGATGCCTGGGGCATCCCGTTCTGGGCAACTGTGGCTATGTTCATCGTGCTGATCATGCTATATACCTTCCGCGGCGGTATAAAAACCATTGTCTGGACCGACACCCTGCAAACCACCTTCATGCTGGTTGCAGTGGTGCTGACCCTCATCTTTATTTCGAGGGAACTCGGATGGAGTTTTTCTAACCTGGTACAGGAAGTCCGGGAAAGTGAATATAGCCGGATGTTCATCACCGAATGGCAGGACCGCCACTTTATGATTAAGGATTTCCTGGCAGGGATGTTTATTGCCATTGTTATGACCGGCCTTGATCAGGACATGATGCAGAAAAACCTGAGTTGCAGAAATCTGAAGGATGCAAAAAAGAATATCTATTGGCTCAGTATAGCCCTGATCCCGGTTAATCTGCTTTTTCTGTCCCTGGGGGCTGTATTATGGATCTACGCAAGCAAGATGACAGGCTTTCCTGCTCTGGGAACTACCGATGAGCTCTTTCCAACTATTGCTTTGCAGTACCTGGGCCCGGTAGCCGGTATTACTTTTATTATTGGTCTGATTGCTGCAGCTTATTCTAGTGCCGACAGTGCCCTTACCGCGCTAACCACATCATTCTCGGTCGACATCCTGAACATCAGGAACAAGAAGATAGGTGAAAAACAGAAAACAAGGACCCGTTACCTCGTGCATATAGGCATATCCATTGTGGTCTTACTGGTGATCATACTCTTCAATGCCATCAACGATCGCTCTGTGATCTCCAGCCTGTTTACGATTGCCGGCTACACCTATGGGCCGCTGCTGGGTATGTTTGCTTTCGGCTTGCTCACAAAATACAAGGTCAACGACCGTTTTGTGCCACTCATTGCCATCCTTTCTCCTGCCATATGTTACGTGTTGAGTGTTTATGACACACAGTGGTTCATGGGATATGACTTTGGTTTCGAGCTCTTGCTGGTCAATGGCTTCCTTACTTTCACAGGTCTGTTTATTGTGAATAAAAAGTGAAAATATCCATCCTGACATATCTTATATTTTAGATATTTTCGCAAATATTGTATATTGGCACTGAATATTTGCATAAATGTATTTTCCCAGTAACCAGTAACCAGTAACTAGCAACCAGTAACCATAACATGGAAAACATACGCTTCAAGGCCCTGGAAGCCACAATGAACAGAAAACCTGTAGAATTTAAACTTCCCACAGGGAAAATTTCAGAATATTTTGGCGAACAGACTTTTAGCCGTGTCTCTATGCAGGAATTTCTGCCTGCCGATGCTTTAAAACAGGTTCTCCGATCGATGGATAAAGGGGATAAGATCGACCGCAAGATGGCCGATCAGATAGCAGCTTCACTCAAAGCCTGGGCCATGAGTAAAGGCGCCACCCACTATACTCACTGGTTTCACCCGCTTACAGGGGCAACGGCAGAGAAGCATGATGCATTTATCAATCCCATGGAAGGGGGAGGAGCCATAGAGAATTTTCAGGGCGTTCAGTTGATTCAGCAGGAACCTGATGCTTCCAGTTTCCCAAGCGGTGGTATACGAAATACCTTCGAAGCACGTGGTTATACTGCCTGGGACCCCACCAGTCCGGCTTTTATCATGGACAGCACATTATGTATCCCTACTGTTTTTGTGTCCTATACAGGTGAAGCCCTCGACTATAAAACGCCATTGCTGAGCGCGATTGAGGCTGTTGACAAAGCAGCCGTTGCCGTATGCCAATACTTCGATAAAAAGGTGAACAAGGTGATTCCTAACCTTGGCTGGGAACAGGAATATTTCCTTGTGGATACGGCATTATACATGGCTCGCCCTGACCTGCTACTCACCGGACGGACGGTATTCGGGCATGCATCTGCGAAAGACCAGCAGCTCTCCGACCATTATTTTGGCAGTATTGCTCAACGGGCAAAGGAGTTCATGAAGGAATTTGAGTATGAATCGCACAGGCTGGGCATTCCCTTGAAAACAAGGCATAATGAGGTGGCTCCCAATCAGTTCGAATGCGCTCCCGTATATGAAGAAACCAACCTGGCCGTGGATCATAACCAGTTGCTTATGCATATTATGCAGAAGGTGGCTAAAAGCCACGACCTCACTGTATTGCTGCATGAAAAACCCTATGCCAGGGTGAATGGATCAGGTAAACACAACAACTGGTCACTGGCAACCAATACGGGGATAAACCTGCTTAGTCCCGGAAAGGATGCAAAGTCGAACCTGCGCTTCATTACTTTCCTTGTTAATATTCTTATGGGGCTGCAGAAGCATGCTGACCTTCTGAGGGCCAGCATTGCATCTGCCGGCAATGATCTTCGATTGGGTGCCAATGAGGCCCCTCCGGCCATAATATCAGCATTTATAGGTAGCTACCTCTCAGGAATACTCGATGAGATCGAGAAAAGCAAGGTGAACGGTGAAATTGCTTCAGGCGGACAGGCTGAAATGAACCTCAACATCCCGAAGATACCGGAGATACTTGCCGACAATACCGATCGCAACAGGACCTCACCATTTGCTTTTACGGGTAATAAGTTTGAATTCAGGGCGGTAGGCTCTGCTGATACCTGCTCAAATGCCATGACGGCACTTAATCTGATCATGGCCGATCAGCTGATCCAGTTTAAAAAAGAAGTGGATGCCCTGATCAAGAAAAAGCTGAGTAAGACCGAGGCCATCTACAAGGTGATCAAGAAGTATATCAAGGCTTCGAAAAAGATCCGTTTCGAAGGGAATTCATACAGCCAGGAGTGGATCGATGAGGCTGAGAAGAGAGGCCTGTCAAACCTCAGGTCAACACCTGAAGCACTTAAAGCATATGTTTCAGATGAGACAGTTAAGCTATTTGAGGTCAATGGAATACTTACAAAGCGTGAGCTGGAGGCTCGTTACGATATCAAGCTGGAGAATTATGTGAAGAAGATACAGATCGAGTCCCGTGTAATCGGCGACCTTGCCATGAATCATATTATCCCTATTGCTGTAAAGTATCAGAATACCTTAATTGAGAATGCAAAAGGATTGAGTCAGGTACTCGATTCCAAAACCTATATCAAGCTCTCCAGGAATCAGATTCAAACCATCAAGGAGATATCGGAGCATATTTCAGAAGTAAAAACCAAGGTTGATGCTATGCTCGAGGAGCGCAAAATAGCAAACAGACTTCCCACGAATGAGGAAGCTGCAGCAGCTTACAACCAGAAGGTTACGCCATATTTTGATGCCATTCGCCTGCATGTCGACAAGCTCGAACTCCTGGTAGATGATGAAGTATGGCCACTGCCAAAGTACAGGGAGCTTCTTTTCATACGGTAGGCAAGAGGTACGCGGTATGTGGTACGCGGTATGTGGTTCAGGGTATGTGGGGGCTTCTTCTATCATCCCTCTCTTTCGAATATCGAATATCGGATATCGAATCTCGAATATCCAGTATCCAGTATCTGTTACCATTATTCTCCATTTATTTTTTACCTTTGGTTAGCCATTCTTATTCAAGGGATGAATCACGGATTTACTGACATAATTTTTCTTAAACAATGATCTTCGGTAAAGCAGACAAAAACTTTAAAGTCAAGAATATACGAACTTTTGCCTTGGACCGGGTGATGAATATGCATCGCAGGTACCGTAGGGTGTTCGACCGCTACGAACTCAATTACCTCAGTGTTGCTATAGAACTTTTTAATAAGCAATTTGACGAAAAAGACTGGGATTGTGAGATTACCTATAAAGCTTACATCCTGGAAGGTGATGAAAAAGCAAAAGAGCTCTGTAGTGAAGATAAGAAGCTGAGTGTGAGCAAAGATCAAAACCTGGTCGTCACCGATTTTGGCTGGGGAAATGATCAGTATGGGAAATTCTGGGAGCGCGGGACATACATCTGGGAAGTTTTTATCGATGGGGAAGAAGTAGGCAGTACTAAATTTTATATCGAAGATGCCGGAAGGGTTACAGCCACAGAAAATCCCTATTTCGAAGTATCCTCATTAAAAACCTATGAAGACCCGACCGGTGACCTGGAAGGGGATGAGAGACTGTACCTTAAGCAGTTCAAGCAGGAAAGCACCCGCTACATCATGTCGGAGTTGAAGATCACCAACAAAGTATCAGAAGAGTGGTGGTGTGAAATTTTCTTTAAATACTATGATGATACGGGAATACTGGCAGGCGTTGCCGACAGTAAAGGATTGATCACACCCAAGCTGGGTCCTGGTGAGTCATTCCCCATTACGGAAGGATGGGGAAGTACTGAGGAAGGAACATGGGTCAGTGATAATTACCGTGTAGAGGTGGTTTTTATGGACCAGGTGGTGGCTGTGATACCATTTAGTGTGGGCGAAAAAGACGTAAAGCGGGTCAGCGATTATGAGGCCCTGCTTAATGAAGAGGTGAGTGAATTTTACGGAAATACTACAATCAAAAAGAAGCCTAAAACTTCCACCGCTACTGATAGTGAGGGGGAAAAAGAAACCTCTGATGACCAGACTGATGTCAGCATAGAGATCAATGACCGTCCACTGTCAGAGATACTGGCCGACCTTGACAAATTAATCGGCCTGAAGGAGATCAAAGCCAAGGTTCGCGAATATGTCGATTATGTGAACTATCTCCAATACAGGGAGGAAAAAGGAATTCCAGACAGTGAAGATATTTGCCTGCATAGCGTTTTCACGGGGAACCCGGGAACGGGAAAGACTACCGTAGCCAAATTGCTGGGGCAAATCTATCATTCCATAGGCCTTCTTTCTAAAGGACATGTCCACGCTGTTGAAAGCAGTGACCTGATCTCCGGTTATGTGCGACAGACAGGAACGTCTACCAAAGAAAATATTAAAAAGGCGCGTGGCGGGATACTGTTTATTGACGAAGCCTATATGCTTTTTAAAGATGGCTCGCCGAATGATTTCGGCCCTGAAGCTGTGGCTGCACTCATCACAGAAATGAGTGATGGACCCGGTGATATCGCCATTATGGTGGCCGGATACCCTGCCGAGATGGAGCGTTTTATCAATTCCAATCCCGGCTTAAAATCCCGTTTTCGCAATTATTATCATTTCAATGATTACACGCCGGATGAGCTGGTAGATATCGCTCATTTCGCTGCTGATGATAAGGATGTTAAGCTATCGCCGGAGGCTGAGAAGAAGTTGAAAAAGATCATCACCGATGCATTTCGCAAGCGCGACCGTACCTTCGGCAATGCCCGGCTGGTGCATTCCATGATAGACGAGGCTAAAATGAACCTCGGGGTCAGGGTGGTACGGGAATATGATGCCGATCAGATCACCAAGGATATGCTGATGAAGATCGAATCGCAGGATATTGAAGACCTTTCAAAAGGAAACCTGCAGGAAAGGCTGAAACTGGATGTAGATAAAGCATTGCTAGATCAGGCCATGGAAGAATTAAATTCACTTACCGGCCTGGAATCGATCAAGCAGGAGGTGAATGAACTGATCCGGCTGACGAAATATTATCGGGAGATGGATCGTGATATCCTCAAGGCCTTCAGTATGCATGCCATATTTATGGGTAACCCGGGAACCGGAAAAACCACTGTGGCCAGGATAATAGGAAAGATCTATAAAGCCCTTGGCCTGCTCGAACGGGGACATCTTATCGATGCTGATGCCAGCGACCTGGTAGCAGGATATGTGGGACAGACCTATGACAAGACGAAAAAGCTCATTAAGGAGGCCATGGGCGGTGTCCTCTTTATTGATGAGGCATACAGCATCACTGACAGTTCTGCCAGTGGGAGTGGGGCTGACTTCGGTAAGAAAGCCATCGCAGCACTTATCAAGGAGATGGAAGATCACCGAGGTGAATTTGCGGTGATCGCTGCCGGATATCCTCATAACATGAGTCAGTTCCTGGAATCAAATCCCGGGATCAAATCACGTTTCGATCGCACTTTCCAATTTGAGGACTTCAGCGAAGATGACCTATGGACAATTGCTGTAGGTATGCTGGCAAAGCGTGAACTGAAAGCCGATAAAAAGGCGGAAGCGCATATCAAAGCCTACATTACTCACCTGTATGCAGGGCGAAACAAATTCTTTGGCAATGCCCGTACGATGCGTAAAATGGTTGAAAAAGCATTTCGTAATCATGAACTACGCATGGCAGGATTGAAAAAAACTGAACGCACCAAAGCTGTTCTGTCGACGCTGAAAATAGAAGATGTTCAGGAGTTTGAACCCAAACAAGCAGAAAGCGGAAGGACGGAGATAGGATTCAAATTTAAAGACTGAGGATCATTTTTTTGATTGCAGCTCTTCTATTTTTTTTGCATCAGCATCAGCCTTTTCGTCCTCACCCATGGTCATAAACAGCCTTTCCCGGAGCATATATGAGAGAATACTGTCCTCTTCTAGCTGTATAGCTCTATTCAGATCAGCTAAAGCGATATCCAGCTTCCCTTTATCCATCAGGACCAGGGCACGGTGATTCAGGTACAGGGTATCTTCAGGTTCGTATTTCGCTGCCGTATCGAAATCTATGAGGGCCAACCTCATCTTATTCAGGGCAAGAAAAAGGTTCCCACGGCAAAAGTAGTAGTAGGCATCATCTGACTTTAATGATATGCCAAGGTTAAAATCATCAAGGGCCTTTTCATATTCCTCCAGGTCCTTATATGCCATTCCACGCAACATGAGCTGCCAGGCGTCATCAGGGTTTCTTTTCAGGTTATTTGAGGTCTCTGAAATGATGTATTCAGGGCTTTTATCTTCCTCCTCTTCATCAATCAGGTGTTCGATGATATCCAGGGCCGAGCCTTTTTCAAGATCACCAAGCACATTAGGATTCCCATTACTCTGAGTATAATCGGATAGGAATGCTGTAAAATCATCTGCAACAAGCCCCCATGTATCGATTGTTTCTTCGTGAAAAGCATCAAAAACTCCTGATTCTGATTCATCACCTATCAGGTTGATAAACACAAGGTACTCCCCCGAATCTGTATGGCAGAAGGGAATAAAAGGGTAGGGGCTTAGATCTTTTCCCGGGAGGCCAAAGTTCCAGCTTTCCTTTTCTTTGTATTCTTTTTCCACTTCTTCGAGGGAATACAGGTAATTGGCGTTCCATTTTACATCTTCAGAATTACTGACAGAATCGAGTAAACTATTCAGCCTGTCGCTGATGATCATTCCTCCATTGGCATATAAAAGAAAGGCTTTATATGAATCCGGGAGACGGATATGTTGCCGTTCTTCAAAAGACGCAATTTCCTCTTTGTTTGCCGGGGCATTGAAGTAGGCATGTGCAGGGCCGTCACCGATCAGGATATCGAGCCATTCAAGGACTTTGTGGATGTCTGCTTCCATTGGGAATCTTATTCGGGATGGAACCTGGGGATATCGTCATCCTTAGGCCTGGTTATAGGCTTTCGCTCGATCTTCGGACGCTTCCTTTTGATCTTCGGTTTCTCTTTTCTGTATTCTTGTTCTGAATTATCGTTTCTTCTTTCAGCTTCCCATGCATAAAGTTCTGCCCGGAAGCGTCTGTAGCTATTGTTCAAAGTCTCCGAAACTCCTTCATCATCATCATCATAGCGGGAAGACTCCCTTCTTCTCCTGGAAGAAGTCATGAAGAATTTAATGATCTTGTAAACAACATATAACAGGCTGATAGCAATGATAAGTATGAGCACACTGAGGGTAATAAATGCCATGGCTATCGTCAATAAAACATACATAACAATTCGGATGGGTGCCCAGCCTTTGTGCATGCGGATACTTTCGACGCTGATAAGTGCAAATATTCCCAGGTATAGCACGTTGACCATATTCAGGTACCAGTATGCTGAACCTGAGGTGAAAAGGATCGTAATTCCGTTTTCTGTCAGGGTCGAAAGCGAATAATAGCTTTGAACAGCAGTTCGGTCAAAAAGTACAGCTATAAATAGTAAGAGACTGAGATAGGATCCTGCCCGTAAGGCCCACCATTGCGTGCTGAAATAGTTTCGTCTTCCAAGCACCATAAAGTAGAAAAATTCAGGGATAACTCCCACGGCAAGAGGGATGCGGAAATGCCGTTTGAAACCCGTAAAACTGCTGTTGAGTTTATTACATATTCTTCGGTCCCAGGCATTTGCCCCCCATAGTCCGTAGCGTAATGCCATGGCTATGGTAAAGACACTTGCTGCCAGCCCGACCAGGAGCAAAATGAATCTTAGCATAAGTTTGGTTATAAATTCACTCAAATATAGGGATAATTGAGTGATGATATCCTAATTATTAATGATTAGTTCCGATTTGTAAAAAAGAGTGATAAAGTTTGACATTTGAGCTAATCCAAAGTTCAAAACTCAAAATTTAAAACTACTTTTATAGGGTATAAACCAGACCTTATGACCACTTATCATCAAATAGTATTAAAATGTCCCAATTGTAGTACTTTAATGAGTGCCTACGATTTGATGTCGTATACCGTACACGATGCAGAATCATGGTCGGATGGAAAGACCGGTTTTGGTATTCCCAGTGTTGACCGCATTGGTATTTGTGCGGTTTGCCGGCTGCCTTTCTGGAAGGATGATGCAAAGCTTCCCGATGACCCTGACTGGCAACCGCATGAAGACCTTGCTTCAGTCATGGATATGTACGACCTCGAGTGGAGATTTGATGATGACAGAGATGTGAAGACCATTGATTATTTCAAGGGTCTCCTGGAAGATGGTTTTACCGATACCGATGATAAGGAGTTTTATGTCAGAACACAATTATGGTGGGCTATTAATGACTTGACCCGGTACCGGGGTGGATATCGTAGCGTACGCAACCTGAGGATGCTCAATGCTTTGTTGAACCACAGGCGTGAATCGAAAAAACTGTTTAATACATACAGGGATCTTTTACATGACAATATTGAACGCCTGATCTTCCTGTTTATCAAAGGTGGAGAGCCTGACCTGTTGTACCTGGCAGAAATGTACAGGGAAACAGGAGATTTCAGCAAAGCACTGGAGATTCTGGACAAAGTAGAACGCCATGACAGAACATGGAGAAAAATCAAGAAGATGACAAGGAGGAAGGACAGCAGGGTGTTTAAATTGTAAGTTCCTAATACCGGATGTTTGCTTTTTGCTTGCAACTTATCTTATTAAATAGCGTACAAGTTTTATTCATAACTTTGTATTCAAAGAAGCTATATAATGCGATTTAATAAGAAACTATTATTTACCACCCTTATTCTGTTAATCCTTCCGTTATTTGCTACAGCACAGATTCGTGTGAACAAAGTGGAAGATGGTTTTAATGCATCCAGCAACGATGGCATTATTTACGCATTGCCAAGAACCATCATACGTGTGGATGTAACTGTGGAGCATCAACAAATGTTTGCCGGTCCTCTCCGGAACTATGCTGAAAAATACCTGGGCATCACCAATTATATCGACAGAGATGATGTGGCCTACAGCATGAAAGGGGTGGAGCTGGTCCCCGTTTCAGAAGCTGATCCGGATCAATATTATTTCGTAAGTACAGCAGAAAAAACTTCTAAAGCAGCATGGCAGACTATCTTACAGATGAATGGCCATGGAATGATCACTTCTCTCGGAACTGCAGGTAAAATAGCAGCAACAGCCGATGGCCTTGTCACCAATATGACTGAAGATGAGGTAAGGGCCATGTTTAGCAAGTATGCCGATCTTAACCTGTATCCAAAGGTAGATACTATTGTCAGAACCATCAATATTGATACCATCACCATCCAGGATTACACCTTTAAAACAACAATGAC
>Ga0164313_10003120_pt1 | contig 14793 bp, 10 predicted proteins | sample GuaBasSedimGuay4_FD_113735 | JGI IMG/M metagenome (GOLD analysis project Ga0164313, IMG submission 113735) | Subseafloor sediment microbial communities from Guaymas Basin, Gulf of California, Mexico - Guay4, Core 4569-4, 0-3 cm | ecosystem: Environmental > Aquatic > Marine > Hydrothermal vents... | reverse complement strand
GAGCCCAGGCAGCTACTATGGGCTGGAGGTAATCCTTAACTGCTTTATAATACCCGCTGTATACTGACAGGCTTCCCAGTATCCTGAGCACCTTCTTCGACCTCAGTGCAGTGACGAGAGCCTTGAAGGTCGTCGTGAGCCGGCCTTTGATTTCTTTCCATTCCGGTTTCCTGAGCTCCCCGTCGAGAAAGCTGGGGTAGGTCATCACCAGGATGAGGTTCATCACATATGGAACCACTGAAAACAGAAAGATATACTCATAAGTGCCCGTGATAAATACAATAGCAGCTCCACTCAGCGCCGACAGGGCAGAGCCTATCTGTGACCATGATCGGGTATGCCCATAATAATGCACCTTCTGCCCTTCCCATCCTTTCACCGACAAATAATGAAAAATCATGGCCTTATGGTTTCCGCTGCGAAAAGCCTCCCCAAGCGAAAACAATATCATGGCGATCATAAACTCTCCATAGTTTTCCGACAAATAGAAGGCGATGAATGAGATGATATAAAAAATAAAGGCCAGGATCATGGTACGGCGACGGCCGAAAGTATCTGCCATTAAGCCGGATGGTATCTCAAATATATTCACTGTAATCTCCCTGATCGCATACAGGCTCCCGATAGCCAGAAAGCTCATCCCCTTTTCAAGAAAAAACAGTATCAGGAAGGCTTCGAAGAACCTGAGGTTTTTTAATAACCCATAAAGGCAAAAGCGGTAGTACTGAATATCTTTTATAAATGCTTGTGGCACTTTGTAAAGATACAAATACCCAAACCCCAAGTCTCCAAATTCGAAACAAATCCCAAATTCAAATGATCAAATGTTTCAAATCATTAATTCACTAAGTCCCCCTCGCCTCTAGGAGAGGGGGATATAGGGGGTGAGGTAAATTGAACAGGAAAACTGCTAAAAACATAAAAATAGCCCGGGCGCAGGATGACAAGGGACACAAAGCGGCCCGTAGACAGACCTTGACCGGGGATGTCTTTTTTTAGTATCCCTCATTTCATTCGGGACAGGCATTTTTTGGACAAGCAAAAAAGTGCATGAAAGAAGAAATCGATAAAACTAATCAGCTTTTTCGAGTTCTACAGTAAAATGCCTCATTATAGGCGCTTCATTTAAGATCTTCAGCCCCCGCTTAACTTCATCCCTGCGGTCGAACACGTTTTTCAGCCCCGCTGCGATATAAGCCATATGATTATTGGTATAGGTACGGCGTGGGATGGCCAATCGCAAGGATTCCATCTTCGGAAAACGATTTTCACGGGTTATGGGATCACGGTCGGCCAGTAAAGTGCCAATCTCGACTCCACGTACACCGGCCTCTATATACAGTTCCACAGCCAGTGTCTGGGCTATGTATTCTTCTTTGGGAACTTGTGTCAGGAAGCGTTTCGCATCAACAAACACTGCATGGCCTCCAAAAGGATATTGAACAGGGATACCATAATCCTTCAGTAGCTGTCCGAGGTATGCTACCTGGCCAATTCGGCTCTCCAAATAGGCAAATTCAGTGCCTTCATAGAGCCCTTGTGCCAAAGCATTCATATCGCGGCCCGACATACCACCATAGGTCACATAACCTTCGAATAGTATGTTAAACACAGAAGCTTTCTTGTACAGATCTTCGTTCCTAAAACCGATAAATCCGCCCATATTCACGATAGCATCTTTCTTGGCGCTCATGGTCATGGCATCGGCATGAGAGAACATCTCCCTTACGATATCCCTGACACTTTTATCTTCATAACCCTTTTCCCGGGTTTTTATGAAATAAGCATTCTCGGCAAATCGGGCAGAGTCGAAGATTATTGGGATGTTATGCTTTTTAGCCAATTTACTAACAGCCTTTATATTTTCCATGGAAACCGGTTGCCCGCCGGCCGTATTACATGTAATGGTAAGGATGATGAAGGGAATCTTTTCCCTGGGGATATCTTTGAGTGCCAGTTTCAGTTTATCCAGGTCGACATTTCCCTTGAACGGATGATCGAGGGTCGTATCATAGGCTTCATCGATGGTACAATCCAGGGCTGTTGCCTTTCTGAACTCTATATGTCCCTTGGTTGTGTCGAAATGGGCATTCCCGGGAATAACGTCCCCCTCTTCTACCAGCACAGAAAACAATACATTCTCTGCAGCCCTGCCCTGGTGTGTTGGCAGATAATAATCGAAGCCAAGGATATCTTTGATAGCAGCTTTTAACTTGAAAAATGAAGTCGCTCCGGCATAGCTTTCATCGCCCAGCATCATGGCCGCCCATTGGCGGTCGCTCATGGCACCGGTGCCCGAGTCGGTGAGCAGGTCAACAAAAACATGCTCACTTTTCAGGTTGAACAAATTATAACCCGCATCACGGATCCAGGAATTGCGTTCTTCCCTGGTACTTTTCCGGATGGGTTCAACCATTTTAATCTTATAAGATTCGGCATATGGTAATTTCATAATGCAATGATTTTACACTAATTCAACAAAAGAATAATGTGGTCAGGAGTATTTATGCATTAAGGTAACCGTCGCGGTCCTTGATGTTCAGATAGCGTTTATAAGATAGGATATTTAAGTAGCTGACCAATAGCCTGTAATTTGCTGATCGAGCTTCAAATATACAAAAAAGTTTTGATAAAAAAGTACCTTTACGCGATCAATTCCTTTCAAATTGCAACCTTTTGGAAATGATGTTGTCATTAAACAGTAGAAAATACAAAGATAAAGTGCAGGCTACGGGTAAACAGGAGATACACCGGAACATCATTGAGGATTGCAAACTCGGACAGCAGCGGTCACAGTACCAACTATACCAGCTGTATTCGAAAGCCATGTTCAATGTTTGTTACCGCATGATGAGCAATCGCGAGGAGGCTGAAGACCTGCTGCAGGATTCCTTTACGGATGCTTTTCACCGCTTGCATACATTCCGCTACGAATCAAGTTTCGGACACTGGCTGAAGCGCGTCACAGTACACAAGTGTATTAATGAAATTAAACGGAAAAAAGCCGACCTGGATTATTACGACGATATGGGTTGGTTCGAAAACCAGGAAGAAGAAAAAGAAGAGGCATATGGAAACGGATTAACGGTAGAGAATGTGAAAAAGGCCATGGAGCATCTGCCCTCAGGCAGCAGGATGATCTTCTCACTATATCTGCTCGAAGGATACGATCACGTGGAAATATCACAAATACTCGACATCAGCGAGTCGAACTCAAAATCGCAATATATGCGTGCCAGAAGAAAAATAAAAGAATTACTAAATACCAATAGCCATGAAACCCGATAGACTAGAAGAGTTCATTCTGGATAACAGGAGCGACTTTGATGACCAGGTCCCGGCAGCGGAGAGCTGGAACAAAGTCAAGGCCAACATCAAGCCTGTACGGAATATCAACTGGACTGCCAGGCTCGTAAGAGTGGCTGCTGCCGTGGTGATCTTTGTATCATCTTACATTTTCATAGACTACACATTTAATGAAGACCGCAGTTCGATGGGCTATGCCGGCCAGTCGAATCAGGAGATTTATGACAATATCCCCGTGTTGGTGGAAGCCAGGGCTTATTATTCAGGGCAGATCAGGCATATGGAAGATGAAGTATTCCGCATGGCAGGTGAAAATTCCCCCATCAGGGAAGAGATCACAATTGAATTTGATGAACTTGACAAGGTATTCACTGAACTGAAGGCCGACCTGCAAGATGATGCAGCCAATGAAGAGGTCATTGAGGCTATGATCCAGAACTACAGGATCAAATTACAGATTCTGGAAGAAATACTCATTCAACTCAAAAACGCAGACGAAAATAACATTCAAGACCATGAAGACAAAAAAGTTTTATTGTAAAACCCTTTTGGTTCTACTGCTTGCGGGCATCTTGCCCGGCGGCAGCGTACTGGCCCAGCAGTACGAGAAGAGCCGGAGCTTAAGCCAGTCTTTTCCGGCAACAGCGGAAACCTCGATACAGATCATTAACAAGTATGGAAACATACATGTACTTCCCTGGGAGGAAGATTCTATACGGTTTGAGATCAACATCAAAGTGGAAGCCAATAAGCAATCCAAGGTTGATAAAACTTACGATAATATTGAGATTGAATTTTCGGAGACCTCATATTATGTGATCGCACAAACCGTTTTCGGTAATAAGAAGAATGCATTCTGGGCGGATGTATCTGATTTTACCTCTTCCATGCTCAACACCGGTGCCAGCGCGCAGATCGACTATACAGTCTATGTACCCACCAATTCTGAATTGAGCATCGACCTTAAGTTCGGCAGCATATACATGACTGACCATTATGGAAAAACAACCGTATATGTTTCGAATGGAGACTTCAGGGGCGGAAATTTTACTGAACTCGACATGGATCATAGTTTCGGGAATGTAGTGATCGATTCCATACAATCCGGATCCCTGACACTGGGATATTCCGAGCTCAAGTTGAAGCATGCCGGCAATATCAGGATCACTTCTAAATCATCCAAACCGGTGATTGGAAGTTTCAATTCCATACGCTTGAATTCCAGGCGCGACACCTATTTCTTTGAGGAGGCAGGTACCCTCAGCGGAGAAACCTCATTCTCATACCTGACAATGGAGCGACTGAACGGCAACCTTATCCTTGAAACCAATTACGGAAACCTCAACATAACCGACTATGGCAAGGATTTTAGCCTGATGAACCTGAATGCTTCATATACGGATATAAGCCTCATATGCGGGCAGGATCTCGGCTATTCATTTGAAGCCTATTATGACCGTAAAACCAAGATGATCTACCCGAATGAACTCAGTTCATTTGTAAATACTGAAATCGACAGCGACGAAGGGAATTATCTTCTCAGCGGACAATGCGGAAAGAAAGAAGAGCGTGCACCAAGGATCAAAATCACCATGGATGGCGGAAGCCTGAACCTTATCCATCAATAAGTATTAATACAGGGGTTAAATGAAAGCAATCATAATAATAACAATCATTTTTTTGTCCGCACTTACAGGGCTTCAGGCACAGGAGAAAAAAAATGCTATCAGTGGCCGGATAGGATTGTCAAGCGGAATTACCTACCAGCATATGGTAGATGAGTTCCGGGGATATAAAGGCATGATGAGCTTCCGTGATGGCGGTATACAACTCACCGCACTTATAGAGAATTATCGTCCTCTTTACCTGAAGTTCACTGATAAGATGTACTACTATACAGGTATGGGAGCCCATATCGGGTTTACACGCTGGCCACCAAAGCGGGGCCTCTACCCCAACCCATTTCGAACATACAACGGTAGCGGACATTTTGCACCGGTGATTGGACTGGATGCCATTGTGGGAATAGAATACAGATTAGACAGGATCCCGCTCACATTCAGCCTGGATGCAAAACCATTTTTTGAATTATTCGGACAAACCATCTTTCGCCTGTCACTACTTGATATTGGCCTGGCTGTTAAAATCCATTTTTAAACAACGATCAAACACGAAGACATGAAAAATAAAAATTACGTAATCAAGACTCTTGTTGCATTTTTACTCACTGCAGCTATTTGCCTGCCGGCATCCGCACAGGAACAGGAGAAGATGTCGACCATCTTTGGAGGTAAAGACGGAAATATCCATCATGGAGGCTGGGGGGGGCTCACCTTCGGATACACACAGGTCAATGGTAAAGACACCTACCTCATGGGAGCTCGTGGAGGATGGCTTATCAACCATCATTTTACAATTGGACTTGCAGGCTCCGGATTCATCAGCGATAATGATTACTATCTTGAAAGCTATAGCGACAATCCCGTAAATATTGCCGGTGGTTACGGAGGACTTTTCCTGGAGGCCATCATAGCCCCTAATTACCCGGTGCATGTTAACATACCTGTGATCATTGGCGCCGGAGGAATTACATATACAGATCAGAAGTGGTGGGAAGGCGATAATTATAACCAACCGGCCAACTCTATCGATTCCGACGCATTCTTTGTTCTGGAACCGGGACTGGAAGTGGAAGTGAATATCATTCAATTTTTGCGCTTCGCAGTTGGTGGATCGTACAGGTATACCTCACAGGTGAGTCTGATTGACACCGAAGGAGACATCATGCGTGGATTCAATGGGTACTTCGCATTGAAATTCGGCTGGTTTTAGCCCTGGGGGCCACAGCCATTTTTTTTGTATTTTCACGGCATAAATCATTGCCATGAAAAAGATCTTCTTCCTCAGTCTCATGGCCCTGGTGATAGGGGCACAGGCGCAGTTCAAAGACAATTTTAAGAATAAGACACTGCGTATTGATTATACGCACTCTGGTAGCGCAGAAGCCGAGTACTTTACTTTCGATACGCTTTTTGTTGAAAAATACTGGGGCGGATCTAAGACCAGGCTCATCGATGAATTTGATTACGGAAACCATAAGTTTGAGGTGTTCGATGCTGAAACAAATGAGCTGCTATACTCCAGGGGATATTCTTCCCTGTTCAGAGAATACCAGTCGACGGCGGAAGGTGAAACAAGTTGTAAGGCCTTCAATGAAACCGTCGTGCTCCCCTACCCAAAGCATGCCATTAACATTGCCTTTTACAGCAGAAAAAAAGACCTGGGCTGGGAAAAGCAATTCATACTTCCCATCGACCCCAAAAGCAGGGATATACAGAAGAACAGGCAGAACAAGTTCAAGAAATCAAAGATTCATTATTCCGGGAAACACAATACTAAGCTCGACATTGTGATCATTGCCGAAGGCTATACCGCCGAAGAAATGGAAAAGTTTGAACAGGACTGTGAGCGGTTCAAAGGCTATATCCTGGAGGCTGATCCTTACAGGCAAAACATGGACAAGATCAACATCTGGGCCGTGAAAGCAATTTCGGAAGAAAGCGGAACCGACCTGCCGGGTGAAGACATCTGGAAAAATACTGCAGTTGGTACTAATTTCTACACTTTTGGTTCGGAAAGATACCTGACCACTGAGGACATGAAAAGCGTAAGGGATGTGGCTGCCAATGCTCCCTACGACCAAATTTACATCCTTGTTAACCACGAGAAATATGGTGGGGGCGGTATCTACAATTATTACAGCCTGGGCACCAGCGACAATACATCTGCTGCCTTCCTCTTCCAGCATGAATTCGGGCATGCCTTTGCCGGGTTGGGTGATGAATATTACAGCTCGGAAGTGGCCGTAGAAGATTTTTATCCACTCGAAATTGAGCCCTGGGAGCCGAATATTACCACAAGAGTGGATTTCTCCAGCAAATGGAAAAATATGATCTCTGCCTCCACACCGGTACCCACTCCGGCAACAGAGGAATATGAAAACACCATTGGATTATTCGAAGGTGGCGGATATGTGGCCAAAGGTATTTTCAGGCCTTATGTCGATTGTACCATGAAGTCGGTAAAATATGATGCTTTCTGCCCGGTTTGCAAGCGTGCCATCCAGCGAATGATCAACTTCTATTCCGAGTAATAAATTGTGTTTAATCAAAATTTAAAACTCAAAATTTAAAACTTAGAATTTTCTTTCATACTTTTGCAGCGTGAAAAAATTAACAATAGTATTTATTGTTAACAATCAATCACTTAACGCTGACATTAAAATATACTGATATGATAAAACATCTTTCTGAATTACGTGAGATCGTAAAGAAATCACCCAAGAAAAAACTGGTGGTTGCGGCCGCCCATGATGAGCATTCTCTCGAGGCTGTTGTTAATGCCGCCAAGATGAAGATCGTAGATCCTATACTGGTGGGTGATAAAGAAAAGATGCACCGTATCGCTGATAAGCTTGAGCTCGACCTCTCACGCATGGAGATCATTGATGAGACCAACCTGGGTGAATCTGTTGCCAAATCTATTAAGCTGGTTCATTTCGGCGATGCCGATATCCTCATGAAAGGCAATGTTGGTTCCGCCACCCTGCTGAAAGGTGTGTTGAACAAAGAATGGGGCCTGCGCCGCAATGATATTATTTCTCATATCGCCCTTTTTGAAGTGCCTGCTTATCACCATAAGCTTATTGCCCTTACCGATGTTGCCATGAACATTGCACCCGACCTGAATGCCAAGGTGAACATCCTGAGGAATTCCATCGAATTCCTGCATAAACTTGGTATTGTTGAGCCCAAGATCGCTGTACTCGGCGCTGTTGAGCTCGTAAACGAGATGATGCCTGCCACCATGGATGCAGCGCTGCTATCGAAAATGGCTGACCGTGGACAGATCCCAAATTGCCTCGTCGACGGGCCACTTGCTTTCGACAATGCCATTTCTGCAGAGGCTGCTGAGCATAAAGGGATCAAGAGCAATGTGGCCGGTATGGCCGACCTCCTGCTTCTGCCCGATATCGAAGCCGGAAACATGCTGTATAAAGCATTTATCTTTTTTGCCAATGCCAAGGTGGCTGCCAATATCCTCGGAGGCTCTGCACCTATCGTACTCACTTCAAGGTCGGATTCGGAAGATTCCAAACTCGACAGCATTTGCCTGGCAGCAGCCGTACATTAATTTTAAATTCAAAATTTCATTCAAGAATGGAAAACATCCTCATCCTAGCCATTAACCCAGGGTCCACCTCCACCAAGATCGCTGTATTCAAGAATAAAGAACAAATCTTTACAAAAAATATCAAGCACAGCAATGAAGAGCTGGCCCCTTTCGAAAAGATCACCGATCAGTTTGAGTTTCGCAAAGATGTAATTCACCAGGTGCTGAAGGATGAAGACATCAAGATGGAAGATATCCGCATTGTAATGGGACGCGGCGGCATGGTAAGGCCCATCCCATCCGGGGTATATGCCATCAATGAAAAAATGAAGGCAGACCTCTGCAATAGCCCTATTGGTGAGCATGCAAGCAACCTGGGAGGCCTGATCGCCGACTACATTGCTCATGAGCTTCCGAATGCAAAGGCATATATTGCCAACCCTGTTGTGGTAGATGAACTTGAAAACGTTGCCAGGATCTCCGGATCACCACTGTTTGAACGCAGGTCGGTTTTTCATGCCCTCAACCAAAAAGCCACTGCACACAGGCATTCCCAGATCCAGGATAAAGAATATGATAAGCTCAACCTAATCATCGCTCACCTTGGGGGCGGCATCTCTGTGGGAGCACACAAAAAAGGACGTGTGGTTGATGTAAACCATGCCATCGGCGGTGAAGGGGCTTTCTCACCAGAACGTGCCGGAACACTGCCTATCATCGACCTGGCTGAACTTTGCTATAGCGGCAAATACACCTTTAAAGAACTCAAGAAGATGCTGATCGGCCAGGGCGGCCTTTCTGCCTACCTTGGAACAAACAGTGCCTACGAAGTAGAACAGATGGTGACCAATGGTGACGAAAAGGCAACGATGATCTATGATGCCATGGCATACCAGGTATCAAAAATGATCGGAGAGATGGCCGCTGTACTCGAAGGCGATATCGACGGCATCCTGATTACCGGGGGAGTGGCATACGACAAATGGTTCTGTGAGCGCATCCGCATGCGTGTTCACCGTTTTGCACCCATTTTTATATACCCCGGAGAGAATGAAATGGAAGCCCTGGCCATGAACGGCTACAGGGTGATCCGTGGCGAAGCTGAAGTAAAAGAATACTAGGTTTCGAAGTCAGAAGTTTGAAGTCAGAAGTTTGAAGTCTGCACACCGAACTCTGAACACCCATCTCCTCGCTTTCTTATTTAGAAGTAATATAATTATCTTTGTAGTATATATTATTAGATTTGCTAATCCCAAATCTTCACCTTGCTTTTGCGATTACAGCATAGGGATTAAAAAGCATTGAAAACATATATCTACATCATGAAAAGGTCTATCATCACCACCGTTCTTCTCGTATTATTATTTTCAACTTCTACCATGGCCCAGGCTTGGCGCGATGGGGAAATGGAAGTCAGGGTTGAGGTTAATGACCTCGCTACCGCACAAATACTATCGAATCTCAATTTGGTTGCTGACTATTATACCGATCATGCCATACTGTATGTAAGCCCACGGGAGGCTGATCTGTTGTCAGCATCAGGACTGGATTATAGTATACAGATAGCCGATTTGAACAAGTACTATGAAAAGTTCTGGGATGCCAAAACCGCCTATCACTCCTACCAGGAGATCGTCGACCTGGCTGATAGCCTTGTGAGTGCCTTCCCCGGCATTTGCCTGAAAAAAATATACGGCACCTCTCTCGGGGGCCGCGAACTGGCTGCACTTAAAATCAGCGATAATGTTAGCTCAGATGAAAATGAAGCGGAAGTCTTTTTCGATGGAGGCATCCATGGTGATGAGATAGGCGGGCCTGAAAATTGTATACGCTTCGCCCGTGACCTCTGCCGCAAATATGGCAGTGACCCTGTGGTGACAAATCTCATCGACAACCGTGAGATCTGGATCTACTATATGGTGAACCCCGACGGAAGGGAAAATATGAGCAGGTATAATGAGAATGGGGTCGACTGCAACCGCGATTATGGCTATATGTGGGATGCATGGGGCAGCAGCACCGGCGCATTTTCACAGCCTGAAACACAAAAGCTGCGCAACTGTAGTTATGAAAACCAGTTTGTAGTGCATACCACTTATCACAGTGGAACAGAATACGTTTCCTGCCCATGGAGTTACAGGCCTGAAACACCTGCCGATGCAGCTCACATATTGCAGCTGGCAGAGCTCTACAGCACATCTTCAGGCTATGCCAATCTGGAATTTGGCCAGGGCAACTCCGGCATGTATGCTATCAACGGAAGTACCAAAGATGGCAATTATGGCGTTGCCGGATCCATCAGCTGGTCCATGGAAATTTCCATGCAAAAACAACCCCCTGCCTCTCAGATCATGCAATATTACGAATGGAATTATCCCTCAATGATTGATATGATAGAATATGCAGGATACGGCCTTGAGGGAGTTGTTACCGATGCCAGCACAGGTGACCCAATACGCGCAACGATTTTTGTGAACGATTATATGCAAACCTATTCAGATTCAACTGCAGGTGACTTTCATAAATATGTGTTGCCGGGCAAGTACTCCATTAAAGTGATGGCTAATGGCTATGAAACACAGGTTTCGGCCGATAGCATTACAGTGACTGAATTTAATAGTACGGCTTATGACTTTCAATTAAGTCCGCTTGATAGCGCCCGCTGGTATGCATGGCGCATGATCAGCAGCCGCATCCCGGATAATAATACTGTGGACGAGGGCAATACCCTGGCCTTGATCGGAGAACCCGACTGGATCAATTATTCGATCGGAAAAGACGGCTGGGTAGTTGTAGATATGCAAAAGCCCATCATCGACCTGCCCGGGAATGATGTTAAAGTATTTGAAGGCGACCTGATGGCTGAAGAATTTTCCTTTTACGCCAGCCAGAATATGGATGGGCCCTGGATATACATCGGCGAAGGATCCGGAACCACTGAGTTTGATCTTACGGGATGCGGTTTAGCAGATGCACAGTTTTTCAAGATACTTGATGATGGAGATGGCAACCAGAATGAACAGGATGCCGGCTTCGACCTCGATGCGGTAAGCGACATGGAGCATATAATTGGTGTATTCCTGGTAATGTCGGACTATATGCTCGATGATGAAAATGGCAATGGCCACCTCGAACAAGGTGAATCAGCCGATCTGACCATCGATATTATCAATAATGGAAATGTGACTGCCAGCGACATCGAGGCGACATTATCAAGCAGCAGCCCTTATGTTACCATCACACAAGCCACAGCCGGATTCGGGACCCTGGAACAGAACCAGTCGGGTAGCGGAACATTCTCTTTCGAAGTAGATGACTCAACCCCCACGGGCGATACGATTGTTTTTGAGATCGATGTTGTAGCCAATAATGGCTTCTATGCTACTACCTACACCCTGATGTTCATGGTTGGGAAATATCCCATACTGATCATCGACATGGATGGAAATCATAATTCAGGTACAGTTATGCAGGAGGTGATATCCGATATCGACCTGGCAGCTATCTACGAAACAAGCTTCCCTGATGACCTGGATATGTATAAGTGCATTTTCCTCTGTCTGGGAGTTTTTGATAATAATCACATCCTCACAGCTGATGAGGGCTCAACCCTTGCCCATTACCTGGACAATGGCGGCCGGCTGTACATAGAAGGAGGCGACACCTGGTCATATAACCCTGAAACCCCCGTTCACAGCATGTTCAAGATAGAAGGTCTGGAGGATGGAAGCGGTGACCTGGGAATACAGTTCGGCCAGGACGGCTCATTTGCCGAAGGGATGCTCTACCCTTACAGCGGTGACAATGAATATATCGACAGGATTGCCCCCATTGACAATGCTTTCGAATTGTTCAGGAACCAGATCCCATCCTACTGCAATGCCGTGGCACTGGATGAAGGAACATACAAGACCGTTGGAGTATCTTTCGAATTTGGCGGACTCAGCGATAACCAGAATACTAAAGAAGAGCTGATGATCCTGATACTGGAATTTTTTGGAGGTATCCTGACAGATGTAGAGGACGTTCATCAGCCAGCAAATCAGATCAACTTCTCAGCATGGCCCAATCCATTCAGCGATCAGCTAAACTTCAGCCTGATCCTGAATAAAGCCTCCCGGGTATCACTGGAAATATATAACCTGAACGGACAAAGAGTTGGCTCTGTAACTGAAGCCTTCTTCCAAAGCGGTCCTCAGGAGTTCAATTGGGACGGTACGCTTACCAGCGGAAATCTCTTGCCAGAGGGCATGTATATATACAGACTCCAGGTGGGAGAGCAATCAGAAACTGGAAAAATTATTTTAAAACGATGACCCTAAATCTATCATGATTTGACTTTTTTAACGAATGAAAAGCTGATACCGGGCAACTATTTTATCTATTTATGCATCTATATATAAAAATATATTTTTTTATTATTTGTACATTAGCCCGCTAATAGCTAAAATGCAGACTCTTATCTAACATAACTTATTCAAAAAACTACACTACATGTTTAACTTCTACAAAACTAGCCTTTCATTGATCTTTTCACTGATGGCAATCTCATTGCTTGCACAAACCTTCACTTTTGATAATAACTGGAGCGATGAAGGAATCAAGTTGACAAAGGAAAGCAATACCGGGATCGAGCTCATCTATTCGGTTCATGAATTCAATATGGATGCTGTTTCCGTTAAAGGAAATGAGATGAAAGCCATTCATCTTCCTGCCAACATGATCCCCAACAATGAAGGGTCCCCTGACCTTTCGGGTAAAGGACAATACATTGCCATTCCACAGGGAGCAACAGCAAAACTGAATGTGATCTCTTACAGAACAGAAAAATATGAGAATGTGGAAGTGGCCCCCGCACCCCGTATCCCCCTCGATACGGATAACAGTCCACTGCAATACAACAAAGACGAAAGCATCTATTCTGTTGATGCTTTTTATCCGGAAAACCCCTTCATCCTTTCTGAAAATACAAGCATCAGGGGCGTTGATGCCGTTCTCCTTGGCATTACCCCTTTCCAGTATAACCCGGTAAGCAAAGAATTGATTGTTTATTGCGATGTTGAGCTGGAAATCAGCTTCGAAGGCGGAAACGGACAGTTTGGCGAGACACGATACCGCAGCCGCTGGTTCGACCCTATCCTCCGTGACCAGTTTCTGAATTTTAGTTCCCTGCCGGAAATAGATTATTCAAGCAAGGGTGGTAGTAAAAGCGATGGTTTTGAATATGTGATCATCTCCCCCGATGATCCGGTATTCCTGGCCTGGGCCGACACCCTCAGGATTTTCAGACAGATGCAGGGAATCAGTACCGGCATCTATTCCATTAGCGATATTGGTGGCAATAACATCAATACCATCGAAGATTTTATAAACGATGCATACGATACATGGACTATTCCACCCCTTGCTTTTCTGATCCTTGCCGACTACGGGGCTACAGGAAACGGCATCCTTTCTCCTATCTGGGATTACTATTGCGCATCTGACCATATCTACGGCGATGTGAATGGCAATGGCATGGCTGATGTAGTCATGGCCAGGATGACAGCCACCAATGAAACGCATCTGCAGAACATGATCACCAAGATCACCGACTTTGAGACCAACCCTCCCACCTACGAGAGTTTCTACGATCCCATCACTGCCCTGGGATGGCAAACAGAGCGCTGGTTCCAGATCTGTTCTGAAACTATTGGCGGTTACTTTAAAAACGTTCAGGGCAAAAACCCTATCCGTATCAATGAAGTATATGGCGGCAACCCTGATGTTGACCCCTGGTCGACAGCTACCAACACCAGCACTATTTTGAATGTGTTTGGTCCCAATGGACTTGGCTATATTCCTTCAAATCCATCTGACCTTGGCAATTGGACCGACGGAAATGCCAGTATGATCAACACAGCCATTAACAATGGGGCGTTTATCATCCAGCACCGCGACCATGGTGGAAATACAGGCTGGGGCGAACCTGCATATAACAACAACAGCCTGGATGGCCTGTCAAATGAAGATCCGATCTTTGTATTTTCTATTAACTGTCTTACCGGGAAATACAATTGGAGTGGAGAGTGTTTTACTGAGAAATTCCATCGGATGGAACAAGGTGCCCTGGGGCTGATCGCAGCCTCGGAAGTATCCTATTCCTTCGTGAATGATACCTATGTATGGGGTTTTATTGATAATATGTGGCCTGAATTTATGCCGGATTATGGTACTACGTACCCTGAGAATTTTGCGATGCCTGCCTTTGGCAATGCAGCCGGCAAATTCTTTCTGCAACAATCCAGCTGGCCATATAATACCGGCAATAAGGAG
>Ga0164313_10003119_pt1 | contig 14793 bp, 12 predicted proteins | sample GuaBasSedimGuay4_FD_113735 | JGI IMG/M metagenome (GOLD analysis project Ga0164313, IMG submission 113735) | Subseafloor sediment microbial communities from Guaymas Basin, Gulf of California, Mexico - Guay4, Core 4569-4, 0-3 cm | ecosystem: Environmental > Aquatic > Marine > Hydrothermal vents... | reverse complement strand
GGTTCAGTGGTCGCCATTGACCCGCGTGACGGCAGTGTCATAGCGCTGGTCAGCAAACCAGCCTATGACCCCAATTTATTTGTACACGGTATTAGTCAGCGGGCCTACAACGAAATTCTGAGTACTCCAGGCCGCCCGTTGTTCAACCGGGCTTTGCAGGGGGGCTATGAGCCCGGTTCAACGCTGAAGCCATTTGTTGGCCTGGCGGGGTTGGAGGCGGGCGTGGTAACGGCAGAAACGCGGGTATTTTCAACCGGTTCGTTTTATATCCAGGGTTACAGCCGCCCTTATCACGACTGGAAGGACGGTGGCCATGGCTGGGTCACCTTGCGAACCGCACTTGAGCAATCCGTAAACACCTATTTTTACCAATTGGCAATGGATCTCGGTATCGATCGCATGCACGAGTACCTTGCACAATTCGGTTTTGGAGCGGTCACCGGAATCGATGTGCCGGGGGAAGGTAAGGGCCTGTTACCGTCGCGCGAGTGGAAGCGTGCTGCGCGTGATGAGCCGTGGTATCCGGGTGAAACGATCATTGCGGGTATTGGCCAGGGTTTTAATGTGGTGACGCCGGTGCAACTGGCCAATGCGGTCGCCACACTGGTTAACGGCGGCAACCGTTATGAACCCCGATTGCTGTATGCCACCAAGCAGGCAGGTGATGAGCGGGCGCAGCGCATCAATGCTCCACTGGCGCTGCAGGTTCCAATAAAAAACCCGCAGGATTGGCAGTTGGTACTCGATGGCATGGACAGGGTAGTGAATGCTCCGGCGGGAACCGCCCGGGCGATAGCGGTTGACAGCCGTTACCGTATCGCTGGTAAAACCGGCACAGCTCAGGTGTTCAAGCTGGCTGCAGGTGAGACTTACAGAGCCAGCGAGGTCGCACAGCAACTCCGTGACCATGCATTGTTTATTGCCTATGCACCGGTGGGGGATCCCCGGATCGCAATTGCGGTTATCGTCGAACATGGAGGGGGAGGCTCAAAGGTTGCTGCACCGATTGCAAGGGTGGTGCTGGATGCATGGCTGGATCAGGAAATTACAGATCAGGGATCTGACCTGTGAAGCATTTATTGCCTTCCTGGCTAGGACTGCCCCGCCTGGATCCGGTGATGCTGGTGTTATTGCTGTTGGTCATGGGCTTTGGCCTGATAGTTCTCTTCAGTGCATCAGGCCAGGATATGGACACGGTTTACCGCCAGGCTGTTCGTCTTGGTGTCGGCCTTCTGGTCATGTTGGTCGTCAGCCAGGTTCCTCCACATATTCTTAGAATCTGGACACCGTGGCTATACGGCATCGGTGTCATTATGCTGCTGGCGACCTGGGGCCTGGGCGTTGGTCGCGGAACACAGCGCTGGCTTGATCTTGGCTTCGTGCGGTTTCAGCCGTCCGAGTTAATGAAGTTGGCCGTACCGATGATGGTTGCCTGGTATTTGCACCCGAAAGTATTGCCACCGGCATGGAAGGCCGTTGCATTTGCACTGGGGATACTACTGGTACCGACCTTGTTAATTGCCCGGCAACCGGATCTGGGTACTGCGTTGCTGGTGGCTGCCAGTGGTATGTTCACCTTGTACCTGGCAGGGCTGCGCTGGCGGATACTGCTTGGCTTTGCCGGGACGGCTGTCGCTGCCGCGCCGGTTTTATGGCTGGTGATGAAGGAGTATCAGCGTGATCGTGTGCGCACCTTTCTGAATCCGGAGGTTGATCCGCTGGGTCATGGCTGGAATATTATCCAGTCAAAAATTGCCGTGGGTTCAGGCGGCGTTACCGGCAAGGGCTGGCTGAACGGCACCCAGTCAAACCTTGAGTTTATTCCGGAGCGGCATACCGATTTTATCCTGGCGGTTTTGTCAGAAGAATTTGGCTTGCTCGGCGTGATGTTGCTGATGCTGGTTTATGTGCTGCTGATTGCACGGGGATTGCATATTGCCAGCATTGCCCGTGATACCGGTTCGATGTTGCTGGCCGGAAGTCTGAGCCTGACCTTGTTTGTATACGTACTGGTCAATGGCGGTATGGTCTCGGGGGTGTTGCCGGTGGTGGGTGTGCCGTTGCCGCTGATCAGCTACGGCGGAACCTCGGCGGTCACGCTGCTGGCAGGTTTCGGCATGATGATGTCCATTTATAGCCACCGGAAATTCATTAAGTGATGCTAAAATGACCCGATTAACCGGAAACTCTCAAGCAATGCGAAAATTCCTTGTCCTGATGCTTTTTTGTGCATCGTCGTTCGCTACGGAACATCCCGGCAGTGAAGCTTTTATTCAGCGTGCTGTTTCCGAGCATGGAATGGTTGAGAGTGAGGTGCGGGCAATGTTGGCCGGTGCCGAATACAAGCAGTCTATTGTGGATGCCATCAGTCGCCCTGCCGAAGGCAAGAAATGGTATGTATACCGGCCTATTTTCCTGACCGGGAAACGTATAAATGAAGGTGTCGAATTCTGGCAGCAGAACCGCGAGTTAATCGCGTCAGCTTCAAAGAAATACGGTGTAGATGAAGAAGCCATCGTTGCTATCATTGGTGTAGAGACATTTTACGGGCGCATTACCGGTGGCTATCGCACTCTTGATGCATTGGTGACGCTGGGGTTTTATTATCCCGATAACCTGTCTTCTGACCGCTCCCCGTTTTTCTCCAAAGAACTGATGCATTATCTCGAGTTGGCACATGAAGAGGGCCTGCCCGCCGATGAAATTACCGGTTCCTATGCTGGTGCGATGGGCATGGGGCAGTTTATGCCCAGCAGTTACCGGGAATATGCGGTAGATTTTGATGGTGATGGCAGTCGTGACCTGTGGCGTTCAACGGCTGATGTGGTTGGTAGTGTTGCCAATTATCTGCACCGGCATGGCTGGCAACCAGGCCAGCCTGTCACTCACCGTGCAGTGGCAAGTAGTGGGGCTGCTTTTGATGAAATTTCAAAACGAAATTTCAAACCCACCAAAAGTGTTGCCGAGTGGCGTGAGAAGGGCTTTTTCAGCTCCAATGAGCTGTCACCGGATTTGCCGGCAGCAGTTATTAAGCTCAAGGAGGAAGATCGCAGCACCTATTGGCTGACGTTTCAGAATTTTTATGTCATTACCCGCTATAATCGCAGCTCAAAATACGCCATGGCCGTTTTTGATCTGAGCCAGGAAATCAGTAAAGGCATGCGCCAGGCAGAGCCGGGAGGTTCGTCATGAAAAAACTGATATTTTCAACGATTCTTGCAACTGTTCTGCTGGCAGCGTGTGCGGGTGACAAAAAGGAACAGAAGGAGTCCGGTGACGGTCCTTCAAGCCGCAAAATTTCGGCTGCCGATGTGCATGATGCTGTACCCAGGGACGAGCCCCTGGCCAGATATGGTAATCACACTCCCTATACCGTGCTGGGTAAAACCTATACGGTTATGCCGTCCAGCAAGGGATACCATGAACGCGGTATCGCATCCTGGTATGGCAGCAAATTTCATGGCCGGCGCACATCCAGTGGCGAGCCTTACGATATGCACCTGGCAACAGCAGCACATAAGAAATTGCCCTTGCCGACATATGTGGAAGTTACCAATCTTGATAATGGCCGCGTAATGATCGTCAAGGTCAACGATCGCGGGCCTTTTCATGAAGGCCGTATAATTGACCTGTCATATGCCGCTGCCATCAAGCTCGGCGTTGATAAAACCGGCACGGCACGGGTTGAAGTGCGTGCTATTGACACCAAAACTTCCAGAAAGTCTTCGGTTAAAGTGGCCGATGGGACATTTCTTCAGGTCGGTGCATTCAGCAAACGCAAGACCGCCGATGATCTGGCGGGTAAAATGATGGCCGCCCGGTTGAAACCGGTCTCAGTGCAGAAAAGCCGTGGATTGTATAAAGTATGGATAGGTCCATATAAGACCGAGGCAGAGTTGGAAGCCAGCGCAAGCCGCGTTGTTGAACTTGGTTATGAACGCCCGCACGTGGTAAATCGCTAGTCTGAGTATTGATGAGAAACTGTTTGATGATGAAAAAAGTACTGTTGTTGATTGTTATTGCGATTGTTGCCGCGATCACCGCATCGCCTGGCGCATTGGCCCAGCGCCCAACCATAAACCCACCACCTCCACCCAAGGCGATGCCCACGCCGGCGGCGCCATCGCTTAGTGCCAACAGTTACATACTGATGGATTTCAATAGCGGCGATGCATTGGTCGAGAGTGATCCGGATATGCGTGTTGAGCCCGCCAGTATTACCAAGGTGATGACCTCTTACGTGGTGTTCACAGAACTGGCTGCTGGCAATATTCAACTATCTGATCTGGTCAATGTCAGCGAGAAGGCCTGGCGTACGGGTGGTTCCCGGATGTTTATCGAGCCCCTTATGGAAGTGACCATTGAGCAATTGATCAAGGGTATGGTGATCCAGTCCGGCAATGATGCCAGTGTCGCTTTGGCGGAACACTTGGCGGGAACAGAAGATGCGTTTGCCGGTTTGATGAATCATTACGCAGCGCAACTGGGCATGACCAACAGCAACTTTATGAATTCCACCGGTTTACCGCATGAAGATCACTACACGACAGCCCGCGATGTCGCGTTGTTGAGTGTGGCTTTGATTGCGGATTTTCCTGATTACTATCATTGGTATTCCGAAAAAGAATACAGCTTCAATAATATACGCCAGCATAACCGTAACAACCTGCTGTGGCGTGACCCGGCGGTAGATGGCCTTAAAACAGGCCACACGGAAGCTGCCGGCTATTGTCTGGCTGCATCGGCCAAGCGCGATGGTATGCGTCTTATCAGTGTGGTGCTGGGCTCCGGTTCGGAATCTTCACGGGTCAGTGAAAGTCAAAGCCTGCTGAACTATGGGTTCCGTTTCTTTGAAACCATCCAGTTGTACCAGGCCGGTCAGGAACTGGCGCAGGGAAAAGTCTGGAAGGGTGAACAGGAGCAGGTCAGGCTGGGTATCGAACATGAGCTGTTCATCACGATTCCGCGCGGTCGCTATGATGAGCTTGATGCGCAGGTAGAAATGCGGCCAGAGTTGATTGCACCGTTGGTCGCAGGTGAAGAAGTGGGGCGTATTTCCATCCGCATTGGTGATGATGAAATTACCAGCCGTGGCCTGATAACGCTTGAAGCTATTGTTGAGGATGGCTTTTTTGGTCGCAGTTGGGATGGTATGAGCATGTGGTTTGATAGCCTGTTCGAAGATGATGAGTCTGAAGATGACGGCTGATGGCGTCTAAAGATCAGAATGATCCCCGGGAGGAGGTCATTGAGCGCGAAACGCTGCTTGAGTTTCCGTGCAAGTTTCCGATAAAGGCCATGGGCCGGAATGAAGCCAGCTTTCAGACGCTGGTGGAGAATATTGTTCTGAATCATGCTGAAATCTACGCAGAAAAACCGATCACAACCAATCCCAGCAGTTCAGGTAAATACCTTTCGGTTACAGTCACCGTTGAGGCCCAATCGAAAGACCAACTGGATCGTATCTACCAGGACCTGACCGATTGCGAGCAAGTCCTGGTCGCGTTGTAAAAGAATGTCTGATTTACCCGGTCACCGGCACCATGTAATAGCAGGCAACGAGTTGCCGACCCTGCACATTCGCCGGCTTGGGTTGATGGAATATGAGCCTGTCTGGCGGGCGATGCAGGTTTTTACCGATTCCCGTGATGAAAACACAGCTGATGAAATCTGGCTGGTCGAACACCCGCCGGTTTTTACCCAGGGCCAGGCCGGTCGGCCGGAGCATGTGTTGGCAGCCGGTGATATCCCGGTTATCCAGGTTGACAGGGGCGGGCAGGTAACCTACCACGGTCCGGGGCAAATCGTTGCTTATACACTGATTGATATCAGGCGGATGGATTTGGGTGTGCGCAAACTGGTGACGGGTATCGAAGATGCGATTCTCACAGTGCTTGATAGTTATGGTGTAAATGCCCAGCGACTGGCAGGCGCGCCGGGTATCTATGTTGAGGGGGTCAAGATTGCTTCGCTGGGCCTGCGGGTTCGTCAGGGCAAGTCCTTTCACGGTCTTGCGCTTAACGTCGATATGGATCTTGAGCCGTTTCAGCGCATTAACCCCTGTGGGTACCAGGGTATGCAGGTAACCAACCTGGTTGCTTTTACAGAAGTTGACTACCGGCAGGTAGAAGATCGGCTGATTACCGGCCTCGGCGAGGTTTTGGGCTACAATGACAGGTTCCGCCAGGTGGCTGCCGAGCTGCCCTGAGGCTCTAACGGACATATTGATACGTGAGTGACGAACAGAAAATTCCAATTCGTATGACGGCTTCAAAACCGGCTGGTGCCAAGATAGCGGGCCGCAAAGAGCAGGGTGCAGACAAGTTGGCGCGCAATACTGCAAAATTTGATCAGGATGCGCCGGTCTTGCGCAAGCCACCATGGATACGGGTGCGATTACCTGCCGGCAACGCGGTTGCCGAGCTTAAGTCACGGTTGCGCGATAACCGGCTGGTGACGGTTTGTGAAGAAGCGACGTGCCCGAATATTCATGAATGTTTTAACAAGGGTACCGCCACATTTATGATCCTGGGTGAAATCTGTACACGCAGGTGCTCGTTCTGTGATGTGGCGCACGGACGTCCAAATCCCCCGGATGAGACTGAGCCGGAAAACCTGGCCATCACCATTCGCGATATGAAGCTGCGTTACGTTGTGATCACTTCCGTTGACCGGGATGACATGCGTGATGGCGGTGCTGAACACTATGCCCGTTGTTTAACACGGATCCGTGAATTGAGTCCGGAGATCAAGCTGGAAATACTGGTGCCTGATTTTCGTGGCAAGGGCCGCATGGAGCGTGCCCTGGAGATCCTGGCCACATCACCACCCGATGTATTCAACCACAATCTTGAAACGGTTAAACCACTGTATCCGAACGTCCGGCCGGGCGCAGATTATGAATGGTCGCTGGAATTATTAAGGCGATTCAAGGCACAGCATCCGGATATTCCGACAAAATCGGGTATTATGCTGGGCCTTGGAGAGACCTTTGAGCAAGTGGAGCAGGTATTAAAGGACCTGCGGGCGCATGATGTCGACATGATTACACTGGGGCAGTACCTCCAGCCGACACCGCACCATCACCCGGTATTGCGGTTCTGGACACCTGAGGAGTTTGAAGAACTTGCCGAACTTGGGTATGAGCTTGGCTTTACCCATATGGCTTCAGGGCCATTGGTACGGTCGTCTTACCATGCAGACCTGATGGCTAAAGAGTCCGGCCTGGTGGACTGAATTTGGTCGCGTGATCGGGTCAGCTAAACTTTTGACCCTTGCGTCAAAGGCCTGTGTGCAGGCTAAATAGCATCAGAAACAGACTTTGAGGCAACTGATCGGCATATCTGTGGTCTCTAAGTGAACACCACAACATATATAAATAAATTTTGATATTGGAGTAAGTGAGTTTGAGAGTAGTCAAATTTTTAGTGGTTTTAATCATCAGCACCTCGGTATGGGCTTCGACCCAGCCAACGGAGCCGGTACAGTTCAAACCCAGCCTGGATCAACGCCTGCGCAGTAACCTGGCCACCAAGTTCCTGGCCAACTGGCACTACAAGGACACGCGTCTGGATGATGAACTATCTGTAAAAATATTTGATCGCTTTCTTGATTTGCTCGACCCGAACTTCAGTTTCTTTCTTGCGTATGATATTGAAACCTTTTCGCCTTATCGTCTGAGCCTTGATGAGGCTTTGCAACATGCAGATCCGGCACCTGCTTATGACATGTTCAATATATATGTCGTGCGTGTTCATGAGCGTGTGAAATTTGCCCGTGAGCAACTTAAGAAGCCAATGGATTTCAACATTGATGAATACTATGCCTGGGATCGTAGTGAAACCAAATGGGCAAAGTCAGAGGAAGAACTCAACGAATTCTGGCGCCAGCGGGTAAAAAATGATTTCCTGCGCCTGCGTCTTGCGGGTAAAGAAGATGCAGATATTACCGAAACGCTGGATGATCGCTACCATAACCTGGACAGGCGTATCACGGAGCTGGATTCCGACGATATTTTCCAGTTCTTCATGAATGCCTACGCACAATCAATTGAGCCGCATACCGCGTATATGTCACCCCGCAGTTCAGAGAATTTTGAGATTTCCATGCGTTTGTCGCTGGAAGGTATCGGTGCATTGCTGGGGCGTGAAAATGAGTACACCAACATCGCCAGGGTTGTACCCGGTGGTCCGGCCGATAAGGATGGTCGCCTCAGGGCAGATCACCGCGTAACCGCAGTTGGCCAGGGACGGGAAGGCAAAATGGTGGATGTAATCGGTTGGCGTGTCGATGATGTGGTTGATCTGATTCGTGGTCCGAAGCATACCGTGGTCCGGCTTGAAGTGTTTCACGAAGATACCGGCCCGGATGGTCCGCACACGGTTATCGATATAGTCCGGGATCAGGTCAAACTTGAAGAACAGGCGGCACAAAGCCGCGTGATTGAATTGCCTGGTGAGGGTGACGAAGCCATTAAGGTTGGTGTCATTGATTTGCCGGTTTTCTATCTCGACTTTAACGGTCGCGCAAAGAACCTGCCGGATTATCGTTCCAGTACCCGTGATGTCAGAAACCTGATCAATGAAATGAAGACTGAGGGTATACAGGGCCTGGTTGTCGATTTGCGCAATAACGGTGGTGGATCACTGCTTGAAGCCACCACCCTGACCGGTTTGTTTATTGATGAGGGTCCGGTGGTGCAGGTACGCAATTCGAGTGGTCGCATCAGCACCGAGGAAGATACCGATCCCGGTATGGCCTGGGATGGTCCGATGGTTGTTCTGGTCAACCGCTACAGTGCCTCTGCCTCAGAAATCTTCGCCGCTGCGATCCAGGATTATGGTCGCGGCCTGATTGTTGGCGAAACCACCTATGGCAAGGGCACGGTACAGAATCTTGTTGATCTGGATGATTATGCACCTGCTGGCGATGCCGGAAAAATGGGCCAATTGAAGATCACCATGGCACAGTTTTTCCGGGTTAATGGTGGTTCAACCCAGAACCGGGGCGTAGAACCTGATATCCGTTTCCCCTCTGCCGGTGATCCTGAAGATTATGGTGAACGTTCGCTGGATAATGCATTGCCCTGGACCGAAATCCCTGCCGCTGATTTCAAGCGTGAAGGCGATCTGGACAAGATGGTTGCGGTCGCCGATTTCCGTTATTCCGACAGAATTGGCGAAAATCAGGAGTTTGGATGGTTGCTGAGCGATGTAGAGGAATTCAATCGTAACAAGGACAAGAAAGAGATTTCGCTGCTCGAATCCGTGCGTCGTGAGGAGCGGGATAAGGATAAAGCCAAGCGTAAGGCCCGCAAGGATGCCCGCGAGAACAATGGCCCATTGTTGGAAGAAGATGCTCTTGCCGAGATTGTTGAGCCGATCCAGGCCGTGGATGACGAAGACGCCGATGCAGAGGAAGAAGAGGACGATGACCGCCCTGATCTGCTGCTGCGTGAGTCAGCCCGCATCGTCGGCGATATGATCGAACTCGATGGTGATATGTCGGCACTGGCGAGGCAATTTTCTGTGCTGAGCAAAAGCCAGGCCACCGATAGCCTCAATTAGTGTTTTAGCTTTTGGGCCGGTATTACAGCAATAGCCAGGTTGCCAGACCCAGCATTAAACCCATGCTGACAATGTCTGTGGCCGTGGTCAGGAAAATGCTGGTGGAGGCGGCCGGATCAAGGTTCAGCTTTTTCAGCAGGATCGGTAATGCGGCACCACTGAAACCACTGACGAGACAGCTGACGAGCATGGCAACGAAGATGATAAGCGCCAACAAAAGTGCGTTGGGATTATCCTGAGAGCTGGCCATTATGTACATCACAGTGGCTGCAATCAGTCCTGTTACAGCTCCGTTCACCAATCCCAATTTTAACTCCTTGATCAACAACGCCAGTTTTTTACCGGATTCCAGCTGTCCCAGGCTTATGGCCCTGATAGTGATCACCATCGACTGTGCACCGGTATTGCCTGCCTGTCCTGCCAGGATCGGAAGAAAAACAGCCAGCAATACAATCTGGTCTATGGTTGCCTGAAACAGGCTGACCACGGCACCTGCAGCGAACGCCGTCACCAGGTTCACCTGTAGCCAGGGATGCCTGAACTTCAGGCTTTTGGAAAAGGGGGTGGAAGTTTGTTCTTCTTTGACTACACCCACCATTTTACCGGCTTGAGCGCTAATTTCGAATACCTGCCCTTCAAACAGTGCCTGCCCCCTGACCGTGCCAACCAATTCACCCTGAATATTACACACCGGATATTCGGGGATCTGTAAGGCCGCGACCTTTTTCATGGCCTCAGAAATGCCTAAATCGGGTGTCAGGTAGAACGGCTTCTTCAACATGATGTCTTCAAGACGATCGTCTAATTCAGCCAGCAGCAACTCCCTGATGACGATAACACCGACCAGTTTCTTGTTTTCATCAACGACATAGCCATAGGTAAATACTTTCTCGCGGGGGATTTTTCGGATTATTTCTATGGTTTCTGCAACAGATTTTCCAGGTGAAAATATAACGTCGGCCTGCTTCATGTATGCACCAACAGTCTCATCCTTGAATGTCAGAAACTGTTGCCAGGCTTGTTTTGTCTGCCCGGAGGTAGCATTCAGAATTTGCTCCATCTTCTCTTTATCAACGGTCTTCAGTACTTTGCGGATGATATTTGGGCTGGCCTTGTCCAGAAACTCGACGATGATGTCGGTGTCATACCGGAGCAACTCCCTGACACCGTCCTCAATTGCCTGCTCATGGAGCAGTAGCATGATCTCATTGGATTTCTCAACATCAATCGTTTTCATTGGCAAACTATCGGCTGGATTGGTCATTATTTCCCCGAGGATTATTGGTTAGTCAGGATACAGATTTTTAATTCAGGCATGGACTGAATTCTATTTTTCATTAAACACTACCACATTGTCCCAATCGACAGGTGGCGGATTCCTGCGAAACTCCGCTACCCTTGCCAGGTAAAGATGATATATGGGCCGGTCGGTATCTTCGGTGATCAGGCGGCTGAAGATATTTTCGGCCGCATCCCACTGTTGGTCTCGATAGAGACGGATTGCTTCATGGTAGCGATCAAGGCAGGCACGGGTTTTGGCGCTCAGGCTGCCGGTCGCAGAAATGGGTTCATAGATGGCAACAGGATCGTCCTTGCCTTTCACCTTTACAAGGTCAAGCTCGCGAAAACTGAAATCCGGGCAGCGGTCGCGCGTTGCCTGGGCGACCATCATCTCAACACCATAGCGCTTGGTCAGAGCTTCCAGGCGGGATGCCAGGTTCACACCATCACCGATTACCGTATAGTTCAGGCGGTTGATTGAGCCCATATTTCCTGCAACTACCACCGCAGTATTGATTCCGATACCGATCGCCAACGGTTGCCGGCCTTCCGCCATCAGTATTGCATTAAAATTCTTCAACTCCGATAACATCTGCAAGCCACAATTCAGTGCTCTTTGCGGGCTGTCCGGGTGGTGAATCGGAGCGCCGAAAAGTGCCATGATGGCATCACCGATATATTTATCCACAATGCCTTTGTGGTCTTCGACAGGTTTGCTCATATGTGTAAGGTAACGATTGAGAAGGTTGAGAATCTCCCCGGGTGATTGCCCTTCACAAAGACTGGTAAAATTACGCACATCCGAAAATAGCATGGTGACTTCCTGTTCTTCGCCACCGAGTTCAATATCTTTGCTCAGCAGTTCATCTGCAACCTCCCGGGAAATAACCTTGCCCAGCAGGTTTTGCACCTTGTCCCGCTCAGCGAGACCTTCGACCATATTGTTGACTGATGTGGCAAGTGTGCCTATTTCATCCTTACGCTGGATATCGACTCCTTCGCTGTAATCACCCTCTTCTATTCGTTGGGCGGCTTTAACCAGCAGTTCGATCGGACTGCTCAGGCCGCGGGCAATCATGGCGGCACCTATGACAGAAAGGATCAGACCGATACCAAACAAGATCAGCATCAGTGTCCGCAGCCGAAGGTAAGGGAGCAGGGCAGCGTCCAGGGAGCGCTGCAATATGGCAACCCCCGCGCCAACATCACTCTTCTGCACGCTCAGTGCGAGCGACAGGTAGACCTCGTTGTCGAGTTCAACATCGTAAACCCCGGTGGAAGCCTGCTCATCAGTGATGACCGGGTCATTAAGTTGCAGGGCAATGTCCTCGCCAAGGGTGGTGGCAATGACCTGCCAGGGAGCCTGCTTCCCCTGATAAAGCAGGCTGACTTCGGAGTGGGTGAATTCCCGTAATTCCAGAGCCAGCGCATTATCGATTACAAAACCAATCAGAATCCAGGCGCTCGGTTGCGGCGTAAACAACGGCACCGCGACCATCTGGAACGCTTGCCCATTGATGACCTGGATAGCGGAGGCCTCATGGTACTGGCTATTCATTGCCAGGTTGAGCAGGTCGCTTAGCGACGCCGGGTCAGTGATGCCATCAGTTGGTGTGGTTTCGGCGATGGTTTCGCCATCCATGGTCAGCAGCAGCATGATATTCGCACCGACACGCTGGCGGTGATTCTCAAGAGCTGAGCGGATTGTTTCAGCATCACGTGTCGCAAACGCCGACTTGAACGCAAAGTCACCGGACAATAACCTGACTTTATCAGTCAGTATGTTTTCACGGTCTTTGAGTGTTTTCGCGAATGTGCCTGCAGTGATGCGTAATGCATCTTCAATATGCAGGCGGGCATTTGAAATATTGGCCTGGTTAACTGAAAAGAATACCGCACTAAGCACTAAGCCCAGAAGGGAAACAAGAAATACAAGAAGCCGGGTTCTGAAGCTATTGAACTGGAACAATTCAGACTAGTACTCCTTCAATGTGATAATTACGGATACAGTTGGCTAATAACTTCCTGATGCCCTGGTGGGTGCCCGAAACGGCACCCATTGTTTTTTCTCTTGTACGGTAAAGCTTAGAGACACGTCATCGTTTTCATGCAAAACAACCTGCTGAGACGTGCTTTCTGTATCCGCGCTTTGCTGCGGGTGCCACACGTAAACGTTGTAGTCACCCACCGGCAGGTCATTCAACACCACGTTGCCCTCGGTATTGGAGATGCCGAAATATGGCGTATCGGTAATTAACACATGGGCCGTCATCCAGTCATGGATATTGCAACCCAGATTAACCACGCCCGGCTGATCAAATTTGACCGGGTCGGCGGGCACACCCTTGTAAAGCGGAATTTCAAACGTTTTGGCATCAGAGAATGAATACACATGGTGGCGTATATTATCCTGGTTTGGAAACTCCACATCCGTGCCGGTCTGAAATACCGAGACACTCGGTACAAATTCCTTGTCGATCTGATTAATGGCCTTTTTTGCCGCTTCTTTTTGGGCCGCCGACAGTCCCGTCTTCGGGATGGCATAAACAACGGCATTGACCAACTGGCCTTTGCCATCAGCAGTTACCGTAGCATGCAGGGTAGCGGCACTGGAGGATACCGCAAAAAACAGCAGTACAACTGCGCCTGCTAATGTGAGTGCAGATTTTATTGATGTCATGATTGTGAACCTCACTCAGTAGTTGTACAGGAAACCGACCTGCAAGACCGTGTTGTCATATTCAAGTTCATCACCCTTGCCCTTGAGGTAAGTGACACTTGCATTGATTGACGAATGGCGCCCGGTAGCATAACTGAGGCTCAATGCCCCGGAATTACCGCTGCCATTCAAACGATATACACAACCGCTAAAAACGTCATCAAGTGTGATTGCGCGGACATCTTCAACGGCAAGGACTGTGCCAACATTACCCTTAGTGCATGCAGAAACAAAATCACCCTCATAATGGCTGAGATCACCCTGCAGTATCAGGCGGTTGGTAATTAGAAAATTGCCTTGTACCGACACCAGCCAGCGATCCTGGTCAAATACATCCGCGCCAATACCGGGAACTATCTGCACGCCATCTTTACCCTCACTTTCCCGGTATGCCAGGCTGGCGGTCATATCAAAACGATCAGTCAGACGTTTACCTGTAGTAATACCCAGGTCCATAAACATTCCGCTGCGAATATCATCCCTGACTTCCCGGTAACCCAAAACCACGTAGGGGCTAATCCAGGCTGCATTTTTCCCCAGGCCCAGTTTATGTGTGACAACAGCATTGGCGCTGAATGCGACGTTGTTCAGAAGCTTGTATGTATCGAAAAAACCAGCTTCGAACCCGGCTGTCAGACGCAGCCTTGTGCGTTCGCCTATCTGCAGGTACCGACCGGCATGCACGTTAATATCCATTGCGTCGTCGCTTCTTTCATCGGCGTCGAAAGATGACAGGTTCAGGTTATCCTCATAGCGGTAATCGATACCTGGAGCAAACACCCACTCAACCCACTCTGCACTGGCCCGGTTGCTGGCACCCAGCATCGCACCGACAAGCGCAATAACGCTCAACACCTTGAACACTGGTTGCATGTTTCCCCTCCCGGAAATTTTGAACTTCTTGTTTCTGTTATGGGAATGAGTATAGACGAAGATCATGGGTAGCGTGATTTTCACTTTTTCGTTTAGTAATCGGAAGCCTGGTCATAATGGCTGGGGCGTGAAAAGAATCCATACCTGCCAATGTGCTGCAGAACTGAAGGTCTTGTACAAAGGATGGGATAGCCCTTTTTGTGTATTGTATGAACCACCTTCCAATCCCAGCCGGGCTTCATCAGCACATCGGAGTCAATATTACAGAGATAACGCGGTGAATGATTTTTCAGGAGGAAATCCCACCCGGTACGAAGACTGTCGCGAATGCCACACCCTTCGTGCTCCTGTTTT
>Ga0164313_10003118_pt1 | contig 14795 bp, 8 predicted proteins | sample GuaBasSedimGuay4_FD_113735 | JGI IMG/M metagenome (GOLD analysis project Ga0164313, IMG submission 113735) | Subseafloor sediment microbial communities from Guaymas Basin, Gulf of California, Mexico - Guay4, Core 4569-4, 0-3 cm | ecosystem: Environmental > Aquatic > Marine > Hydrothermal vents >... | reverse complement strand
TTTGTCGACGTGGTCGGCGAACTGATTGAAATCGATGGTGAGGTGTTCGGTCCCGTCGTCGCGGTTGGCGTTGGGCTGCACGTAGACGACCTCGATGGCGCTCTCGGGCCCCGTCGTCTCGATGGCCTCGAGGCGTTCGGTCAGGCCCCGCCGGACCTGCGGGTAGTGGAAAGTCGCGAGGTCGTCGGGGAGGTCGAGGTAGCCCAGGGCCGCCAAGCTGTGGGCCAGGTGGAAGTACTTCTGGTGGGCGTCGGTGTGTAAGAGGATCTGCCGAATGCCGTCGACGATGGGACGGAAGCCGAGGGCCTGGGCGCGGTTCAGGTAGTCGTCTTGCTCGGTGCGCCGGGATTGGTCGTCGGTCTTCAACTCGACGAAGTAGACCTTGTCGCGGCTCCGGGTGAAGACGGCATAGTCGACCTTGACGCTGTGGTGCGAGCTGTTGCCGGGGACGACGAGGTCGCGCTTGAGGGGAAGCTCGGGGATGATGGTATCCACGAGGTCGTCGCCCGTGATTTCACGGAGCACATCGACCAGGTAGACACTGAAGAAGATGTCGATGCGCCGCTCGAGCTGATAGGCGGGCAGGTGCCGCCAGCGGTCGAGGTGGAGGAACATCTGGTCGATCCGCGGGATGGAGACGCTCATCGGTGGGCCCGTCGTTAGTTCTGGGTTCTGTAGATGACTTCGGGCTCTGCCGATGAGTTCAGCAGCCCCCGGCCGCCGTGCAGTTGCCGGTGGCGCCGAGGATGCCGGCCGCGCCGACGGTGCCCACGTTTCCGTCGCGTTCGGCGGCCGGGGCGCTGGGGGCCGAGGGGCCGCCGCCGCCGCCGGTGCCGGCGCTGCCGCCGGTAATGCCGCAGTCGTTTACGATGGTCGAGCCCTCGCTGAAGATGCCGAAGGATGGTCCGCCGGGGCCGCCACCGCCGCCGCCGCCGTGGCCGCCGTGGCCGCCGTTGCCGCCGGTGCCGCCGGGCTGGGATCCGCCCGCGCCGCCGCCGCCACTCCCGCGGGGGCCACCGCTCTGGCCGCGTCCGCCGCCGCCGCCGGTGCCGCCGTTGCCGCCGTTGCCGCGTTGGATGTCGCAGAACGACACGTTCAGCGTGGCCCCGACCGTGAAGAGGCCGAAGGAGCCGCCGCCGCTGCCGCCGCCGGTGCCGCCTCCGGGGGCCGCGCAGCCACCCGCTCCGCCGCCGCCGCCGCCGGCGCCGTGGGAGTCGGTGCCGTCGTCGCAGCCGCCGCTGCCGCCGCCGCCGCCGCCGCCCGTGCCGTGCAGCCCGGTGTCGCCCGGGCCGCCCGCGGTACCTGCCCAATATCGCCCCATCAGCCGTCCGCGCACATCGGTCCCGCCCACGCCAGCACCGCCGTTGGTGATGCGGCCGTTTTGCCCGTTCCCAGGGACGGCACAGGTCGAGCTTCCGGCCCCGCGGTATCCGTAGCTGCCGGTGGCGAAGGTGCTGGCGCTCGCGCCGGCGCTCCCCCCCCGGGCGTTCAAGTTGAGGCTGAAGACACCGCAGTCGCTGTCCATGGTGCCGCCGCGGCCGCCAGTGCCAGCGTTCGGTGAGGAGCCCCCGGAGCACGAGTTCGTTCCCCGGCCGCCCCCCGCGCCTCGCGAAGAGTCGTTGCACGCTGTCGCAAACTGATCCGCCGCGCCGCCGTTCGAGCCGCGCGCCGCCGCCGAAGAAGAGGCCGACCCGCCTGCGGTCCCCGCGAGCCCGTTGCCAGCATTGCCCGCGCGCAGCGTCACCCGGATGAGCTCCATGCCCGTCACGTTGGCGGCGTGAACCACGTAGCTCGAGCGCCCCGCACCGGCCATGCCCGACGGCGCGTCGGGCCCGACGAGGACGAGATTCTCGAGGGTTGGGGCGACGATGAGGTCGTGGGCCTTGACCGCCATGTACTGGCCGTCGGTGCTGTCGGCGCCGCCGGTGATGGTCGTCTGGTGGGCCGCGTCCGCCCGAGCGTCGCGGACCCAGCTCGTATCGTAGCCGCCGAAGATCCGGATGCCGTCGCGGAGGTCCACGACCTCGTCGTAGCTCCCCGCCATCACGAAGAGGTCGCGGCGCGCTTCGCCGATGGCCCGGGTCAGGGCGTGGCCGATCGTCTGGCACGGCGTCGCGAAGTCCAGGCCACAGGTGGCGCTGTCGGCGCCGAGGGAGCGAGAGACCAGGATGCCTCGGGCCAGGTCGCCGTCGATGCCGTCACAGTTTTCGTCGAGGAAGGCGCCGTCGGGGTCGTCGGTCCCGACGCCGATCTCACATTCGCAGCCGTTGCCGCCGTCACGGTCGGCGTCGGCGAAGCCCATGGCGCAGGCCGTGGTGCAGGCGCCGGCTTCGCAGGCCGCGGTCACGTTGAGAGCTTCGGCCGGTGGGTCGGGGCAGACGACGCAGTCGTTGGCGCCGGTGGGGCCGCAGTGCAGCGGGTCGGTCAGGTAGTCGGCGGGGGTGCTCATGCACATCATCGAGGCTTCGACGCACTCGTCGACGGTGCAGTTGTTGGTGTCGGCGCAGTCGCGCATGTCCGGGCTCACGCAGAGGCTGTCGATGCACACCTCGTCGCCGTTGCAGAAGACCCCGTCGCCGCCGCAGTCGGCATCGAACTCGCAAGCCGCCGGGACCCGGCATCCCTGGCCGGCGACGCAGACCGTGCCCATCGGGCATTCGCTGTCGATGGGGGTGTTCTGGCACATGTCGGTGGCCGCGAGGCACTCGTCCTGGGTGCAGCCCACGCCGTCGCCGCAGTCCGGGGCCGGGGCCGCGACGCAGCGGCCTTCGAGGCAGTCCAGGGTCCCGTTGCAGAAGATGCCGTCGTCGACGCAGTCGGCGGCGGTGGTGCAGCCGGCGCCGGCGTCCCCCGTCGACCCATCGCCCGCGTCTCCTCCGTCGGACGGGGTCCCAGGCCTCGTGCCCCCGTTGCTCGCGCACCCGGTCTCGACCACCAAGGAGAACGCCCCGAGGGCCACCATCAAGAAAACAAACCGCATCGATGCCGCCCCGTCCTGCTCTGGGCCTGCCCGGGGCAGCTCCCAATATCCCAAGGGACCATAGTACCATTGTACGGACGTCACGTCCCGGTCCGCCCCCGGAGTCGCTGTCTGGCGGTTGAACAACGCCCCAAGTAGGGCGATCCTCTAGTCTGGCGAGAAGCCCATGGCAGGAACGAACCGCGAGCCCTCTGCCCTGAGCCGAACCGCCGCCGAGCGAATCGGCCAGACCGTCGACAACCGCTACCGCATCGAAGAGGTGGTGGGCATCGGCGGCCTCGGGGTCGTCTACCGCGCCGAACACACGGGGCTGCGCCGCTTCGTGGCTCTGAAGTTGATGCACGATATCTTCGCGGACCACGACGAGCTGCGCAGCCGATTCGAGCGTGAGGCCCGGGCGCTGAGCGCCCTCGACCACCCCAACATCGTCGCCATCACCGATTTCGGAACCCACCAGGGTGCTCCCTACCTCGCGATGGCGCTCATCGAAGGGCAGCCGCTGTCTCAACGCCTCGCCGACGGCCCCCTCGACGTCGACCTCGCGATCGAGATCCTCCGCCAGGTCCTCGACGCCCTCATCGCTGCTCACGCCGCGGGCATCGTGCACCGGGACCTCAAGCCGGGGAACATCATGCTGGAGGAGCGGGCCGGCGCCGCCCTGCGCGTACGCATCGTCGATTTCGGTCTCGCCAAAATCGCGGACCCCCAGGCCGAGGGCGCCCCCGACGCGACCCTCACGAAGATGGGCACGGTCATCGGCTCTCCGAGCTACATGGCGCCCGAGCAGACGATGGCCGAGCCTGCGGACGAACGAGCCGACCTCTACTCCCTCGGCATCATCCTCTACGAGATGCTCGTCGGCCGCTGTCCCTTCGTCAACGAAGACAAGCTCGACACGGTGCGCGCCCATCTGACCAAGGAGGTGCCTCGCCCCGAGTCCCTGCGTCCCGCCTTGGCTCTGTCCCCCGCCCTCGATGCCCTGGTCTTCTCTGCCCTCGCCAAGTCCCGAGGTGACCGCTTCGCGTCGGCTGCGGCGATGCGCGCCGCGGTCGATGCGCTGCCCGTTCCGGCAGCGACGGTGACCGAGCCCCGGGATGCGCCCGTCTCGGGGGAGACCGGGGAGAGCCCCGGTGGGCCGGTGGAAACCGAGGCTCCGGGAGGGCCTGGCGGCACGCAGCCGCTGCCCACGGTCCAAGAGTCGCAAGAGTCGCAAGAGTCGCAAGAGTCGCAAGAGTCGCAAGAGTCCCAAGAAGTCGAGAAGACACGAGAGGCAGACGAGTCACGAGGCGCGCCCGAGGCCGCGACGGCCAAGCTCACCGAGGCGAACCATCGGGGGCGTCGCGCCTCGATCGCCGCCCTGGCCATCGCGGGGACCCTCGGCCTCGGGGCGACGGTCCTCGCCGTCGCCTTCAGTGGCGATGATGGGGCGATGCAGGACGGTGCCGGTGCGTACGGCGATGACGGTATGATGAACGTCGGCGAGGAAGAACTGCCCGCCTTGGATGGGCGGCCCCACCCATACAACCCCCTCTCCGGAGAAGTCCCCGAGGCGATCATGTTGCCCTTCGGGATCGTGCACGGCGGAGGCGAACTCAACCGCGCCCAGCAGCGGCAGCTCCAAGAGTATCAAAACGCCCACCAGGACGACGCCCGGGCATCGCTGATCCTCGCCCATGACTACGCCCAGAAGAGCTGGTATCGCGACGCGCTCCCTCGCTACGAGCGGGCCTACCGTATCGACCCGGGGGCCCGGGGAAACCCCTGGATGCACCAGGATCTCTTGCGCATGGTCGCCGCCCCGACCTACGGAAACCGAGCGATGCAGCTGGTCCGGAGGATCTACGGCGCCGAAGCCATCCCCTTCATCCAGGAGCGCTTGATCGAGAGCGGTGACCTCGACGACCGAGAGCGCCGCCGCCTCGAGCAGCTCCTCCGTCGACTCGAGTGAAGGTCGGCTAGAGCGAATCCTCGAGTTCGCCGCCGGGGCCGAACGCTTGGGCGAGGCAGCCGATACCGACCGTGAGCAACTGCCGGAGGTTGTGGTCCCCGGCCTCGATGGTGCTCAAAATCAGAAGCCAGTCGGTAACCGGCAACGAGCAGAAGCCCGTCTCCAGGTAGCAGGTGGGGTGGTTCGCAAAGGCAAACTCTTCGACCTCACTGCACTGGAAGTCGTCAGCGACGCTTTCCTCGAGGGACTCCATGAGGCACGTCCGGGCGCGTCGCGACCACGCTTGCCCAGCGGGCGAGAGGCGAGCCTCGGTGACCTGCCGGAAGCGGTCACAGTAGTAGTAGCCGAAGCCTCCATAGTAGCTGTCGGCGCCGCACTCCGACGTGCTCTGGGCGTCGCGGCAGAGGTAGTAGTCGCACTGGCCGCAGGTCTCGAGGCCGATGAGCTCACCGCAGCTGGCGCTGCCCGTGGGGTCGAACTCAGCGGGCGCCTCGCAGACCGGGGTGGGGCAGAAACTGAGCAGCCCGAGGCGGCAGAGAAAGTCTCCGAGGAAGTCGGCTTTGCCCGCTCCGGCGAGCTCGGCGCAGGACTGCTGGAGCACCGCGTCGGCCGCGTCCGGGTCGCAGGTCGCCGCCACCAGGAACTCGCCTTCCGTCGTGCCGAGGCAGGCCTGGACGTGGGCCTGGGCCTCGGCGCAGGGGTCCGGTTCGGCGTCCTCCAAGGGCGGCGCGGCGCAGCCCCCGAGGGAGAGCGCGAGAGCGAGGCCGAGGGCCGTGGGCAAGAGAAGCTGGGGGGATGATTTACTGCGCGGGGTCACGGTTTGTCACTGGTCTCAGATGTCACTCACATAGAGCGCGGTTGATTCTAAGCAAGCTCCTAGCAAGCCCCGCGCCGTCGATTTGTCTGCTTGCCAGTCGCATTTATGCGGGTTTTTTTGGCATTTCGTCCCGGTTTCGGGGGGGTGGCCAGCGGTTTGGCCGGCTACCTTCCCGGCGTCCGCCGGGAGGTCCGGCCGCACCGAGTTTGGGTCTCGGCTACTGCCTCATCCCGCGGACCAAGCGTCCGAAGCGGATCCGCGGCGAGGCCGGAGGCTGGCTGGGGAAGGCGCGTATCCGGGAACCTACCGGGTAGCCGGGGAGGTCGGGTGGGGGGAGGAGAGCGTCGAGGTCATCGGGGGCGTGTTGGGCGGCGGTTCGGGCGGCCAGGTGAGCGGCTAGGTAGGCGGTGATGCGCTCGAGCCACTCGGCGCCCGATTCGTCGCTCTCACCCGGGGGAGGGACGAGCTCGAGGGAGGCGTAGGTGTCCTCGGGGTGTTCCCGCCAGCGCGTCAGGACGACCTCGAGGGTGCTGACGATGCCGTCGATGACGACCCGCCCGGCCGGGCAGGTGGTGGACTCGCTGCGGGCGTCGCGTTCGGGGGTCCAGTCGCCTCTCGGGCACTCGGGGCCGATACCTGCGCCGCCGAGCGCTGTGATGGCGAGGCGGGCGCTCGGTTGCTCGGCGGCGCGGACCATGAACTCGAGGGTCACCTCGGCCGGCGCGATGAGGTCGAGGCGGTCCGGTCCACAGCAACGTTCTTCGCAAGGGGCGAAGGGTGGGGCCGACGAGGAGCGCGACGGGGGTCGCCGGCCCGTGGCGCCGCGAGCACCCCAGAATCCGCAGCCGCGGGTGGTCGCGCCGCATCGGCGATCACAGTCCACCGGGGCCGGGGTGGCGGCTTCGGCGACAGGCGTTCCCGGCGAGGCATCCGAGCCCGCCGCTTCGCGGTTCGCAGGTTCGGCGGGGGTAGTCGCCACCTGGGCTGGCGGCGGCGCGGCCGGCTCCGGGGGAGGGGCGGATGAGGCGGGTGATCCGCAGGCGGTGAGCCAGAACACCAGTGCCGCGGAGCGCACCCGGGCCCACCGCGCGTTGATGATCATCGCCTGATGTTAGTACAGGTCGAGGATGGGCGGCGAGGGCGTATAGTCTACCAATGGGGGAAGTCTCGGACCGGTCGCGTCCCGGCGGAGCGCACGGCGCGCTCGGCCGTACGCGAGACGGCGACTCCGACTCCGACCTCGGCGGCGCCGGGGCGCCTTCCGTTGGCGAGGGAGCAGACCCGCAGCAAATCGGCGCCTACGAGATTCGCCGCCGCCTCGGCGCTGGCGCGATGGGGGTCGTGTACGAAGGATGGGACCCGCGGCTCCGGCGCTCGGTCGCGGTCAAGATGCTGCTCGCCGAGGGAGCCTCTGACGACCGGCACATGACGCGGCTGATCCGCGAGGCCCAGGCCCTCGCCCAGCTCCGGCACCCGAACGTCGTCGCCGTCTACGACGTTGGCACCCACGAGGGCGGGGTGTACGTCGTGATGGAGCTCGTCGACGGAGAGACCCTCGGTCAGTGGGCGATGCGCGTTCGTCCCAACGTTTCCCAGGCCCTCGACGTGCTTTCGGGCATCGGACGCGGCCTCGCCGCGGCCCACGACCGCGGGCTGGTGCATCGCGACATCAAGCCCGACAACGTCTTGGTCGACCGGACCGGCACACCGCGCATCGTCGACTTCGGCCTGGCCCGGGTGGCCGAGGCGGATCTCCTCACCTCCCTGGGCCAGCACCTTCCCGGCGCGGCCCTCGACGCGAAGCTCACCCAGACCGGGACGGTCCTCGGCACGCCGGTCTACATGTCTCCGGAGCAGCTCCAGGGAAGCGTCGCCGATGCACGGTCGGATCAGTACGCCTTCGGCGTGACTGCGTACTACCTCTTGTACGGCGCGCTCCCCTTTGCCCACGATTCGATAGGCGCGCTGGTCCAGGCGGTCACCGCCGGGGACCTCCGCACGCCGCCGGACCATGGTGAGCCGAAGGCGGTGCGTGACGCCGTCTTCCGAGCGCTCTCGAAGGACCCGGCGGCGCGCTTTCAGACGATGGGGGACCTGGTCGCGGCGCTCTCGATGCCGGCGGGGGCCCCGGCGCGTCGGCGGCGCTTCTCGCCTTGGGTGTTCGCCGCGGTAGGTGCGGTGGGTGTCGTCGTGATCGGCGGACTCGGTGTCGGAATGGGGGTGATGCTGGGGCGGACGGGGGAGGTGGCGCCGCCGGAGGTGAGCTCGGTCGCAGTTCCCGGTGCAGTTCCCGTTCCCGTTCCCGTTCCCGATTCCGTTCCCGTTCCCGTTCCCGGTTCCGTTCCCGTTCCCGTTCCCGTTCCCGTTCCCGTTCCCGTTCCCGTTCCCGTTCCCGTTCCCGGTTCCGTTCCCGATTCCGTTCCCGTTCCCGTTCCCGCTCGGCCGAGCCCCGAAGCCCAGCCGCGACGGCCCGAACCGGTGACCGCGGCCGCCGTTCCTCCCACGCGCCCCTCTGCCCCCGAGAGCGCCGACCCACCGGCTCCGGGCAGAGTTCCTCGGCGGGCGATTCGCATGGGCAGCAGCGGGAATCTCTGGGGCAACTCGGACCGCGCTCTGGCTGCCGTCCAGCATCTCCGGCTCCGGGTATCGAATTGCTTCCATTCGGGTTGGGAATCGGCTGGCGGTTCGACGAGCCTCGGCGTCGACGTCTCCATCTCCGCCAGCGGTCACGTGACGGGGGTCGCCGTCGAGGAACACCCGTACGTTGCGGGCTCGATTCGCAGCTGCGTCAATCGCGCATTTGGCTACAGGCTTCCAAGTCTCCCGGCCCCGCTGCGAGCCGGCACGGTCACGTACGTCATCCCGCTTCGCCTGCGGTGACTCCGGCGCGGGAGGATCGGTCGCAGGTCTACATCAAGGCAGCAAGCGCCTCGACGAAAGCGACCTCGTCGCGCAGGCCGTCGTCATCGAGGGCCTCCGCTTCGCCGCGAAGATAGACCGTGAGGTCGGTGAGGGTCGCGGAGGCATCCGCGCGGTCGCCCGCATGAAACTGGCCGCAGGCCGTAGCCAAGCGCTCGGCGGTGTTGACCAGGGCCACGGCTTTCCGTGCACCATCGCTGCCCCAATAGACCTCGCTGGCCGTCTCGGGGAGGGTGAGGGGCGCGGCCTCTTCGTACACGCCTTCCCAGCCGTGGGCCGACTCGGGCTCGTACGACAGAGCGACGTTGCCCAGGTTCTGGTCGAAAGCCTCCGTTGCCCGGAGGCGGACGACGATGCCGCCGCGACGCCGACTGGGGAAGGCCGTCGCGACTTCGATGGCTGCACCCGGGGTCCCGGTGGAGTCCCCGGGGATGCCGAAGGCCCGGTCGATGACGAAGCCAGGGCCGAGGTCGAGGGCGATGGATAGATCGTAGGCGAGAGGCGACATCATGAAGTCGAACTCTTCGTCGAAGAGGTGGGTGACCTCCTCGAGGCCCTGGGCGTAGAAGTAGTTTCCTCCCCGCGTATGCCCGAGGAGGTCGCCGAGGGCCGGGTCGAATCCGAGGAGAATGCCCACGAAGGTGAATCCGATACGCTCGTCTCCGGCTTCCCGCGCGACGTCAGCGAAGCGCCCGGAGGGGTTCGAGTCGGGGTAACCGCAGCTCAGCACCACCACCCGGCGCAGCCGCTCCGGGGCGTTCCCGGCCGCTCGCTGAATCGCGACGGCATCGGCGAGGGCTGTGTCGATGTCCCAATTGCCAAAGGCTCGGATGGCGCGAATACGGGTTGAGGCTTCATCGAGATCGGTGACGGGGCCGTGGGCGACCACGACGTCGGTCGAGTCATTGAACGCGATCACCGACGCGCGGTCGTCCGGGCCCAGCTGCCGGAGCATGTCGATGGCGGCCTCGTTGGTCTCGTCCATGTCGATACTCATCGAATCGGAGTGATCGATGACGATCGTCAGATCCATCGGGGGGCGCTCGAAGTCGGTCAGTCCGCTCGTCATGCCGAGGTGCAGCCAGTAGGCGCGCTCTCCGGTTTCGAGGGAGGGCGCCACCGCGAGGGCCGGGCGGAGGCACATGAGGTCGGTGCATGGTTCGCCCACCGTCGGCAGGTCGTGCTGGCTGAGCAGGCCCTCGACGGTGATGGTGGCGGCCGGAGGAACGACGCCCGCCTCGACCTGTTCTCGGGCGTAGTTGATGTCCTGAACGCCGCCGGGCGTGACCCCGATCTCGGCGCCTCCAGGTGTCCCGGCCGCTCCTCCCGAGTAACCACCGGGGGAGCTGGCGGAATAGCCACCGGTAGAGGTACAAGCCACGAGAGCCATCGCGCCGAGCACGAACCCGAGCCCCTCCATCACCTGTCGCTGCTTATTGAAATTCATGGAGGACGCTCTCTGCAACGGCCGCGCCATCGGAAACCTCGGGATTCTTCGAGGGTCCTCTGTGCCAAGGTGTGACATCGCGCGAAGGCGAATGGCACTGCGCGTCGTGGGGCGTCGCGCGGGCCTGGCTTGCTTTCTCGCCGACCTTTGGCGAGGGTCCCGTCGAACTACCGGCGGCCCTTCGGAGACTGACATGCGCGTTTTGACCGGTTTCTTCCTCATCCTCCTGATCGTCTCTCTCTTCTCCGTCGGCGGCTGTGGGGACGACGGAGGCGGCGCCTCGGACACCGGCGTCGGTGATGGTGGTGACGCAGGCCCGACCGATTCGGGGCACCGCGATACCGGCACCCCCGTCGACTCAGGCTCCATGGACTCGGGTCCCACGGACATGTGCGCCGCCGAAGACCCCACCGAGACGGTGGGCTGCAATGGGCCGATCCTCGGCGCGTCCCAGACCGACGACGAACACTTCGGCCTCTGCACGCCGGACGACACGACCAACAACGGTTCGTGCACCGACACCAGCGCCCTCTGCTATGCGTTCGACGCCAACCAAGATGACTCTCTCCGCGGCGTCTGCGTACCCGCCTGCACGCCGAACGGCGATACCTACGTGAACACGTCGATCTGCCCCAGCGGTACCCGGTGCTTCGAGTTCGAGTCCGGGGCCGGCTTCTGCTTTGCCGACTGCAACGCCTCGACCGAGTGCCCGAGCGATCAGTGCGACGGTGAAAACACGTGCGTTGGCGAGCAAGCGGGGATGACGGACGGCGGAGTCGACGGCGGCACCGACGGTGGTGCCGACGGTGGTGTGGATGCCGGCATGGACGGCGGGGCCGATGCGGCGACCGATGCGGCCGCAGACGCAGCGGCGGATGCCGCCGCCGACGCGACGACCGACGGCGCCTGAGACGGGAACGGAAACGGCGCCTGAGGCGGCTACGGCAACGGCAGTCACGGCCCGCCCGCGCCCGTGTACGATGTCTGTCGAGACCCCACTATGCGTCCCCACGTCCTCGCCGCCCTCTCCATCATCATCACCACCGCCGCCTCTGCCGGGTGCGCCATGTCGCCGGCCGCCTACCGCAGCCTCGCGGCCGAGGTCGGCGAGCGAAACCAAGAGCGCTATGACGCGGCGCTGGAAGCGTTTCGCGCCGAGGGCTACGAAATGGCTCCGGAGGCGGCTCGGTTCGCAAGCCTCGACGAGGCCGCCCGGCAACGCTGCATCGACGCCCGGTACGCGGATGCAACCGGGCAAGCAGTGGCAGAAGCCCCAGCGTCCGATGAGATCCGCTTCACCGTCGTGGCCGCGACGATGGCCGGCGGTGCGCCGTCGCCCGCGCTCGAGTTCTCCGCCCCGGCGGACGACGTGTGCGCTTTCTTCAGCATTCGGACCGGCGAACTCGAAGGCGTCGACGCCGCGGGCGAGAACGCGCGCGTCGTGTCTATCGGCGGCGAAACCCTCGCGCGAAGCAGCGCAGGCGACCTGGTCTACGTCGACGTCAGGGTGCATGTGGTCTCGTCCCGGACGGTCCTCGTCGAAGACACATGCAACGAGATGCCTGACCCGGGCCCGGACCCCTTGGACCGTGCGGAGGTTCGCGTCCTCTTCGCTCGCGCGCCGACCGAACGGGTGCAGATGACGCTCGAAAGAGAAGAACTCGACTACGAGTGCACCGAAGTCGTCGAGTAACGGGCCGACACCACACGCAAGAACGCCCCCGCTGCTGATAGCAACGAGGGCGTCTGCACTTTTCGCGGCGTCGCTTCTCTAGAACGCGTAGCCAGCGACGTTGGTTCCGGGCGAGTACGCCCCGACGGCGCCGGTGTACATGGAGTGGCGAATCATGGCGCCCGTCGTGTCGAGCTCGACGTCGCGGACGACGGACTCGTCGTTTGCGCCGGCGCTGCCGTAGGTGACGGTGTCGATGGTGATCGCGCCGAGGGCGAGGGTCACGGTGTCGCCGTTGTTGTTCAGTCCGAGGCGGCCGGTGCTCGCCGTGGTGAGGCGGGCGCCGCCGAAGACGCCGGTCGGGGTGCCGCCACTGAACACGACGATCGAGCCCAGCGCAGGCAGGGTGGTGCCCGCGGCGAAGGTGTGGCGGACCTCGGTCGCGTCACTGATGGTGACCCCGCTCAAGTCGATGGAGTTCGAGTTGACGTTGTAGATCTCGATGAACTCGTCCTGGGTGGTACTGGCTGTGCCGTCGCCGTTGACGTCGGCCCCCGCGGGCGGGTCAGCGAGGATCTCGTTGATGACCAAATCGTCGGCGCCGGGGGTCAGGGGGATGAGCGCCTCGGTTCCGTAGAGGTCGAAGGCGCCGAGGCGGTTGTCCTCCCACATCACCATCACGCCGCTGATGGTCGGGTTGCCCTGGTGCCCAACGTGGCTCGAGAGCAGGCCGCCGGCCCCGGTGATGGTCGCGAGGCCTGGGTTCCAGTTGCCGTTGCTGTAGTCGTTGTAGACGAAGGCTCCGCCGTCGACGTCGGTCAGGAGCTGCGCGGCGCTCGCGTCGGCGATGACATTCTCGCCGGGGTAGATGGCGAGGGAGCTGAGGGCCCCGAAGGGCGCGGCGTAGATGTCCCAGTCGTCGGTGGTGGTGTTCGGGGTACCCGAGGTGATGAAGCGCCCGTCGGTCCAGCCGACCACGCTGTAGTCGAGGACGGGCGCGACTTGACCGGCCGCGCTCGTCGCAGCCGGCGTCTGGGCTACCGGCATCGGTGTCATCGCGCTGTAGTCGATGACCCGGGTGAAGAAGCTGCCGGTCTCGTCCGTGACGTAGGCGATGCGGTTGCCGCGGATCGAAGGGTCGGACTCGTTGTCGGTGGTCCCGCCGATGAAGAGGTTCGCCGGCACGCCGGTCGCGATGTCGTAGAGGTAGATGTCCCACTGAGTGCCGTCCCATTCCTGGTAGGCGACGGTCGACCCGTAGAGGTCCGGGCGACTCGCGGTGGTGGTGGTGATCTCCATCTCGGTGTCGTTGACGAGGTCGTAGAGCACCACCCGCTCGGTGAGGTCTTCGCCCCGGGTGAAGGTGACGTAGTTGCCGTAGACGGTCGGTTTGTTCTCGCTGATCGCGGTCGTGGTCAGGCGCCGCACTTCACCGGTTGCGAGGTTCTCGAAGACCACGTCCCAGTTGCCGTCGTAGTTCCGCAGGTAGACGAGGTGCTGGTTCTGAAGGTCGGGGAGTACGGTGTCGTCCGTCCCCGGCACGATGGGACCGGCGGTGCAGCCCTCGTCGGCCGTGCCGTCGCAGTCGTTGTCGAGGCCGTCGCAGACGGTCTCGTCCGATCCGCCGTCTTCGTCGGCGACGTAGCGCAAGCCGTAGCTCGCCGTCCCCGAACATGCCGCCCAGCCCGCGCCCGCAGCGCAGAGCTGGGTCGAGCCCGCGCAGACGCCGACCGTCAGCGCGCAGTCCGGCTCCGTGAGGGCATCGTCGGAGCTCCCGTTGCAGTCGTCGTCCACGCCGTTGCAGACCTCGGTCGTTGCTTCGGTGCCGCCGGTGCAGGCGCCCCAGGCGCCTCCGGTGCAAGTCTGGGTGCCGAGCATGCATACGCCGATCGAGCTTCCGCACGCCTGGGTGGTGCCGCCGACGCAGGAGCAGCCTTCGTCAGTCGTGCCGTCGCAGTCGTTGTCCCGCCCGTCGCAGGCGCTCTCGGTCGCTTCGTAGTTGGGGCCGTATTCCGTCGCCGTGCACGCGGTGAAGCCGCCGGCGCCGCTGCAGGGCTGGCTCGCCCCGGCGCATACGCCCGCCGTCAGGGCGCAGGCGGGCTCGACGACGCCGTTGTCGGGGGTTCCGTCGCAGTCGTTGTCGGTCCCGTCGCAGGCCTCGGTCTCCGGCGTGATCTCGCTGGCGCAGGCGCCCCAGGAGCCCGCGGTGCAGGTTTGGGTGCCCGCCATGCATGCCCCGATGTCGGAGCCGCAGGGCTGGGTCGCGCCGGTGGTGCATTCGCAGCCGAGGTCGATGACGCCGTCGCAGTCGTTGTCGAGGCCATCACATAGGGTCTCGGTCGCTTCGTAGTCGCCGCCGTAGCTGCCCACGCCGGAGCAGGCGATCCAGCCGGATGCGCCGCCGCAGGCGCGCTCGCTTCCGGCGCAGACGCCCTGCTGGAGGGGACAGTCCGGGGCCATGAGGTCGCCGGCCTCGTCGGCGGTGCCGTCGCAGTCGTTGTCGTCTCCGTCACAGACCTCGCCCATCGGCCCCGTCTCGCTCGCGCAGGGGCCCCAGGTCGCGTCGGCGGCGCAGGTCTGGGTGCCGGCCATGCAGAGGCCGATGTCCGAGCCGCAGGCCTGGGTCGCGCCGGGGGTGCAGGCGCAGCCCTCGTCGGTCGTGCCGTCGCAGTCGTTGTCCATGCCGTCGCAGGCGGTCTCGTCGGCCTCGTAGTCGCCGCCGTAGTCGGTCCCGTCACACTCCGTGAAGCCGTCGGCGCCGCCGCAGCGCGCCACGGCCCCGGCGCATACGCCGACCGCGAGGCGGCAGCTCGGAGCGGTCACGTCCTCGTCGACCATCATGTCGCAGTCGTTGTCGACGCCGTCGCAGACCTCCATCGCCGCGGGGCTGATGGCCATGTCCCCGTCGTTGCAGTCGGGGCCGAGGTCGCAGTTATCGCCGTAGCCGTCCGAGTCCCCGTCGACGCAGGCGGGGCCGCTGTCGGGGGTTCCGCTGTCGCCGGGTCCGGAGTC
>Ga0164313_10003117_pt1 | contig 14797 bp, 19 predicted proteins | sample GuaBasSedimGuay4_FD_113735 | JGI IMG/M metagenome (GOLD analysis project Ga0164313, IMG submission 113735) | Subseafloor sediment microbial communities from Guaymas Basin, Gulf of California, Mexico - Guay4, Core 4569-4, 0-3 cm | ecosystem: Environmental > Aquatic > Marine > Hydrothermal vents... | reverse complement strand
TGGCCAGGCAAAACGATGAAGTCAGGAACATTGGTACCGCTTTGATCGGTGACCGGGTCAAACTCAGGAGCGGAAAAATCGCCGATGGGCATATCATCATTGAGGTTCTTCAGGCCGGCGAAAATGATGCCATGTGCTGCCCCACCATGCTTGCCACACGCACATGGTCGTTGCGCGATAGTCAACTGGAAGAAGGGGAAATTGAAGTGACCGGTAAGCTTTCTTTGTCCGTGCTGGATGGCAGTGAATGGGTTTTAACCCACCTTGACCGGGGGCAGGCAATTGGCGAGGGTGTCGAGGTGACACTGGCCTTTGCTGGCGAGCGGATAGCAGGCAAAAGTGCATGTAATCGTTACTCCGCTGGCATTAAAGAAGGCGACCGGGCAGGCAGCATACAGATAGGTCAGTCAATGGGTACGATGATGGCGTGCCCGGATAAATTAATGAAAATTGATCGGCAATACCTCGATGCGCTGTCACGGGTCACCGATTTCAGTTTCCACGCGGGCAGCCTGGCCCTGAATGGGCAAAAAGAGGATGGTAGCCCATACAGCTTGCTTTTTACCCGGATATCGACCGACAACCCTTAAGGCGTTGCGCTGGCTTGCTGTTTATTCGTAGAAAATTTCCAGGTTAATGTTTGCCCCGTCGTATGACAGATCCTGTATGTTTTCTTTAAACGGGAGTAAGTAAGGATGTGGTGGTATGTCCGACCGAATCGGGTTGCTCACTTGCACCGTCCAGGCCGCTTTTAACTCGGTCAAAAAGCGCTGAGTCGCCTCGCTATCCCGGTCGAATTCAAGTTTGTCTATGTTAGGATCGTATAAGAGAACCTGGTGCGTACCCGGATCGTAATCCAGCTCCCCGGAAATCCGGGCCCGCCCCATTTCACTGATGGCGATGCCCTTCGCCGGGCGGTGCTCGTAAGCCTGGAGGCGCACCTGTATGCCGATCCGTTTGTCGTCAATGAATAGCACGGTCGGTTCAGTAAGAAATAGATTCCCTTCGTTCACCTGGATCGTTACTGGAAAGAGATTGCCCGCGATATTAGTGGCTAACTCCGCTGAGACTGGCACACTTGTCCCAATGCCTGAATATGCCATGCCAACATTGACTAGCGACAACCAGGCAATCAAAACATAGCGCGTACTTGCGCATAAAGTGTTCAATTTTCTCTACCTGTCAGTACCCCCACCAGGGGTCACCAGCTGATTTCAATCTCGATACTGGACTCATCGCTCTCGACCTCAATCTCGACTTCCACCATGACCTGGTTCGCTACGGCGATGTGGAAACCTATCCCCTCTCGGGTGAATTCCACCTCGTTGTGGCGTGCCAGTGAGTCGGCGAGCTGGTGCAACAACTTCGCGGCCTCTTCACGCCCCATTTTGCGCTTTTCAGATATTTCCATCAGATCCATGTCAGGTCCTCTTTTTTCGAGTGATGTGATTCTGCCCCAAAAGAATGAAAAAATAAACTGGGGGGAGAGGAGGTCTTATTTATCCATGGGGCCAGGCGATAGCGGCTCGCAGCAGAACACGGGGATGTTGCGGTCGGTTCGGGCCTGGTATCTCCCCGTGGCAGGGTAGTTGTCGTGTCTAATTTTTCATCAATACTTGGGGGGCCATCGAGACTGACTTCTCCGAAGTGGCCCTTGTCAATGTCCAGGGATACCACGGCTTCACAATTGCCGTAGGTGGGCAAGGCATTAAATTAGCAGGGGCAGCCGTATTGCTGCGTTCATAAATTAGCCGTCAAGCTAATTGCGCGAAGAAAGCACTGATATTTATCGCCTCAGTATCATGGCCCAGTCGTCAGCGCCTGAATAATCTTATCTTCTAAGAGTCGTTGTAGCATTTACGTATTTTGGGATTCAAACTCCCAAATTGTAAGAATATGTTGGGTGTTTGGTCATAGGGGTTGAATGGTACCCAAATTTACAGCACGGGTGTTGCTTAATCTTGACTTTAGGCACAAAAGACCTATTATTAGACCTATTAATAGATCTCTTAAAGAGGTGGTTTCTGTGAGTATTACACACCCTATTTTGGCAGATATCAGTGCTGGTATATCTGAGCTGAAAAAAAACCCCATGGCTGTTATCGAGCAGGGAGAAGGCGCGCCCGTGGCAATCCTGAATCGCAATCAGCCGGTGTTTTATGCCGTACCGGCTGCGGCTTACGAGGCTCTGGTCGACAAGTTGGAAGACATCGAGTTGGCGGCCATTGTGAGGGCTCGCCTGGACGAACCAGAGATCGAGGTCTCGCTGGATGAGCTATAGGCTGCTCTTTAGAGCACAAGCTAAGAAAGAGTGGGATAAACTCAACGCTTCGATAAAAGCCCAGTTTAAGAAAAAGCTGGCGGAGCGTCTCGAAGAGCCCCGTATTGAAAGCTCGCGGCTCAGCGGGATGCAGGATTGCTACAAAATCAAGTTACGCAGCATCGGTTATCGTCTTGTGTACCAGGTGCGCGACGACGAACTGGTCGTGTCCGTCGTTGCGGTGGGAAAGCGAGAAAGAAACGCCGTGTACAAGGCTGCATCAAAAAGAGTCTGAAATAAACGGCACGTCGCCGCGGTACTGGCGATGCCATCGATGGCCGCTATAACGGGCTCAAATGTAGAAGCCCTGGCCAAGAAGTCCCAGAACCCGGTGGCGAAGTTGATCAGTGTACCCTTTGAGTACAACTTCAACGGCGAGTTCGGTCCCAACAACGGCAAGCAGGCGATCAACGGCAGGATGGCCTACTACTACAATGTGGAAAAACCGGAGTTTGGCGCCCAGTGGGATTTTCAATTGACAGCGATTTTTCTGTTTCCCGAGTAGCACTGTTTTGTCTCCGGAATACTAAGGGGTTTTGGTGCGCGGTGCGCTCCCTTTATTTCTGCGACGTGGGTGCGTAAACGCAACCACGATTTTTCCTGGCAAGGTTTTGAATTTTTGGTGGATAGGGCAAGTTGAGCCCTCCCGAATCTATAAGGTTATTCCAGCGTGTTGTTTCTCAAATTTCTGTTGGCCGCGCTGCTGACTTATAGCGCCGCAGGTCATACTTTTACCGGCTCCGACACCTGTAAAAACTGCCACGCCAGTAAATACGGCTTGTGGCAGGGCTCACATCACGACCTGGCCATGCAGTTACCCACGCCCGATACCGTGCTGGGTGATTTCGATCACGCCAGCTTCACCTACAACAATATCACCACCCGCTTTTTCCGTGACGGTGACAAGTTCATGGTGCGTACCGACGGGGAGTACGGCGCACTGACCGACTTCCCGGTGAGTTACGTGTTCGGTGTAGACCCATTTGTTGCCGTTGTCACGCGGCCGCCTGCAGGCGCTGAGTATCGCCTGGGACAGCCTGCGACTTGTTCCTCCTAATTATGAAAGGTGGTAAGCTTCAGAAAAACATCTAATACAATGTCCTCACTCGATTTAGATCGACAGCTTCTATGGCTGCGTAGAAACATTCCGTAGGAAGACTCCAGGGAAATAATGATGCTAAATAAAGAAATTTTGGAGATTGTTGTAAAAGAGCTAGAGAAATTTGATACCAACCACGAAATTGACCTTTTTGTTATGGATATCACAAAGACAACTTTTGAAGATCTTATGCTGGACAGCCTTGATACGCTTGAATTTGCCATGCGTCTGGAAGAGATAATGAAGATAGAACTGGAGATTTCCGAGTTTCCTCAGGATGCAACAATTAGCGAATTTCTTGACTACTTGTGTACCCTAAAAAATTAGGCGCCTGAACTCTTCTTGAAAAAGATTTTTAATAAGTAGCGGCGCCGGCGTGACATGACCACAGTTTTCTATTCCATAAATCGAGAGACCCTTTACCCCTATAAGATGTTTGGCATGCCCGGCGTCAAGATTCGAACCTGCCCCGAAGAACAATTTACGCGATACGCCACCATCTTTTTCAAGTAACGTCTTTCGTAAATCTGTTAGCCACCTTGGAGAAATTTTTCGCCTTACATCTTCTGTAAAAAACTTTCCGCTGTGCAACGTCGATTGTGGGGATAGATCTGAACGAATGGAAAAGCCCAGGTACCCACTACAGTTAATTAGAGATGAAATAAATAGTGATGCATAGCCACCGGACGAAAAACCAGTCACATAAACCTCGTTTATTTCTTGAGCTGTTTGTAACTCCTGAATTCGAATTGCAGTCGCTTCCAGATCGTCCCCAAAATCGCTAGTACCACGCAAGTAATTGAATACGGATGCGTCTTTCAAGATCAGAACGGAAACCCCTAATTCCTGCAGCATACTAAGTAACACGAGGTTGGAGACATAAAAATTGTTATACATGGTCGTGAAGACCACCAGCAATTTTTTCGGATGGATTTCCCCGCGTTCGAAATACGCCTTATCCAAGCTGTACATCTCACTGACCAACTTCTCGTTATCGAAATTGTCCTGAAGACAACCGATTCTGCGAATAGCTTTCCATTGTAGGGCTAGACTACTCATTGCCATACGAACAGGTTTCTGAGGATACTTTTTCTTTGCGCAAGAATAGACCTCGGGAAATATTGGAAGTCCCTGGCTGGCAGCGGCTGAGATTAGAAGAAAGTCCTCCTGTCGACTTCTATCATCCTGCCGAAGATAGAGTTTCTTAAGAAACTTAAGTTGCTCTTCGCTGTGCTGATACGGTGATTGGAACCTCATACTTTTAGCTCAACAAAAATAATGGCTGACGCTGGAAATTTGAAAGGCTGACAATGGCTGGCCATCGTCAGGGAAACGGGTTTCAAGTGGCAGTCAAGACCTTTTAGGCTTTTAGTCAGGTAGTCAAAGCTAAACTGAGAGATTGCACGACCAAGGCAAAGGTGTCCACCGTAACCAAACATACCGTTAAGATTGTCTTCCGCAGAATATTTATCACTATGCGTAATACATCGCACCCTTTCATTTCGACGAATATTTTGGTGAGCAACAGTGCTATCGCGCGTGCAGATACGATCAACATACTCCAGCGAACTTCGCTGATAACCTCCTCCCCAATCGTAATCCCGAAGTGGCTTGCCCTGATGATGCTTGGCGGCATAATAGATTGACAAGGATAGACTGCCCTGAAAAGGCTTAGCACCAAGAACCGATAGAGCGATAGTGGTCAATTTCTCATCATCAATATTTTGAATCACTGATGCGATGGCAGAATCAATTTCAAGGCGTCGCCTGATCGATAGTGTTGGATCAAAGAGTTGTGGTATTTCATCAATCAGACCTGGGGCGCAGACGTTTTCTCCCACGATTTGCTGCGAAATTGCTCTCCAAATAGGCTTGGAAATATCTGAGACTAAGTCGAATTGCCCTGGGGTCATAAAATGCTGGGGAATGAGTCTGTCAACAGTGTCGACTACCACCTCCATCTGCTTCTGCTTGGTTACGGCTACGCGACTGGCCATAGCTTTACGTACTTTTTTGTGCGTCTCACCGTTCAAAAACACGGGCAAACGTTCGAGAACGCGGATTGATGCAGTAAAATCAATGTCAGTTCGATTTTGAATTTCACGGTATTTCTCTGCCATTGAAAAATTGGAAAATGCTCTGGAGGTAATAATTTCCTTGGCTATGGGAAGATATGCAGTTCTAAATTCGTCCTTCATACCATCCAACTGATCTGTTTAGTTTCTCGTTAGTAGTAACGCCAAAGTCCGCCACTGTATTCCTCAGGAAATGCATGTCTAAAAAACTCGTATTGCTTATCGTATATTTTCCTGATTCTCGCCAGTAACTCCGTATCAATGGCCGTGTCATCCTTATTGCTGGACACGTTAAATTTGCGCTTAGCCATGTCATAATTTGGCTCCAGGTCGAAGAAGTTTGACAGGCGTAGAATTTCGCTATCCCCAAACATATTTTCGTAAAAGCCAATATAAAGGTCATAGTCTGTATAGCAGGAGCGTACCGACTCCAGAGCCTTGCTGTAATCACCGTTGCTCACAATATGCGGGGTTTTGTAAAAAATCTCCAGTATTTGGTTTAAGTTGGATGTTTTGCTGACCGTAACGCCCGCAACCCCGCCAAATCGTTTTGCCATTCTGGCGGATGAAACCAGGCGATCCACGGGGTCTCTCAAAAGCAGAACAATTTTTATTCGGATGTTCCTGTTTTCGAAGCCAGATTTTATTTGCCTGAACACACTTTTAGGTAAATTCAGGTATGTGGGCGTAATGTCGGCGGTTAGTAAGATACTTTCACTATACAGTGACTCGAAGTAATCGAAATATAGTTCGTGATTCTCACGAAAATCAGACAGCAATTGATGATTCTTTGCGCTTTTTTGATGAAATGCAGTTAAGCCCGGTTTTGCATCCGATTTTCCGCTTTCTGCGTAAAATCGGCAACTATCAATGTTTACAGCATCGAATACGTGGTATTCCTTTTTAAAGCCAAGGTTTACCTGTTGAAATGATTTCAGATAATGATAAAGCCAGGTTGTTCCGGCTTTTGGTGCACCAATGCACAAGATAAAGGTTTTAGCTGTCAATTTTGCCGCTACCTACTCAAGATAATCTGTTCGAATCGATCCGGTATGCTTCAGAGTGGGTTCTGTCGCGAAACCGGCATTGCTGACTTGCCAAGCTATACTCCTATGCTCGAAATTTCAACACTTGGACAAATTGTGATCAATTTCAAAGGATGTCCCTGGCGAATTGTTAATTTCTCAATAATATTAGACAGTTGGCACGCCAGCTATTCTCGACTTGCGAGTCAGAGTGAATCTCTACACTTTTCCTGTATACCATTTCAACGTGCTTTGGGGATATTTTTGTGTGCGCAGCAATGGCATCCGCGTGATGGTGATCGGGAGCCCCACCCTCTCCCGCATCGCGAAGAAACTGTAGGATTTCGCCATAGACAGGTCCAACGCCACTAAAGTCAACAAAATCAAAATGTACGAGGTTTTTGGTAGGGACACCCGCCAGAGATGGTGGCGATAGGACTGGAGAAGGAAACCTGCTCACGAAACCCCATTCATTTGTCATATACTTAAGCCTCTTTAATCGTTGATAAAGAGCTGTGAAATGGACTTGAGGAATTCTGATTTTACTCGAAGGCTGGCTGAGCAGCTTTGCAATCGGGGCGATTTGGATTGCCGCTGGTACCACGGCAACTGGGAACTCCTCAACTCACTGGGGATGGTATCCACCTCCGGTGTCCACGCCAGAGAACTGGGTGCCCTGCTGAAACTCGCCCTGCTTGACAGAAATTCTACCCCGAGAATCCTGCTCAGCGGTTCGACGGACGCTACGTTGCTGCAAATACTGGCGTCCATCTGCAAGGACGGCGGCCACCAGGCGGACATCACGGCCGTTGATATATGTGCCACGCCCCTGGAACTCATGAGCCAATATGCGCGTGAAAACAAGCTCAGGTTTTCGTCGACCCGGGCAGACATTCTCGAGTACTGCCCCGAGAAGAGCTATGACATCATTTTCACCCACGCGTTCATGGGCAACTTTGACGAAGCGGGTCGTGCACAGCTGGTGCGAAAATGGGCCTCGATGCTCAGCGAAGAGGGTAGCGTGGTGACAGCGCAGCGGGTCAGGCCTGTGGATTCTTCTCCAGTGGTCCGGTTTTCTGCCGACCAGTCCAGGAATTTCATCAGCGCCTCTCTAGAGGCGGCAGCGCAGGTCGATGAACCACAGCCGGGAGATCTGGCCAGGGTTGAAGCCGCAGCGACGGCGTTTACACAGCATTTCATGAGTCATGCCATCACCTCCAAAGCGGCACTGGAGCAGTTATTCCTCGATGCTAATTTGACTTTCCGGCATCTGGAATACAAATCGCTGGCAAAATCGTTTAATCTTGCAGGCCCGTCTGTACCGTCGGGCGGGGAGTATGGCTTCATCGTAGCGGGCAGGGAATAATCTTCATGAAAAACAAAATCACATTACACAGCGACGGCCTGCAGCGGCTGATTCAAGCCAACGAACCTTTCTGGGGCGGCGAAGCCGAGGTTATTCGCAGCTACTGGAAATCACCGGTGAGAACTCCTGAGACTGACCGGAAATGGCTTATTCACCAGATCTACAAGGAATACTGGGACGGCATTCTGCCTCCTCTGGAGTTGTTCAGGCAATTCCTGCCTCAGGCAAGCGTAAAAAAGGGTCGCGACAGCCTCCTCACAATGGCCGAAGTGCTGTATGAAGAGGTCGAACATTTTGCATTATTTGCAGATCTCTACCACAAGTTGGAAGATTCCGACTACGCCTTGACGCCCGCTGAGCTGAAGGAGCAGGGTTCCTGGGCTGAAAATGATGATTTAATGGCAATGCGGCAGCGCCATAAAGAAGAGTCGCCCAAGCTGGGACTCCGGGCGCACCGATTCACCGAGGGCGGGTACTGTGCACTCTTTACCGAGGGCATGGCACTGCGCGGCGGCGGAATGACAGAGGACGCTATCGCGGAAGTATGCCGCCGGATCTATGAGGATGAGTTCAATCACATGCTCCTCGGGATCATTGAAACCGATGATGCGGAATTGACTGATTCAGACTGGGATACACTAATCCAATACACGGTGGAACAAATGAAATCACGCATTTTGATGCGTAATACCCAGTTTAGCCACCCTGTCTCCGGGCAACGGTTGGAGGACCTGCTGGCAGGGCGAGCCGATGCAGTGCGTTTTAATTTCCAAATTGCGGAGGAGTTGCTCAACCGGGCCGATGATGTAAACCATGTCTCCGGCGGTCACCAACAACTGGCGTAATTCTGCCTGTGGGTGGCGAATGGAAAATCGAGAATCAGAGGGTTAAAACCCTTCTGGGCCCACCATTTTTCGACCTCTCCCATGGACATCCGCAATGAGCTCGTTCTGATTGATGGTACCGCTAGTGAAGCGCCTTTTACCATGAATTCCGCGGCAAGTTTTACCATGCCATAGATAGTGACAGGAGCGACAGGGCCCTCTTCTACCCAGATAACCGTTAGCCCCGGTAACGAGTACATGCATCATTAAACCTCACTTATATCGATTTCCACTCTTCCAGTAAACGGACCAGGAGCTTAGTCCGATTTGGAGACAGCAGGCCTTCTTTCGGCTTCAATGACACCAGGTGGTCGTCAACATGGGTGATAACGTCAACGAGTTCCAGCGGTAAGCCTGTGTCGAGGAACTCATCTGTCTGAACTACTAACACGATGGCTTCCACTTCCGAGAACAGTACAAGGGCGCGTGCTCCTTGAAAAAGGCCTGTAGATGGCATATGAAACTTCTTTCCTGAAGGGTCCAGAGTTTGAGTTCCACTGGTCATGTAGCAATTCACACCTTGGTCCAGAAAAGCCCGCCACCTCTCTGAAGCCGCTTGCCACGCTGACTCCCCTCCTACAAAAACTTCCACAGGTATCCGGCCATCACCGACGATATAGTGTTCAAGAAACTGTGGAATGTGCCGCCTGGATATCTCGCCCCCCCCTAACAAGGGCGCGAAATTTACTTCATTGATGATTGCGCCATTCTCATACCATGGCTTGCCGATGTCCTGGCTGATAATGTCTATACCGGCTACATTCAGACGAAATAGTGACGAAGCCGCAAGCGCTATCCTGATGTTTTCAGGGTGAATATAATTCGTTACGTCTTCATCGATACCGCCCCATTGGGTCGACTCTATGTTTCTTAGAGGAACCTGAGTACCTTTATTGGGGACGGAAGACTCAGAGAATCCCGCCGCACTGATAGCGGCAAGTGCTGCAGGGTCTAAAGTAATAATTTTTGATCGTTTCCAGGGCGCCACACGCCGCTGCGCCTCCGCTTCACTGGCTACAAGTTCCGACACGGTCTGCTTCCCATTACCGGTCACCGACATTGGCAGGCGCTTTACCCCATAAAGCAACGTGCTGTTACTGATAAACAAACGGTGACAGACCCCCTCTACCTGTCGCTCGACAATGACCTGCTTTGAACGGGAAAGTCTGCTGGCCAAATCGAAAGCAGTTTTTAACTCTACCTGATCGGTTACGGTAACAGTGACACCAGCCCCACCCTCGCGATCCGACGGCTTTACGACCACCGGCCACCCAATATGCTGTGCCAGTGCCAGAGCGTCATCCGAATTTGAAACAGCCTGGTGTATGGCGGAGGGCAATCCTGCAGAATGCAACAATTTAACCGTCAGCTGTTTGTTTTGCGACAATTTGACGCCCGTGACTGAATCGAGTTCGGTAGTACTACGCTCGATTCGGTGAGCCCTGGCGCCCCAGCCCAATTGATATACGCCGTCGCCGAGATGCCTAAATGGTATCCCCTTACGATAGGCTACCTTCAATACCTCCAAGGTTGATTTCCCGCGTGGCAACACTCGCGAATAGGGGGAAAATATACGATTCTGGACAGTCTCGAAAAAATATTCCAGATTGGCAGTAGTGGGTTCTCGCGTCAGAAACCACTCCGCGAGCATGAAAGATGTGTCTATAGCAGCGCTATAAACCTCCCTGGGAAAGCCCTCTATCCAGGCAAGCGCAACAGTGATATGCCATTTTTGAGTATTTTGACTTTCCGATCTACAAGCGATGACCTGAGGGGCATCAAATATCGGTACACGGGCAGCCTGTAAAATAAACCTGGATAACTGAAGGCAGCGCCGTAACCATCGCCGGGTCATAATCGGTACTTCATCGTATCCCGGGTAAATTTTTTCACTATCCTCACCGGAATGACTTGGCAGCAATTGGGCAAGCCAATTGTCGAGCATTGAAAGATTTGAATGCTCCGGTATGACACAAGAAAATGTGATCTTCCGGGTCAATTGTTGCCCTGCTTGTCTCAACGCATCAACCCTCGCTCCATCGCCCGTTGTATTTACTCGCCCAGTGTCCGTTTTCAACTTTGAGACTATCAATGTATTGAGTTCCTTGCGAATGGGCTTTCCCTGTTGGTTACGGGGTATCTTGTTCAGAACAACAAGCCTTTTTGGTGAATGTGCGGCCAGGCGCTGCCGGGCAAAAGCAAGCAAATCCTGTTCAGAAACCTGCGCTTCTTCTTTCAAGGTTACCGCACAAACGGGTATATCCTGGTGGACTCTGTGCTTCAGTGGCAGGGCCACAGCATCCATGACATCAGGATGCGAGTACATAGTCTGCTCGATTTCCGCAGGATAGATATTGATGCCATTCATAATCATCATGTCATCAATACGCCCCATATGGATCAACTGCCCATCCGGGGTCAGCTTGCCCAGATCACCTGGATAGAACCAGCCATGCCTGAAAGCAGTGGCTGTTGCCGCTTTGTCCTTAAAATAGCCGTCAATCATTGCTTCACCACGGATACGGACCTGGCCAACCCGGGAAGCCGACAGAGGAGAGCCACCCTCATCCACGATCTGCAACTCGAACCCCTTATGGGGACGCCCCACGCTTCCCTGAACCTCATAAACCTCGGACACCCTGGTACAACAAGTGGTATGACATTCATTGGCACCATACAAGACGTACAAGTTGGAGCACAGTTTGTCGCCAATAGCATTTCTTAGATTACTCGATACGGAGGATCCACCTATCATCAACGCAGTTAGCGACTCCAGGCGGCCCCTGCTGTCTGTTGGTAGGGATTGGAGTATGTGCTCAATATGAAATACCGTGGCATAGACGACCGTTATTTTTTTGTTTTTAGCCGCGTTGCCAATTTCCACACGGCTGCGATCGACCAGGGCAATACTGGAGCCTTTGGTAAATGCTTCGAGATATCTCTGCTTCGAACCATAAAAATCAAGGTCAATCATTGAAAAAAGAATGTCATCAGAAGAATACGGCAACCACTCCAACCCCGACGTCATCCTGAACAATTGTTGGTGATGGGGGATCGGCATTAATTTCGGGACGCCCGTTGAACCGGAACCCGCTACGAGGATCCAGGGAGCAGCGGGTCTATCGTCCTTACAACTCTTTTCTATATCGCTCTCGGGCCGGTTAAGCGCTTCCAGTCCGATTTGAATTGATTCAAGATCCGCGTACTGCAAATCGGCCAAATCTGTCGCCACATAACTTGCATTGACCTGGTTCAACATTTCGCTTGTTTGTACAAGGGGGTTTTTCAACGGGACACTGAATACCGTCGCTCCTATTCTGGCGGTCGCCATCATGGTGACCAATAATAGCAACTCGCTGTGAAACGTGAGAGCGACGATATCCCCTTTCGCGACGCCTTTGCGATGCAACATATTGGCAATCTGCCAAACACTTCGATTTAGATAATCAAAGCTCCAGTAACCACCGGGGAAATGAATGCAGGGTACATCCTTTAGCAGATCGGCCTGCCATTCTAGTACATCACTGATGTTCATGCTTTGCTGCCTTGTCCCGGAAGCGAACCAATTTCCCATCTAGTAATTGCAATAACTCATCGGCATTTTTTTCAATGTTATGATTTTCTGCGTGCGCTCGGTAGGCATTTTCTACGCATGCATCGTAAAACTCCTGGTCATCGTATAACTTGACGATCAGGTCTCTGGCAGTCTGCAGAATTGCCGTATCAAATAGCTTTTCGAAAGGCGGTGAAAAATATTCTGATGAAAAATTTAGTACCATGCCACCTTTGCCTATTGATTCTGGAATACCGCCGGAGCTGCTGCCTACCACCGGAATACCGTTCAGCATTGCCTCAACAATGACTCGTGGCCCACTGTCCCACCATACACTGGGTACCAAAAGTACTCTTGCACGTGAGTATACCGGGCGCATATCGCTCGTGTTCGGCGTAAGAATGACGTTTTTCAGGGATGTTCTCTCCCGTCCCAGCCTGCTGGTAACCAGCTTGAGTGTTCCTTCCCAATGACTTCGGGATTCAACGACTTCAAACTGAATATTGGGATATTTGTGTTCCATTAATAATGCCAGTTGAATGACAAATACCGCGCCCTTTTGCAGTGAAGGATTGATGAACAGGACATTTGATCGGGTGCCTTGCTCCACCCGGTATTGCGCAGGATCAATAAATTTCCCGATAGGAATCAACTCATAATTCTCTCTTTTCCTGTAAAGTTCCCTGGTGGCATGTGAGTCGGTGAACATAAAGTCCACATCTCTACACCACCGGGTTCCCCGGTTAAAAGGGTGCGCCATGTATACCCCCACCGCCACCCCCCTGTGGCGGGCTTCATTGGCAGTGAGCAACGTGATAAGGGAATTGTCAAAAAACAGCACCAGGTCAGGATTGAAGCTATCCAGTATTTGACAATATTTATCGAACCAGAGCTTTTCTTCATAGGAGAGCATCAAACGACGTTGTGATCTTTTGGTGACCAGCGTTGTATGAATCAGGTTCCCATCCCTGAGTTCAATAAACTTACCCTCATGATTATTGAGTTTTGGTAAATTATCCTTGAAGTACGTGGTCCCATTGGGGTTGACGAAAATAGTGCCTCCCAGAATCCGGATGTCACAACCCCTTTTCTGTAGTTGCTTAAGAATTTCCCTCACCGCCAGGGCCGCACCATTGGCGGTATCCAGCAGGGTATTTGGGCTCGCCCAAAGTATTTTCATCTATGTCAAAACTCAACTTAGTGTCATGTTAGGTGTGTAGCGCACTTTGGAACCACAATTCGACTCATTCGGCGTTGATGTTAACATGGTAGAAAATAGCATGGTGGGTAGGTGCCCTGAGTTTTTGTTCCGTCTTCGAGGGGTGTTTCTGTAGTAACACTAACGAGCCGCTTATACCAAACCGCAACGAAAAGATATTTGAGGTACGCGGCGGGAGATATCAAGATGCAATGGCGCTGCTTCCCTCCACACGTAATCTGGAATTTTCCACCGGTGGCCGTTCCCCGACTGTCACTCAGTTCCACCGGCAAGGTGGTCTACACCCTGAAGACGCCCTACCGGGATGGCACCACACAGGTTGCCCTCGATCCGTTAGATTTCATTGCACGGTTGGCGGCTCTGGTGCCTAAGCACCGGGTCAACCTCACCCGCTATCATGGTGTTCTGGCACATCGCCTCTTTTCGCCGGGAAGGAACCCGATTTTCCACAATTCGATCAGCCAGGACGCCGCTGAAAACCTCCCGGCCCGAACCACTGCATGCTCTCGTTCAGGAATGGACGGATATGAATGGATTCTTCACCGACGCAGGCAAGATTTCAGGGAGATAGACCAACTGTTTGCATAATCGTCAGGCCTGGTATGTGGATCCCACCAGGTAATCTATTCACCGTAGTCCTTTTATCCTTCCTATACTTGCGCGTAGACAGTCAGTTCCTGGGTGAACATTAAGCCAACGTCGATCTCGCCGAGATCATGTTGCGACATCAGCGGACCCAGCATCTGAGCTTGCGTGTAGTAACTCATCTGTGCCAGGAACCAGCACGCGGTACACGAAACCAGAGTCCGAAGGTGGGAGGCATGCCAACCTGGATGCCTAACCTACGTCTGTATGACTGGTTGGGGTCTGGCCGGAAATATCGATGCCACCAATTTGCAACAGGCTGCCGCCAGAATCGAGGCCGTATTAAACGACGGTGAAGGTGACCTGGCGGGTGTTTTGCGCGAACTGGAGACACAGCTAAATCTCATCCTGAACGAATTGCAGCAACAGGCTGGAGCGAGCCTGCCAGCGACTGGATTAGCCGATCCTTTCGCGGGCGAACCCACGCCTGCAGTCGAACTGCTCGCCGAGTTGCGTGAACGGCTGGAAGACGACGACGTAGACGCCGCAACCGCTGACGCGCGCCCATAGTACTGGCTCTTGTTGGCAATGATGTTTCCACGTCTTTACGGGTTTAGCTCCCTGTGCTCAAATGACTTGCTATATTTCTGGTGGACAGGATTCATAATGAG
>Ga0164313_10003116_pt1 | contig 14797 bp, 9 predicted proteins | sample GuaBasSedimGuay4_FD_113735 | JGI IMG/M metagenome (GOLD analysis project Ga0164313, IMG submission 113735) | Subseafloor sediment microbial communities from Guaymas Basin, Gulf of California, Mexico - Guay4, Core 4569-4, 0-3 cm | ecosystem: Environmental > Aquatic > Marine > Hydrothermal vents >... | reverse complement strand
TTTATCCTCATGGCAGTTCCAACAGAAAGGGAAGACGATACCGCTGATATCATCCGAAAGATCTCTCATGTAACGCCCAAGTATATCGGAGGGGTTTTTACCGTTGTGCTCATTCTCACCGTACTAAATTCAGTAGGTTTGTGGATCGTCGGTGTTAAATATGCCATACTATTTGGGATCATCTCTGCCCTTTTCAACCTGATCCCATATTTTGGCACATGGATAGGGGCCAGTATCCCTTTCACCTTTGCCTTGCTAACAGGAGAAACACCCCACCTGGCTTTTGGTGTTATTATATTGTTCGTGATCATACAGTTTACCGAGAATAACATCCTGACACCGAATATTACCGGCAGCTATGTAAATCTGAACCCCTTTATTACCATACTGCTGATCATTATTGGCGGAACAGTATGGGGCATTGTCGGAATGTTCGTTGTTGTGCCGATTGCAGCCATGCTCAAGATCATTTTCGACCATTCGAAAAGCATGAAATCCGTTGGATACCTGATAGGCGCAGACATGGAGAACCGAAAAAAGGCAATCTGGCGGCAAAAACTCATCATAAAAAGCAAAAGAACGATATACAGGCGCTAGAGTCCTTGCCGAATAGATTATCTTTGGAGCATGCAAAAACATCCGAGTAGCACTTCCGGCAATACATTCAAGATCACTGCTAAAACAATTCTGGGCCTTGAAGAAGCCCTGGCAGAGGAGATACGTAAGCTAGGTGGCACCGATGTTGAAGTGATATATCGTGGTGTTCAATTTTCGGCTACAAAAGAAATTATGTATGCCTGCAATTATCAGTGCAGGACCGCCTTGCGCTTTCTAAAGCCTGAGTGGGAGTTCCCCTGTGCTGATGATACAGAACTTTACAATCAATGCAAGAAGCTGCCATGGGACGAAATAATGGGGCTCGATAACACATTCGCTATCGACGGGGCGGTATTTAACTCCGGCATCACCCATTCCATGTATGCAGCCCTGAAAACAAAAGATGCCATTGCAGACTTTTTCAGGGAGAAGTTTGGAAGGCGACCATCCGTAGACACCGAAAATCCTGATGTACGCATCAATGTGCATATCAACCGTAATCACTGTACAATCTCTCTCGACAGTTCCGCCTCGTCCCTGCACCTCAGGGGATATAAAGTGGCTGCAGGTACTGCTCCGCTCAGCGAAGTGCTGGCTTCAGGACTGATCATACTCAGCGGATGGGATAAGGAGACAACTTTTGTGGATCCCATGTGTGGCTCGGGCACTTTTCTGACCGAGGCAGCCATGATAGCCGGCAACATCCCGGCAGGATATTACCGTAATGGCTTTGGCTTTGAAAAGTGGAAGGATTTTGATCCTGCATTATGGGAGACTATAAAAGAAAAAGCCGAAAAAGAGATCATTGAGCCTGATGTCAAGATCATTGGCGGCGATACGTCATCACTGGCTATGCGTGCGACCAGGAAAAATATCAGCAGTGCCGGCCTGGAAAAATTTATCAGCCTTACCCCTATTGCATTCGAGAAACTCAAGCGCCCACCCGGCAAAGTACATATGCTCCTTAACCCACCCTACGGGGAGAGGCTCAAATCAGAAGACATTATTGGCCTCTATAAAATGATTGGTGATACGCTGAAGCAAAACTATAAAGATTCAGAAGCCTGGATAATCGGTGGCGACCTGAAGGCCATGAAATTTATAGGCCTGCGCCCATCGAGAAAAATCATAGTCTTTAATGGTCCCATCGAATGTCGCTTCATGAAGTTTGAATTATACGAGGGAAGCCGGAAAACAAAATCGAATATTAAAGGATAATAATAAGGTACCACGTATTACGTAGCAGGTATTACGAAATAGAAAAACATCGTAATACGTAATACATAGTACGTAATACTTTTCATTAAATTTGCACTCCATTTACCATAAGCAATAATGAAACAGATTAAAAAAATAGCCGTTCTTACTTCGGGTGGTGATTCCCCGGGCATGAATGCAGCCATACGTGCTGTTGTGCGTACCGGAATCAATGAGGGTTTTGAGATGGTGGGCTCACTGAGGGGATACCATGGACTGATCAGTGGTGATATCGTGCCCTTGCACAGTCGTTCCGTTTCCAATATCATCCAGCGTGGCGGCACCATATTGAAATCCGCGCGCTGTAAAGCATTCTACGAAAAAGAAGGAAGGGAAAAAGCCCATTATAAAATGCAGGCCATGGGCATCGATGCCCTGGTGGTGATCGGAGGCGATGGTACCTTTACCGGGGCCAGGCTCTTTGGAAAAGAGTATGGTGTGCCCATCGTAGGATTGCCCGGAACCATCGATAACGACCTCTATGGAACAGATTATACGATCGGATACGATACTGCCATCAACACTGTAGTGGAAGCAGTTGATAAGCTCCGTGATACCGCTTCCTCACATGACCGCCTCTTCATTATCGAAGTAATGGGTCGTGATGCCGGGTATATCGCACTAACCAGTGGCATCGCCACAGGCGCAGAAATGATCCTGGTTCCGGAAAGCCCCACCTATATCGACGAGATGGTGTATGTGCTGGAAAAGGACTGGAAAAAGAATAAAACTTCAGGGATCATAATCGTTTCCGAAGGCGACGACTCCGGGGGTGCCCTGGAGGTGGAAAAGGAGATCAACAATCGTTTTCCCGAATTTGAGACCAGGGTGTCGATCCTGGGACATATTCAGCGTGGTGGATCACCCACTGCCATGGACCGTGTGCTGGCCAGCCGGCTGGGGAATGCTGCTATCATGACCCTCAAAGACGGTGTTAGCGGAGTGATGGTGGGTATGGTAGATAATGAGATCGATCTCACTTCTTTCGAAAAGTCTATCAAGCATCATCAGCAAATCAACCTCGACTTGCTTGATATTGCACGCGTACTCGCCATTTAAGCTGCATTTTTCTTACTTTTATTGGCATGGAAAGAAAAACCCTTTTCGTGGATGTTATGCTGCCACTTCCTGTGAAGGGATTGTTTACCTATAGGGTTCCGTTCGAAAGCAATGACCATGTCTTTCCAGGCCAACGTGTTGCCGTACAATTCGGCCGTAAAAAATTATATACTGCCCTTGTCCGGCGGGTACACGAACGGGTCCCGGAAGGCTATACACCCAAATACATATTATCGATCCTCGACGAGCAGGCTATCGTAAATGATGTACAATACACCTTCTGGGACTGGATGTCGGGCTACTATATGTGTCATCCCGGCGAAATAATGAATGCCGCACTGCCGTCGGCCTTCAAACTAGCCAGCGAGTCGAAGCTCCGTCTGCACCCAGGCTTCCGGGTCGGAGATGCCGACTTGAATGAAAAAGAGGCTCTGGTGGCAGAAGCACTTACCAACAGGAGTACCTTATCCATCAAAGAGGCCTCAGATCTCACCGACCGCTTGAAGGTATTGCCCCTGGTCAACACACTCATCGAGAAGCAGGTAGTCATCCTGGAAGAAGAGATGAAAGACCAGTACAAACCACGGCGTGAAGAATATGTGCAGCTTGCCGGCGAATACCAGCAGGAAGAGGCCATCAGGGAAGTCTTCGACAAGCTCGAGAAACGGGCTTTCAAGCAGCTGCAGATACTGCTTGCCTATATCAACATTTCGCAGGATGAAGATGGCTATCCGGAGGTTAGCAAGGCAGCACTGCTAAAAATGGCTGATGCCAATCAGGCCCAGCTCAAAGAGCTTGTTAAGAAGGGCATTTTCAACATCAGTGAAAAGACTGTGAGCAGGCTCATTGAAAAAGAATCCTCTGAAAAGCCCGCTAACATCGTATTTAATGAGCACCAGCAAAAGGCTCTTGATCAGATAAAAAATGATTTCCGGGAAAAAGAGGTTTGTTTGTTGCATGGCGTGACATCCAGCGGTAAGACAGAGATCTATATCAACCTGATAGATGAGGCCCTCAGGCAGGGCAAGCAGGTGTTGTATCTCCTACCGGAGATAGCGCTGACAACACAGATCATAAACAGGCTTCAAAAATTCTTCGGTAAACAGGTTGGGGTATATCACTCCCGCTATAACGAACGGGAAAGGGTGGAGATCTGGAACAAGGTACTTGCCGATGAGCCGGAAAAGCAATACAACATTATCCTCGGAGCCCGCTCTTCCATCTTCCTGCCTTTCAGTAGGCTGGGACTGGTAATCGTTGATGAGGAACATGACCAGAGCTATAAGCAGTACGACCCGGCACCGCGCTATCATGCCCGTGATGCGGCCATATACCTGGCCAGCCTGCACAAAGCTAAAACCTTGCTGGGAACGGCCACGCCATCCTTCGAAAGCTACTATAATTCATCCGGCGGGAAGTACAGCCTGGTTGAATTGAATCACCGTTACCGCGGTATCCATATGCCGGAGATCATCATAGCCGACTTCAGGAAAGAACCCAGGAAAAAAGATTCGGAATCCCACTTCACTACACCGCTGCTCGACCATATCGAGGAGGCATTGAAAAACAAAGAACAGGTGATCCTCTTCCAGAATCGCAGGGGATTTTCACCGAGGCTGGAATGTGAGGTCTGCTCATGGATACCCATGTGTATCCGTTGCGACATCTCACTGACATATCACAAAAAGTCAGATCACCTGAGGTGTCATTACTGCGGCTACCACACCCAGGTGCCGGCCGAGTGCGATCATTGCGGCAGCAGCAGGGTGCTGATGCGGGGCTTTGGCACAGAAAAGGTAGAAGAGGAGCTGTCACTGATCTTCCCTGATGCCAGCATCCGCCGTATGGACCTGGATACCACCCGCAGCAAGCATGGCCACCAGAAGATTATCAATGCATTCGAAAAAAAGGAGATCGATGTGCTGGTCGGAACACAAATGGTGACCAAAGGCTTAGACTTCGACCATGTAAGTATTGTGGGTATCATGAATGCTGACAATATGCTCAACTTTCCCGATTTCCGGTCTTTCGAACGCAGCTTCCAGATGATGTCGCAGGTGGCAGGCCGTGCTGGAAGGAAAAATAAGCGGGGAAAGGTTATTATCCAAACCTACAACCCCAAACATGAGGTGATCTTAGATGTGGTCGAGGGCAAGTTTAAGGAGCTCTATGCCAGACAGATGTCGGAGCGGAACAGTTTTCACTACCCACCCTATTACAGATTGATACAGGTACGTGTTCTGAATAAAGATTATCGTGTGCTAAATGAAGCTGCAAAGGTGCTTGCCGTGCAGTTACGAAGCATCTTTCCCGGCAAGGTACTCGGCCCTGAATATCCACTGGTATCACGCATCAAAAACCAGTACATAAAACAGATACTTATCAAAGCCAGCCGCACAGAATCAGTGGGTGCTTTGAAAAAAGAGCTACAGCTGCATCTTGATGATTTTACCTCTTTGAAAGCGTTTAAAAGTGTACGTGTACGTATTGATGTAGACCCCCGATAGAAGTCTGAAGTCTGAACTTTGAAGTTATTTTCGTCCGCCACCGGGCCTTTTGCCGGAGCCGCCACCCATCTTCTGCATTACCTCAGGATGTTCCTTCATATATTTCATCCGTTCTTCCTGGGTCATGTTCATGAGCATCTCACGGAGCTCTTCCTGGGTCATTTCCTCTTTCTTCGGGGCTTTTCCTTTATCCTTCTGATCAAGCCTTTTGCAATGGTTGACGATTGCAGTATCCAGCGGTGTAACATCATATTCTATTACTCCTTCAGGCGGTACAAGGTAAACATCATCACCTTTTTCCAGACCGGCACGAATGATGATCTCATTCTCATTGGATTTGCCCAGGATCACCTGTTGCTTATCCCATCCTTTATAAACATAGGATAAGCTGTCGTTGCTGTGAATACATTCAATAGGAATAAATAGCACGCTGTCAATTATATTCGTAATGATCATATTCTTGGTGGTCATGGCAGGGCGAAGGATGGAATCTGATTCAGTCACTTCTATGATCACCTCAAAAACTTTAGCATTTGAGTTCCTCAACTGTTCACCGATATTGGCTACTTCTGAAACCTCGCCACTATATTCTTTGTCAGGGAAAGCATCTACACCGATTTTCACCGCTTGGCCTACTTTCACTTTGCTAATGTCGATCTCGTTCACGTAGGTCCTCGATTTCATCTCTGTCAGATCAGGGAGCTCCGCCACAATAGGGTCCCAGGCACCTACATTGGCACCTATACCCATCTTTTGTCCGTTCCAGTCGCGGCGATAGATCACCATCCCTCCCTTGGGAGCATAAATGGTGAACTGATCCAGCAGGTTAACCATTTCCTGGTACTCATTCTTGGCTTTCCTGAGCTTGGTGTTCACCTCAGCCATATTGGCCCTTGCCTTCTCAAGTTTCAGGTCATAGTTTTCTTCTGCCTGCTCATATGCACGCTGTGCCTTATCAAGATCGATCTTGGCCTGACGCTGTGTGGCAGGAGGTTCATAGATCGATTGGTCAACAGTGATCTGTCGTTCTTCGAGATTGTACACCAGGTTCACCAGTTCATCCCGTGCATTTCTCAGATCCATGGTTGTATCGAGCTGATTCTGGGTAAATTGTGTTTGCAGGGTCTCGAGATCGAGTTCCCTGTCTTTCAGGCGGCCGGTAAGCTCAGACCTGTCGAGGGTAGCTACATAATCCCCTGAATCTATCACGGTACCATCAGGAATAATATCCTCGATCTTCATGTTCCAGATCCTGAAATTCCTGACACCCATTGGTCCCATGATCTTTTCAGAGTTTTTGGCTTCCAATTCCCCTGATGTGGACACCTGGATCTCAAACGTTCCTGATTTCACCTGGATTTCGATGGTTTCTACTGTGGATTTACTCGATCCAGAAAATACATAAAGCAGTATCAGAACAAGTGCGATTACTGCAGCGGCAATATATATCCGGTATTTTTTCATGATTTAATTGGTTATTTATTCGTCATTTCTTCAATGATCTTTTCAACACTGATGCCTTCAGCCTCAGCTTTATAATTTCTTACAATGCGATGTCTGAGTACTGATACAGCGACGGCATTCACATCTTCGATATCGGGTGAATATTTCCCGTGTATGGCTGCATGGCACTTTGCACCCAGGATCATGTATTGTGATGCCCTCGGCCCTGCGCCCCAGTTCAGGTAATCATTCGCCATGGGGTGGGCCATTTTCGTCGCAGGCCTTGTCATGGATGCCAGTTTAACGGCATATTCATAAACATTATCTGCCAGGGGGATCTTCCTTACCAGGTCCTGGAAAAAGGTGATCTCCTCCGCAGTCAACACCATCGTCGGCTCATCCATCTCTTTGAACGTGGTATTTTTTACCACATCCACCTCTTCCTCGAAGGAGGGATAATCAAGCCAGATGTTAAACATGAATCTGTCGAGCTGTGCTTCCGGTAAAGGGTATGTGCCCTCCTGCTCGATCGGGTTCTGTGTTGCCAACACAAAAAATGGTTCACTCAGCTTATAGTTTTTCCCGGCTACGGTGATAGCCTTTTCCTGCATGGCTTCCAGCAGGGCAGCCTGTGTTTTGGGAGGAGTTCTGTTGATCTCATCTGCCAGGATTATATTTGCAAATACAGGTCCCTGCACAAATCTGAAAGCCCTGTTCTCATCCAGGATCTCAGTCCCGATAATATCGGAGGGCATCAGGTCGGGGGTAAACTGTATCCTGTTATAGCTTAATCCAAGTGCTTTGGAGATGGTATTTACAAGCAATGTCTTGGCCAGGCCGGGAACACCCACCAGGAGTGCATGCCCGCGGCTGAAGATAGAGATGATCACTTTCTCGATCACGTCATCCTGTCCAACGATCACCTTGCCGATCTCTGCTTTCAGCACGCCATATTTCTCAACAAGGGCATCTACCGCCTCGACATCTGATTTATACAGGTCTTTCATATTTTCTTTAAAATTTTTCAGGCTATTGATCAATCGCGGAAAACCAGTCAAACTCAAATTCGCATTGCCTGAACTTATCAGTGATCTTAATGTAGGTCTTCTGTGCTTTTTTTGCGATCCACTCCTGGAAGGCTTCCGCTTTTTTCTCTTCAAGGGCCCATTGCTGAATCAGGTCATAATCTTCCTGCATATTAGCCCGGTGAGGCAGGGTCCTTGTCTTCAGGTATAGCAGGCGGTATGCCTGTCTGCCATCTTCCGCCTCCATGATAACCGGTTTAGACACCTCTCCTTCCTGCAACTTATCAATCACGAAAGATACCTGAGGATCAAGCTGTGACATTTCAAAATTTGAGGTACCTGTCATGGGATTTATCAGCAATCCGCCACTGTTTTTGTTATCTGCATCGGAATACTCCAGTACGGCCTCCTCAAAGCTCAGTGAGTCGATCTTGACCAGATTGGATACTGTATCCAGGTAAGCTTTAGCCATGGCAAGGTCGATGGGTGATACCTTGGTTTTCAGCAGGATATGCCTTACATTCACATATTCACCTTTTCTTTCGATCAGCTGGATAATATGAAAACCTGCCTGAGTCTCCACGATTTCCGACACTTCATCTCCTTCCAGTTTAAAAGCAATGGCTTCAAATTCCTTATACAGTTCTCCCCTGCCATAAAATCCCAGTTCACCGCCCTTCTTGGCTGAGCCCGGGTCCTCGGAATAAAGGATGGCCAGGGTGGCAAAGCTTTCTCCCGCTATCACACGCTCGCGTAAGCCGCGTAGCCTATCTTTGATGGCCAGCTTCTGTTCCAGGCTGATTGGCGGAGTGCGGACAATCTCAGAAATCTCCACAGTTGAGTTCACCAACGGAATACTGTCGGTGGGGATACCCCTGAAAAATGATTTTACCTCCGATGGGGTTACAGTAACATCCAACACAATGGTGCTTTGTGCCTGCTCCACCTTGAGTTGATTTTCTATATCACTACGGAACTCATCTTTGAACTCCTCAATGGATTTCCCATAATACTCTTCGAAGCGCTCGCGCGATCCCAGCTGTGAAATGAAATAACGCAGCCGCTGATCCATTGTCTGCTCAATCTGTAGGTCAGAAATCACAATGGAATCGACCTCCGCCTGGTTGAGGAGCAATTTCTGAAATAGCAAGCTCTCCAGCATCTGGCAACGTACAGAGCTTCCACCGCCGATAATACCGCTTTGCATACGATACTGGTAATACTGGTTCTCGATATCTGATTCGAGGATAATATTTTTCCCAACGACCGCAACGACCTGGTCGATAACAACCTCTTCTTGCGCAAAAATAAATAGCGGCAACGCCAGGATGAACAGGGCGATGAGCAGGGTACGGGTTTTCATATATTTACTTCTTGTATTCTATAAACAATTATAGAAAGTGATTATTGTCTTATTAAAAAATCTCAACCTGATTATGTTCAATTGCATCCTGTAAAACAGTTTGCCGCATATTCCTGATCAGGTCCTTTTTCCTCTTGTTCAAAATGATCTTTTTGACCACCTCTTCAACAAATTGTACCGGGGGCACACTGTCGACCGGCTTATAGTCGCGCACATATACCATGTAGATAAATACTGAATCCTTCACTTCAAGATAGCGACGGTTTGCATTAAAATCGCGATAATCATACGATTCGACCGGCAGAATCTCCGTCACCTCATCCAGCTCAAGCCAATGGTCATCCATAATGCTGAACGACACAGCATACTTGCTGCTATACAATGCCAATGAGTCCATTTCCTCAGGAACTTCCGAGCGGACATATTGTCTAAACTTCCTGATCGCCGGCGAATCCTGATGCAATACGAGGTATTGCAAGTCCAGGATATCTTCTCTCAACTTGAAGTTTTTTTTCTGGCGGTCATAGTATTCAAGGATGGCCTCCATGGAGATATTCGTGTCCAGTTCCTGCCTGACCAGCATCTTCTCATATTCGAAGATGATCAGGCTGTTCCTGTATTCCTCTAGCCTGTTAGAAAAATCCTGGTACTCCTCAGGCAGGTTCTCTTCAGCTTTCCGCACGATCAGTTCCTTGTCGACCCAGTTTTGTATAAAGGCTCTCACGGCGGTGAGGCTGTCACGTGCTGAAGCACCCTGAGGGATCACTCCTTCCAGATCGGAAGCATAGAGGTATTTATCATAAACCCGCACCAGTACTTCCCCGGAGCCGGAGGTCCCGGCAGGTGTACAGGCGAGCATCCACACTGTCATAAAAAGGACAGCGAGGCCACTGATGTTTTTGTTAATCAATATCGTCGAGCACCTCTTCATGCACAGTTAAGGTGTATTTTTCTTTCAGGGCACGGATCCATTGTTCTTCAAGATAATTCTGATAATCCGAGGTCACCATGCCTCTGCCTTCATCCAGTGACTTGACTTCAGGCCCCCTGACGTCGTTTATACGGGCAAAAACAATAGAGTTCTCGTCATGTGAGCGGCCATCATAGAGCTCATTGAAATCATGCAATGGGTAATTTTCCGTCATTCCTTTCTTCCAATCGATCACTTCTACAAAGCCATTATCATTCTTGGAGAACAGTCCGCTGATAACGAAAATTCCATTCATGGTATCCAGGCCGATGTCCTGCAGGCTTTTATTACCGGCCTTATCGATCATCGCCCTGATCTCTTCCTCAACGGCAGGATCATTCACGATAACGATATCAGCATCCAGCCTTTCAGCCCACATGTATTTTTCATTATTGGCTTCATAGAAATTTTTAAGTCCTGTAGTATCCCTGACAGCTTTGCTCCACACCTTCTCATCGGTAAGGTTAAAGAGCAGTATGCCATCACGGTATTCCTGCATCAGCATCCGGAACTCAGGATGTTTCTCTTCCAGGGTAGCATCTTTCAGGGCAATGCACTTATCATTCTTATAATCCTTGTATTGATTGTAGAAAAAGATTTCCAGGCTGGTATTTCCCCGCCTGCTCTGCAGTGGTGCCAGGTAAGATGCAAAATCATATTGAGTATATTTTTTACCTCCCAGGGTAAATATCTTCTTATGCATACCTTCCACCTTATCGGCACTCCACTCACGATTATAAAAAGATGAGTCGATGGCAAGCAGTAAGGCCTGGAGGTTTTCCGGATGCTCTTCGAACTTGTTCTCCGACTGTATCCGTTTGATCACGCTTTCCTTGCTTTTCTGAGCACGCGAATCTCTGGTCATCCTTCTGTTCAGTTCATTTAGCTCGCTGGCATAATCCCCCGGGCGATCCCGTTGGATCAGTTTTAGAATATGCCATCCGAAAGATGTAAGTACAGGCAGTGAAATGTCACCGGTGTCCTGCAGTTCTTCCACGGCTTCGATAAATTCAGGTACCATACGGTTACAACCAAAAGCCGGGAGCACTCCGCCTTTTTCCTTCGACCCACGGTCATCGGAAAACTGTAGTACCATCTGCTCAAATTTATGACCCTCCATAATGCGATTGTACAGCTGCAGTGTTTCTTGTTCCAGCCTTACTGAATCAGCTTTCCCGGCATTCTTGGGCATCGCCTTGTAGAGATGGGCAACAGTAGCCTTTCCCAGGGCGGGTTGTTTATTGGAGACTTTGATGATATGATAACCAAAAGAGGTCCTTATTGGCATTGATACCTCGCCCACCGGGGTACTGTATGCGGCGGTTTCGAAAGGATACACCATGTCAAAGACTGTAAAGTAACCCAGGTCACCACCATTGCCTTTGCGTATCTGTCCCTGTGCTTCGCGATCGCGGGCAGAAGGATCTTCTGAAACTTCAGCAGCAACTTTTGCAAAGTCTTCACCATTGATGAGCCTTTCCCTTACTGTCATTATTTTTTTATACGCCAGGGCTGTGTCTTCCGGCAGGGCATTTTCTTCAACCTTGATCAGGATATGGCTTGCCCTGACATCAATCATCAGTCGTTCATAGGCTTCCTGGAGCAATTCATCGCTCACTTCCTGGTCGTTGAAGTATGGCTCAGCCAACTGTTGGCGGTATCCTGCCAGCTCCTCTACAAAGCCTGCGGCGGTGTCCATACCAAGATCGCGGGCCTCTTTCACCTTCAGGCGGAAGTTGACATACAAATCCAGATAGTCATTCATGGATTTTTTATCTGAAAGGTCTGTATCAACATTATTTTTGCTGTAGACATTCAGGAATTCGGAGACTGTGATCTCTTCATCATCTATGGTAATCAACACGCGTGTGTCTTCTTTCTGTGCATATACTGATGCCGTTATGAACATCACAAGGATCAATACCCAAATCTTCATTGCTACTCTTTTCATCTTTTGATACTTTGAATATTTTATGGTTTAACTTATCTGCTATAGTTTGGTGCTTCTTTGGTAATGGTAATGTCGTGCGGGTGGCTTTCAATAGCACCGGCAGCTGTGATCCTGAGGAAGCGGGCCTTCCACAGGTCATCGATGTTTGATGCTCCTGCATATCCCATACCGGCACGCAGGCCACCCACCATCTGATGGATCACTTCTGTGAGCAAGCCTTTATAAGGAACACGTCCAACAATACCTTCGGGAACCAGTTTTTTGATATCTTCTTCCACATCCTGGAAATAACGGTCTTTAGACCCTTTTTCCATGGATTCCATTGAACCCATGCCACGGTAGGTTTTAAATTTACGGCTTTCGTAGATGATGGTCTCACCCGGTGACTCATCCACACCTGCAAAAAGTGATCCTGCCATGATAGTGCTTGCTCCGGCAACGAGGGCTTTAACGATATCTCCTGTATAGCGGATACCACCATCGGCGATCACCGGGATGCCACTTCCTTTCAGCGCCTGGGCCACATTATACACAGCACTCAGCTGTGGTACGCCAATGCCTGCAATGATGCGGGTAGTACATATTGAACCCGGTCCTATCCCTACTTTTACAGCATCAACGCCTGCATCTTTCAGGGCGAGGGCAGCCTCAGCAGTTGCCACATTCCCAACCACCAGGTCGATTCCTTTGAATTTCGATTTTACCAGTTTGGCCATATTAAGTACGCCAATATGATGTCCGTGGGCAGTATCGATCACGACCGCATCCACACCGGCATCTACTAATGCAGCAACGCGATCTGGGGTGTCTTGGGTGATACCAACAGCCGCAGCAGCGCGAAGCCGACCCCTGTCATCTTTATAAGCATTCGGTTTAGATTTGATCTTGATCACATCTTTGTAGGTGATCAGCCCAACCAGCCTGTTGCTCTTGTCAACAACAGGGAGTTTCTCTATTCTGTGCTCCTGTAAAATGTCGGCAGCTTTCTCAAAGTCGATGAACTCCGTAACCGTAATAAGATTTTCGCTGGTCATAAGTTCCACGATCGGACGATCGGGATTATTCTCGAATCGCAGGTCACGGTTGGTTACGATACCCACCAGCTCCTTTTTATTATTTACCACAGGAATGCCACCGATACTATATTCTTGCATGATATGACGGGCATCTTTAACAAGGCCATCCTCTTTCAGGGTGATCGGATCGAGGATCATGCCGTTTTCTGCTCTTTTTACCTTCCTCACCTCATTGGCCTGGTCTTCAATACTCATATTTTTATGTAAGACTCCGATCCCTCCTTCCTGGGCAATGGCAATGGCCATTTTTGCCTCTGTAACGGTATCCATTGCTGCCGAAACGATGGGTATGTTCAGTTGTATATTCCTTGAAAAATATGTAGTAATGTCCACATCCCTTGGGAGTACGGTTGAATGTGCGGGAAGTACCAGCACATCATCATAGGTCAGGCCTTCACCGGCGAACTTGTCAAAATCTTGAACCATGGTATGAGTTTTTGACCTGCAAAGGTATTAAAAAATGCCATACTCATTATTAATAAATGTTAATGATAATAAGGAATAAGTCGGGAATTCGGAGATCGGAGTTTGGAGTGTCCGGGGAAAATTAGATTGAATTGATGAAAGGCCCGGTGGTGTTCACTTTTGCTGACATTTGAGTAAAGGAGGGCTTGGGAAAACATTCTAGGCAGGAGGCCCCTCGTCTATGTTATTCCCTTTGGTCATGAGCTCCCTTCGGTCGGTTCGCTCGGGGTGACAGATCATTAATTTACTAACTTGGAGTTCAGAGTTTGGAGTTTATTCAGATTTAGCGGATCAGAACAAAGGAAGTCTTGAGGGTATCTGTTTTCCCATTGGCGGAGCGGTAATTCAGGACACAAACATAAACCCCTGCCGGGGCATCTCCACCCTTAAAGGTACCATCCCATCCCTGTCCGAAATCATCGCTGAAAAAGATCAGCTCACCCCAGCGGTTATACACCTCCAGCCGGTAATCACTGAAATCGGCAAAATTACCCACAGGCTTGAATACAGGATTTTGCCCACCGGGCCGGAAGGCATTTGGCAGGTAGAGGTTTGGCGTATATTCAAAAAATATCTCGTTAGACCAGCTGGTCATACTTGCATTATCATCATTTTGAGCCCTGACAATATATCTGACAAGACTGAAGTCTCCCGGCACAGATAAAATATCATCCTCATAAGTGTGTGTACTCCCATCCAGCAATGCAATAGCTTCGAGGTTTCCATCGTCATTTACGGCACGATACAGCTCATAAGCATTTACCACATCAGGCCAGCCTTCGAAGGCATTCCAATCGAGTGTATTTACCTGCCCTGACTGTTCTCCTTCCAGGAAGATGGTGCGCATGTGATCGGATTCCAGGACTTCATTCCCGCAGCTGTCGGTAATGGATGTGTAGTAATAATAACTCATGCTGTTGACATCAGCCGTCAGGTCATCGTAATAGGCTACCGCCTGACCCTGCAATGGCATCTCATCAAGAAGCTCCCAGGGGCCGGAGGAACTCTCTGAGCGATAGATGTTTACATATGGAACGCTAGATTGTGTATCCGGCAGTAAAACAAGGCTTGCAAACTCACTGTT
>Ga0164313_10003115_pt1 | contig 14804 bp, 10 predicted proteins | sample GuaBasSedimGuay4_FD_113735 | JGI IMG/M metagenome (GOLD analysis project Ga0164313, IMG submission 113735) | Subseafloor sediment microbial communities from Guaymas Basin, Gulf of California, Mexico - Guay4, Core 4569-4, 0-3 cm | ecosystem: Environmental > Aquatic > Marine > Hydrothermal vents... | reverse complement strand
TACCATCTCTTTTTAAGCCTACAGCAATGTATACGGTTTTATTGATAACCTTTGAGTTCTCACGCACCTTGAATACGATTCCATCCATCCAGACAATTAAATAAACCGATTCTAAAGGACGATTTTGCCAGGCAACTATATCATTGGTAATACGGTCAGTTATTCTTGAAATAGTGGATGTTGAAACCTCAATGTCATAGAGCTCACTTATCTGAGTCTCTATATCACTATTGCTCATCCCTTTTGCATACAGAGAGACAATGATATTTTCAATACCATCAACCATGCTCTTTCTTTTAGGAATAAGCATCGGATTAAAGGAGGCTTCTCTGTCTCTAGGAACTTGGATTTGTGACTCACCATAGCTAGTCTTAATCTTCTTAGTAGCATATCCATTACGAGTATTACTATTGTCAGATTTTTGATGCTTTTCATAGTCTAAATGACCATCTAACTCACCTTCGAGGATTTTTTCTATCCCTCGCTTTTGTAATTGACTCAAAAAATTATTGAGCTCATCACCATTTTTAAATTGCTTTAAAAATTCATCGTTTAATAAATCTTCTTTCTTCATGTGTAAATAAAATTTAAAATTAATAAAAAAATATCGGGGTTTTAAAACCCCGATATTTTCTATTTACACACTTAGTAGGATACTCCCAAAAAAATCAAGCGATTTATTTTAAACTTACAAACTTTTCAAAGCAGATTCTCCATTCAATCCTTCAAACATTCATTCATTAAAGCATTCTCTCATTATAGCATTGGGGGTGAATGAGTGGGGTATGCAAAATAGTTTAAGGTTGTTAAGTTAAAAACATTCTAACCTTCAATCCTTCAAACATTCATTCATTAAAACATTCATTCATTAAAGCATTCACTCATTGTATCATTCTCTCATTCAACCCTTTCCCAGCCAGATCTTAAAAGAAATAGCTTCTTCAATCTTTTCATCGATCCCAGATATGGAGATTCGTTCTTGTTTCATAGAATCTCGATACCGAATTGTCACCGTATAATCCTCTAAGGTTTGATGATCTACTGTAATACAAAACGGTGTTCCAATTGCATCCTGACGGCGATAGCGTCTTCCAACAGCATCTTTTTCATCGTATATCACATTAAAATCCCATTGTAGGTCTTTAACAATGTCTTTCGCGATTTCGGGTAGTCCATCTTTTTTAACCAATGGTAATATAGCAGCTTTTATAGGCGCTAAGATTGCAGGTAATTTTAATACTACTCTGGAGCTTCCGTCTTCTAATGTTTCATTTTTTAAGGAATTACTGAAAACAGCCAAGAACATTCTATCTAATCCAATAGAGGTCTCCACCACATAGGGCACATAATTCTTATTCAATACGGGGTCGAAGAACTGAAGTTTCTTTCCAGAATGTTCCTCATGTGCTTTCAGGTCGAAATCGGTACGAGAATGAATTCCTTCTAATTCTTTAAATCCAAAAGGAAAATTGAATTCGATATCGGTAGCAGCATTTGCGTAATGTGCCATTTTTTCATGATCGTGGAAACGGTAATTTTCTTCCCCTAAACCTAATGAAAGATGCCATTTTAATCGAGTTTCTTTCCAGTATTCATACCATTTCATTTCTTCTCCGGGGCGTACAAAGAATTGCATTTCCATTTGTTCGAACTCCCGCATTCTAAAAATAAATTGGCGGGCAACAATTTCATTTCTAAATGCTTTTCCGGTTTGAGCAATTCCAAATGGAATTTTCATCCTTCCTGTTTTCTGAACATTTAAAAAATTCACAAAAATCCCCTGAGCTGTTTCAGGCCTTAGATATAGATCCATAGCACTATCTGAAGAAGCCCCTAACTTAGTGCCAAACATCAAATTGAATTGGCGAACTTCAGTCCAGTTTTTAGATCCGGTAAGTGGGTCTGCGATTCCCAATTCTTCAATTAGCGCTTTTACATCAGTCAGATCTTCAGCATCTAAAGATCTTGCCATTCGCTCTAATATTTCTTTTTGCTTATTGATATAGCCAACAACTCTTGGATTGGTTGTAATAAATTCTTCTTTATTAAAACTATCTCCAAAACGTTTTTGTGCTTTTGCGATTTCTTTTTGAGCTTTTTTATTGATTTTTTCACAATAATCTTCAATAAGAACATCTGCGCGATACCTTTTTTTAGAATCTTTATTGTCTATTAAAGGATCGTTAAATGCATCTACATGCCCTGAAGCTTTCCAAGTTGTAGGGTGCATTAATATTGCGGCATCTAGTCCAACAATATTTTGGTGCATAAAGACCATGCTTTTCCACCAATATTCACGAATATTTTTCTTTAGCTCAACACCGTTTTGTGCATAATCATACACTGCGCTAAGTCCGTCGTAAATTTCACTAGACGCAAAAATGTATCCATACTCCTTTGCGTGTGATATTACTTTTTTAAATGTATCTTCATTTGCCATAGCGCAAAAATAAAAAAACCGTTACGAATACATCGCAACGGTTTCAATTTTTTAATATTTATTTTTTATTTCAGCTCCATAGTAGAAGTTGCTACCAAATTTGGCCCGTCAAAAACATTAATAGTATATCTTCCTTTAATAATATCCTCTTCTTTAGCATTTACAATAGAACATACATCTAATTCTTCATTCTCGTAATAAACCCGAGAGGCAGCACTATAATTAAGGATTCCATTTTCAAATACTAATTCTGCTTTTTTACCTAATAAATTATTATTGGGATTTATTACCTGAACATATAACATTCTGTCTCCTGCCTCAGCTACAGCATTAGGTGCTAAGGTAAAACAAGCTCTAATTTTTTTGGCTCGATTTGCACGTTTAGTATCTATTATTTTTCCATTCTTTCTAATAACAACAGCAGATGGTGTAAGGTCTACAACCGAAACAATGGAAGCTTTTCTTAATTTTTCTGCCATAGCCCTATTTTCTTCTGAAACAGCATCCATCTTTTTATTAGTTTCATTTAATATTAAATAGGTATTATCCCGCTCTGCAGCTAAAAGTTTGTTAGAAGCAATAATGCTATCTGCTTTTTTAAGGAGTAGCACGCGTTCACTTTTCAATCTTCTAATTTCACCTTTATACCTTCTTAATAATGAAACATTTGTCTCTGCATCTTTAACAGAATCCAATAAAACAACGATTCTTTCCCGCGCATCTAAAAGATCTTTATTTTTTATATCGTTGTCTTCTATTACTTGATTATAGTTATCGATTAATTCCTCTAATTCAAATTCAATATCGGCTTTTTGTTCCTGCAATATTATAGCTGTATCTTTACTATCGTTATATAATTTTATAGTATAAACTGCAAGTACGATTAGCAATAAGGACAATACTCCAACGAGTATTTTAAATACATTATTCTTGTTTTCTGTGTCCATTGTTTCTGTGTTTTTGTATTAATTTAAAACTAATTTACAAAGTATTTGTTTTATAACGAGTAAAATCGCTTTTTATTTAATGTTGAATCTATTATTCCCTCGAGTTTGTAACGGCTGTTCTAAAGTTTTATTAAAGGCCGAAAAAACACTTTGCACAAGTTGCATACATAGCCTGCCTTTGGTCTGTCATCATAGAACCGGGAATGAATCTATGAAAGATCTTTTCTACGGAAAATTTCCTTTGGATAAAGCAACTTCCATCATTCAATTTCAAAAAAGAGGGATTACACAAGAGCTTCTGCACAATCTAAAATACAGGAAACAAAAGCAAATAAGTGCATTCTTTGGTAAGTGGTTAGGTGCTGAACTTTCTGAAACCCCAGACTATCAATCAATCGATATGGTAATACCTGTTCCATTACACAAACAAAAATTAAAGAAAAGGGGATTCAATCAGGTGGAAGGATTTGGAAAAGAGATCGCAAAAGCTCTTGGTGTTGCTTATCATGATGATATCCTGATAAAAATTTCTAAAACAAATTCTCAAGTTTTTAAAAAACGATTTACTCGTTTCCAATCGGATGAAATATTTACCATTCAAAATGCTCAGCTTATCAGTAATAAACATATTTTATTGGTAGATGATATTGTAACAACAGGAGCTACATTAGAGAATTGTGCCTTACAATTACTTAAAAACACAGAAGCGAAAATCAGTTTAGCTACTATTGCTATCGCTTAATTAAACAAACGATATAAGACCGCTTACTTCGACAAGCTCAGCACAAGTCGCTAATAGACATAGGACAGAAGACTTGATTTCAATAAAATCAAGATGTTTAAATTAATATTTTCAATCTCTTATTATTTCTGCTATTTACGCTTTTGTTTTTTCATTTAACAAACAAAATTTATTCATATAAATTATTTTTGAACTCCTAAATTTATATAGATTTATTACTTTTGAAATTAATTGTAAATCTATTTTTGAACGAACACATTTTTTATTTTGATTAGCCCGACCCTATTCCGATAATTCGGGAGGTTCAAAATAAAAAATGATTGACTCCCTTTAGGGTCAGGGGTCTAACCAATTATTTTTTATTTTTTGAGTCTAAAACCTAAAACCTTATTTTGAAGCATCGCTTATTATATATTCCTATTGCCTTTTTATTTATGCTTTCCTTTGTTGATTGTGCAAAGAAGGGTCGACCTACAGGAGGCCCTAAAGACACCATTCCTCCGATAATTGTAAAGAGTTCTCCTGAAAACTATAGCATCAATTTTGAGAAAAATGAAATTCGGATCTATTTTGATGAGTATATAAAATTAAAGGACCTTAACAAAGAACTCATTATTTCTCCACCCCTAAAATATCAGCCTAGCATAACACCCCTGAGCACTTCAAAGTTTATAAAAATAAAGATCGAGGATACTTTAAAGGAAAACACAACCTATTCTTTTAACTTTGGAAATAGTATTGTCGATAATAACGAAGAAAACGCATTTAAATATTATAAATACATCTTTTCTACTGGGAATTACATTGATAGTCTAAACCTTAAGGGCACTATAAATGATGTATTATTATTGAAATCCGATTCCCCCACTACGGTCATGTTATATGAAGTGAACGAACAGTTTCATGATTCTATTATCCTTTTAGAAAAGCCTAGTTATATCTCCACCACTCAAGACACCATTCCAACTTTTGAACTCACCAACCTTAAAGAAGGAAAATACCTGCTTATTGCACTTCAGGAAAGCAGTAATGATTATATGTTTCAGTCTGGATCTGATAAAATTGGCTTTATAAAAGAATTCATTACCATTCCGACAGACAGTGTGTACACCTTGAATATTTTTAAAGAAAGCCCCGAATATTCCATTTCAAAACCAAAACACGAATCTAAAAATCATATAATTTTTGGCTTTGAAGGGGATTTAGGAGACTTAACAATTGATTTACTTTCTTCAGTTCCTGATGATTTTGAATATTCTTCCTATCGCGATCATGAATCAGACACCATCCATTATTGGTTTAAACCAGCTCTTGAAGTGGATTCCCTATTCTTTGTCTCTTCAAATAAAATTAGTACAGATACCTTAATCACCAGAATGCGAAACCTCTATCAGGACACTTTAATTATTACACCTATTAAAGTTGGCACCCTAACGCTTAAGGATACCATGAAAATAAAAGCAAATACACCTTTAGTGACTTTAGATTCTGAAAAAATTTCTATAATCGACAGAGATTCTGTTGCCATCCCTTTTAGTGGAAATATAGATAGTGAATTCAATATCGCAGCGATCAATTTTCATAAAACTGAAAAGCAATCCTATTCCATTCAATTCCTCCCAGGAGCATTTACCGATTTCTTTGAAAATACAAACGATACCCTAAACTATCGGGTATCCACGAAAGAACTTTCAGATTATGGCACCATAACACTTAACCTGAATAATGCTGAAGAGTTTCCGATCATGGTACAATTAGTAGATAAACGGTACCAAGTTGTTTCGGAGGAATATCTAACATCCAATAGTCCTATTTTTTTCGATTTCATTACTAAAGGAGACTATTATATCCGTCTTATTTTTGATGAAAATGAAAATAAAAAATGGGATCCTGGGAATTATCTAAATGGTCTTCAACCAGAAAAAGTAATGTATTATCCTTCTCTTTTGGAAGTTCGGGCAAATTGGAGTTTGAATGAGACTTTTATTTTGGATTAATAGGAACACGGATTTTACGGATTAATCAGATTATCACTGATTCTTATCGCTCACTATAAATAAATCCGCGCTTTATCTGTAAAATCTGTGTTATCGGTGGTCTATCTTTTTATTGATGCAAATCAAAAAAGTCCCTATCATTTAAAAACTGAAGATGCTTTCTGTTTTTTTCAATATGCGCTCTTTGAAGGGTGATTGTTTGGGTAAATTCAATTTCATTATTAGCATCTGAAATTTGCTCTCCCAACACATCATAAGCTGCAGAATGCCCATTATAAGGATGCCCATTACCATCTATACCTGTTCTGTTAACTCCAATACAATAGCTCATATTTTCTATGGCGCGAGCCTTTAATAAAGCATCCCAGGCCGATATTCTTCTTTGCGGCCAATTAGCAACATATATTAAGAGATCATAATTATTAGTGTTTCTCGCCCAAACAGGAAAGCGTAAATCGTAACATATTAATGGGCAGATCTTCCAGCCTAAAAGGTCAATGACTAAGCGCTCATTCCCCGATGAATATACTTTGTCTTCACCTGCCAGCGTAAAAGTATGCCGTTTGTTATAAGTTCTAAACGTCCCATTTGGAAAAACAAAGTACAATTGGTTGTAATAGTTATCATTTTCAGAAATAATAATACTTCCCGTGATTGCACAGTTGTTTTTTAAGGCCTCTTCTTGCATCCACTTTAGTGTTTCGCCTTGTTCTGTTTCAGCAAGTGAATTGGCATTCATGGTAAATCCTGTAGTAAACATTTCTGGTAGAATAATAAGGTCTGTTTTTCCTTTTATCTCCTTTATTTTTTCTGAAAACTGAATTCTATTCGCATCAATATCTTCCCAATAAAGTTGTGATTGTATGATCGTCACTTTAAGTTCTTCTTTCATTTTATATGGCGTTTAATATTGTAGCGGCTTGTTTCAGTGTTTCTTCTGTTTTGGCAAAACAAACTCTAATTTGTTTAAAGTCTTCCTTGTTTGCATTAAAAACTGAAGTTGGAATACTAGCGATTTTACGTTCTCTTGTTAGGCGTTCAGAAAAAACAATATCCGTTTCATCAGATATCTCAGAAAAATCCAACATCTGAAAATAAGTACCCTTGGATGGAATAATTTTAAATCTTGAATCTTTGATTAGATTAAGAAAAAAATCTCTTTTCTGTTGGTAAAAAGAAGCGAGCCCTAAATAATGTTCTGGGTTTTTTAAATATTCGGCCAATGCTTTTTGCACAGGATTATTGACGCTGAAAACATTGTACTGATGGACTTTCTTAAACTCGGTCATTAAATTTTTGGGAGCTAAGCAATAGCCCATTTTCCAACCTGTATTATGGAATGTTTTCCCAAATGAGGCCGTGATAAATGAACGGGATGCCAGTGCTGGAAATCTTGCTGCGCTAAAATGAGTGTTACCATCAAAAATTATATGCTCATAAACCTCATCACTTAAAACATATAAGCCGTTTTTTTCAACCAAGTTTTGCAATTGAAGCATATCGTTTTCAGAAAATATCATACCACTAGGATTGTGAGGTGAATTTATGATAATAAGCTTTGTTTTAGAGGTAATTTTATCTGTTACCTCATCCCAATCAACCTTATAATTAGGTGCTTTTAATTGAATGGGGACTGTTTTTCCTCCAAATAACTCAATTGTTGGATCATAACAATCGTAAGCAGGAGTGAAAATTAGTACTTCATCATCTTTTTTTATCATGGCCGCGATTGCTGTAAATATAGCTTGTGTGGCCCCTGCGGTTACAGTAATTTCTGTATCAACATCATATTCCTTTTTATGTAGGTCTTTTGTTTTTTTGGAGATCATTTCGCGTAAGCCTATATCTCCAGGCATGGGAGCATATTGATTAAACCCCTCTTTCATAGCTTGGCTTACCAGATTTATTAAAAGTGGGTCACTTTTAAAATTTGGATAGCCTTGAGACAGGTTAAGAGCATCGTTATCAATTGCCATTTTACTCATTACAGCAAATATGGAAGTCGTTGCATTTGGTAGTTTTGATATCATTCTATAAAATTAATGTTAGTCCTAAAACAAACAAAAAATTAATCGTTTTTTTTGTAATTGTAAGAAAATACGTACTTTAGCATTCGCGTTTTACAATTATATGATGAAAAAGACGATTTTTTTACTAGTATTTTTTGTAGTTATTACTTCACTTTCTGCTCAGGAAAATGGAAGTGATAAGGAGCATATTCCTGTTAAAAAAATAGACGAGCAACAAAACTTTCAAAAATTATTAGATTCTTCTAACAACTTCTACAATAACGGGGAATATACAAAGTCTCTAAAGTTAAATATGGAGATTTTAAATATTGCTTATAAATTAGACAATCCCTATTTTATTCATCAGGGTTACCGGTATTTAGCTTACGATTATCTTTTTTTAAATGATACAATCCTAGCGATGGATAGTTTTAAAAAATCTGAGAAATATGCAAAGCTGTCAAAAAATGATACTGCTACTGCGGTGACTTACATGGATTTGGCCAACGTATATTCCACTTATGAAGAATATAATAAAGCTTATTTATATTTTGGAAAATCAATTACTCTTTTTGAAAAAATTAAAGATTCCGTTGGTATGGCAAAAGCCAATTATAATACCGTTTTAACTGCTATGGATCAAGAAGATTATGATAAAGCTTTTCTACATATCCAAAAAGCAAAGAGTTTAAATAAATTTGGGGATCACAGTTCGTTTTCTATAAATCTAGATAATTTTTTAGGTGAATATTATCTTTATAAAAAAGATTATATAAACGCTGATATTTCTTTTTTGAAAGCAATTGAAAATGCAAAAAAAGAACAACTAAATGTTGAATTAGAGAATGCTTATTATTTATACAGCGAAAGTTTATTTGAACAAAAAAAGTTTGAAGCTGCTTATGAAACATTTATAATTTACGATGAATACAGCGATGAGAATTCAGGTATCTTTACTTCTTCTGAACGATATTCATTAAGTCAGAAATATCAATTAGAAGAATACAGAAAAGATATAAAGGCTGCAGAATTAAATGCTCAATTACAGGGACAAATTGCAGAAAATAAAAGTAGGGTAAATTTTATTTTAATAATCGTATCAGCTTGTTTCTTGTTGCTATTAATCGCCTTATATTCTGCTTCTATTAAAAGAATCAAGCTTGTTAAAGAGTTGAGGGTAAAAAATTTAGAGGCTTTAAGAGCAAAGGAACAAAGTGAGAAATTATCAAAGGCTAAGGTGAAATTCTTTTCAACTGTCAGCCATGAACTTCGTACTCCACTTTATGGAGTTATCGGTTTAAGTTCCATATTACTGGAAGATAAATCTCTTAAAAATCATTCGAAGGATTTAAAATTGTTGAAATTTTCAGCAGATTATCTTTTAGCTTTAATAAATGATGTGCTTCAAATAAATAGGTTGGATTCCAATACTATTGAAAATGATCATGTATCATTTAAGCTTAGGGAATTAATTGAAACTATTACTTCTTCATTTGAATATATTCTAATTCAAAATGACAATAATATACATATTGATATTTCTGAAAATATTCCTGAAATGATTCGAGGTAATTCTGTTCATCTATCACAAGTATTGATGAATCTAATTAGCAATGCATGTAAATTTACCGAAAACGGAGATATTTACATTAAAGCTGAAGCAGTTGTTACAAAAAACTTCAGCACCTCTATTAAATTTACAATTAAAGATACCGGGCTGGGTATTGCTAAAGAAATGCAGGAAAGTATTTTTGAAGAATTCTCACAAATCGATTCTCTTAATTATAACAATCAGGGATCGGGTCTGGGATTACCTATTGTTAAAAAATTATTGGCCTTATCAAAAACCAAGATTAGTCTTGATAGTCAATTAGGTGTCGGTTCCTCTTTTTCTTTTACTTTATCATTTGATGTTATTGAGAAAGCTGTAAGGAAAGAATCAGCCCCTGCTTTATTGGCACCAAAATCGCTGAAAGGAAAAAGAATATTGATTGTTGAGGATAATAGGATCAATCAAATTGTGACTAAAAAAATTCTCAATCAAAACAATATTGAATGCAGTATTGCTGAAAACGGAGAGGAAGCTATTCAAATGGTAAAAGAAAATTCTTATGATCTCGTATTAATGGATATTAACATGCCTGTTAAAAATGGAATTGAAGCTTCAAAAGAAATAAGACGCTTTAATCAAGATATCCCAATAATTGCATTAACGGCTGTAGAAATTGAAGAGATGAAGAATAATATCTATATGTCCGGCATGAATGATATTATTGTGAAACCTTATGATGTTACAAAATTCATGGCTTGTATCACTAAAAACATCTCCTTAAGAAAACCTGAAGATAAATCTCATCTGAGGGCTATATAAGGTTTCTACCCTTTCAAACTAGCTTTTAAAAATTCCCGATTCATTCTTGCAATATTGACCAAGGTGATACCTTTTGGACATTCAATTTCGCAAGCTCCTGTGTTAGTACAATTCCCGAATCCTTCTAGATCCATTTGGGCTACCATATTCAGCACCCGGTCTGCAGCCTCCACTTTACCTTGAGGCAATAATGCAAATTGAGACACTTTTGCTCCAACAAATAACATGGCTGAAGAGTTTTTACAGGTAGCTACACAAGCTCCACAACCTATACAGGCTGCAGCATCCATCGCTTCGTCTGCATCATGTTTTGAGATTGGTGTTGCATTTGCATCTTGAGTGTTACCAGAGGTATTCACCGATACAAAGCCTCCCGCTTGTTGAATACGATCAAAAGCTGTTCTGTCTACAACTAAGTCTTTAATAACTGGAAACGCTTTAGCTCTCCAGGGTTCTATATAAATGGTATCTTCATCACTAAATGTACGCATATGTAACTGACACACGGTAATTTTTGTGTCTGGCCCATGAGCCTGCCCATTTATATATAAAGAACACATTCCACAAATTCCTTCTCGACAATCATGATCAAAAGCTACCGGCTCATCTCCTGTTTCAATAAGTTGTTCATTTAAAACATCCATCATTTCAAGGAAAGACATGTGTTCCGAAATATCAGTTACTTTATAATCGACCAATTTACCTTTAACAGTAGGCCCTTTTTGTCTCCAAATTTTTAATGTAAGATTCATATTGATTTTATATTTGTAATGGACTGTTAAATAAAAGCAATTACATTTTTTATTTTTATTTTATCTTCAGAAAAAAGAGTAAAGAGGAAAGAGAATAGACTAGTATAGATTTAATTTAAAAATCTCTTCTCTTTTATCTTTATTCTTTTCTCTTATAAAACTTATTTATAACTTCTTTGCTTTAACTCGATGTCTTTAAATTCTAATTCTTCTTTATGTAAAATTGCATCTGCAGGTTCTCCTTTATATTCCCAAGCAGCTACATAGGCAAAATCAGTGTCATTTCTTTTTGCTTCTCCTTTTTGTTCTCCGTCTAATTCAACCGATTCTTCTCTAAAATGGCCTCCACAAGATTCATTTCTGTTTAATGCATCCTTAGCGAAGAGTTCTCCTAATTCTAAGAAATCTGCTACCCGTCCTGCTTTCTCCAGTTCAAAGTTCATTTCATCAGCATCTCCCGATACTTTTACATCCTTCCAAAATTCCTCACGAATCGCTTTAATTTCAGCCATTGCTTCTTTAAGGTCTTTTTCATTACGAGACATCCCTACCTTATTCCACATAACAAGTCCTAGCCTTTTATGGAAATGATCGACGGATTTACTCCCTTTATTATTTATAAAGAAATTAATTCTTTCTTTTACCGATTTCTCTACTTCATCAAACTCAGGTGTATCCGTAGGGATAGCTCCTGTTCTAATTTCATCGGCTAGATAATCTCCAATAGTATAGGGCAACACAAAATAGCCATCGGCCAACCCTTGCATTAATGCCGAAGCTCCAAGACGATTTGCTCCGTGATCACTAAAGTTTGCTTCTCCTATACAATAAAGTCCAGGAATAGTGGTCATTAAATTATAATCTACCCAAACACCTCCCATTGTGTAGTGCGTTGCAGGATAAATCATCATTGGAGTTTTATACGGATCTTCAGCAATGATTTTTTCATACATCTGGAATAAGTTTCCATATTTTTCTTCAATAATTGCTTGTCCTAATTTTATAATTTCTTCTTCTGTAGGATTTTTTAAACCGTGTATTTTAGCTTGTTCTTTTCCGTAACGCTCAAAAGCATAAGCAAAATCCAAATAAACAGCTTCTCCAGTAGCATTTACTCCATAGCCAGCATCACATCGTTCTTTTGCTGCACGGGAGGCAACATCTCTAGGCACTAGGTTCCCAAAGGCAGGGTACCTTCTTTCTAAGTAGTAATCTCTGTCTTCTTCAGGTATTTCGGTAGGCTTTAATTTTCCTTGTTGAATAGCTTTTGCATCATCAAGTTTTGCAGGCACCCATATTCTACCATCATTCCTTAAGGATTCAGACATCAGTGTTAATTTAGACTGATAGTCTCCAGACCGCGGAATACAGGTAGGGTGAATTTGTGTAAAACATGGATTCGCAAAATAGGCTCCTTTTTTATGAACTTTCCAGGCAGCTGTAGCATTAGCACCCATTGCCATTGTTGAAAGAAAATACACATTCCCATAACCACCTGTAGCAATAACAACTGCATGAGCCGAATGTCTTTCTATTTCACCAGTAATTAAATTACGGGTAATAATACCTCTAGCTTTTCCATCAATTTTTACCACATCCAGCATTTCATGACGGTTAAACATTTCTATTTTACCACGAGCTATTTGTCTGTTCATTGCTGAATAAGCTCCTAACAATAATTGTTGTCCTGTTTGTCCTTTGGCATAAAAAGTTCTTGAAACTAAAACGCCACCAAAAGATCTATTATCCAAAAGGCCACCATAATCACGAGCAAATGGGACACCTTGTGCCACACATTGATCTATTATATTTTTAGAAACTTCCGCCAAACGATAAACATTCCCTTCCCGGGATCTGTAATCACCTCCTTTTACAGTATCGTAAAAAAGTCGGTAGTCTGAATCTCCATCTCCCATATAATTTTTGGAAGCATTGATTCCTCCCTGAGCTGCAATAGAATGCGCACGCCTAGGAGAATCCTGATAACAATAAGCTTTTACATTATAGCCCAACTCAGCTAAAGTTGCAGCAGCAGAACCGCCAGCTAACCCTGTACCAACAACAATGATATCAATATTACGCTTGTTGGCAGGATTTACAAGATCTATTTTATTTTTATAATTAGTCCATTTATCTTTAATGGGACCTTTGGGTACTTTTGAATCTAATACAGACATATAATTGTATTATTTAATGAGTAAAATGATGAAAAAGTGCAATGAAAATAAAAGTCAATGGAATTATAATTGCATAAGCAGTTCCAAAACTTCTCACACATTTTGAATATTTATTGTTCATTCCCATCGATTGGAATGCCGATTGAAAACCGTGTAATAAGTGTAATGCTAAAAAAACAAAAGCTACAACATACGCTCCTACTCTTATCGGACTAGCAAATTTATGTTGTAATTCGGCAAAATATCTTGTAGGGTCTTCTGGTAAAACATTAATGTATTTGTGATTGATTTCCGGAAACCAAAAATCAATGAAGTGCAAAACGATAAATGCTAATATTACCAATCCGCTATAGATCATGTTTCTGCTCATCCAACTAGAATTTGCAGCGCCATTGTTTTTAGCATAGGAAACCCCAACTGCTCTTTTGTTTTTCAACTCCAAAACGAAGCCTAATACAAAGTGAAATGCTACCCCAAAAATTAGGATAGGCTGCATGCCAAACTGTATTAGAGGGTTTGTCCCCATAAAATGAGAAGCAGCATTAAAGGTATCTTCACTAAATACCGAGAGCAAGTTTGCTGTAACATGAATTAATAAAAATATGATTAGAAATAGTGCCGAAAGAGCCATTGCAACTTTCTTGGCAATTGAAGAGGAGATTATTCCCATTTGTTATAGATTTTCATAAAAAGTCTTACAAAATTACGGCTCAAAAGAATGATAGCCAAACTTTATTTTTATTTTATCGGGTATTTATAATGGATTCAGCTATTTATTTTATTATAAAGTCAGAACTTTCAGAATTTATATGAATTGAATAGTCTCCTTTGGGTAAATAGTATTTTTCGTTTTTCGCTTTTGAAACTTCTATCTCTAATTTTTCAAGAACCTTTTTCCCTTTTTTTGAAAGGGTCACATCATAGTCAAAAACATTGACCCCTTTTACAGCATCAATATCATATTCTTGAAGAATTGTGCCTTCATTATTCTGAATAGTTAATTGCACCTTTTCTGCTTTCGGATTGAAAAATTGAATTGCTATGGAAGGCTCATATGCCTCTCCCCATTTACTCCAAGAACTTCCCCATCGTGGTGAAAAATGAATAGGATCTACTGCTGCTATCACAAATTCATTCTCTTTAATTTCCTGTAATAATGAAATATCAGCAATATATATAGAACGTCCATGAGTTCCCAACACCAAGTCATTTGCTTCAGGTTGAATGACCAAGTCATGAAAAGCTACATTCGGTAATCCGCTAGAAAATGCTTCCCAGCTTTCTCCTTGATTCAATGAAACATATACACTGTTATCAGTTCCCAAATACAAAACATTCTCGTTTTTAGGGTCTTCCTTTATCACATTTA
>Ga0164313_10003114_pt1 | contig 14805 bp, 16 predicted proteins | sample GuaBasSedimGuay4_FD_113735 | JGI IMG/M metagenome (GOLD analysis project Ga0164313, IMG submission 113735) | Subseafloor sediment microbial communities from Guaymas Basin, Gulf of California, Mexico - Guay4, Core 4569-4, 0-3 cm | ecosystem: Environmental > Aquatic > Marine > Hydrothermal vents... | reverse complement strand
GTGGCTGCTGCGATATCGATGGCTTGCGCACGATCCAGGGTGAGGGCGCCCTGCTGGTGGATTCTCGGGAGGAACGCCGCTACCAGGGTCTGGAAGAGCCCATCGACCCGGTAGCGGGCCACATTCCCGGCGCCATCAACCGGCCCTGGCAGGGTGTGACCTCAACTGAGGGTCTTGTTCGTGACCTGAGTGAGCAACAAGCGCACTGGGGCGAGGCCCTGGAGGCGGAACACCTGGTGGTCTATTGCGGCTCCGGGGTCACCGCCTGCGTCAATCTGTTTTCGCTGGCCTTACTGGGCCGGGACGATGCGACCCTGTACGCCGGTAGTTGGAGTGACTGGTGTGCGTATCTTTAGATCTCGGTACAGCTCAGGGCGCGACCTTATTTTGAAGCATCAGGGGAAATCATGAAAAAATTGAATCACGAAGCGGAACTGGTGAGTCATGCCCTGAAAGTTGGCGCGGTTTACGCCAAAAAGCGTGGCGTGGCAAAATTTGAGTCCAGCGATTCGGCAAAAGATAAGATTACCTACCTGTATCGATTACTGGTGCACGATAAGCTGATACAGCCGCTCGCTAAAGGGCAGGAAAACGAGCCGAATATGAAGCACAAGCTGGCCTTGTGGATTTCGCGGCAACTGCCAGAGGATCATCCATTGTTGAAATAGCGGGAAATCCGGCGGGCTCCGCGCCGGCATGTCCTGTCGTGTACACTCCGCTTACTCGGGTACTTTCGCCTCGCCTAAAAGCGTCTACTGTTGGTGTCTCTTGTTAGAAATCGGGGTGACACTCCTCCTGCAGCCATTTTCCCGTGCCGGGGTGTTCAAACCCGAGTGTACTGGCGTGCAGCATCAGACGGCCTGCCATGGCCAGTGCCGCCGCGTGGGCATACATATCGCAACCCAGTATGGGGTGACACAGCTCGCGCATATGGATGCGTAATTGGTGGGAGCGACCGGTAACCGGGTTGAGCAGCAGGCGGGTGCGATCGGCATCACGCTGCAACACGGTATAGTGGGTGAGGGCGTATTTACCGCGTTCGTGGCAGATCATCTGCCGTGGTCGATTCGCCCAGTCCTGTGCGATGGGCAAATCCACTTCACCTTTATCTTGCCGGACCACGCCGTACACTACCGCGTGGTAAGACTTCTCCACCCTGCGCTCCTGGAACTGGCGGCTGATGTGGGCGTGGGTGGGCTTGTTCAGGGGGATGACCATGATGCCGGAAGTATCCAGGTCCAGCCGGTGCACAATGCTCGCCGTGGGGTAGCGCAGCTGCAGTCGGGTGATCAGGCAATCCTTGTTGAGGGGGTGGCGCCCGGGGATGCTCAACAGCAGGTCGGGCTTGCGCACCAGCAACAGATCCGCGTCCTCGTAGAGAATGACGATTTCTTCCTGGCTGTGGGGGACCAGGTAGGGGGGTGATTCGGGCATCTATCAAGTCTCCATTTCGTTGCGCCGCCTTCCCGATGAATCATGATAGCGGAAGCTGATCTTTGAATCTGAGAATATTGACCCTGCTGGCATTGGTGCTGGTTACCCCTCTCTGGTGTCGGCAACCCGGTTAAATGGATATTACGACCACTCCTGGAGCGATAATGATCTCGATCAATTAACCGACGATATTACTGGGTTATTATTTCGCTCCAACCTTAACCCCGATATGTGGAGTGATGTATGAGTGATAGTTGTTGTGGTGGATGTGGTGGGCAGAATACCGAGCCCAAAAAGGAAAAAACTGTGGTGCAGGAGCAAGCTCCGGAACAGGACAAAAAGCAGGTACCGAAGCAGGATAAGGAATAGCTCCCAGTCGATAAAAGGGTGAGGCTTGATGGAGTTAGTTTGTCCTGCGGGAAATTATCCCATGCTGAAAGCCGCCGTCGATAACGGTGCGGATGCGGTCTATATCGGTTTTAAAGATGATACCAATGCACGGCATTTTGCCGGATTGAATTTCAATGATGGCAGTGCCCAAAAGGCTGTGCGCTATGCCCACGATCGCGGGCGAAAGGTGTTTGTGGCAATTAATACCTACCCGCAGCCGGGTGGCTGGCAACGCTGGCAGCGAGCGGTAGACGGTGCTGCGGACCTGGATGTGGATGCCCTGATTATTGCCGATATCGGGGTGCTTGCCTACGCGGCAGAGCGCCATCCTCAATTATCCCGTCACTTGTCTGTACAGGGCTCGGCCACCAATGTGGAGGCCCTTTGCTTCTACAAGGAGCAGTTCGACATCCAAAGGGCGGTAATCCCACGGGTGCTGTCACTCTCCCAGGTGCAGCAGTTGGCGCAAAAAGCCCCGGTTGAGCTGGAAGTCTTTGGCTTCGGTAGTCTGTGTGTGATGGTGGAGGGGCGTTGCCTGCTCTCCTCGTATGCAACGGGTGAGTCGCCCAATACCTGTGGCGCCTGCTCGCCGGCCAGTGCTGTGCGCTGGGAGGAGACAGATCGAGGTCTGGAATCCAGGTTGAATGGCGTATTGATAGACCGCTACCAGGAGGGAGATCCGGCGGGCTACCCGGTGGTGTGCAAGGGGCGATTTAATGTTGCCGGCTCCACCTACCACGCCATTGAGGAGCCAACGAGTTTGAACACCCTGGAATTATTGCCACAATTGCAACAGGCGGGCATCGTGGCGATCAAGATTGAAGGACGTCAACGCAGTGTCGCTTACGTGGGCAAGGTGGCCGGGGTGTGGCGCGATGCCATTGACATTTGCGCCGCAGACCCTGGTCGTTATGTGGCACAAGGCAGGTGGATGGAAACCCTGGCGGGTGTGTCCGAGGGGGCCCAGACAACTCTGGGTGCCTATCACCGCCCCTGGCAGTGATTTCGGGGGAGATAGCTATGCAATTGTCACTTGGCCCAATTCTCTATTTCTGGCCCCGGGAAACTATCGAGCAGTTTTATCAGGAGATGGTTGCATCTCCCCTTGAGGTGGTTTATCTCGGAGAGACGGTCTGTCATAAGCGACGCAGCTTTAAAACAGTCGAATGGATAGAGCTGGCCAGGCAGCTCACTGCCTCTGGCAAGCAGGTTGTGCTTTCAACACTGGCATTGATTGAGGCGGGCTCCGAACTGGGTGGCGTCAAGCGGCTGTGCCGCAATGGCGAGCTATTGGTAGAAGCCAATGATATGGGGGCCGTGCAACTGCTCTCAGAGCAGAAACTGCCTTTTGTCGGAGGGGCGACCCTTAATATCTACAATGCTTACACTCTCAAACACCTGATGGGTGCGGGCTTGCGCCGTTGGGTGATGCCGGTGGAGTTATCCCGGGATGTCCTGGCGGATATTCTCGCCGATGCACACAAGCTGGGTATCGATGGTGAACTTGAGACCGAGGTGTTCAGTTTTGGCCATATGCCCCTGGCATATTCCGCCCGGTGTTTTACCGCCCGGCATCACAATCTGGCCAAGGATGATTGCCAGCTAAAGTGCATCGACTACCCGGAAGGCCTGCCCATGTACAGCCAGGACGGGGAGGAATTTCTTACACTGAACGGTATTCAAACCCAGTCCGGCCGCATCCAGCACCTGCTGCCCCATTGGCGCTCGTTGGCAGATCTGGGGGTGGACTTTATGCGTATTAGCCCCCAACCTCGGCATACCCGGGAGATTGTTCAGCTCTATCACCGCGTCATCGATGGCGAGGAGGGGGTTGATACCGAAGTTAACGGGATGCTTACATCGCCCGTTTGCGATGGTTACTGGCTGGGCAAACCGGGTATGGAAATCATTGCCCGCGTTTGACGGGGAAGGTGTTGCGGTTTCAGGTAAGAGCCTCAGCGAAGTCCGCGCCGGCGGCTATGGCACGATTGAACGCTGCGGGAAATTCATCGAGATCAATGCTGTCGATCAGGTTCTTCACTTGCAGCCCCAGTTCTGTATTGCCTTCAATGACCAGGCGTCGTTGGAAAAACAGGGTGTCGGCATCCTCACGACGACCGGCCAATAGCAGGAATTCATGACTATCACCTGAAATGCTCCCCTCGGCGTCATCACTGCCCTGAACAAAAATCAGTTGCTGACCCAGCTTGGAGATGCCCCAGTCGTAGCCCAGATCCCTGACTCTGATCCGAATGATCAGCCCTTCCAGAAAATCCAGTTCGCCTTCTTCGATTTGCCCTCGCAAAAACTGGTTGGCAATATTTTGGGCGGCAAACAGCTGCAGGGGTTTGGGGACAAGGCGCAGGGGTGCGGCCCAGGGAAACAGCCTGAAGCCGGGAAGTGAAGCCAGTTTTTGGGGAATTGTACTCATAGCAGAAAGATAGTTTGTCAAAGACAACTAATCATGCCCATGTTGACAAACTTCGCTATGACGCAGATCAAGTAAAGAATCTTCGCCAGTATTCCCTGTTGGTGGTTCTATTGTGCTGAAGCTACACTAAAAATCGGTGGGGGCACCCCCTCTGTAACCACCCAGACCACTATCAGGGCCAGTGTCAGCAGGCCCAGGTAACGAAGACTGGATATATCCTTGAACATAAAGGCCCTGGCGCGGTACTTTTCCGCCTCCGATGTGGGTACATACAACGCTTCTTGCTTCCGTAACCGCTGTTATACTTGTCTACGTGATAAACCGTAATAGTGGAAGCCGAGTTTTGAATCTGAGAATATTGATCCTGCTGATATTGGTGCTGGTCTCCCCCTTTGTCGTGTCGCAAAACAGCGTAAAATACCAAAGCTGGCTGGAGCAGCCGCGCGGCCCCTTTTCCCGTATTCGTTGGTTTTGCAGTGATGGCACCATCTTGCCGCCCAAGGCCTATGCCTGCACGCCCCACGGTGGAGGGTTCCAGCACGGGCAGTGGAGCGCAGACCCTTGAACTGCGCGAGCAGGGCTATCTGGTGGCGAACCTGCTGCCTCACGCTGGCGGAGCAAATCGATCGCATCTACCGGGCGGCACCCCTGCCAGAGCGGCTGATGCAACTTGCGGACAAGGGGTGGTTGCCCCTGGCGCTGCGGCGTTTGGCGCAAACCACCGTGGGAGACTGGGAACAGGCCGCGCCGATGGCCAGGATGAGCCTCAGCGGCAGTTTGGTACGGACTATCCCATTCCAGAGGAACAGATTACGCCGTTTTTCGATAGCACACCCGCCGCGGACAAAACCGCTTTATTCCACAAGACGTTCTGGCAACCGGTGACCGACAATGACCTGTCTCTGAACGACAATCGCCAGGGCAGCTTCTTTACCCGCGAGGGCAAGCGGCTGGTGGCGGGCGGCTCAGCTATGCCACCGCGCGCAGCCTTATGCAATACCTGGTGCAGATGGAGCAGGACGAACTGGTGGACGAGTGGAGCAGTCGCGCCCTCAAGCGCCTGCTGTATATGACCGAGCGGCGCATCCGCTATGCCTCTTCGCCCGTGCTGCGCGAGAATTCCGCGGTGGCCCATCAGACCCTGGGTACGCGCATTCACCAGTTGATCAGGCGGCGCCACGGGTTGGCGCCGTAAGCGGGACTGGTTACAGGCTCGTCACTAACTGGTGCACGGCCCTGGCCAGAGCCTGCAATTGCTGCTCGCCATCGGCGTTATCTTCCAGTCCGAGCAGGATATAGCGCCCGGCGGCGGACTCCACCAGTGCGCTGTCGGCGTGGAAACTTTTCCAGCTGCCCGACTTGCGCAGTATGGTCACATTCAGCCCCTCCAGCCTTTTGATAAATTTATGGTTAATGCCGGGCCGTGACAGGATGTCGCGCATCATCAGGGTATGTTCCAGGTCAAGCAACGTGCCCATCGCCAACCGGTAGTACAGCCTGGCGACCTGGTAAACCGTGGCGCCGTGGGACAAGCCCCTGATGGGGTCACGCTTGTGCGCGGGACTTTGCCCAAAGTCCTTGCCCACCCACAGACCACCAGGGCAATTGCCAGGCGGTTTTTATCCACCATGTCACCCCAGCCGTTGGCATCTACAATACGGTTCAGTTCGCGCTGTAAACCGGGGTCTTGTATGGGGTTCAGATCTGGTTGTAAGGCGAACTGGGAGAATCCGGCGACCGGCAACAGCAATGCCAGCAGCACAGCCGCGCCAGCGGGCAAGAGGCGGGAAAGCTTCATGTAGGGTTGTGCGGTTCCGGTTTATTGGCGAGTCATTTGGCGCGTGTGGGTAACGATAGCACAAAGCGCTACCAGCTAATAAGCGTGGGTCTGCGCTTTGTATTGGTCTGGACCTCAATATTTTTGTACACTGTGCGCCTTTGTTATCTGCTGAGTTGTGCCGCGCATGAATCCCAATTACCTGGACTTTGAACAGCCTATCGCCGAGCTTGAGGTCAAAATCGAGGAGCTGCAACTGGTCGGCTCCGATAACGAGATTAATATTAGCTCGGAAATCGAGACCCTGCGCGACAAGAGCACCAAGCTCACCGAGAAGATCTATTCCAATCTGAGCGCCTGGGATATCGTCAAGGTGGCGCGGCATCCCCTGCGCCCCCATACCATGGATTACATTCCACGCATCTTCACCGAGTTCGATGAACTGCATGGCGATCGCCATTTTGGTGACGACAGGGCGATTGTCGGCGGTATCGCCCGCCTTGACGACCGGCCAGTGATGGTTATCGGCCAGGAGAAGGGCAGGGCGGTGAAGGACAAGGTCTTGCGCAACTTCGGCATGCCCAAGCCTGAGGGCTACCGCAAGGCGTTGCGACTAATGGAGATGGCCGAGCGCTTCAAGATGCCGGTTGTCACCCTGATAGACACCCCGGGGGCCTATCCCGGTATTGACTCTGAAGAGCGCGGTATCAGTGAGTCCATCGCTCAGAACCTGGCGGTCATGTCGCGTTTGGCGACACCTATTATCTGTATTGTGATCGGCGAGGGCAGTTCGGGGGGCGCGTTGGGTATCGGTGTGGGTGATCACCTGGCCATGTTGCAATACGCCACCTACTTCGTGATCTCCCCGGAAGGCTGTGCCAATATCATCTGGAAGAGCTCCGACAAGGCGCCGGACGCGGCGGAAGCCATGGGCGTCACTTCGTCCATACTGCAGGAACTGGGCATTGTCGATGCCACCATCCCCGAGCCCCTCGGTGGTGCCCACCGGGACGTGGATTTGATGGCGCAGCGCATCAGGGAGCACATTATCACCCAACTCGATAGTATGGAGCAGCTGCCGCTGGAGGACCTGTTGGCCAAGCGGTATCAACGCCTGATGTCCTACGGCAACTAGCCGGGGGCACATGCAAGCGGTCTTTTCGTCCAGGCTCTTCGTTAGGCGAAAACTTCCGATGCTCATGTACTGTCTCGTACACTGCGCGTCGACTTCTTCGCCTGACTCGGCCCTGAACGAAAATCCTCGCTTGCAGATGCCCCCTTGGTAACTTACAGGTTTGAGCATGCCGGAATTACTCCTGGATCACACCGCTCTCGACGCTCGGCTGGGCGACCTGCTGGAGGCTCGCCAATGGTACGTGGGCTACAGCGGCGGTGTGGACTCCACTGTTCTGCTGCATTTGTTGCAGCGCTGGCGCGAGGCCCATGCCGGCGCGCCGCCGCTCACCGCCATCCATGTCAACCACGCCATGCAGTCCGCGGCCGACGAGTGGCAGGTGCATTGCGAGCGAGTATGCAGTTTTTTGCACACTCCAATTGTTGCCCGTACCGTTGCGGTGCAGCGCGCATCGGTCGGCGGTGAGGCGGCAGCCCGGGAGGCCCGCTACCGGGTCTTCGAGGAGCAGTTGCAGTGTGGCGATATCCTGTTCCTGGGGCATCACCTGGACGATCAGGTGGAGACATTTTTACTGCGCCTGATGCGCGGCGCCGGGGTGCAGGGCCTGGCAGCCATGCCCGCCACGCGCGCACTCGGTGAGGGTGTGCTGGTGCGGCCGCTGCTGCAGATCAAACGCAGCCAACTGGAAGCCTATGCCGGACATCATGGCCTGGAGTGTGTGGAAGACCCCTCCAACAGTGACACCGCCATGGATAGGAATTTCCTGCGTGGCGAACTGTTGCCCCTGCTGGCATCGCGTTGGCCGGGCTATCGCCGGACCATAGTCCGCGCCAGTGGGCATATGGCCGCAGCGGTCACCGTGTTGCGCGAGGTACTACCCACGCCAGCTACCGTGCACAGTGTGATGGGAGATCCGGGCCTGGCCCTGGATGAACTGATCCGCGTATCTGAGCATGCCGGGGCGGTGAAGTTGCGCAGTTGGCTGCAGGTGATGGGCTATCCGGCGCCAGACCAGGCAGTGCTGGAGGAGTTCCTGCGCCAACTGCGCGTGGCGGCAGCGGATGCGAAGCCGCGACTGGAGTGCAGCGCCTTCACCCTGCAACGTTATCGCGACGCCGTTTATCTGCTCCCCGAAGACAATGAGGCCTGTTGCACGGACTCGTTTGCACTGACTACCGGTGATATCCATGACGTGCCCGGGGTAGGTAGGGTCAGCCTGGAGCCCGCCGCTACGGACGGAATCTGGCTGGCGCCCGGTGAGCGGCTGGCACTGGCCTGGCGACAGGGCGGTGAGCGCTGTAAGCCCCTGGGGCGGACCGGCAGCAACAGCCTGAAGAAGTTGCTGCAGGAGTGGGATGTTCCACCCTGGTGGCGTGACCGGGTGCCTCTGCTGTATCTGGGCGATGAACTGCTAGTGGTAGGGGACCTGTGGTTGTGTCGCTCAAGCCGTGTCCGGGAGGCGCCAGCCCCTGGCCAGGGGCTGTGGCGCCTGTGCTGGCAACGAAATATAGATGCCCTTGATGAAGACAGAGATGTAGACGGAGATTGAGCTGACAGCGGCTTTCTGGTAACCTGATTTCCCATCTTTTTGCAGGACTTGCACCGGTAAAAAAGGCTCTCAGTAAGGGCTGGGTGTAAGTGTTGTGTGTCCGAAAATATAGCGTAAATATAGGTTATTCATGACGCGTTACGTATTCGTCACAGGTGGTGTGGTTTCGTCTCTTGGCAAGGGGATTGCAGCCGCGTCTCTCGCCGCCGTTCTGGAAGCGAGAGGTATCAAGGTAACTCTGCTCAAACTGGACCCTTATATCAACATCGATCCAGGCACCATGAGCCCATTCCAGCACGGTGAGGTGTTTGTCACCGAGGACGGGGCGGAGACCGACCTGGATCTGGGTCACTACGAGCGTTTCACCAATACCATCATGAAGCGCGCCAACAATTTCACTACCGGTAGGGTCTACAACGCGGTGCTGCGCAAGGAGCGACGGGGCGATTACCTGGGCGGTACCGTGCAGGTTATTCCTCACATTACCGATGAAATAAAACGCCGTGTGGTGCTCGGTGCCGGTGACGCGGATGTGGCGGTGATCGAGATTGGCGGTACCGTGGGTGATATAGAGGGCCTGCCATTTCTGGAGGCCGCACGGCAGCTGAAAGTGGAAATGGGGCCCAGCCGAGCATTGCTCATGCACCTGACTCTGGTGCCCTATATCGCCACCGCCGGTGAAATCAAGACCAAGCCTACCCAACACTCGGTAAAAGAGCTGCGCTCCATCGGCCTGCAGCCCGACATCCTGCTGTGTCGCTGTGCCGTGGAGATTGGGGAGAGCGCTCGCAAGAAAATTTCTCTGTTCACCAATGTGGAAGAGCGCGCTGTTATTCCACTGCTGGACGTGGATTCCATCTACCGTATCCCCGGCATGCTGCGTGACTTTGGCCTGGATGATTTTGTGGTGGAGCGCTTTGGTCTCGACTGTAAGAAAGCTGATCTGTCCGAGTGGGAAGATGTGGTGCAGCGGGAGTTCAGCCCCAGTATCGGCCAGGTCAAGGTGGCGATGGTGGGTAAGTATGTGGACTTGCTGGATGCCTACAAATCCCTTAACGAGGCGCTTAAGCACGCCGGCTTGCAGACCCACACCAAGGTCACGATAGAGCATATTGACGCCGAGGATATCGAGCGGGACGGCACCGGGGCGCTGAACGGGATGGATGCCATCCTGGTCCCCGGCGGTTTTGGTGACCGGGGTGTGGAGGGTAAAATCAGCGCCGTACGCTATGCGCGTGAGAACAACATACCTTTCCTGGGCATTTGCCTGGGCATGCACGTGGCGCTGGTAGAATACGCGCGCAACGTGTGTGGTCTGGCCGACGCCGATTCCACCGAGATGAACCGGACCACCCCTCACCCGATTATCGCGCTGATTACCGAGTGGATGAATGTCGATGGCAGTTCCGAGCAACGGGATGAGTCCTCCGATATGGGTGGCACCATGCGCCTGGGGGCCCAGCCCTGCCACCTGGAACCGGGTAGCATGGTGCGCGGGGTCTACGGTCAAGACACCATCGAAGAGCGTCATCGCCACCGCTATGAGGTGAACAATAATTATCTGGCGCAGCTGCAGGATGCGGGTATGCGCGTGGCAGGCTGGTCGGCGGATCGCTCTCTGGTAGAGATGGTCGAGCTGCCGCAACATCCCTGGTTTGTGGCCTGCCAGTTCCACCCTGAATTTACTTCCCGGCCACGCGGTGGGCACCCGCTGTTCACCAGCTATATCGAAGCGGCCATTGCCCATTCCCGGGGTAAATAAACCGGATGCCATGCAGGCTTGATAACAAACCCTTGAAGAGGACAGGCAGTGAATGACCAGACTGTTTCCGTAGCAAATATAAGCATAGCCAATACCGCCCCCTTTGTACTACTGGGTGGGGTGAATGTGCTGGAGAGCCGCGATTTCGCCCTGCGGGTGGCACAGCACTATGTCGAGGTGTGCGCCGCCCTGGGTATTCCCTACGTTTTCAAGGCGTCTTTCGACAAGGCCAATCGCTCGTCTATTCACTCCTACCGGGGCCCCGGATTGGAAGAGGGGCTGTCCATACTGGCTGACGTAAAATCTACGTTCGGCGTGCCGGTGATTACCGATGTGCACACACCGGAGCAGGCGGCGCCCACAGCCGAGGTTTGCGACATCATCCAGCTGCCCGCCTTCCTGGCGCGCCAGACCGACCTGGTAGAGGCGATGGCCGCCACCGGCGCGGTGATCAATATCAAAAAACCCCAGTTTCTCAGCCCTTCGCAGATGGGCAACATAGTGGAGAAGTTTGGCGAGTGCGGTAATACGCGGGTCATGTTGTGCGAGCGGGGCAGCAACTTTGGTTATGACAACCTGGTGGTGGACATGTTGGGCTTCGGGGTGATGAAGCAGACCTGTGGCAATGCGCCCCTGATTTTTGATGTGACACACGCACTGCAGTGCCGTGATAGCGGTGGTGCCGCGTCCGGCGGACGCCGGGCGCAGGTGGCGGACCTGGCCCGCTCGGGTATGGCGGTTGGTCTGGCGGGCCTGTTTCTGGAGGCGCACCCGGATCCGGATAAAGCCTTGTGTGACGGCCCCAGTGCCCTGGCCCTGGCGCAACTGGAACCCTTTCTGCGACAGGTTAAAGCGGTGGATGATCTGGTCAAGTCACTGCCACCCCTGGCTATTGAATAGAGTATTGAATAGAACCGCATCAGCACCAGTATCAACAACGGAGTTATAGCAATGAGTAATATTGCCGACATACAGGCTTTCGAGATTATGGATTCTCGCGGCAACCCCACGATAATGGCGGAAGTGACCCTGGGTTCAGGCGAGCGGGGTGTCGCCTGCGCTCCCTCCGGTGCATCCACCGGGTCGCGCGAGGCGCTGGAACTGCGTGACGGCGACAGCACCCGCTACATGGGCAAGGGCGTGCGCAATGCCGTGGGGCACATCAATGGCCCGATCAGGGATCTGCTGCTGGGCGCCGACGCCACCGCCCAACGGGAGTTGGACGGTGCCATGATCGAAGCAGACGGTACCGACAACAAGGCCAAATTCGGGGCCAACGCCATACTGGCTGTATCCCTGGCGGCGGCCAGGGCCGCGGCCCAGGCGCGCAACATCCCCCTGTACCAGCACATCGCCGACATCAACGGCACCTCGGATTTCACCATGCCGGTGCCGATGATGAACATCATCAATGGCGGTGAGCACGCCGACAACAATGTGGACATCCAGGAATTTATGATACAACCGGTGTCGGCCCCCACCTTTGCCGAGGGTTTGCGCGCCGGTGCGGAAATTTTCCACAACCTGAAAAAGGTGCTCTCCGCCCGTGGACTGAACACGGCGGTGGGCGATGAGGGCGGCTTCGCCCCCAACCTGCCCTCCAATGAGGCCGCCCTGGAAGTCATTGCTGAGGCCGTGGGCAAGGCCGGTTACAAACTGGGCACCGATATTACCCTGGCCCTGGATTGCGCCGCTTCCGAGTTTTACAAAGAGGGGGTGTATGACCTGGCGGGTGAAGGCAAGCAGTTCAGCAGTGAGGGGTTCACCGATTACCTGGCGGAGCTGGTGGCCGGCCACCCCATTATCTCCATTGAGGACGGCCTGGACGAATCCGACTGGGATGGCTGGAAATACCAGACTGAAAAGCTCGGCGATAAAATACAACTGGTGGGTGATGACCTGTTCGTGACCAACACCAAAATTCTCCAAAAAGGCATCGACATGGGGGTGGCCAACTCGATCCTGATCAAGTTCAACCAGATCGGCAGCCTGTCCGAGACCCTGGATGCCATCGCCATGGCCAAGGCTGCCGGGTATACCGCGGTTATTTCTCACCGCTCTGGTGAGACCGAGGACACCACTATCGCCGACCTGGCGGTGGCGACCGCCGCGGGCCAGATCAAAACCGGCTCCCTGTGCCGCTCCGACCGGGTTGCCAAGTACAACCGCCTGCTGCGTATAGAGGCGGAGTTGGCGGGCCGCGCTCCCTACCGTGGCATGGCCGAATTCAGCCGCCAGTGACGAGCTAACCTTGCGCTGGCTGTTCGTGGCACTGCTGGTAATACTGGCCGCCCTGCAATATCGGCTGTGGTTTGCCGAGGGCAGCCTGGCGGAGCAGCGCCGTCTGGAACGGCAGGTCCAGGAACAGAGCCGGATCAATAGCCAGTTGTTGCAGCGCAATGCGGTGCTGGAACGGGAAGTGCTGGAGCTAAAAAGTGGAAACAAGGGCGTCGAACAGCGGGCCCGGGAGCAACTGGGCCTGATTCGCAAGGGCGAAACTTTTTACCAGTTTGTGGAAAATCCACCGGCTAATTCCCAGGCTAATCCCCAGACCGGGCCGGCTCCTGAGTCCGCTCCTGCGCAGACCGGGTCACATGAGTAGCGCTTGCTGGGCGATACTGCCCGCTGCGGGCATTGGCAGTCGCATGGGCGGCGATCTGCCCAAGCAATATATCGAGTTGGCGGGGGCCACCATTTTTGAACACAGTTTGCACGCCCTGCTGGCGTGCCGGCAACTTAGCGCTGTGGTGGTGGTGCTGCATCCCGGGGATAGCCGGGCTGCAAATCTGCCTATTCTTGATGATGTCCGCGTACAGTCGGCGGTTGGTGGCGCCCAGCGCAGTGATTCTGTGCTGGCTGGGCTGGATGCCCTGGCACAACGGGCAGCGGCGGACGACTGGGTGCTGGTGCATGATGCGGCGCGGCCCTGCCTGCAACGCGAAGACAGCCTCCGGCTTATTGCACAGGTAACCGACCGCGGCATTGGCGGTATTCTGGCGGAGCCTATAGTCGATACCGTTAAGCAGGCGGGTGAAGATGGTTTGGTCGCTGCCACGCTTGACCGTAATACGCTGTGGCGGGCCCAGACGCCGCAAATGTTCCGCCTGGGGGAGTTGCGTGAGGCACTGGAGCATGCCGCGGGGCGGGGCCTGGCTGTGACTGACGAGGCCTCCGCGATGGAGATGGCGGGTTATCCGGTGCAATTGATTCGAGGTTCCTCACGTAATCTGAAAGTGACCGTCCCCGCAGACCTGCAACTGGCGGCCTGGTACCTGCGGGCGCAGGCCGGGAGTGAACAGCCATGAGCCAAATGACAGCCATGAACAAGACAAGCTGGAGCAACAACTAATGCGCATAGGTCACGGCTACGACGTACACCGCTTTGGCACGGGCCATGAAATAGTGCTTGGGGGGGTGCATATCCCCCACACGCGGGGCCTCGAGGCCCACTCGGACGGGGATGTGCTGATTCACGCCGTCTGTGATGCGCTGTTGGGGGCGATTGGCGAGGGTGATATCGGGCGGCATTTTCCGGATACCGACCCGGCCAATGCGGGCATCGATAGCCGCCTGTTGCTGCGTCGGGTGGTACAGCTGGTGCATCGGGCGGGCTGGGCCCTGGTTAATGTGGATGCCACTCTGGTAGCCCAGGCGCCGCAGATGGCGCCCCATATTGCCGCCATGCGCGAAAACCTGGCGGTGGATATGGCGGCGGGCAGCGCACAGGTGAACATCAAGGCCACCACCACCGAGAAGCTGGGTTTTGCCGGTCGTGAAGAGGGAATCGCCGCTCACGCGGTCGTCCTATTGGAAGCTGCTGGATGACGCCACACTGGCCCCGCGCGTGGGGTATCGTGCCTGGTAGCGCTTTGATTCGCAGCTGTCCCGAAGATTTTATCGTCCGTGAGCAACTGGGCTTCGATCCATCAGGTGACGGTGAGCACGCATTTCTGCACCTGCAGAAGCGTAACCTCAATAGTATGGATCTACTGCAACGGGTGTCCGAGCTCAGTGGTGTCCCCCCGCGGGATATTGGTATCAGCGGCCTCAAGGACCGCAACGCGGTGACGTGTCAATGGTTTAGCGTGGGCATGGCCGGGCGTGCAGAGCCCGATTGGCGGGCGCTTGAATCCCCCGGTGATGTGCAGGTCCTGGCAGTGGGGCGGCACCAGCGTAAACTCAGGCGCGGGGTACACAGGGTCAATCGCTTTACCCTGGTATTACGCGAGGTGAGCGCAGATCACGCCGCCCTGGAGCAGCGCCTGCAATTGCTGCGCGATGAAGGTGTGCCCAACTACTTCGGTGAGCAGCGCTTTGGGCGCGGTGG
>Ga0164313_10003112_pt1 | contig 14807 bp, 14 predicted proteins | sample GuaBasSedimGuay4_FD_113735 | JGI IMG/M metagenome (GOLD analysis project Ga0164313, IMG submission 113735) | Subseafloor sediment microbial communities from Guaymas Basin, Gulf of California, Mexico - Guay4, Core 4569-4, 0-3 cm | ecosystem: Environmental > Aquatic > Marine > Hydrothermal vents... | reverse complement strand
TGATGTAACCGTGCCGTTCAAGGCGACTCACGCGCTCGTGGCAGGGTGTCGTAGACAGGTTTACTTTCTTCGCGAGCGCGACGTTGGAGATGCGCCCATCCTGTTGAAGATACTTGAGGATCAGGCGGTCAGTGCGGTCAAGGGCGCGTGGTTTTCTGGGCTTCTTTCTCATAAATGCTTATTTATATATGGTTAACAGGATAATTCACTGGATTATGCTTCTTTATAGGACAAAAAACCATGGGAAAACCATTAAAATTAGTGGATTAACCAACAGGAGCCAGGAAATGAGAGTCGGTGTACCCAAAGAAATTAAAAACCACGAATATCGCGTCGGCTTGATTCCCGCTGCAGTACGTGAACTGACCAACCGTGGGCACGAGGTCTTTGTCCAGACCACGGCCGGTGCTGGTATTGGCCTTGAAGACAGTGTCTACGAGGCGGTGGGCGCAACGATTATGCCTGATGCGGCGGCGGTATTTGACAAGTCTGAGATGATCGTCAAGGTCAAGGAACCACAGGCGGTCGAACGGGCCATGCTCAGGGAAGACCATACGTTGTTTACTTACCTTCACCTGGCGCCGGATGCACCTCAAACCGAAGACCTGGTCAAGAGCGGTGCCTGCTGTATCGCCTACGAAACCGTGACCGACAGAAAAGGGCATCTTCCCCTGCTGGCGCCGATGTCCGAAGTGGCTGGACGCCTGTCCATCCAGGCAGGCGCCTGGTGCCTGGAAAAAGCGCGCGGCGGTTCCGGTGTGTTGCTGGGCGGCGTGCCCGGCGTGGAGCCTGCAAAAGTCGTCATCATCGGTGGCGGAACTGTTGGCTTCAACGCCTGCCAGATGGCTGTTGGAATGGGCGCCAGGGTTGTCGTGCTGGACCGTGATGCAGATGTGATGCGATTCCTGGACGCAACCTTCGCAAGCCGAATCGAGACCGTTTATTCGAATGCTGAATCCATCGAGCGTCACATCAGGAACGCAGACCTGGTCATCGGGGGTGTCCTGATACCGGGCGCCGCGGCCCCCAAACTCATCACCCGTGAGCAACTGTCGATTATGCGCCCGGGTTCCGTACTGGTGGATGTCGCCATCGACCAGGGCGGCTGTTTCGAAACATCCAAAGCCACCACACATGCCGAGCCGATCTATATCGTAGACGGCATCGTCCATTATTGCGTGGCCAATATGCCGGGCGCGGTGCCGCACACCTCGACCTTTGCCCTGAACAACGCCACTTTGCCGTTCACGCTGCAGTTGGCGGACAAAGGCCCGATTCAAGCGATGATCGATAACCATCACCTGCTCGATGGCCTGAACGTGCACCGCGGCAAGGTGACCTACGAAGATGTCGCCCGCGATCTGGGGTATGAGTACACTCCGGCCCGGGAGGCGTTGGCGCTCTGACGCTTTGATCTGTAGGAGCGGGCCATGCCCGCGATCTTTTCTCTTTGGTATCTGTAAAAGATCGCGGGCATGGCCCGCTCCTACGCGTTATGATGTTGCGTCTATTATAATTAACACGAACCATCATGAGCATCGAAGTCGGAAAACAACTAAAGGCCGTGCGCACGGCCTTTGGCCTGAGCCAGCGTGAACTGGCCAAGCGGGCCGGCGTCACCAACGGTATGGTGTCGTTGATCGAGCAGGACCGCGTGAGCCCTTCGATCGGTTCTCTTCAGAAAATCCTGGCAGCATTCCCGATGACCATGGCTGAGTTTTTCACCCGCGACATGGAGGGACAGGAAAACGTTGTGTTCCGCGCGGATGAACTTCCGGATGTTGGAACCGGGGACATCCAGTACTGCCTGGTGGCGGCTTCACGGCATGACCGCAAAATGTCGATCCTCTCGGAATCCTACGAACCGGAAACTGACACCGGTGAAGACCTGCTAACGCATTCCGGTGAAGAGGGTGGGGTCGTCGTCGAAGGTGAGCTTGAGTTGACCGTGGCCGGCCAGACCTGGGTGCTGGGTCCCGGTGATGCTTATTATTTCGACAGCCGGCTACCGCATCGTTTCAGGAACACCGGCAAGGCGCCTGCCCGAATCGTCAGCGCCAACACACCCCCAACGATATAGCTTCATGCGGACCTATCGATTAAATACCGAAAATATTCTATTACCCAAAGATGACGCCATATTATGCGGCCCGGTGTCAGGGGTCAGGAGCCCCATTCGGCTTGCTGAAACGGATTTTCTGATCCTGTCGGAATTCTTTCAAGCCAGGCAGCCCAGGAACGCTTTGGACAATTTGGCAAAATTTATTGTGACACCTGACGCGGGAATGAAACAGGCCGCACTAAGAAAGGTACTTGCAAAAATTGAGGGATTGATCAGAAGTGGTGTATTGATCTCCAGCGCCAGATTTACCCCAACACAAATCGAGCACTCGTCATTGCTTGACGCTGATGACAACAAGAATGACATTTGCCAAAAGCCCGCTGAGGTAACGATCCCGTTAAAGCTTTATAGAAATTTCGCCATAAAGATTTCCCCGGAAGGGTTTCTGGCATGGAGCCCGAGAGCGCGGCAATACATTCTGATTCCCAATGACCTGGTTGCTCCACTTCTGGCCTTTCGCGTCCCGAAGTTGCAAAACCAGGTATTGGGAAAATACGGTGTCAACGAGGTCATCCGCAAGCGCATTGAAAAAGCACTGGACAGATTCATAACCCATGGACTGGTGGTTTCTCATCGTATCCCAACAGACTCAATGGGCGTTGTTCAACAGACTACGGGTTCTAACGCCATATACGACACTTCCTACAGTCAGCCTCTTGACCTCAATAGCATTAAGGCATCTGGGAAAACTCCGGTTTATTTCGTGCCCCATATGCCGGACCATTTCCCGCATGCACTGGGTATGATTCGCGCTTTTGTAAAACAATACAAAGATGGGCTGTTGAATGAAATGTTTGAATTTCTGCCGCTTGTTTACATGAGCAAAATGGAAGAATTTCAAAACATCCACACACGTTTTGGACCGGGCATCTGGTTCTTCTCAAACTATATGTGGTCTATCGACATCAACTCCAAACTGTCTGAGCAAGTCAAAAGGGTGTTGAATCCAGAAAATATATGTGTGCACGGTGGGCCCAGTACGCCAGCCTATCCCGGTGCAAGTAAAGAGTTCATGGAGAAGAACACGCATGTAGACATTTCGGTGCATGGTGAAGGAGAAATCGCTGCGGCAGAACTGCTCGAGGCAATTGGAAAAGGCTTGCGCAAGGACTATGAAAAACTATCCATGGTTGACGGTATCACCTTTGCTTATATGGACGGCAACGAGAGGCGGTTGAAGCGAACCGGGGATCGAGGTCGAGTCAGAGAACTGGATGGCTTTCCTTCTCCTTTCCTGGACGGCACTTATGATCACTACGGTATCGATGTCCATGCCGCCATTATCGAGAGTAATCGTGGCTGCCCGTTTAAATGCACTTTCTGTGACTGGGGTTCGGCTACGGCGCAAAAAGTAAGAAAATTCGATATCGATCGTGTCAGGCAGGAAATTGAGTGGGTAGGCTCCCGAAAAATCCCCGTTATCTGGCTGGCCGATGCAAACTTCGGGATGTATGAACGCGATATCGAAATTGCGCAGATAATCTCGGATACCAAGGCGGAGTATGGTTATCCATCTGATGTCGTTGTGAATTATACAAAAAATGCCAATAAGTATCTGGTGGAGATTGTTAAAATTTTCACCAAATGTGGCATTTGCAGCGAGGGCATCATTTCGATTCAGACAACCGACGAGGTTACGCTCAAAGACATACGCCGAAGCAATATCAAAACAGAAACATATGACGATCTGACCGAAGTCTTTCGAGATGAAGGTTTGCCGCTTTCAACAGATCTTATGTACGGTCTTCCCGGCATGACAAATAAATCTTTTGATCGTGATTTGCAGCGGTACTTCGATAAAGATGTGGATGTAAAGGCCTATCCTACGCAGTTGTTGCCCAATAGCCCGATGGCCGATCCAGACTACATGGAAAAGTACCAGATTAAAGTTGATAAGCAACATTTCATAACGGGCACTTATAGTTTCAATTACCAACAAATTGCGGATATGGAAGAAATATCCGTGTGGTTCAACATAGCGGATGGTTACTCTGTACTCAGGTGCGTGCTGCGGTACCTGCAATGGGATTGCGGTGTTGATGCGCTCGATTTTTTGCATGCATTGTTGTTTCAAACACGAAAAAACCCCGCTCGTTTCCCGGCAATTACCTGGTGTGTCCGCTTCTTTGGCATGGACCACACCATGCCGGGGGGATGGAAATCCTTTTATGATGAGATTGCCGAGTTTGCCAAATCCGAATATGGCATTGAAAGAGATTCTGCTTTCGACACCGTACTGCATGTGAACGAATTGCTGATGCCTGAAAACTGCCTGGATTATCCGCTAACTGTAGATCTAAAACACGATATTGAGGCCTGGTTCACCACACACATAAACCAGGACAATAGTTCACCTGAGAAATTATCCGGTTTTCTACCAGCCACGCTGGAAGTGACCGATAAATTTGGACTGTCCAGGGTCGTTACTGAAATCGTCCAGTATGATGTTCACCAGATATTCTGGTCATTATCTTCACCGATTTCACGTCGGCGCTCAGCGCCCAGTTTCATAGCAAGAAACAACTGATTATTTTTCCAGAGCAGCAGCTATATCAGCGGTCACCGCCGACGGATCCTTGTTGGCATCGATCGTTTGCAGAGTATCTCCGTAGTAGTACACAACAGGGCCAATCAGTGACTGGAATGCGTCGATGCGCTCCTGGGCGAAGGAACGCTTGAATTTTGCCTTTCCTCTGGCTTTGAGTCTTTCCAGCGCAACCTCATCGGAAACATCCAGGTAGATGACCTGCAGCCCTTCAATATTGCGTGCGTCGAGAATCGAGTCCAGGAAGCTGGCCTGCTCAGGTGTCACCGGGTAACTGTCCAGGATGAAGCCTTTGCTGGCCTTGCCGCTCAATACCTGGGAAGCGACAAAGGCATTCAGGGAGTCGTCGCTGACCAGTTCACCGGCGATGAGTTTTTCCAGTGCTTTACGGGTATTCTCATGGCGCTTTTGGGTATTGGCGCCGCGCTTGTGTGAAGCGGTGCTGGCGGAACTGCGGCCTTGCTTCCTGGCCTCCTTTTGTACTTCCGCGTAGACCACTTCGCGCAGGTTGATCCAGGGAATGTCATAAGCCTCCGATAGCCATTTGCTGCTGGCGGACTTACCGGATCCGGGCGCCCCCAGGATCACGATGAATTTCCCATCATCGGAGTCAGCAATCGCCATGCCCGGAACGCTCAGCGCCAAAACGGCAATCACCGCGAATATCAGTTTCAATGTTTGCTTCAGTTTCATACGAGTCTCCATAAGACTATTTTCAAAAATCAAAAGTTTTCTTCAGGGTCAATACCAGGTTGGTGTCTGATTCGCCGCCGAGCAGTGTCGAGTCACTGTAAATCACCGCGAACGCGTAATCGAACAAGTCGGTCTCTTTTACGGTCAGCGTATTGCCGTAGCCACCTTCTACGTATGTGCCCGAGAAGTCATCGGTAAACCAGCCGACTTTGCCATAGAAACCCTTGTGTTCGGCCGTCAATGAATAGAATTGGTAATACAGTGTCGGTCCGCCAAAATTGGCATAGTTACCAATGGCGGCATCAAAAGTCAGGAATTTCCAGCCAGCGCTCAGGTTGATTTCTTTGTACGTATCATCAAAGCTGCCGGTATAAGTGTAGATTGTTCCGCCGACGCCGAAATTGAAATCACCAACATTAAAACTATAGCCGCCGTAATAGTCGATTTCTATTCCGTCACCAACATCCGCTGTCCAGGCGCCGAGGTAGAATCCGTTCGCCACCAGATCCAGCCCGCCAAAAGCCGATGATTTCGACTGAGGAATACCGCGATAGATGTATTGCGAGTTGTAGCCAATGTTGGCCGACAGGTCCACGGCCATTGCCGGTGCGGAAATAACCGTAAGTGACAAGGCCAGGCAGATGGTTGCAATGGTGCGGTTCATTTTCGTGGTCTCCAGGTTGCCAGTTCAAGTAATTGCTTCTCACCCCTCTCATTGCACAATCTGTGCCATAGGGTGTTTGGCTAAATGAATCAGGCAGTTAGTAGTTATTGGCTGGTGCTCCCCAGGGGCGCTGCTGCATCAGGAAAGAGCGTAGCGTGGAGAGTGTGCATCAATATCGTGCACGGAGGAAGTCGAGGTGTGACCTGGGGGACTGGGTAGGCTGCGATACCTGAATTTAACCAAATAATTAACGAATTCTATCATTTATAGGTTATTTTTCTTGGAAATCAGAAATAATGTCTATTATAATTAACGTCATTATCGTTTTTACTTGATTTTTTGAGGTGAATGCCAATGAGCATCAGTCCTGCAGCAATCGATTCCTACTGGATGCCGTTTACGGCCAACCGTGATTTCAAAGAGAGCCCCCGGATCATCGTCGGCGCCGAGGGGCACTACTACACAACTGAGGACGGCCGTAAGATCTACGATGCATTCTCAGGTTTGTGGACCAGCGGGCTTGGTCACTGCCATCCCGGAATTGTCGAGGCCGTGCAAAAGCAAGTGGCCACACTGGATTATTCGCTGGGCTTCCAGGCCGGTTCCGATAAAGTGTTCGAACTGGCGGAGCGGGTTACCTCCCTGGCGCCGGAAGGCTATTCAAAAGTCTTTTTCACCAATTCCGGCTCCGAGTCGGCGGATACTTCCTTAAAGATGGCGCTTGGCTACCACCGCGCCAGGGGAGAAGGCCATCGCACCAGGCTGATCGGCCGCGAAAAAGGCTATCACGGGGTGAATTTCGGCGGGATGTCGGTGGGTGGAATGACCCCGAACCGCAAAGCATTCGGCGCCAGCCTGCTGCCGTGCGTGGATCATCTGTCGCATACCTGGGACCTGGAGCACAACGCATTCAGCCGGGGCCAACCCGAATGGGGCGCCCACCTGGCCGAAGACCTGGAGCGGCTGGCAGCATTGCACGATGGTGAAAACATCGCCGCGGTGATCGTCGAGCCAGTGGCCGGGTCGGCCGGAATCCTGCCGCCTCCGGTGGGCTACCTGGAACGTCTGCGCGAGATTTGCGACAAGTACGGCATTCTATTGATTTTCGACGAGGTGATTACCGCATTCGGCCGCATCGGCGAGGGTTTTGGCGCACAGCGGTTCGGCGTGATGCCGGATATCATCAACATGGCCAAGGGCCTGACCAACGGCGTGATTCCGATGGGCGCGGTGATGGTGCGCGACGAGATTTACGAAACATTCATGCAGGGCCCGGCACAGGCCATTGAACTGTTCCATGGCTACACCTATTCCGGGCACCCGGTGGCGGCAGCGGCCGGCATTGCGGCGCTCGATGCGTATGTTGAAGAGGGGACTTTCGAGCAGTCCCGTGCGCTGGAAGGTCATTTTGAAAATGCTCTGCATTCCCTGGCCGATCATCCGCTGGTTTCTGATGTGCGCAACTTCGGCCTGATGGGCGGGGTGGATATCATCGCCCGGCCCGGCGCAATTGGTGCGCGCGGCCTGGAATTGCACAAGAGGTGTTTCTGGGAAGAGGACATCATTGTGCGCAATGGCGGGGACATCCTGCAATTTTCTCCGTTCCTGAATTCCCGGCCCGAAGACATTGATATGACGGTCGCGAAAGTGCGCAAAGTGCTCGATAGCATTGACTGAAAAGGAAGTTTTATGAGTATTGAAACCGTAGGCCATTTCATCAATGGCAGCATGATTGCTGATAGCAGCAGAACCCAGGACATCTTCAACCCGGCCACTGGCCAGGCCGTGCGGCAGGTCGCCCTTGCCAGCAAAGCCACGGTTGAAGAAGCCATCACGGCTGCGCAAGCGGCTTTCCCCCAGTGGCGCGATACGCCACCGATCAAGCGGGCGCGCATCATGTTCCGCTTCAAGGAACTGCTGGAGCAACATGCCGACCAGGTGGTGGCCCTGATCACCGAGGAGCACGGCAAGGTACGCAATGACGCGCACGGAGAATTCATGCGCGGTGTGGAAAACGTGGAATACGCCTGTGGCGCACCGGAACTCCTCAAGGGCGAGCACTCCAAGAACGTCGGTCCCGCCATCGATAGCTGGAGTGAGTTCCAGCCGTTGGGCGTGGTCGCCGGTATTACGCCGTTCAATTTCCCCGCCATGGTGCCGATGTGGATGTATCCGATGGCGCTGATTTGCGGTAATACCTTCATCCTGAAGCCATCGGAGCGCGATCCCTCGGCACCGATGTTTATCGCCGGCCTGTTGCAGCAAGCCGGCCTGCCCGATGGTGTATTCAATGTCGTCAACGGTGACAAGGAAGCGGTTGATACCCTGCTGCACGACCCACGGGTACAGGCTGTTTCCTTCGTTGGTTCAACCCCGATTGCCGAGTACATATATAGCACCGGCACAGCCAACGGCAAGCGGGTGCAGGCCCTGGGCGGCGCCAAGAACCATGCGATCGTGATGCCGGACGCTGATATGGACAACACGGTATCCGCCCTGATGGGCGCAGCGTATGGTTCCTGCGGTGAACGCTGCATGGCAATCGCGGTGGCCGTCGCCGTGGGTGACGACACGGCCGATACCCTGGTGGCCAAGCTCAAGGATGAACTGGCTGACCTGAAAGTGGGCAACGGCTGCGACAACTCCAACGACATGGGCCCGTTGATCACCGGCCCGCACCGCGACAAGGTGCGCGGCTACATTGATCTCGGCGTGGAAGAGGGCGCTGAACTGGTGGTTGATGGCCGCGGCCTCAACGTGGACGGCCATGAAGATGGTTTTTTCCTGGGCGGCACGCTGTTCGACAATGTGACGCCGGAAATGAAAATCTACCAGGATGAAATATTTGGCCCGGTGTTGTGCGTAGTTCGGGCCCAAAACATGCAGGAAGCGATGGACCTCATTGACAGCCACGAATACGGCAACGGCACCTGCATCTTCACCCGTGATGGTGAAGCAGCAAGGTATTTCACCGACAACATCAAGGTCGGCATGGTCGGAGTGAACGTACCCCTGCCGGTGCCGGTGGCTTACCACAGCTTCGGCGGTTGGAAGCGTTCATTGTTCGGCGACCTGTTCGCCTACGGCCCGGATTCGATCCGTTTCTATACCCGGCGCAAAACCATCACCCAGCGCTGGCCAAGAGGAGGCGTGCGGGAGAAGGCGCAATACACCTTCCCCAGCAACACATAATTGTAGGAGCGCGCCATGCGCGCGAAGGTTTTGATTTTCTCTTTCGCGGCGGTAGATTACACTTTAAAACCTCAAAACATTCGCGCGCATGGCGCGCTCCTACAGTCGCTGGTCGCCGTGCACCCAAAGCACCTCAGAGCCGCCATTGTGACGGGCCAGCACGCGGGCGATCACGAACAGCAGGTCCGAAAGCCGGTTCAGGTAGCGGATACTTGCTGGGTTCACATCCTCTTTCCCGGCCAGGCTGACCACGCGGCGTTCCGCACGGCGCGCGACGGTACGGGCCAGGTGGCAGCGGGCTGCAGCTTCAGAACCACCCGGCAGAATAAAATCCTTCAGCGGGGGTAAGTCTTCATTGAATGCGTCGAGTTCCTTTTCGAGCCCATCCACGTAGCTGTCAGGCACGAGCGTGTAACCGGGCATGCACAGCTCACCGCCCAGGTCGAATAGTTCATGCTGAGTCCGGGTGAGACATGTCCGCACGTCATCCGGCAGTTCGGTGGCCAAAACAAATCCCACCGCACTGTTCAGTTCATCGACAGTGCCGAAAGCTTCTACGCGCAGGCTGTCTTTGTCCACGCGTGAACCGTCACCCAGCCCAGTGGTGCCCCTATCACCCGTGCGAGTGTAGATCTTCGATAAGCGATTTCCCATGGCGTAATTGTACTGGATGATACCGACTTGGGAAGGACGACTTGTTTCAACGCTTTTTTCCTACATTCATTGTTACTATCATTTGATAGCATAAATGTTTTGAAGGTGATGGTATGGAACGGGTCGTCTGTCTTATTGCTGTTGTGTTAGAATTGTTATACTTATCTGACATGTATTACAAGTATCGCAAGAGGAAATTCATTCATGATTGCCGTCCGCTTACCCGCTGAAGTTGAAGAGCGAATTGCCCAATTGGCTGCCCGCACAGGTCGCACCAAGACCTACTACATCAAGGAGGCCATCATGGAGCACCTGGATGAAATGGAGAATAAGTACCTGGCGTTAGAACGGCTGGAAAACCCTGCAAAGCACTGGACCCTGGACGAAATGGAGCAGGGTCTTGATATGGAAGGTTGAATTTGATGATAGGGCTGCAAAGGAGTTACGCAAGCTCGATAATCAAGCTCAGAATCATATTCTGACTTACCTTCGAGAACGCATTTGCACAGAGGACGATCCGCGACGACATGGCAAATCATTGTCAGGCAAGATGTCGGGGCTATGGCGATACCGAATCAAAAACTATCGATTAATCTGCGTTTTTGAGCAAGACCGATTGGTCATTCTTGTGCTTAGAGTCGGGCATCGCAAGAAAGTCTATAAGAAGAACCTAACGCCCGGCATCCGGGGCAACCCACAGCCACCCGCCCCAACCAGCAAATGAAGCGCGTTAACGTGGACTTTCCCGTTTGGATGGTCAACCAAATGGATACCGAAGCAAAACGACTGGGTGTAACCCGCCAGTCCATCATTAAATTCTGGATTGCTGAACGGTTGGAGCGTTTAGATTGATTGTATAAATGTAATAACGAAAGTATAATATGTTATTACGTATGTAATAACTTATGGGTATGGCGCTATGGAACTCAAATTACGAAAAGTCGGTAATTCTGTTGCCCTGATTGTGCCCAAGCGGGTGCGGGACAATATGGGCGTTGCAGAAGGTAGCTCCGTTTACCTCACTGAAACACCGGATGGATACATGATCAGTCCCTATGATCCTGAATTCAGCCGGCAAATGGAACTGGCCCGCAAGGTGCAGTCAAAACACCGGGACGCTTTGCACGAACTGGCCAAATGAAGGGGTTTGTCTGGGTTCTGGATGGAGTCGTGCTGGCTTTACACGATGAACAATTGGCCACTCACGGGGGCTTGCCCGGGGTCAGAGACCGCGGCGCAGTGGAATCAGCTTTGGCTCGTCCGCGGAACCTGGTGGCCTATGAAGCTTGTGATGATATAGCCAGGCTTGCTGCAGCGTATGCCTATGGAATAGCAAGAAATCATGGTTTTGCAGACGGTAACAAGCGTACTGCCCTGGTAACCGCTGACTTATTCCTGATGCTCAATGGATTTGAGCTTGTCTCAACAGCGGTAGAAAACGTATTAACCATTTTAAGCCTTGCTGAAGGCTCACTCTCTGAAGCAGAATTGACATCCTGGATCCGCCGGAATATTAAAAGCCTTAAAGTCAGTCAAAGCGACACAGGGTCTTAAGCCTTCGGTTCATTTCTGAAATAAGCTGTTCGGTCGTGCGAGCGTTGAATCCAATACAAGATGCGCCGCCGATGTGGGGCGCGACACGGTCTGCCAGTGTGCTGAGCTTTCGCCGCGCCATCGACTCCGGGACACCGAACCGTGACGCGAACCCGATCAGAAACCGGCCGCGAAGATTTGCATCCCTGCCATCCAGCTTCAGCGCCATGTGCTGATCCACCGGATAGGGAATTGTCGATACAAGGTCATAGAGTGGAGTGGGTACAACCAACCGCTCCTCCCTAAGCCACTGCACCGAATAGTTCTTTGCGTGCATATCTCCATTACCGATGATCCAGTTAAATGCGACCTGCTCAACGAGGTCCATGATCGAAGCCTCCTTTGATGACACCACTTCCACGAGACGATTTGCAATATCGTTGAAACTGATCCGGTATTTATCAGCGGGCCATTTGTTCAGCAGTTGACAGGCATCTTCCTGGGCTAAACGTTTGATCACGCCATTCACTAACTTTCGATCGAAGCGCTCCACGAGCAGACCACTCACCCCGTCGCGGTCTTTAATCACTTCGAATCTCGGAACGGTCAGACCAGCGCGCCTGGCGAGGCCCAGGCAGAATGCTTCATTCTCAACGATACGTGGAAACGCCGGTGGGTTGAGCTTCAGGATCGCCGGCCCTTGCGCTCCCCGTAAAGGGAATGACATCATCGCATCAGACAATTTGTCCTGCACGCCCGGTAAGGCGTGATCCAGTTCGGTTGTTAGTGGATCGATTGATCGAGCAAACAAATCCGCAAAAGAGATATCACCCGGTGTTGCAGGGAGAGTTCGAGATACCGCAATGGGTTTCGCCCCGTGCGGAACAAGGCGAATATCGCCGACTGTATCCTCCCCCACGGCTAAAAGGAGAGAGAGTTCATCGTCGGGTGACGTCTTAACTGCTGCCACCACCGCGTGCAGACGTGCTCCCTCGGGAAGCAGGCCCGCGAAGAAGGCGGGCACCGCACCCGCCCCAGTCACATATGGTGCTTCCCGGACAGGTAAGGTAGAAGCGACCGCGTCGTTCTCGCCGGTGATGTAATCGTGGGCATACTCAAAAGATATGCCCTCGCTGATCCTCGTGAGATACCCCGCCAACTGATCGCCTTTGTAAACATCTGCGACATCGACAGCTTTGGCATCAGTCGGTCTCATGAGCGACCATCGTCATACCTGGGCATGACCATCAGGTCGAGGCCCACCACAGCAGCAATGCGAGCCACCGTGGCAATGGTGACGGCCCCATTGCCGGCCTCAACGCGGCTAATTGTCTGGCGCTGCAGACCGGCAATCTCGGCAAGATCCAGTTGAGTCATACCGAGCTGCTTGCGACGGGTTCGAATCGCCGCACCAATGCTCTCAAATATGTTCGCTGTGTCAGACATAATCAGTTATGTTAGATATTCTACATCCAAAGTCAACTATTATGTCCGTTATATCGAACATATTGAAGGTTTCCATCGCTCCTACAGTCAGGAGAATGCCTGGCGCTTCGGCGCCTTGTTTCTTTAGTTCGTTTACTGAAGGTGACGAATTCATCAATTCGGATAACACTTCGACCCAATTCGAAACTCATTTCTGGTTTGATCGTAAATTACGTCGGCTCATTGGTGACGAGCCGGTCGCGGTGCGGAAAGCCCGTGAAAAGCTGGATACCGCCGAATAACCGAGCACTTTTGCGATCTTCCCCACGCTCATATCCGACCCCTCCAGCAACCGTGTCGCGTGAAGCAGCCGTCGTTCAAGCAGGATTTCAGAGTAGCTGGTGTTCATTGCGGCCAATCTTCTTTTGAACGTGGCGGCGCTCATGCCCAGTTCCCGAGCAGCATTTTCCATGCCCTGATGACCGGTCCAGATTTGCCGGTCAACCAGGTCTTCAATCAACATCGCATTTCTTTGCGTGTGAGCGCTTCCGGGTGACAGATCAGCTTGCGCCGCAGTGAGTCTGGGTGGAAGATCAAGTACCTCATTGTCGATAAGCAACTCCGTTCGGGGACTGCCCCATTCGACGTCGATCGAGGTCCATTCTGGCGGTAATTCGACTGGCGTTTGTAGAGTCCCGACCCGGATTTTCCGAGGCAACCAGTCACCAGGAGCACATAAGCGGATGATCTGGATAATGAATGTCAGGACATACTGCTCGGCCAGCCAGCTTGCTCCGTGACCCTTGAACACCAGTTCACGCTTGAACCAGGTTTCTCCATTTCTGGCGGTGAGCCCGTAATCACACATGTCAGATTCGGTCATGACATCGCGATTGAAGATTTCGAGTATTTCCCCCAGGGACTGGGCAAGTGTAATTTCCATACCGCCCAGTTGTCCGGTCAGGGTGATGGGGTGATCCACCGCAGTCAGGTAGCCGAAGTGATTGCAGCCAAGGTGCTGGGCTGCAAGCTCGACGAAACGCCACAGGGAATGCTCGCCGATTACCCCTTCCCCCGAACGGACTGCCTTGATCGGTATGCCGGCATGGCGGGCCAGCGCCCTGACCGGCGCTCCCAGGCGCGATGCTGTCTGGTAGAACGGTTTGGCCTGGGCAGCCTTGACAAGATAGATTTGTTTTCGCGGCATTTCGACTCGAAGACTGGGTGGTTGAGCTGAAATGTTAACAAACATTGGGCTATGCTACGTGCCTTTTTAGCAGGGAGTACCTTCTCCCTCATAAAAAAATTGGAATTCATCTCAGGAGAGAAATAATGAAGAGACTTCTTGCACTCGCCCTCTGTGGATCTGCACTAATTGGTGGTTTGGCCCAGGCAGCAAATTACGATGTAGTGATCCTCAACGGCCGGGTGATGGACCCGGAAACGAACTTTGACGCCGTGCGCAATGTTGGCATCAAGGATGGCCGGATCGTGACGATTACCGAGTCGGTGATTTCAGGAAACAAGACAATTGACGCGTCCGGCCACGTTGTGGCGCCGGGTTTTATCGATTCTGAACAACACGGACTTGGCCCGTGGGGCATCAAGGTCAACCTGCGTGATGGGGTGACAACGCAGATGGACTTTGAGGTCGGCGCAGTGAATATCGACGAATGGTATGCCGCGAGAGAAAACAGGACGCAGGCCAATTTCGGTACAGTCATCGGTCAGGAGTTTGCCCGGATGCGGGTGCACGATGGTTTGAAACTGGAAGGTCCCAATGTATCCATGCCGTACTTTTTTGATTATCGCACTGAAGCCGCAGAAGATGGTGTAGATGGCTGGTCGGTAACACGCAGTGATGTCGATGAGATGAATGCCATTACCAGGATCCTTGATGAAGGATTGCGCCAGGGTGCCATCGGCGTGGGTTCCACTATTGGCTATGCGCAGATGGGCATCACTACCTACGAGATGTT
>Ga0164313_10003111_pt1 | contig 14809 bp, 14 predicted proteins | sample GuaBasSedimGuay4_FD_113735 | JGI IMG/M metagenome (GOLD analysis project Ga0164313, IMG submission 113735) | Subseafloor sediment microbial communities from Guaymas Basin, Gulf of California, Mexico - Guay4, Core 4569-4, 0-3 cm | ecosystem: Environmental > Aquatic > Marine > Hydrothermal vents... | reverse complement strand
CACTGGATGTTCTTCCCGAACAGACGATAATGGTGGGTGATACCGAATATGACATGGAGATGGCGACCAATGCCGGTGTGGCGAAGGTTGCGGTGCGCTCAGGCGTACATTCAGATGAGCGACTTAACCGCCATGCACCGCTGGTCTGCCTGGACAGGGTTGCTGAAATGCCGGGCTGGATGGCTGGCGCAGGACTCATCTCCGCATAAAGTTTTGATCTGATAATCGATAACAGGTGAATTTATGTTTAACAAGGATACAAACAGCAGTAGATCCGGTAGTGATGATGACAGCTGGCAGCAGGATCTTGTCAACCGGCTTGCATTTGCAGCTGTTAATGAACAGCGCAGGACGCGGCGCTGGGGTGTGTTTTTTAAATTCCTGATGGCGTTGTACCTGCTGGCACTGTTGATTCTGTATATGCCAACGGACTGGTCAGATATTGGCAAGACGGGCACAAAACACACGGCACTGGTTGATCTGAAGGGCGTTATCTCGGATTCATCGGAGGCCAGCGCTGACAAGATCATCACCGGCCTGCGTGATGCCTTTGAAGACGAGAATACTGCTGGTGTGATTCTGCGGGCGAACTCACCCGGTGGCAGTCCGGTGCAGTCGGCCTATATTTATGACGAGATCATACGTCTGCGCGAGTTGTACCCGGACACACCATTGTATGCGGTGGTAACGGATGTCTGTGCATCCGGTTGCTACTACGTGGCATCAGCAGCTGATGAGATCTATGTCAACAAGTCCAGCATTATCGGTTCGATTGGCGTACGCATGGACAGTTTCGGTTTTGTGGATACACTGAAAAAACTCGGTGTTGAGCGTCGTTTGTATACGGCAGGTGAGAGCAAGGGCTTTCTGGATCCGTTTACGCCTTCAAAGCCAGCTGATGTGGAGCACGTAAAATTGTTGCTTGAAAGCATTCATGAACAATTTATCAGCGCCGTTAAAACCGGGCGCGGTGAGCGGCTGAAAGATAATGAGCAGCTGTTTACCGGACTGGTCTGGACGGGTGAGGAGAGCCTGCCGATGGGCCTTGCCGACAAGGTAGGCAGTTCAGGCTACGTTGCCAGGGAAGTCATTGGTGAAGAAGACATCGTCGAATTTACTGAGAAGCCGGACTTGCTGGAGAAGCTTACCAAGCGTATCGGTACTTCCATGGCGCAAGGGATGAGTGAAATGTTTGCCGGTAGTGTAGGCACAGTACGCTAGCCCGCATTTCCCGGCACTCCGTTGTAGGAGCGGACCTTGTCCGCGATTGCGGTGTATAAAAAACAATCGCGGACAAGGTCCACTCCTACATATGCCATGTGAGTTGTTGTTACGGCAGTACAACCCCTGCCTGGGCCAGCATACCGGTCAGGCGAATCAACGGCAGCCCGATCAGCGCAGTCGGGTCATTACCTTCCATACGTGCAAACAGGGTGATGCCCAAACCTTCCGACTTGAAACTTCCTGCGCAGTTATAAGGCTGGTCTGCCCGCAGGTAGCGTTCTATCTGTTGTTCGTCGAGTTCCCTGAACTGCACCCTGAAAGGAATCACATCAATCTGTGTTTCGCCGGTTGCACTGTTTAGCAGACACAGTCCGGTGTAAAAGGTAACCAGTTTTCCGGACAGCTTGCGCAGTTGTTCCACGGCATTTTCATGCGTACCAGGTTTGCCGAGGATGTCACTGCCGGTGGTGGCAACCTGATCCGAGCCAATAATCAGTCCCTGGTGAGACTGTCCGATTGTCTGTGCCTTGGCCACTGCTAATCTTGCTACCAGCGCTTCGGGTGTTTCGTCAGCCAGTGCAGATTCATCTATATCGGGTGCAGCAGTTTCAAAATCAATGCCGAGGCGTTGCAGCAACTCTTTGCGAAACGGCGATGTCGAGGCGAGCACGATCGGTAGTGAGGTGGTTGTGTTCATGTTGTGATGATATCTCAGGCTCCAGGTTCAATTTCAACAAGGGTTTCATCCGGGTTGACACTGTCGCCTTTGCTGACATTGATGGCGGTTACCTTGCCGGCAACTGGTGATTGTATCTCGGTTTCCATTTTCATCGCTTCGGTAATAAGCACTGGTGTTCCGGCTTCAATACTATCTCCGACGGAGACCAGTACATCAATGATGGTGCCGGGCATGGAGGTGGTGATGTCTCCGGGACGGATGGCGCGAGGTCGCTGACTGCCCCCGGCTGAATGTTTGCTGTCACCATCAGCTGCCGGTATTTCATCGAGTATTTCGACCAGCACTTCTTCCGGGATACCGTTGACGGTCATGTAAAAGGGGCGGTTGTCCTGCTGGCGGTGTCCGGTGCCGGTAATTTTTATATGGTAGGGCTCGCCGTGCAGTGTGACATTGAATTCGGTGGGGCGTGCACGCCTTTCGGTTGTGCCGTTTTGTGCCGGTTCATCGGGACCGGGTTCCAGTGTATTGCTGTTGCGGTGTTGCAGGAACTGTTTGCCGATTTCTGGAAACATGGCATAGGTCAGTACATCCTCTTCATTGCGTGCCAACTCTCCGGCCTCGGCCCGCAATTTGTCCATTTCGTCCCCCAGTAAATCAGCCGGGCGCACATCAATACTTTGCTCCGAACCAATTGCCTGTTTTTGAACAGCAGGATCAAAGACAGCAGGGGCCTTGCCGTAACGACCTTGCAGGTAAAGCTTTACCTCGTTGGTGATGGTTTCATAGCGCTTGCCGGTAAGTACGTTCAGTAGTGCCTGGGTGCCGACGATTTGCGAGGTGGGCGTGACCAGTGGCGGGTAGCCAAGATCCTTTCTGACCCGGGGGATTTCCTCGAACACCTCGTTGACGCGTTCGACGGCGCCCTGTTCACGCAATTGTGAATACAGGTTGGAGATCATGCCGCCCGGGACCTGGTAAATTTGCACGCGGGTATCAGGGCCGAAATTCTCGCCCTCGAATTGTGCGTATTTTTTACGGATATCCCTGAAGTACATGCCGATGCCCTGCAAGGCTTCCAGGTCCAGTTCGGTGTCATAGCCTGTCTGTCGCAGTGCGCACACCATACTCTCGGTGGCGGCATGGCTGGGACCGCCGGAAAACGTCGAGATGGCGGTGTCGATATGACGGCAGCCGTTTTCAATGGCCTTCATCAGGCACATTTCGGCCATGCCGGCAGTCGCATGGCAATGCAAGTGGACGGGTAGTGTTGTCACTGCGCAGATGCCGTCGAACAATTCGGCGGTAACCTGTGGTGTGAGCAGGCCGGCCATGTCCTTGACTGCGATGCTGTGACAGCCCATGGACTCGAGGGTTTTTGCCTGTTCGACAAATATTTCGGTGTTGTGGACCGGGCTGGTGGTGTAGCAAATGGTTCCCTGGGCATGTTTGCCGGTCTGCTGTACGGCATCAATGGCGGTCGCCAGGTTGCGGGTGTCATTGAGGGCATCAAAAACACGGAAAACATCAATGCCGTTGTCGGCAGAGCGTTCAACAAAGGCACGTACGACATCATCGGAGTAGTGCCGGTAACCCAGCAGGTTTTGCCCCCTCAGTAACATTTGCAGGCGTGTGTTAGGCAGTGCCTTGCGCAATTGCTGTAGACGTTCCCAGGGGTCTTCCTGCAGAAAGCGCAGACAGGCATCGAAGGTAGCACCGCCCCAGACCTCCAGTGACCAGTAGCCGATGCGGTCGAGTTGTTCGCACACCGGCAGCATGTCATCGGTGCGCATGCGCGTCGCAATCAATGATTGATGTGCATCTCGCAGCACGACATCGGTTATATGTACCCTGGACATGTTTGTTTTGATCCTGTGGTAGTTGTTATAGCCCCAGGTGCGCTGACAGCGCTGCAGTGATTGCGGCGGTCAGTTCACGGGTTGGACGGCTGGTTTTATAGTGAGTCAGTTCCGGGTGGTCTTCAACAAAGCCGGTATCAAAAGATCCATTGCGGAATTCCGGCACCTTGAGGATTTCCTGGTAGTAAGGAATGGTTGTCTTGACACCATATACACCGGTGTCCTGCAGGGCGCGGCCAGCACGGTTCAACAGTTGCTCCCAGTTTAGTGCCCAGACGGTTAATTTTGCGCACATCGAATCATATTCAGGTGGTATTGGATAACCGCTGTAAATAGCAGCATCGGTGCGTACACCGGGGCCGCCGGGCGCATAGTAGCGTGTAATACGCCCGAAGCTGGGCAGAAAATCATTTTTTGGATCTTCCGCATTGATACGCATTTCCATGGCGTAGCCGCGGCGTTGTATATCGGCCTGGGTGTAACCGAGAGATTGTCCATCGGCGATGCGAATCTGCTCCTGCACGATGTCGATACCGGTTATGGCCTCGGTAATGGTGTGTTCGACCTGCAAGCGGGTGTTCATCTCCATGAAGTAGAAGTTGCCATCCCGGTCGAGCAGGAACTCGACGGTGCCAGCGTTTTCATAATTGACGGTGCTGGCAGCACGCACTGCGGTTTCTCCCAGCCACTGTCGTTGTTCGTCATTGAGCTGTGGTGATGGTGCAATCTCTATCAGTTTCTGATGGCGTCGCTGGATGGAGCAGTCGCGCTCAAAAAGATGCACCGTGTTGCCCTGGCTGTCTGCCAGTATCTGTACCTCAATGTGTCGGGGGCGATCAACGCAGCGCTCCATGAAAATGTCGGTTGAGCCGAACGCCTTGCTGGTTTCCGAGCGGACGCGGTCATAGTTGTTGCGTAATTCAGATTCCGAGTTGCAGCGACGAATACCGCGGCCACCTCCACCTGCAGTGGCTTTCAGCATCACCGGGTAGCCGATTTCGGCAGCCAGTACGACGGCCTCGCCCAGGCTTTCAAGGTTGCCTTCACTGCCAGGTACCACGGGAATACCTGCAGCCTGCATGGCGCTTCGCGCCTGGATCTTGTCACCCATTTGTCGGATGACAGCGGCACCGGGACCGATGTAGCAGATGCTGCGGGCCTTGCATATTTCAGGCAGCAGGGGGTTTTCGGACAGAAATCCGTAGCCGGGGTGCACGGCATCACAGCCGGAGGCAATGGCCAGGTTAACAATGCGGTGGGCATTCAGGTAGCCGGTGATGGATTCCGGCCCGATATTGTAGGCTTCATCGGCCTTTTTTACGTGCAGGGCATGGCGGTCAGCATCGGCGTAGATCGCCACGGAGATGATGCCAGCTTCGGCGCAGGCCCGGATGATGCGCACGGCAATTTCGCCGCGATTGGCGATCAGGAGTTTCTTTATCACTCGGTTTCTTGTCTCTGTCGGGGCCGGGGCTGCATACTACGTCTAACCATATGAATTTTAGCAGGATGTGTAAAGCATCTGTTTGCTTCTGATTGACACATTGCAGGCTCCCATATAACATAAGCAAGTTATGATAGACCACCTGCCAGATCGGCTGGATTTGATTGCCACAGCCGAAGCGGGACGAACTATGCGGGGTCGGGTAGCGGTGGCAGCGTTGGAACGCTTGTTACCGGTCCTGGCATCCGGGCAGGGAGAGTTACAGGTTGAATTAAGTCTGGGCAAGGATATGGACGGGACATGTTTTCTGTCCGGCACCATCGAGGGGGAAGTTGCCCTGAGATGCCAGCGCTGCATGAAAGACATGCAGTTGCTGCTGGATCTGGAATTCCGGCTTGGTTTGATTCGTGACGAAAGCGCGGCGGATGCATTACCGGACAGTTGTGAACCGCTGGTAGTAACAGTGGAGCCCACGGTTGTAGCGGACATTATTGCAGATGAAGTGTTGCTGGCATTGCCCATTGTGTCTTTGCATGAAGATTCGGACGAGTGTCATGCATATGTAAAAGCATACCAGCCGCCGCAGGGCGAGCGACGGGAAAACCCGTTTGCAGTACTGGCAGAATTTAAACGGAAACAGTAACAGAGGGTAGTAACATGGCTGTACAGAAAAGTCGCAAGACACCGTCAAGACGCGGCATGCGTCGTTCGCATGACAAACTGACTGAAAGTACACTTTCAATCGAACCAACCACCGGTGAAACACACCTGCGTCATCACGTTAGTGCTGACGGTTTCTATAAGGGTCGCAAGGTCATTAATAACGATCAGGACTGATCGTTAATTTCACTTACAGGGTTTGTGAGTGTACGGGTAATTTATTGCCCGTATTTGCTGCTCTGTTTCCTGCTTATCCGGGATAAACACGCCACCATGCATCAGTCGTCTGTACGATGAGTGCCGGAGTTACGATAGCGCTGGATGCAATGGGCGGCGATTCCGGTCCCTCCGTGGTCGTGCCTGCTGCCGTCGAGGTAATTACGCAGCACGCCGATGTCAGTATCATTCTTGTCGGTGACGAAACCGGGCTGAAGCAGGCGCTGCAGGCAGCGGGCGCCGAAAAACATTCTTCCAGACTAACGATTCACCATGCCAGCCAAAAGGTTGAGATGGATGAATTACCCTCGGCTGCCCTGCGTGGCAAAAAAGACTCTTCCATGCGGGTTGCAATCAATCTTGTCAAAGATGGCAGCGCCGATGCCTGTGTCAGCGCAGGAAACACCGGCGCATTGATGGCGACATCGCGTTTTGTTTTGAAGATGTTACCCGGTATTGACCGTCCGGCGATCTGTACTTCGCTGCCGTCCATTACCTCGCATACCTGGATGCTGGATCTGGGGGCCAATGTGGACTGTGACGCCGAGCATCTGTTTCAGTTCGCCCTGATGGGTTCAGTGCTTGCTCAAGCCGTGGATGGCAACGCTCATCCGCGTGTTGGCCTGCTGAATGTTGGGGAAGAGGAAATCAAGGGGAATGAGCAGGTCAAGGAAGCGGCAAAGTTACTGACAGAGAAGATGTCGAATTATGACGGCTATGCCGAGGGTGATGACATCTACAAGGGTGGTTTTGACGTCATAGTTTGCGACGGTTTTGTAGGTAATGTTTCACTCAAGACCAGTGAGGGTGTGGCGAAGATGATTGGGGCCTTCATCAAGCAGGAATTTACCAGGAATATTTTTACCCGGCTGGCGGCGCTGGTTGCGATGCCGGTACTGAAAGCCTTTCGTAGCCGCATTGATCCGCGCGGCTATAATGGTGCGAGCCTGCTGGGATTGCGGGGTATTGTCATAAAGAGCCATGGTGGTGCGGATGCGTTTGCATTTGCAAATGCCATCAAGGTGGCTATCCTTGAAGTCCGTGAAGATGTGCCACAGCGAATTACTGCGCAGTTGCAGACTTACCAGGAAAACGGGCAGACACAATGAAATATTCACGTATTACCGGTACCGGCAGTTATCTGCCCGAAAAAGTGCTCACCAACCATGACCTTGAAAAGATCATGGATACAACTGACGAGTGGATACGCGATCGCACCGGCATATACAAGCGACACATCGCTGGTGGGGATGAGACGACCTGTGATCTGGCCGAGATTGCCGCAACACGTGCCATGGAAGCGGCGGGGCGCACACCACGCCAGATCGACCTGATCGTGCTGGCCACAACCACACCGGATCGCGTATTTCCAAGTACGGCCTGCCTGTTACAGCAGCGGCTGGATATACACGGCACGGCAGCATTTGATGTGCAGGCCGTGTGTACCGGCTTTGTCTACGCCCTCGCCATTGCGGACAAGTTTATTAAAACCGGTTCTGCGAAGTGTGCACTGGTGGTCGGTGCGGAAACACTGTCCCGCATCGTGGACTGGAATGATCGCGGTACCGGTATCCTGTTTGGTGACGGTGCCGGTGCGGTTATTCTCGAAGCCAGTGACGAACCCGGAATTCTGTCTACACACTTGCATGCCGATGGCAGCTATGAACACTTGCTGACGGTGCCGGCCGGTATTTCAGCAGGCTATGACAAGGTGCTGGCCGGTCAGGCCTATGTGCAGATGCAGGGGAATGAAGTTTTCAAGATGGCGGTGAATACCCTTGGCCGAATCGTGGACGAAACACTGGCGGCCAACAACATGGAAAAATCCGATATCGACTGGCTGATCCCGCATCAGGCTAATATTCGCATTATTCAGGCAACGGCACGCAAGTTGAAGATGTCCATGGACCACGTGGTGGTGACGGTTGATGAACATGGTAATACCTCGGCTGCCTCGGTGCCGTTAGCACTTGATACGGCGATACGCGACGGTCGCATCAAGCGTGGCGAGATGTTACTAATGGAGGCCTTTGGTGGTGGTTTCACCTGGGGCTCCGCTTTACTGAAGTACTGATTCCTCGACTTCCATCCTTACAGAATATGAGCACAGTTACAGACAACGTTGATAAAACGCTGGCGATTGTATTTCCCGGTCAGGGATCGCAGTCGATTGGCATGCTGTCAGAATTCGCTGAAAGCGAATCTTTGATCAAGGAAACTTTTGCGCAGGCGAGTGAAGTACTCGGCTATGACCTGTGGCAACTGGCCCAGGATGGTCCCGAGGAAGAGCTTAATCGCACTGACAAGACACAGCCCGCCATGCTGGCCGCGGGTGTTGCTGTCTGGCGAGCCTGGCAGCAGGCAGGCGGTAGTGTGCCGGGCGTGATGGCGGGACACAGTCTGGGTGAATACACAGCACTGGTTTGTGCCGGGGCACTGGAATTTACTGCGGCAATTAGCCTGGTCGAAGAACGTGGGCGTTGCATGCAGTCAGCGGTGCCCGCTGGTGTCGGTGCCATGGCAGCTATTCTTGGTCTGGATGACGCCACCATTACCGAGGTCTGCGAACGTGCAGCAGAGGGTGAAGTGGTCTCGCCGGTTAACTTCAATTCGCCGGGCCAGGTTGTGATTGCCGGTAATGCAGACGCCGTGCAGCGTGCCATGGGGATGGCCAAAGAGGCGGGTGCAAAACGCGCCTTGCCTCTGGCTGTCAGTGTGCCATCACACTGTTCTCTGATGCAGCCGGCAGCAGAGCAGTTTGCCGAACGGTTGGCACAGACGGCCATTAACACACCCTTGATACCGGTCATGCAGAATGTCGATGCGATGCTGCACGAGCAGCCGGATGAGATTCGTGAGAACCTGAAAAAGCAGCTTTACTGCCCGGTGCAGTGGGTACTGACGGTACAAAACCTGGGTGCCCAGGGCGCTACCCGGATTGTAGAGGCAGGTCCCGGCAAGGTACTGGCAGGGTTGTGCAAGCGTATCGACAAGTCGATTGCCAATGCCGCAGTGTTTGATCCGGCTTCCCTGGCTGCAGCGCTGGCTGGTTAGCCTTGCAGTACAAACAGAATCAAAACAGTTAGAGGTCTTTATGTCTCTTGAAAATGAAATAGCACTGGTAACCGGAGCGAGTCGTGGTATTGGCAAGGCGATAGCCACGGCCCTGGGTGAGCAGGGCGCTACCGTTATTGGTACCGCGACATCAGAGAACGGCGCGCAGGGAATAACGGACAATTTTTCAGCAGCGGGCATCAAGGGTTCTGGAAAGGTGCTGAATGTGACCGATCCTGAATCAGTCGCAGTCCTGCTCGAGAGTGTTAAAAAAGACGTCGGGGTACCAACCATCCTGATAAACAATGCCGGCATCACGCGCGATAATTTACTGATGCGCATGAAAGAAGATGAATGGCAGGATGTTATCGACACAAATCTGACATCAGCATTTCGCATGAGCAAGGCCTGCCTGCGTGGCATGATGAAAGCCAAGCATGGCCGGATTGTTACTATAACCTCCGTCATTGGTGCAACCGGTAATCCCGGCCAGGCGAACTATGCGGCAACCAAGGCGGGTGTGATTGGCTTCACCAAGTCACTGGCGAGAGAAATTGGCTCACGGGGCATCACCGTCAATGCGGTCGCACCGGGCTTTATTGATACGGATATGACCCGGCAGTTGCCGGAAGCACAGCAGCAGGCACTGCTGACTCAGATCCCGTTGAACCGGCTTGGTGCTGTCGAGGATATTGCCAATGCGGTGGTTTTTTTGGCCTCTGAAAATGCAGCCTATATCACGGGTGAAACCATCCATGTGAACGGTGGCATGTATATGGGCTAGGCGGTCGTGGGGTCTGGATGGGGCCTCTTATTGAGTATATTTTTAGGATAACTCCATAAGTTAATGTAATATATGTTTTTTCGTTGGCCGCAACAGTGGTATGCAGTGGCGGCTGTTTTTGCTGAATACGGGCAGGCGGATGCTACTTGTATCTTGTCTCTCGCTTTCACTACAATACCTGCGCGGCTCACGCTGCCTACACTAAATACATGAGAGGAAATACTCGAAATGAGCGATATTGATGCACGCGTCAAGAAGATTGTTATTGAGCAATTAGGAGTTAAGGAAGACGAAGTGAGCAACAGCTCTTCTTTCGTTGATGATCTTGGTGCTGATTCTCTGGACACCGTCGAATTGGTGATGGCGCTGGAAGAGGAATTCGAGTGCGAGATTCCTGATGAAGAAGCTGAAAAGATCACCACTGTCCAGCAGGCGATTGATTACGTAACCGCCAACAAGGACTAGTTTTTCCTCTGTTATTCCGGCCGCTTCCGATACTCTGACGGGAGCGGCCTTTTATCTTGTTTGATCAGAAATCCTGGCAGGTCCTTGTGGGGGTTTAACGGTGTCGAAAAGACGTGTAGTTGTAACTGGTCTGGGTGTTGTATCTCCTGTTGGCAACAGTGTTAAGGCTGCCTGGGATAACGTCCTTGCCGGCAAGAGTGGTATAGCGCCTGTTACCAGTTTTGATGTTGCTGATTTCCCGGTTCGCTTTGGTGGCGAGGTCAGGGATTTTGATGTGACTGAGTACATCTCCAAAAAGGATGCGCGCCGCATGGGTACATTCATCCATTACGGTATCGCGGCTGCATGCCAGGCGATCAAGGATTCGGGCATTGAGATAACAGATGCAAATGCCAGTCGTGCCGGTGTTGCCATCGGCTCGGGGATTGGTGGTTTGCACGGTATCGAAACTGCCTATCAATCCTATCTGGATGGTGGTGCCCGTAAGATCTCGCCGTTTTTTGTGCCGGGTAATATCATCAACATGATTGCCGGCAACCTGTCGATTATGCACGGCCTGAAAGGGCCCAATATCGCCATTGTTACTGCCTGCACAACCTCCACACACAACATTGGCGTTGCGGCTCGTACTATCGCCTACGGTGATGCCGATATTATGGTCGCCGGTGGTGCTGAAATGACAACCTGCCCTATCGGCATCGGCGGTTTTGCAGCAGCACGTGCACTATCTACCCGTAACGATGATCCGACTGCTGCGAGTCGCCCCTGGGACAAGGACCGTGACGGTTTCGTGCTGAGCGATGGTGCCGGCATCGTGGTACTCGAAGAATATGAACAGGCCCGTGCCCGTGGCGCAAATATCTACGCCGAGATCTCGGGCTTTGGCATGAGTGGTGATGCCTTCCATATGACACAGCCTTCCGAGGGTGGTGAAGGTCCTGCCCAGTGCATGGATGCAGCACTGGCTGACGCCGGACTGAACCATGCGGATGTTGACTACATCAATGCACATGGCACCTCGACACCGGCAGGTGATGTTGCCGAGACACTGGCGATCAAACGTTCGTTTGGTGATCTGGCTGGCAAGGTCGCCATCAGTTCGACCAAATCCATGACCGGGCATTTACTGGGTGCAGCCGGTGGTATCGAAGCCGTGTTTACCTTGCTTGCTATCCGTGACCAGGTGGCACCACCAACCATCAACCTGGACAACCCGGACCCGCAGTGCGATCTGGATTATGTGCCTAACACGGCACGCGAGATGGAAATTTCTACTGCCATATCGAATTCCTTCGGATTTGGTGGCACCAATGGAACGCTGGTTTTTCGTCGGTTAAACTGAGCATTCGTGCATGCCAACATATTGCAGGTTGGATTAGCGTCAGCGTAATCCAACGGGTTCTGCGCCATGTCGGGTTACGCTGGCGCTAACCCGACCTGCAATGTGTAATGTTTAAAGTTAATCCATTGTTTGTTTCCTGAATATGGCCGCCATCCTCACGGCTGTAGAGCGCACTTTTAACCCGGTTGATCTGCACCGGCTGAATCCTTCCCGCTATCCGCACCTGCTGAAAAGTACCGCGCAGGGTCGCTATGACATACTGTTTGCCTTTCCCGGTGCCAGCCTGGTGCTGGATGCGAATGGCATCCTCAGTACGCCCGAAACAGTGACTCCATGCAGTAATGATTTTCTAAAGACGTTTGATAACTGGTGGAACCTGAATCAGATTCAGGACCAGTCTGCATCAGCAGTCAATGAGGCACTGCCCTTCAGCGGTGGCTGGTTTGTCTACCTGGGCTATGAACTGGTTGCGCAAATAGAAACCTGCCTGCAACTGCCTGCGGCAGATACGTTGTTACCGACCGCCATTGCAACACGCTTTGCCACGGCTGTTATTGTCGATCATGAAACCGGTATCACCTGTGTTGTAGGTGAGTCAGGTAAAGACGAAGCAGTGTGTGCCATAGTAGCCGACATCGATACGCTGCCAGATGCTGGTAACTCTTCAGAGACTGATCTGAAGGTGATATCGGTCGGTGAAGCCGAACCACAACAGTATCTTGATGCGGTGGCGCGTATTCACGAGTATATCCGTGAAGGGGACGTGTTCCAGGTCAACCTGTCACGGCAATGGGATATCGAACTACAGCAGGCCGTGGACACCGCTACGCTGTTTGATCAACTCGGTGTTCACAACCCGTCACCGTTCAGTGGGCTGGCAAGCTGGGCAGACACCGCGATTATCAGTTCTTCCCCGGAACGGCTGGTCAGTGTTCGTGATGGCCTGGTCGAGACACGCCCCATTGCCGGCACCCGCCCGCGCAGTGATTCACAGCAGGCGGATATAGCTTACTCGGAAGAACTGCTGGCGCACCCGAAAGAACGTGCAGAGCACATCATGTTGATAGATCTTGAACGCAATGATCTGGGCAGGCTCTGTGTACCCGGCACGATTGAGGTCAATGAGTTGATGGTGCTCGAGTCGTATGCCCATGTGCATCATATCGTCTCCAACGTGCGAGGGTGCTTGCGTGAGAATATTTCTCCGGGTGATGTCATACGCGCCGTGTTTCCGGGCGGTACCATTACCGGTTGTCCCAAGGTGCGTTGCATGGAAATTATTGCCGAGCTGGAACAACAGCTGCGTGGTGCCTATACCGGTTCGATGGGTTACATTAATCGGGACGGTAGTATGGACCTGAATATATTGATACGCAGTATCGTTAGCCACGGTAAACATCTGCAATTTCGTGCCGGTGCCGGTATTGTCGCTGACTCTGATGCCGAGGCGGAGCTGGATGAGACCCGCGCCAAGGCGAAAGGACTGTTACGTGCTGTGGGGCTGGAAGACGCATGATCAAGGCAATCATCAATGGACGAGTGGCCGACTGTGTTGCTGCAAGCGACCGTGGCCTGCTTTATGGGGATGGTTTGTTCGAAACGGTTGCGGTGCGAAAGGGTAAACCGGAGTACTGGCAACAGCATCTGCAACGCCTGCAGACCGGTTGTAGCCGTTTGGGTATTGAACCTGTGGATGAATTGCTGCTGGCAGAGCAGTGCCAACTGCTGGCTGACGGAGTTGACCAGGCGGTTATAAAGATTATCGTGACCCGCGGTTCGGGTGGACGGGGTTACCGGGTTCCTGCCCGGCCTGCATCGACACGCATTCTGCAGTTACATGAGTGGCCTGATTTTCCGCCTGCCTGTGCACAGCAGGGCGTGGCGGCACGTCTGTGTGATATGCGCCTGGGGCATAATCCGGTATTGGCGGGCATCAAGCATCTAAACCGGCTTGAGCAGGTGCTGGCCCGGCAGGAATGGGACGATAACGGCATCAGGGAAGGCTTGTTGCTGGACACTGCGGGTAACCTGGTTGAAGGCACCATGAGTAACCTGTTTCTGGTCAGAGACGGGGTGTTGCTGACACCTGACCTGCAGCGCTGCGGTGTTGCCGGTATCATGCGTTCACAACTGCTGGAACTGGCAGGTCAATTATCCATTGGGACAGAGATTTGTCAGCTTGGAATGGCAGATTTACATGCGGCAGAGGAAGTGTTTATCTGCAACAGTCTGATCGGCATCTGGCCGGTCATTGCGATAGATGACAGAAACTATAATAAGGGGGCAATGACATCACGTTTACAGGACGTGCTTGCTGCCGGTACGGATACCAGTAAACAATGGCAGCTATAGCGATAAATAATGAGTGCTGAAACAGAAAATAACAGAAAGGGTGTACGCTGGTTGCAGTTGTTGGTACTGCTGGTGTTGCTGGTAGTACTTGCTGCGATCATCATGCTGGATCGATACCAGAAATTCAGTGATGCCACGCTGGATATTCCAGGCCAGGAGATGCTGTATAGCGTGCCGCCCGGCAGCTCTCTGAACAAACTGGCCTACGACCTGCATGTCAAAAACATTATCCAGTACCCGCGCTTGTTCATTCTGCTGGGTCGGCAAATGGATGTTGCCAGGCGGTTGCAGGCGGGGGAGTATATTCTGCAACAGGGGTTGACGCCGCGCACCTTGCTGGCGCTGCTGGTCGAAGGTAAGGTCAATCAATATGAATTGACCCTGATAGAAGGACATACCTTCAGGGAAATGTTGCAACGCATTCATGCAGATCCGGTGCTGGTACACACCCTGTCTGATGAGACGGATGTCGATATTATGGAGATGCTGGGACAACCGGACCTGCATCCCGAGGGGCGATTCTTGCCTGACACCTACTATTTCACCCGTGGTACGACGGATGTGGAATTTCTCATGCGAGCCTGGCAGGCGATGAATGATGAGTTGACGATTGAATGGGAGGAGCGTGAGGAAGGTTTGCCATTAGAGTCGCCGGATGAAGCACTCATTCTTGCCTCCATCGTTGAGAAAGAAACCGGGGCAGTAGAAGAACGGCCAATTATCGCTGGTGTGT
>Ga0164313_10003110_pt1 | contig 14810 bp, 6 predicted proteins | sample GuaBasSedimGuay4_FD_113735 | JGI IMG/M metagenome (GOLD analysis project Ga0164313, IMG submission 113735) | Subseafloor sediment microbial communities from Guaymas Basin, Gulf of California, Mexico - Guay4, Core 4569-4, 0-3 cm | ecosystem: Environmental > Aquatic > Marine > Hydrothermal vents >... | reverse complement strand
GTCGATGATGAAGGAAATTCTACCCAATGTTCTATCAATGTAGATGTAGAAGACAACGAGGATCCGCAGGTAACTTGTCCCGGAGATCTAACTTTTGCAGCAGATGCTGGTGATTGCCAAGCGATCGTTGTATTCGCATTGCCAGTAGCAACTGACAATTGCAGTGCCGTTACAACTACACTAACAAGTGGCATTGGAAATGGAGTATTCCCAGTAGGAACTACAACACAACAATATAGATTTGATGACGCAAGTGGAAATTTCGTTACGTGCTCATTTGACGTGATCGTTGAAGACAATGAGGATCCACAACTAAGTTGTCCTGTAGACATATCAACGAATGTAAATAATGGAGATACTGATATCGCTGTGTCGTATGCAGTTCCAACAGGTACAGATAACTGTGGCATACAGAGTATTTCGCTTTCATCCGGGCTAGCAAGTGGAGCACTCTTCCCAATTGGAATGACCACTGTTGAATACACAGCTGAGGATCTTAGCGGCAATCAAACAACTTGTTCATTTACTGTAACTGTAAACGATAGTGATTTTCCTGAGATCAACTGTCCAAGCAACATTTCGCAAAACGTGGATGCTGGATCATGTAGCGCAGTTGTTGTTTATACACCGCCTATTGGAACGGATAGCCAAGGTCCTACAAGTACAGTACAATCTGATGCTACAGGACTCAGTTCAGGTTCAGCATTTCCCGTTGGCACAACGATACTTGAATACACAGTTACAGATGCCCCGAACAATGCAACTACATGTGCTTTTTCAATTGAGATTATTGATAACATACTACCCCTGATCGTTTGTAGAAATGACACTTCACTTTCTACGGATGCCGGTACATGCACTAATATATTCAGCTATAACCTCCCGGTGTGGAGCGACAACTGTCCTAGTGGAACTATTACAAGAACACAGGGGCCTGTTTCTGGGGATGCATTCCCCATAGGAGTTACAATAGTGGAACACCGGATACAAGACAACGCTGGGAATATTGCAACTTGTTCCTTCCAAGTAACGGTATCTGACAACGAAGCACCTATAGCTACATGTCCTTCTGATGTTAATACTGGGTCCGATGTCGGAATTTGTGGAGCCATTGTAAACTACGTGTTACCCACAGGAAATAACTTATGCGGAATTGACGCAATTCAATTGATCTCTGGCTTAGCAAGTGGCTCTCAATTCCCAGTAGGTTCAACAGAAGTAAAATACAAAGTGAGTGATATTGCTGGGAATAGCGATACCTGCTCCTTCTTTGTTCATGTAAGTGATGACATCTTCCCAATAATCACATATTGCCCTAACTTCTTCACAGTTCCTTCTGACCTTGGAAATTGCACTGCCGAAGTACATTTTGCCCGCCCTCAATTCAATGATGAATGTGGCGCAGTTATGACATTAATAGCTGGAATTGACAGCGCTGGCATTTTCCCTCTTGGGACAACAATAGTTAGCTATCAAATTCAAGATGCTGCTGGAAACAACGTTTTCTGCACATTCAATATAACTGTTGAAGACAACGAATCCCCTAGCATTGTTTGTCCTGTGAATGACACGCTGGCCACCGACGTGAATTGTGAAGCTGCTTTACCAGATTACACCGGGGCTTTTCAATCCTTGACCGATAATTGTTCAGGATCCGGACCTGTTCAGCAATCTCCTATCGCTGGGACCATGGTACAGGGCTCTGTATTGGTAACACTACAAGTTCTAGATGCAGCAAGCAACCTTGGACAATGCTCATTTACAGTTTTCGTTGAGGATCAAACGTCCCCAGTAGTATTATGTCCGGGCGATCAGCAGTTGAGCGGTGACCAAAATTGTCAAGCTTCTTTGCCGGATTATTCATCTAGCGCCACCATAACTGATAATTGCAACACTACAGTAACGATAAGTCAAAACCCTCCTTTCGGTTTCATCCTTAGTGGCACCCAAAGCGTCGAACTTATCGCCAAATATGCGAATGGGCTTGCCGATACGTGCACATTCAATGTAGAGGTCATTGATGACACTCCGCCTCTGGTGACTTGTATTCCACCTTCTCAATTCTATGCTGATGCCAACTGTCTGTTTTCTATACCCGCGGTAAACCCGTCAATAGTTGATTGCGACAGCAACCCGGTCATATCTCAAACCCCAGCTGTGGGCACTTCTGTTGGCTCTGGTGTACATGTAGTGAGCGTAACGGTTACTGATGCTAATAGCAATGTTTCAACCTGTCAAACTACTATAACGGTGTTGGACACTATCAGTCCGGTTATATCAACTTGCCCTGGACCACAAGTTCTCATAGCCGATTCCCAGTGCCAAGCTGTTCTTCTGGATTACACAGGATCTACATTTTTCAGTGCGACAGAATGTTCACAAGCGATACTACCTGTACAAACACCTTCCCCAGGATCAACATTCACAGATCCTACATTGGTATTTCTAACAGTTACCGACCCTTCTGGGAATAATGCGACCTGCAGCTTCATGGTCACTTTGAACGATACGATCGCGCCATTATTCGTTTGCACAAGCGATACTTCCGTATTTGTATCTGCCAATTGTGATGCTATCGTACCGGACATGATAGCAGCTCTTTCTCAAGTTGAAGATAATTGTGACCCGAACATCCAATTCGCACAAAATCCCTCAAGCGGAACTGTAGTAACAGCGAATACTTTGATAACGATCGTTGGTAATGATGCTAATGGTAATACACGATCTCGAACCACGATGATGACGCTTACGGATTCCATAGCACCTACCGCTTCTTGCTCCGATATCACAGTTAATGCAGCACTAGGAGCTTCAGACGCAGTTGTGAATTATCCTACTCCAAGTGGGATCGATAATTGTGGGCCAATAAACGTCGTTCAAACGGATCTTACAGGGTTGAGCAGTGGTTCAAACTTCCCACTGGGAGCCACGCAATTGGAATACACTTTCTCGGATACTTCAGGTAACAGTAGCATTTGCACGTTCTTAGTAAAAGTAATGGACATGGAAGATCCGACGATCAACTGTCCTAACGACACCATAGTTCCTGCAGACTCATTGTATTGTGGAAATTATGTCAGCTGGTCTGTTCCGGTCGGTCTTGATAATGATACTGGTGCCACCACCCTCCAGACCCTTGGGCCACCTCCTAGTTCCTTCTTTGGGGTTGGCACCGCTACTATAGAATATACTGTTACCGATATATCCAACAATTCCACAAGCTGTGCATTTACGGTCATCGTTTTAGATCAAACAGCCCCGTCCATTATTTGTCCGAATGACACAACTGTCTATGCTGGCCTGAACTGTGACAAGCAAGTGAATTTCGCATTGCCTTCTACATTTGACAATTGTGGACTACAATCGCTACTACCAATATCTGCACTGGGTCCTGGAAGTGCCTTCCCTGTTGGACAAACAACTGTTGAGATCGAAGCTATCGATGTTCATAACAACTCTTCGACTTGCTCAATGGTAGTTACTGTTCTAGACACTATTGCACCATCGATCACTTGTAACTCTGATACTATTTTGTACATAACCGCAGGAGAATGCGGTGTACCATTCATGTATCAAGCACCAGTAACATCGGATGTTTGTCCTGGAGTTTCCGACTCATTATTGAGCGGCCTTTCTAGTGGAAGTGTTTTTCCTTTAGGTAGTAATGTTATTCAGTTCGAGGCATATGATGTTTCGAATAATTCTAGCACTTGTTCATTCACCGTCAGCATATTGGATACAGCTAACGTGTATTTGAGCTATTCGAATTCTACGATCTGCAGTTCGAATGGAGATCTTTCACCTACGATGTACCCAGCCGGTGGAAGTTTCAGTGTTGCACCAATTGGAGTATCTATCGACCCTGTGACAGGAATTATCACTCCCTCTGCTAGTCCTGCTGGTCAATACCAGATAAGCTATACAGTAAACGGCTCTTGCCCTCTTGTTGCCACTTTCGATCTAACACTCAATGAAGCACCATCTTTTGTGAATGCTGGACCAGATTCAACAATTTGTACAGACACTTATGATATGTTGGCTAACACTCCCCCATCGGGTTCAGGTACTTGGAGCACTTTGAATGGCAATGCAACATTCAGCGACTTGAACGACCCAAGTGCTAACCTTACTAATATTTCCTTGAGCACGAACACTTTTGTCTGGAGTATAAATAATGGAATATGCCCAAGCATTTCGGACACTATATTTCTTACAGTTCTACAAGGAAGTGATGCCAGTTGGAACGCACCAACTGATGTTTGCGAAACTAATGGTGTCATCAACTTGGATGCATTAGCAACGGAACCTGGAGGAATTTGGACTGGTCTAGGGGTAAATGGAAATGAATTCAACCCAAGTGGATCGATAGGGGCAATAGATATAACTTATACGAACGGTGTTATTCCTTGCCAAGGAATTGAAAATCATACTATTAATGTATGGGCAGACGTTGATCCTACTTGGGCAGTATTTGGACCAATTTGTAGTACCGTAGACCCGATAGATCTCGACCTTCTTATTTCCGGAACAATGGGCGGAACATGGATTGGTCAAGGGATCAACGGCAACTTATTCGATCCAAGCGGACTCCTTGGAATTATACAGATCACGTACATAGTTGGCGGTCTTGGTTGTGAAGAGCAATTATCGAATAATATCGAAGTTCTTCCCGGAGTTGAATCCAATGCAGGGGAAGATGATGAGGTTTGCAGTGATCAATACCAGCTTAATGCCAACACAATTGTGGCCACCGGAATGTGGAGCGGACCTCCAGGAGTTTCTTTCTTTCCAGAACCAAGTTCGCCGAATGCTACAGTTTCAGTTAATACATACGGCCTGCACGAATTCGTCTGGACTGTTACCAATACTTCATGTACAGCAAGTGATACCGTTCTGATCTCATTCTTTGAAATCCTTGACAGTACAACAGTTCATGCTGGTGCAGATAGGATCGTTGATGAAGGAGTTACTGTTCAGTTAGATGCCGTTCCACCTAACACAGGAACAGGAACTTGGACCGTAATTGAAGGTAGCGGTGTATTCGAAGATGTGAACGACCCAAATAGCATCGTGACTGGACTTTCTTTTGGTGAGAATATCTTTTTATGGACGGTATTGAACGGGCCATGTGGCGATTATTCTGATGAAGTGATCTATATCATGAACAGCTTCTTTATCCCACAAGGATTTTCGCCAAACAATGATGGCGTGAACGACTTTTTTGAAATTACTGGCATCTCCCGTTACCTAGATAATGAATTCCAAGTTTATGACCGATGGGGCAAGGAAGTCTATCGTAGCACGGGATACAACAATGAGTGGAACGGAGATGGAAAAAATGGAAAACCATTGGCGGACGACACGTACTTCTATATTCTGAACCTGAACGGGATCTCTGCGTACAACGGCTATATAATAATTAAACGATAGTGAAACGGACGTACATATATGTACTCTTCTGCGTTCTGTCCATCGCTTCAATTGCGCAGCATACACCGCTAACGAGCCAATACATGTTCAATGGCTTAGTGATTAATCCTGCCTATGCGGGAACACGTGATATGCTGACAACTTCATTGACCTATAGGAACCAGTGGACCGGATTTGAAGGTGCACCAGTAACTCAAATGTTAACGGCTCATTCACCGATCTTAAAACAAAAGATGGGAGTAGGACTTATGCTTTTTAATGATAAGATCGGCGTAAGTAAAGAAACTGGGATCTATACCAATTTCGCATACCGTGCCCGATTGAGCAAAGGTTTTATCAGCATGGGTATTGGCGCTGGGATCTCCATTATTAATGCCAACTGGAGCTCTGTTGGCTTACAAGACCAGACCGATCAAGTCTTTATTTACGATACCGAACGGAGTGTGCAACCGAATTTTAGCGCAGGGGCATATTACAAGCAAGATAAATTTTATTTAGGCATTTCCATGCCTTTCATGATGTCGTATCAATTCGACCATGAGAAGAACAATTATAACGCAATATACGAGGCCGATGAGAACAACTATGTTCTCACCGGAGGCGCTATCATAAAGCTGAGCAGTGATGTTGTACTTAAACCTTCAACATTGATCAGGTATGCTCCGAACAGTGGCGCACAGATCGATCTGAACACTAATGTTGTATTGAAGGATTCATTTTGGTTCGGCTTGTCGTACAGAACCGAAGATGCAATTGTAGGAATGTTCGAATATCAGGTGAATGACCAATGGCGGATCGGCTATTCCTATGATTTGGGCATTTCAGAAATTGCAGCATATCACGGAGGCTCTCACGAGATACTTCTTCAATACGAATTCTCTTATAAAACATCGTCCACAAACCCACGCTATTTCTAATGCGGAGCTATTGGTTCATACTGCTAGTATTGTTCGTAGGGAAGATCTCTGCACAAGAGTACTATGAGATAGATCCAGTAACGATCGATGAACGCTATGACCATTTCATGCCCGTTCTTTTGGGTGACCAGATCGTATTCAGTTCCACGAATGCTGATGATGTCGTAATAAAATATACAGATAGAGGCACTAAGAAATCCCCTTCAAGTATTTATATAGCCACGGTAAAAGACGGAAAACTTGTAGGGAGCGCACAGCCTCTAGCACGCAACATACGCACGAGTTTGCATCAAGGGCCAGCTACTTTTTCGGAAGATGGCATTAAAATGATGTTTACGCGTAACCTCCATGTGGACCAATGGATAGGTAATGACCATAAAGACCGTAATAAACTTGGGCTGTTCACTACTGAAATGATCGATGGAGAATGGAGTGACCCTATACCATTCAAGTACAACGACGAAGACTACAACGTAGGCCATCCGACGTTGAGCAAAGATGGAAAACGTCTCTTTTTCGTATCCGACATGCCTGGGAGTTATGGCGGAACAGATCTATATGTCTGTAAACTGAAAAATGGAGAATGGGATCGCCCGAAAAATTTGGGAAAAAAGGTCAATAGCCGTTCCAATGAGATGTTCCCTACAGTTCTTAATGAAAAGATGATCTACTTCAGTAGCGATCGGAAAGGAGGACTCGGTGGCCTAGACATTTACGTTAGCCAATTCAATGGTAAGGATTGGAGCATACCATCATTACTTGACGAACCATTGAACAGTGTGGCTGACGATATGGGGTTTGCACCTAATGTTTCTGGAAGAACAGGATATATAAGCTCAAATAGAAATGGCAAGGATGAGATCTTCTATTTCAAGAGGACCATCCCATTATTCAAAGAATGTGAACCACAAGTTGAGAACAGTTTTTGCTATGTATTTGAAGAAGAAGGAACACTCGGAACAGATTCTCTGCCCTTGGTGTACCAATGGGATCTCGGTGATGGAACGTCCATTTTCGGAAATGAAGCAGAGCACTGTTATAAAGGCCCCGGTGAATACATCGTTAAACTCAATATCATCGACACGCTAACAAAAAGTATCTTCTTCAATGAGGCATCTTATACTCTTAGGATCGAAGATATCGAACAACCGTATATTTCCTTTGAGGGTCCGATGTATAGTCGTCATCTACTAACATTCAGTGCAGAAAATTCGCGGTTGGCGAAAAAAAATATTGCAGAATACCATTGGGATCTAGCCGATAGTACCGATCGAATGGGTCTGGAAGTAAATAAGCGTTTCCACGAAGGTGGGAATAAAGTAATAAAGCTAGATGTACTATTTGAACCGGACAGCACGGGTAAGATCACACATCAGTGCGTAACGCGCACTCTTGAATTACTACAGCCTAAACAGTTGGTAGATGTATCTGATGAAACCGTTGTGGTAGAATACACGGATGCACAAGGCCAGACACATCAGTTCATTTACCAAGAATTGCCGTACGACCTTTTCGATATCTCTGTTCAAGATGGAGAGGATATATTCTTTACGGTTCAACTACTTGCGTCAAAAGAACGTGTATCTACTTCAGATCCCTTCTTTGACAAAGCACGTGAGAAGTATAGGATCCTAGAAAATTATATTTCACAAGATGAACATTTCAGTTACTCAATCGGAAGTAAAGGAACTCTAGAAGACGTATTCCCTATATTCAGTGACCTGAAAGCAATGGAGTATGAGAGAGCCGTTGTAAAAGCGATCAAAGTGGAAAAAGTAAAGGAGATCGGCAACCCGGAGGATATGGCCGCTTTAAAATTTTTGAATGTAGAAGATCTCAACAATACTGTATTACGGATGTCCACAGTGTACTTCAAAACTGGAGACCACACGGTTGACTCAAGTTTCATGGGCGCTCTTGACAAACTCCTGGAGATAGTAATTGCCTTTGACAAGATCAACCTTGAGATCTCAGCTCATACGGATGACATGGGTTTCAATTCGTACAACAAATTACTTTCCGAAAGAAGGGCAGAATCCATTGTAGAATACTTGGTTAGTCAAGGTCTTAGGATCGATCGGATGAAAGCTATCGGATACGGCGAGGACCATCCAATTGCCAGTAATACTCAAGAAGAAGGCCGCAAATTGAATCGGCGAGTAGAATTTAAATTGGTTACGAATTCATTTTTAAGTTCAGAACAATGAAATGGGCTTCTTTTATATTAATATTTATCAGTGCCCTTAATAGTACTGAACTCAGATCTCAAGGTGTGCCATCTGAAGATGGGAATATTCCATATTTGGTCACTTTTGGTGGAAACAGCCTTACTTCTTGGGGTGATGATGATTTTAGCCAGAGTTTCTTTTTTATAGTCCCTCCTACTTGTCAAGAACCGATATACATAAGGATCTTCGATCCTGACATTTCTGGTGAGATCGACGAATTGAAAGGTGATTTCAACACACAAACGAAATTCTCAATATATGGTGGGAAAGGTTGTATTTCTGAAAAAGAAGCCAAAGGACATATTCCAGAGAGTGACCGCAGAAGTGGCAATCTATTGGCTTCAGAAACATTCGGCAACGATGGGAAATACGACAATGATTGGTACACTTTTGGTCCTTTCGATCCAAGTAGCGGTGAGTTAGTCACAGAATATGGTGGCTACATTTTTAAAGTGATAGCAGACGGTAAAATAGGAGATGATGGAAACCTATATCGTTACTACTTAAGCACGAACCCAAGATCGAACAAAGATGTTGAAGGAGGAAACTCCTTTACATTCGAATACAGCTTTAGATTATCTGATGATCCTCAACAAGTTTCACATATCTACCCCTATATAGACCCAAATGTGATTTCAGTAAAACAACGGAATTTCGATTGGGATAATGATGGTATGATACGCATCGTATCTGTCGCTAAGAAGGGTGATTTTGTCAAGGTTTCCAGTGACAATGAATGGATGGAAAGTGAGCATAAGATAACCGAACAAGAAAGAGGAACTTCATTAGATATCAGGTTCATTAAAGACCAGAGCAGGACCATACTGAACAATAATGTTGTATTCTATGTAAAGAACCAATATGGTGAAAACCTCCCTTTCTACACAATACCTATAGGTGGTACCCCTAATTACAAACCAACTATTAGTGCACGCAAACGCTAGCTTAAAGTCACTATTGATCATTGGCTGGTCTTTGGGTTTGATCCTTTCAAACTGTACAGCGAATGGTCAGACCTATAAATTCCGTCATTTTAGAACAGACGACGGCATTCCACAACCATTTACATATTGCATTGAACAAGACGACCAAGGCTACCTATGGGTAGGAACCGGAAAAGGTCTCGTTCGCTTCGATGGTTTTGGATTTTCTGTGTTCAACGAGAATATCGGCCTTAAAGAAGCCATAGTGACCACAAGTTTTAAGGACACTAAAGGAAGGATCTGGTTCGGGAATGATCATGGGAACATAATCTTATTAGAACACAACGAATTACAACCAGTTGAGATCAAAAAACAATTAACTACCAGCATTATTGGATTCGCCGAAGACGCCAATGGATCGATCTGGGTAGCTAGTCAGAATTCTGGTGTGGTTAGCATTGATATACAATTAAGAACTGAACATTTTTCAGATATCTCAAAAGGCATTCTTGTTCAGGACATCTTGATAGTGGAAGACAAGCTCTTTCTCGGCCATAACAACGGATCCACTGTTAATACGATCATTGATGGAGAGCCAGTGAACGCACGGAATATTCCAGATCTGGATGAGATAAGTGTTAACTGCATATCTGCAGATAAAAATGGTACTATTTGGTTCGGCACAGGTAGTAATGGTGTCTTCAAATATTTTATTGACACCGATAAGATCGATTTTTTACAACCATACAAGAATAATCTACCACCAAATATTCAAGAGATAATATTCGACCAAAATGGCGATATATGGATAGCCACATTTGGTGATGGTGTGATCAAGTATTCATTAACCGAAAATGATGAGTTGAAAGAATTCGTTCATTATAATAAGACTAATGGCGCAGAACACAATCATATCAAAGATGTATTTCAGGACCGAGAAGGAAACATTTGGATAGCCAAATTTGGTGATGGTATAGCAACCCTAATTAACAAGTCCGTTGTATTTTATATGGATGATCATAAAGAAGGAGAAAATATTCTTTCTCTAGAAATAAATAATGGTCATCAACTAATAGGCACGAATAATGGCTTATTAATGATCGATAGGAATGCTTCATTGAAAGATCAAGACTTGAAATTCGACACTCGAGTTCCAAAAGATGATATTACGGCGATCCATACTACCAATGACGGCACAGTATGGATAGGAACTAAGAATTCGGGCCTTTACCGAAGGATCAATGGATCATTCAAAAACTTCCATTTGGAAAATGATCGATTGAGCAAAACGGTAACTTTCATTACATCTAAAGATGAGCAACTTTGGGTAGCCACTCGAAATGGTGTTTATGGCATTTTAGATGGATCTATTAATAACCATTTGAACACGATGACTGGTCTAGGTCATAATGCTGTGAACCATATTCTGATCGACACAAAAGACCGAGTTTGGATAAGCACAAACAACAATGGACTTTCTGTGTTGGACGGAGATGAGATACTTCGTGTTAACATCAATGAAGAAGGTGATCTGTTCAATATAATGTCCACCATACAAGATGCCAATGAGGACATGTGGATCGCTACATATGGCAATGGTGTTTACCACATGAGTAATGGATCTATTGAACGCTTTACCCCTAATGAAGGTCTTCATTCTTCTTTTTGTTATAGTCTACTCGCAGATAAAAAAGGAAAGGTATGGATCGGCCACCATGGCGGTATTTCAACCATTGATGTGGAAACAAAAGTCGTAACGATCTTCGACAAGAACCAAGGCATAACGAGTGATATGAATCCGAATGCCGTGTTGATCGATGAGAACGAGAATATTTGGTTCGGCACAAATAACGGATTGGTACGATACGACCCTGAAAAAGACAAACCCAACACTGTTCCTCCGGTAGTGAACATAACAGCTGTTAAGATATTCGACGAAGAAATGGACCTGAGCAGGTCAATTGATCTTTCTCCAGATCTGTACAAGATCCGATTCGAATTCCTAGGAGTTAGTATGAAGAACTCTGACGAAGTTACCTACCAGTACAAATTAGAGGGATATGATCTTGAATGGTCTGATCTAACCAGATCCAATTTTGCGATCTATAACAGAGTTGGAGCAGGAGAACTTGTGTTCAAGTTGAAAGCGTGCAATAGTGATGGGATATGCACTGAACAAGCCACTGTCATTCCGCTATTGATCCGGACTCCGATCTGGCAGCGTTGGTGGTTTATTGTAAGCGCAATGATCGTTGCTGTGTTGATCATCAGGCAGATCGTTCATATTCGGGAACGAAATCAGTTAAAAGTACAGGAATTCCTCAAGAATAAATTGGACGAACGAACAGTTGAAGTTCGCGCTAAAAGTGCTGAGATAGAACAAAAAAACAAAGACATTACGGATAGTCTGAATTACGCAAAACATATTCAAGAAGCTATTCTACCAGAAGATAAAAAGCTAAAAGAGTTATTCCCAGGGTCATTCATATTTCATCAGCCACGTGATATTGTTAGTGGTGATTTTTATTGGTTCAAACGATATGAACAGAAGTTCCTGCTTGCTTGTGCTGATGCTACTGGCCATGGCGTGCCCGGTGCTTTTATGAGCATGATCGGCAGCATTTTACTTCGCGACCTTAGCAATATGCGCAACGTCGATTCTCCTGAGAAACTTCTGGATAAATTGGATCTTGAGATCCGTTCATTATTAAAACAGCGCACCGATGGAGTTACATCTAATGATGGAATGGATATTACCATTTGTGAGATCGATCTGGAATCGAGAAAGCTTAGGACCGCATCTGCAATGCACTCGATCTTTATAAATCGTAACGGAAAATTAGAGCGTGTTAAAGGCGACCGGCATTCTATCGGTGGAACGAAATTGAATGGATCACCGCTGCATTTCTCAATGCAGGAATACGCCCTTGAACCCGGAGATAAGATCTATCTGTTCAGCGATGGTTTTCAAGATCAATTCGGAGGAATGGACGGTAAAAAATTAAAGATCAAAGGGGCCGTGGATCTAATCAAGAGTATCATGGACCGCCCTATGGATGAACAATCAGATCTATTAAGGAACAAATTCCGGTCTTGGATGAACGGCTTTGAACAAGTCGACGATGTGCTCTTTATCGCGCTTCAGGTCTAAACTTTTGCCTCTACCCTTCTAAGTGCTTCCTTCTTGCTCAATCCTGCAAGTTCAGCTTCCGCAACAAAATCCTTAACAACTTGAGCATTGGTTTTAGAGTATTCTCTTAATGACCAACCAATTGCTTTTTGAATAAAGAACTCTTTGCTACCCTTGAATTTTTCAATGTTGCTAAAGAGCAGATCAACATCCGTTGAATCTTTATATCTAAGCTGGAACAGGATAGCGGCTCTGTTCAGCCACATATTCTTTGAAGCTACCCATTTCTCAATGGTCTTCTCCTTCAGCTCAGGATAGAGTTTGAAGAATGGCCCTGCAAGGTTGGCTGAAATGAAATCGACCGTATCCCACCAAGAACGCTCGGTGATCATATGTTCGATCATCTTCAAATGGCCCTTGCCGAGTTGTTTGACGAACCTCTTTGTTAGCTCCATGGCAAAGTATTGGTATTCCCGCTGAGGCAAACTCCAGGCGTCCTTAACTATCTCCTGAAGATCCTCCAATTCAGGCAGTTCTTCACTTAGGACAAATGCCTTGAAGATCTCCTTTCTTTCCTCTGCTTTTACACCATAAAACACGAAGTGGTCCTTCATGTACGCACGCATGTCAAATGCGTTCTCGACATTGGAAGCCGCCTCATAATACTTCTTAAGAGCTACCAAGTAAGGGTGAACATGTCCTTTCATTCCGAAAAAATTAAACTCGATCATTAATAGACCGAGTATCATTTCTTAGACCAAAGATCAACATCTTTTTACATAAACATAACCTCAGCGAATAAAATTGATACACAGTAATACCAACGTTAAGATCATACTTTTGACCTACGATCGATCCTTTGCACTTGGATATCAATCAGTTCACCATCCAACGAAGTGGTTATTATTTGCGTCTTAAGTGCAAATATCCTGTTCGTAATTTTAGACGCATGCCGAGAGCACTCTTTTTCAGCCTTCTTTCTATCGCATTGTTCATACTGAATGGATTCAACACTACCTATGGGCAAAGCGATCAACGCTTCATAGAAAATAAAGGTCAATGGCACCAGAACGTTGAATACAGAGCCGAAATTCCCGGAGGACATTTGTACTTGGAGAACAACACCTTTACCTATGATTTCTACGACATTTCAGATATCATGGCTCTTCATGCAGCACATTACAAGGTGAAGGTGGTAAAGAAGACCGACCGCATCATTAATAAGCATGCCATCAAACAACGGTATCTTGGGAGCAATACTCAGGTCGAATTAAAACCGATCGATCGTTCTTCTCATTATTATAGTTACTACGTCGGTAGGCCAGAAAGATGGGCAAGTAAGGCCAGAGCAACTTCGGGTGTCGTCTATGAAAATCTTTATCCCAATATCGACTTAAGGATCTATTCTTCTCCTAACCAGATCAAATACGACCTGATCGTTGCCCCTGGAACCGATCCCAACTTGATCCGTTCCGTGTACGAAGGTGCAGATGGGCTTCAGATCAAGAATAATCAACTTATCGTAAAGAACTCAGTTGGCGACTTTATCGAACAACGTCCATTCGCGTATCAGGTAATAGATGGAGATACTATTGAACGCGTATGTGAATTCGTGCTCGAAGGACTTGAGGTCAGTTTTGATGTTGGGAAGTATGACAATGGCCACGAATTGGTGATCGACCCACTTCTGATCTTTTCAACCTATTCCGGTTCTTTCTCGGATAATTTTGGCTACACAGCATCTTTTGATAGCGATGGGTTCTTGTATTCTGGAAGTACTGCATTTGGCAACCTCTACCCTATTACGGCAGGCGCGTATCAGCAAGACCATGCCGGTGGCGATGGGTTGGGTGATGGGATAGATATTGCTATTAGCAAGTACGATACGACCGGAACGTTCATGGTCTGGAGTACTTATTTGGGCGGTTCGAACGACGAATTCCCTCATAGCTTGATAGCTAATAGTTTGGATGAAATATTCGTGTATGGCACTACGAGTTCCTTGGATTTTCCAACTAGCCAAACAGCGTTCGACACGACTTTTAACGGTGGCACCAATTTGTCATTAGCTGGTTTGGGCGCTTCATTCGTGAATGGATCGGATATGTTCGTAAGCCGACTCAGTAATGACGGCAGTGCACTGCTGGCATCCACTTTTCTTGGCGGTTCGCTGAACGATGGC
>Ga0164313_10003109_pt1 | contig 14811 bp, 12 predicted proteins | sample GuaBasSedimGuay4_FD_113735 | JGI IMG/M metagenome (GOLD analysis project Ga0164313, IMG submission 113735) | Subseafloor sediment microbial communities from Guaymas Basin, Gulf of California, Mexico - Guay4, Core 4569-4, 0-3 cm | ecosystem: Environmental > Aquatic > Marine > Hydrothermal vents... | reverse complement strand
TCCAGTGCTTTTTGCTTGGTTTCAATGCGTTGTCTGTTGAACTCGACACTCAAGCTGTCGAGCGTGGATTGTTCCTGTTGAAGCCGGGTTTGTAATTCGGGGCTATCAAGGCTTGCAAGTGACTGCCCTTCATAGACTGTTGCGCCTGCCTCCACCAGAAGGGTAATGGTGCCCCCGGCTGGTGCAAAAAGTGACGGGCTGATGGCGGCCACGACACGCCCCTGGACAGATACGTCTCGCACCAGGTCGGTACGTGCCACCACCGCGAGACGTAAGCGGTCTTTTGGTACCGAAATACTTGAGCCAGCCCAACGTTGTAGCGATGGAACTGCCAGCCAGACCAGCAGAATAAAAGCCGATATACCGGCAGCGGTCAATACCCGTTTACGGGTACTTGATTTCGCCGTCAGCGTGATGTCTTGTGCGGAAGTGTCTGCAATTTTCACTGTATATACCCCTGATTCTCCCTATATCAGACGCATATTTATTCAACATGGTTACTAAAGAATTTATTTGGCAGGGCTGTTATTACTGATGGCTGGTTTATGGGGTATGACTCGAGCCGGTTTTACTCGATCCTGGTTTTATTCGAGATCAGCTGCGGGGGTTTTGGGCGTACGTAAGGACAACAGGAATTCGAGAAGTGTCGCCTGGTCTTTTTCGGCTAGCCTGGCATATCGATTACGAGCGGGTTGTGCTTCACCGCCATGCATCAAAATGGCATCGTTCAACGTTAGTGCACGGCCATCGTGCATGTAGGGTGCGGTGTCCGCGACGCCCCATAACCGGGCTGTGGTAAATTGGCTGTCAAGAGGGTGGCCGACAAACTCTGCCAGACCGGGGCCCATGTCATGTCGCTTGAGGTCGGCAAACAGTGGTACTTCAATACCGCCACTTTTTGCCACCCGGAAACCGGATGTCGACGTCGCCAGGTTTACGTTGTAGTAGATATTAACTGACGGATCATTTGCTACTTCGGGAAAGCTATAGCTTAAAACCTGGCCGTTGCTTATCAGTGTTGGCCGGTGACACATAACGCATCCCACCGTTCTGAAGAGCCTTATCCCCTGCGCTGCGGATTGGGGTGATTTGTCCCGTTGCGGGCGTTCAAGGGTGGTATTGAAAATTGCCAGTGCGGAGAGCTCACCAATCAGCATTTCATTGACAACACCATCGCCATCGTCATCTACGTCCTTTCCAACCAGCTCAATTGGTTGCATACCAAAATGGAACATCATGGCGCCCTGGTCAAAGGCACGTACCGTGGGAAACTCACCCTTACGACCAAAAGGTCTCACGACCAGGTCGGTGTCGATACCCTCAACACCGGTGTAATCGAAATCAACACCATCGTACACCAGTACCCCAAAGTTGATGCCCTTGGTTTCAAGCTGAACGGGTGTTGCGGGATTTTGTACTGCGAAGTCTTTTAACCCCTGCAAATCAGTGGTCATCTCTTTTGCGATTAGCTCAACCCCACCGGATCCGAACAAAAAAGGAGGGTTGATAAAGCGTCCGTCCATTGCTGCATGGTTAAGGTTCAGGTCATCGCTGACATCGATCAGGGTCGGTTGGAAGATCGCATTGGAAACACTGCCACCAACACCGCCAATCCCGAATTTTGCAGGTACTGAAGCGTTACTGATAATGGAGTGACATTCGAGACAGCTTTGTCCGTCGAGCCCATTGACCCTCAGAAACGTACCATTATCACCGAGGGTGGGGCGGCCGCCCGGATCCCTGGAGTTGGACGGGTTCATCGGGCCGTCTCCATAACCATCCAGTTTATTGAAAGGAGTGCTGAATACCTTCAGGCCTGCGCCACGTATCTCTTTCAGGCCCATGGTGCCAGACTCGATTTGTGCCTGGTCGATCCGGTCATGCCCCAGGCGTGGCCCTTGCCCGGGCAGTTCAGCATGTAGTGATGGTGTGATCAGAAATGCGGCAATTATCGTAGTGATTCGCAAATGGAGTATCATGAGTAGATCATCCCTTCTCGCCCGTAAAATAACCCGCTTATTGATCATACCTGCACCGGTAAATTTCATCAATGAAATTGGCTGTGCCGGTCATGCTGCCCACCGGGGCAATCCCGTTTTTGGTTTACTTTGACCCGCTTGCCCGGAACTATAAAGATGACCTGTGTCAACTTGTCGCATACAGCTTTTGATTATAGTCCACTTGCATGTGAGGTGCATTTTAGTAATAATTCACAAAACCTGGGGGGGTTCGCCATGGATGGCCACTGACTAGCAGCAAGTTGGACACCATGACAAAGCAGCAAACAATCGAGTTTTACCAACCGGATTCCCCCGCACAATCCGTAGACAAATCGGGTGACCCTCTTCAACTGGAGGAGATGTTGTCCCTTATCAAATCCGCACATGACCATGGTTACACCATCAAGGATGCCCGGGATATGAAGTCGTTATACGACGTCATTTCATCCGATCTTTATTCAATCTGGTACGCCATGGAAAATGAGGTTTCGCTCTTTGCCCACAACATCCTTGACCTCATCGAATTCACCGGATGGCAACGTCGCCAGACAGCGCCCGAAGAAGAAACCGAAGTCGATTTAGCAGTAGCCTCCTAAACTATCCAACATAGCCTTTCGCCGTGACCTTGCGGGGTACAGGTGTTTTACATCTTAACGATGGCCGGCGTTCGCTGCGCTGAATAAACCACAGGCATCGGAAGAACATGCGCGTACACGGTAGTAATATACCGTGCCAGTATCACCTTTCCTGTCATCAAAAGTGCCTGTCTTTGGATAGCCGACAGGCAGACCGCAGGTCTGCCCAATGGTCAGGCAACGGAACACCCGGTAGACCGTTGCGCCTTCAACCGGGTTGAAGGTCACGCGCACCCAGTCCTTAAAAGTGCCGTCCGTGGCTTTGATGCCAGTAGGCTTTGCCGGAGCGGTTTGAGCAAAACCGGTATTGGCGACGCTGAACAGACCACAAGTAGTCTCATTGCAGGCACGTACGCGATAATAGTACACCGTGCCTGGAATGGCTTTTTTATCATCAAAGGTACCCGTCTTCGGATATCCGATCGGAAAACCACAACTTGGCCCGTCCGTCAGACAACGGAACACCCGGTAGACCGTCGCTCCTGTTACAACATTCCAGGTCACGTGCACACGATCTGAATAGGTGCCGTCTGAGGCCCTTATAACCGTGGGTTTCGAAGGGGCGGTAGTGGCGTAACCCGTATTGGCGACACTGAAAAGACCACAGGTGGTTTCATTGCAGGCACGTACCCGGTAGAAATACACCACCCCGGGAATACCCCCCATATCATCAAAGCTACCGGTCTTTGGAAAACCAATGGGCAAACCACAGTTTGGCCCGGTACTCGGGCACCGGAATACCCGGTAAACCCTGGCTCCGGTCGCAGCATTCCAGGTCACACGCACGCGATCAGAAAAGGTGCCATCTGTGGCCCTGATACCAGTGGGTTTGCCCGGTGGAGGACCAGGAATGTCCAGTAAACGCACGTAGACATCCTCGGCAAAGGTATTGTCATTGGGCACCAGGTTGATGGAATTGGATGAGAAGGTCACGGCATGGCCGGTGGCCGAAATATCAATCCCATTGCTACCGGAAGTCCAGTCCCCTTGTGTCCCGTCGGATGCCACGGAGACCTGGCTGGTCTGACCGGTTTGCCGGTCATGTACGAAGACATCAAATCTGCCATTGTTATCATCAGGGACCAGGTTGTTGGCAAGAGAAGTAAATGCTACATAGCGGCTGTCGGCTGAAAGGGAAGAGCGCAAGCTGTTCTCATTCCCCTGCGTTCCATCAGAAGCCATGGAGACCAATGTCGTCTGACCGTTGCGCCGGTTATGCACAAAAACATCGCCTACATTATTGGTATCGCCGGATACCAGGTTGTTGGCATTAGAGAGGAATGACACGGTGAAGCCATCGTCCGACAGGGAAACACTATGTGAACTTTGATTGCCCGGCGTCCCGTCTGACGCCACCGAGATGAGGCTGGTCAGACCGGTTTGCCGGTCATGCACAAAAATATGCCCCTGGGGATCGGTGCCGCCGGGCACCAGGTTGCTGGCATAGGATTGGAAGGCGATGTAGCGGCCTTCCACTGAAATGGCAGGGCTGGAGACACCCCAGTCCGCCTCTTTGCCATCGGCGGCCAGGGAGACGCGTGTGGTTGCGCCGGTCAGCAGGTCGTGTACGAAAACATCCTCAAAGCCGTTGGTGTCGCCGGGGACCAGGTTGGTGGCAACTGAACCAAAAGCCACGTAGCGGCCATTGCCCGAAAAGCCAAAAGTAACCGCACTCTGGAAAGCATGATTTCCCTGTGCCCCACTGGAGGATATGTTGACACGGCGGGTCTGACCGGTATTCCGGTCATGCACGAAGATATCTCCCTGGCCATTGGTATCGTTGGGCACCAGGTTGGTGGCTCTCGATCGAAATGCCACCCTGGAGCCATCGGCTGATATACGCGGAGTCTGGGATAAATTATTTCCCTGTGTCCCATCGGAAGCTACGGAAACGAGTGTGGTTGCTCCGGTCTGACGGTCATGTACGAAAACGTCGAGATACCCATTGCTATCGTCGGGCACCAGGTTGGTGGCCCGGGAGTCGAACGCCACGTACCGGCCATCGTTTGAGATGGCAGGGTTTCCTGCCCACTCATTCGCCTGTGTTCCATCTGAAGCCACCGAGACCAGGATGGTGGTGCCGGTTGAAATGGACTCCAGGGTGCTGACTTCCTTTGCGTGGGCGATTGGAAGAGTAGTGAGTAAAATCAGGGTGATAATGATGACTTGTAGTGGGGTCGATCTTAAATCAGGGACTTGGTACACGTGCCAACCTCCTAAATGCCTAAACTACATTCAAGTATTTTGAATTCTCAGGGTTAGGGGTCAGAAACTAACCCAAAATCAGTGTGAACCGATTAAGCATTGTAGATATTGACCTACATCACAAATACAAAGGTTGTTTGATTGTTGACAGCTTAACCCGCTGATCCCTTTTGTTGGCGTTTTATCTTGTTATAGGCTGGCTTTAATTAAAAAGCATTTTCTTCTCTTGTTATAGTTTAGCTATAACATAAGTGGGTATATGTGCTATGTTATAGGTTATATATAATATGGATTGAGGATTGACGAGTGAAAAATAGAAACTTCCCAGGTAGGTCAGGAAGGTATATAAAACAGATTGAAGGTTATAAGGCGTTTATTCCCAAATCATTGCCGCCTCAAAATCCGGAGTTGGAAATTGACGATGAATTGCAAGCGTGTCTTTCAAAGGCTGATATATCTCTAGGTCGCCTTGATGGGGCTATTCAAACCCTTCCGGGTACCGATCTCTTTGTATATATGTATGTGAGAAAGGAAGCTGTACTGTCAAGTCAGATCGAAGGAACACAAAGCTCCTTATCGAATCTCCTGAAAAGAGAGGCACAGGTTCTGGACCCTGATGCCCCAAAAGACGTAAGTGAAGTAATTAATTATGTAGGTGCAATGAACCTGGGCTTGAGTTTGCTCGATGGGTTGCCTGTATCAACTCGACTTATTAGAGAGGTTCATCAAAGGCTGTTGAAAAATGTAAGAGGTCAGGAGCAGAATCCAGGTCAGTTTAGAAAATCACAAAACTGGATAGGTCCGGCAGGTTGTCAAATCCGAGAAGCCACTTTTGTTCCACCATCGCCTGCTGACATGATCACTGCCATATCTGACTGGGAAAGGTTTCTTCATGAGAGCGATAGCCTTCCGTTGCTTGTGAAACTTGGATTGGCTCATGCTCAATTTGAAACCATTCACCCATTTCTCGATGGAAATGGCAGAGTTGGGCGACTATTGATTACGTTACTTCTTTATGAGAAAAAAGTACTTTTAAAGCCGGTCTTGTATCTCTCGTATTACTTCAAACAAAACCGTCAGGAGTATTATGACCTTTTGCAACGGACCAGGGATAGTGGTGATTGGGAATCCTGGATCAAGTTCTTCGTAAAAGGGGTGGATGAGGTATCGCGTCAAGCAACGCAAACAGCAAGAGAGATTGTTGACTTGCGGGAGAGGCACCGCATGTTGATCGTGGATAACTTTGGTCAGGTCGCAGGTAACGGCCTTAAAGTTCTGGAGTATTTGTTTAAAAACCCAATTATCTCGGTAAAGCTCATCATGGACTTGACGGGAGTGACTTTTGCTGCCGCTAATCAATTAATGCATAGGTTTGAAGAGATCGGCGTGCTATATGAGATAACAGGTCATGCACGAAATAGACGTTACGAGTACAGCGACTACGTAAACCTTTTTGCCTCAATGTAATTGAGGATTAAATGTGAGTTATTGAAAACAATGGTGGTGATGGGTGGACTTGAACCACCGACCTCAGCATTATGAATGCCGCGCTCTAACCAGCTGAGCTACATCACCAAAATCTATTTTCTAAACTACCCCGACCATTGCGGGCGGGGGCGGCAATTTTCCATTTACATGGGCCGGTTGTCAACTGTAGATACCCGATTCAGCGTAAGTTTTATCGAATTCAGTCAATAAAAGAGTAGCCAAAGGTGTCTTTAAAGCGATCCACGATCTCATCCAGGGTGGGTGCATGGTTTTGCGGTCCCTGAACAGCGATTTTAAAAGCACCCATGACGGCACCAATACGGCAACCGGTTACCAGGTCCAGGTTGTTCTGCAATCCGTATATCAGTCCTGAACGGTAGGCATCGCCACAGCCTGTTGGATCCAGGACCTGGGTTGCCTCAACGATATCAATTTGTTGTTCGCCGGCGCTGGTGATCAGGCTTGAGCCATCGCCACCACGGGTGATGATCAGGGCTTCAAGCTGCTCTGCCACCTGTTCTTTGCTTAATCCGGTACGTTCCCGGATGAGCTGGAATTCATAATCGTTGGCTACCAGCCAGTTGGCCTGGCGGATGAAAGTTCTGAGGTCATCGCCATCGAACAGGGTCATGGCCTGGCCCGGGTCAAAAATATGCGGGATACCGAGACGTTCAAAATCCCGGCTGTGTTGCAACATGGCATCCCGTCCGTCCGGTGCGACGATACCCAGGGTGATGCCTTCTGTGTCTCCTACCTTGTTTAAATGGCTTTCCATCATCGCGCCTGGATGGAAGGCGGTGATCTGGTTGTCGTCTACATCTGTGGTAATAAATGCCTGCGGCGTAAATTCCCCTTCGAGATGACGGACATAACGGGTGGAGATGCCTTGTGATTCCAGGCGCCTCTGGTAGGGGCCGAAGTCATCACCTACAGTTGCCATCGGGTATGGGTCACCGCCCAGAAGCATGAGATTGTAGGCAATGTTGCCGGCAACCCCTCCAAACTGGCGGCGCATTTCGGGAACCAGGAAGGAAACATTCAGAATGTGTACCTTGTCCGGGAGAATATGATCTTTAAATCGCTCCGGGAAAACCATGATGGTGTCATAAGCCAGGGAGCCACAGATTAATGCCGACATGATTTGCTTCGTACCTTTTCAGAAAAACGTTTTAGAGGAAAGCGGCATTTTAACGGATTTGGGGTGTCGGCTGAAAATTTTATTAAAATGTAATTAAGCTGTATTGAATACAGTTCACACCGCTTGCTGAAAAGCAGGCTGACTGATACATTAATGAGCCCTATACTTGGCATAATCTCCCGGATTACAACAACATGGTTTTCAAGAGTCTCCGCGGTCTGTTTTCTAATGACTTATCCATTGATTTGGGTACTGCAAATACACTGGTATATGTGCGTGGTCAGGGCATTGTGCTCAACGAGCCATCGGTGGTGGCGGTGCGAATGGATCGTGGCCCCGGCGGGCCGCAGTCGGTAGCGGCCGTTGGTGGCGAGGCCAAGCGCATGCTGGGTCGCACACCCGGGAATATTCGTACGGTCCGGCCATTGAAAGATGGTGTGATCGCTGATTTCAACATGACCGAAGCCATGCTTCAGCATTTTATCAAGACAGTACACGAATCCCGTTTTCTGCGTCCGAGTCCCCGGGTGCTGGTATGTGTACCTTGCAGTTCAACGCAGGTAGAGCGCAAGGCGATCAAAGAATCGGCCGAAGGAGCCGGCGCGCGAGAGGTCTTCCTGGTAGAAGAGCCTATGGCGGCAGCTATCGGCGCCGGTATTCCGGTGCATGAGGCACGCGGTGCCATGGTACTGGATGTTGGTGGCGGCACTTCTGAGGTGGCGGTCATATCACTCAATGGCCTTGTGTACTCAGCTTCAGTTCGGGTAGGCGGAGATCAGTTTGATGAGGCTATTATCAATTTTGTACGGCGCAATTACGGCACACTGATTGGCGAATCTACAGCAGAGCAGATAAAAATCCAGATTGGCCGTGCCTGGCCTGATGATGAAGCTGAAGATTTATCGGTATCCGGCCGAAACCTGGCCGAGGGCGTGCCCCGGCGGATTACCATCAACAGCAACGAAGTGCTTGAGGCATTGACAGAAAGCCTGGCAAGTATCCTGGATGCTGTCAAAGCGGCACTGGAACAGACACCACCGGAGTTGTGTGCGGATGTGGTGGAAACCGGTATCGTATTGACCGGCGGCGGGGCTTTGCTTAAAGGGCTCGACCGGCTGATTTCCGAAGAAACCGGCTTGCCGGTGTTCGTGGCAGATGATCCGCTGACCTGTGTGGCAAGGGGTGGTGGCCGCGCGCTTGAGTTAATGGATGAAAACCATGGTGATTTTTTCACCACGAACTAAAGTCAGGTGACCGTAGCTGACCACTCTGGTACACGATAAGAATTTGGCACATACAGAATCATCAGGTTCCAGTCGCTGGTTTGGCGAAGAAGGCAAACGTACGGCACGGTTGATGATGTATATTCTATTGGCGATCGTGTTGATGTTGATGGATCAGCGCGGACATTATGTTCCGAAAATACGCAGTGCGATGGAACTGGCATTTGAGCCTGTTTTCCACATCGTTGGCTGGCCATCTCAAGCACTGCAATCAGTAAACCAGCATACCCGCGCACGAGAGGAATTGATCAACGAAAATCAACAACTCTCACAACAGTTGTTGAAAGCCGCGGGCTTCATTCAAACCCATGCTGCCCTCCAACAGGAAAACCAACGGCTGAGGGACCTGCTCGAAGCATCACAGGGCAGGGCTTATGATTTTGCGTTTGCAGAAATCATACTTGTTGATCTGGATCCGTTTTCTCATAAGATCTGGGTTGATCGTGGCGTTAACGAAGGAGTGGTTATTGGTCAGGCCGTCATAGATGGTCTGGGTGTCGTCGGTCAGGTTGAAGATGTCCACAGGTACTCCTCCACGGTGCGATTGATATCGGACCCGGACCATGCTTTACCCGTGCAGATCAACCGAACCGGGTTGCGGACCGTGGCGTATGGCAGTGGTGAAACGAGTCATTTGCTGATGCCCAATGTGCCGCTTCAGGCGGATGTAAGCCCTGGGGACATGATCGTTACATCCGGTCTGGGCGATCGTTTCCCCCCAGGTTTCCCCGTTGGTGAAGTGGCGTCGGTGGTGCGTGATAGCGGTGAGGCGTTTGCCACTGTTTATGTACGGCCATTTGCTTCCCTCGACCGGGGACGCGAGGTATTGCTTGTTGAGCCGCAGATTACCGTTGGGTCACAGGACGCTGAACCACAAGCGGCAAAACCATGACAAGCAGTTCGGAAAGTCGCGGCCTGATTTTTCTGTCTTTCACGTTGGCAGTTTTGCTGTCCTTATTACCTGTACCCGAGGCATTGATGCCGTTTAAGCCATACTGGGTGGCACTGGTTTTGATTTACTGGTCACTGGAAACACATGGTGTGATCAGCCTGGGTCTGGCTTTTTTGATAGGGATTGTCCTGGACACGCTCAGTGGCAGCCTGATGGGGCTACACGCGCTGAGCCTGGTTGTAATGGTATTTCTGATACAGCGCTTCCGTTCACGACTAAGGTTCTTCCCGCCATGGCAGCAGGCGCTGAGTGTGCTGGCTTTGCTGATCAACGACCGGATTATCCTGATCTGGATCAGCGTGCTTTTGGGTGAACCATTGCCGACGTGGAAATACTGGCTGCCACCCCTGGTAGGAATGGCATTGTGGCCCTGGTTATTTCTGGGTCTTGATCGTGTTCGCTCCAGGGTACGCCAGCAAAAATCGTGATCAGTTACAGCCACGAGCGTGCGATCAAGGATCAGCGTGAAGAGCAGCGCTTATTCATTCGCAGGGCGTGGTTCGGGTTTTTCACAATTACCTTTTTTACACTGGCACTGTTCAGTCGCTTTATCTGGCTGCAGGTTCTAGCGTTTGATAGTTTTTCGATTCGTTCAGAGAATAATCGTGTTGCGGTTCGGCCTGTTGTACCTAACCGTGGCATGATTTATGACCGCCGGGGGCGGGTGATTGCGGAAAACAGGCCTGCGTACCGTCTGGAAATCACGCCAGAGAAGTTGGCGGGGAAAGGGCCGGGGCTCGAGGCACTGTTGGATGAACTATCCGGGTTGATTGCTCTGAGTGAGTATGAACGGCGCAGTTTCCATCAATCACGTCGTAATCACCGGGTGTTTGACAGTATCCCGGTGAAGTTTAATCTGAGCGAGCGCGAAGTTGCACGTTTTGCAGTCAACCGGCACCGGTTTCAGGCTGCGGATGTTGTACCCTATTTGTCCCGAAATTATCCATATGGTGAGCTGTTAACCCATGTTTTAGGCTATGTAGGCCGGCTGGATGCAGATGACATTGCCAGTGTGGAAAAAGGTAATTACCGTGGCACACGGTTCATCGGCAAAATTGGTGTCGAACAGTTCAGGGAAAAAGAGCTACATGGCTTGAGCGGTTTTGAACGTGTTGAAACCAATGCCCGTGGCCGGGTTTTAAATGTTCTGGAGCGTCAGGATGCTATCTCTGGAACCGATTTCATCCTTTCCATTGATGTCGCAGTTCAGCAGGCAGCCTGGGATGCACTCGGGGATCGCCCTGGTTCGGTGGTTGCAATTGACCCTGTTGATGGAAGCGTTATCGCCCTTGTCAGCAAACCGGCCTACGACCCGAATGCTTTCGTACATGGCATCAGCCAGCGTGCCTATAGCGACATTCTTGAGACCCCGGGCCGGCCGTTATTCAATCGTGCTCTGAATGGTGGTTATGAACCGGGTTCCACATTGAAACCCTTTGTTGGACTGGCCGGCCTGGAGTTGGGTGTGGTCACACCCCGGACCCGGGTATTTTCAAATGGAAAATTCTATATCGAGGGTTATAGCCGCCCTTACCGCGACTGGAAGGACAAGGGGCACGGTTGGGTCGATATACGTTCTGCCCTGGAACAGTCGGTTAACACATATTTTTACCAGTTGGCCGTGGATATGGGTATAGACCGGATGCATGACTATCTTTCGCAGTTTGGTTTTGGTTCGGTTACCGGCATCGATATACCAGGCGAGGGCAAGGGCTTGCTACCGTCAAGAGAGTGGAAACGTGCTGCTCGCGACGAGCCCTGGTACGCAGGGGAAACCGTTATTGCGGGAATCGGCCAGGGTTTTAACGTGATCACACCGCTGCAACTTGCGAATGCTGTTGCGACCCTGGTCAATGGAGGCGTACGTTATGAACCCAGGCTGCTTTATGCTGCCAAGGCAGCGGGTGGCGAAAAGGCGAAACGCATTGAAGCGCCCATTGATTTCCAGGTCCCGGTCAGTGACCAGGAAAACTGGCAGACTATCCTGGATGGCATGGACCGGGTCGTCAATGGATTGCGTGGAACCGCCAGAGGTGTAGCCGTCGATGCACATTACCGGACCGCTGGCAAAACCGGTACTGCCCAGGTGTACCAACTGGGCGTGGACAAGGAAGATGACGATAATGAAGTTATCCAGAGTCTTCGTGACCACGCGTTATTCATTGCTTTCGCACCGGTCGAGGCACCCAGGATTGCTGTTGCAGTAGTGGTCGAGCATGGGGGCGCCGGTTCAACGGCTGCGGCACCGATTGCGCGCGCCACGCTGGATGCATGGCTGGATCAGGAAATAGGCCGGGACTTGCAACCATGAAGCGCATGTTGCCGTCATGGGTTGGTGTTCCACGCCTGGATCCGGTTTTGCTGGCTCTGATTGCGTTGATCATGATTGTCGGGCTGGCGGTATTGTATAGCGCTTCGGGCCAGGACATGGCCATGGTCAAGCGGCAGGCGGTGAGGCTTGGTTTTGGTGTTTTTGTTATGTTTGTCATCAGCCAGGTGCCACCGCGCATCCTGAGAGACTGGGCACCCTGGCTGTATGGTCTCGGTATAGCCCTGTTGCTGGCTACCTGGGTGCTGGGTGTTGGTCGGGGCACACAACGCTGGCTGGATATTGGTTTGTTTCGTTTTCAGCCTTCCGAAGTGATGAAGCTGGCCGTGCCGATGATGATTGCATGGTATTTGCACCCCAGGGTGCTACCGCCAACCTGGAAAGCTATTGGTGTCACCCTGGGCATGTTGCTGATTCCTACCCTGTTAATCGCAAGACAGCCTGATCTGGGCACCGCGTTGCTGGTCGCAGCCAGTGGTATTTTTACACTCTACCTGGCAGGTCTGCGTTGGCGGGTTTTGTTTGGTTTTGCCGGGTTGGCAGCAGCGGCGACACCCGTATTGTGGCTGGTCATGGAGGAATACCAGCGTGACCGGGTGCGTACATTTTTAAATCCCGAGGCGGATCCACTGGGCCATGGCTGGAATATCATCCAGTCAAAAATAGCCGTAGGCTCAGGGGGAATGACCGGTAAGGGCTGGTTAAACGGTACGCAGTCGCACCTTGAATTTATTCCGGAACGCCATACGGATTTTATCCTGGCGGTGTTCTCCGAAGAGTTCGGTTTGCTTGGCGTACTATTGTTGATGCTGGCTTATTTGCTGTTGATCGCGCGTGGCTTGTACATTGCCAGCATTGCACGTGATACCGGGTCAAGATTGCTGGCAGGGGCGTTAAGCCTGACCCTTTTCGTTTACGTGCTGGTCAACGGTGGCATGGTTTCAGGGGTATTACCGGTTGTTGGTGTACCTTTACCGCTGATTAGCTATGGCGGCACTTCGGCTGTGACCTTACTGGCTGGCTTCGGCATGATGATGTCGATTTATGGCCACCGTAAATTCCTAAACTAGTTTGAACCATTCGGTTAAACTCTGTCTCAGGACATATAAAAACAGAACTTAATGCCTAATCCGGGAACTCTTTAATGCATAAATTTCTTAGTCTGGTGCTTTTCTGTATACCTGTGTTCGCGGCTGAGCACCCGGGCGCTGATGAGTTTGTTAAACGCGCCGTCTCGGAATATGGTTTACAGGAAAGTGAAGTACGGGCCCTTCTCGCACAGGCGGAGTACAAACAATCCATCGTTGATGCCATCAGTCGCCCGGCCGAGGGTAAGCCGTGGCATCAGTACCGGAAGATATTCCTGGGTGAACAAAGGGTTAGCGAAGGCGTTGATTTCTGGCAGGAGAACCGTGACTTGATCGCTGCTGCTTCACAGCAGTTTGGTGTGGATGAAGAAATTATTGTATCCATCATAGGTGTGGAGACTTTTTATGGGCGTATTACCGGCGGCTACCGCACAATCGATGCATTGGTCACACTGGGTTTTTACTATCCCCAGGATCTTTCTTCAGACCGTTCCCCGTTTTTTAGCAGCGAGTTGATGCATTACTTTCAACTTGCCACAGAGGAAGATTTACCCGCGGATGAAATTACAGGTTCTTACGCAGGTGCCATGGGTATGGGCCAGTTCATGCCGAGCAGCTATCGTGAATATGCTGTGGATTTTGACAAGGACGGTAGCCGCGATTTATGGCGATCAACTGCTGATGTAGTCGGGAGTGTGGCCAATTACCTGCACCGCCATGGCTGGCAGGCCGGACAAGCGGTAACCACCCGTGCCAGGGCGTCATCGGATGCTGCTTTTGGAGATATATCAAAGAGGAACTTCAAACCCTCGTTGACTGTTTCCCAATGGCAGGAAAAGGGTTTTAGGGCCTCGGATGATTTATCACCGCAATTACCTGCTGCCGTTATAAAGCTGGTTGAAGAGGACCGGAATACCTATTGGCTGACCTTTAAGAACTTTTATGTCATCACCCGCTATAACCGTAGTCCGCGTTATGCGATGGCGGTGTACGAATTAAGCCAGGAGATCAAAAAAGGTATGGGTGCTTCCTGATGAACAAACTGACTTTTCCGCTCATCCTGGTGGTACTACTGCTGTCGGCTTGTGCAGGAGAAAAGAAACAAGACGCCGGGGATGGTCCTTCCAGCCGACATATGACCGCTGCAGATGTGCATGATGCGGTTCCCAGGAATGAGCCGCTGGCCCGGTACGGTAACCACAGCCCTTATACCGTGCTGGGAAAAACCTATACGGTTTTACCTTCAAGCAAGGGTTACCACGAACGCGGCATTGCATCATGGTATGGAAGTAAGTTTCATGGTCGACGCACATCAAGTGGCGAGCTTTATGATATGCACCTGGCCACAGCTGCACACAAAAGCCTGCCGTTGCCGACCTATGTTGAAGTCACAAACCTCGACAATGGCCGCAAGATGGTTGTCAAGGTCAATGACCGTGGCCCATTCCATGAAGGCCGTATCATCGACCTGTCTTACGCAGCTGCGATCAAGCTGGGTGTAGATAAAACCGGCACCGCACGGATTGATGTACGCGCTATTGATGTCCAATCTTCCAAACGTTCTTCGGTAAAAGTGGCGGACGGAACATTTTGCAGGTAGGGGCATTTAGCAGGCGCCGAACTGCTGAGTACCTGGCGGGTCAAATGGTGGCTGCTCAGCTAAAGCCAGTCTCGGTGCAGAAAAGTAAGGGAT
>Ga0164313_10003108_pt1 | contig 14813 bp, 17 predicted proteins | sample GuaBasSedimGuay4_FD_113735 | JGI IMG/M metagenome (GOLD analysis project Ga0164313, IMG submission 113735) | Subseafloor sediment microbial communities from Guaymas Basin, Gulf of California, Mexico - Guay4, Core 4569-4, 0-3 cm | ecosystem: Environmental > Aquatic > Marine > Hydrothermal vents... | reverse complement strand
TATGGTTTGGGTTAATACGCCAAATAACTTCAAGGCCGACAGAATAACAAAAGCCATGTTGCGAGACTTTGCTACTAAGCATAGTTTAGAAAATTATGAAGTGCATGTATTCAATGATGTAATAGAAGAAGACGGCATAAGGCATTTTGCAGATGAAGTAGATGCAGGAATGATTGTTATGGGAACATCTTCGCATACAGGTCTAAGTAGAATAATTCGTGGTAGTATTGCAGAAGATATGGTTAATCACGCAAAAAGACCGGTTCTTACTGTAACTATGAAAATCTAATTTATGGCTAGAAAACCTCAGGGCGATTGGAAAGACAGGCTAGGTGTAGTCTACTCTACCAGTGATGAATATTCCTATGATTATGACGGTGATGATGAGGCTGAGACCCTGCCTTCAAATAAGCAGAAACTAGTAGTAACACTCGATAAGAAGCAAAGAGGAGGCAAGCAAGTAACTTTGGTTACCGGGTTTATAGGTATAGAGGATGATTTGAAATCATTAGGTAAAATGTTGAAGACTAAGTGTGGCGTAGGAGGATCTGCCAAACAGGGTGAGATTATCGTTCAGGGAGATTTTAGAGAGCGAGTAAAGGAATTACTACAGAAAGAAGGTTACAAGGTAAGGTAGCCCTACTCGCCGTCAAACCATTGCTTAAAGGCGCTCACCTTTTCACGGCTAACAATTATCTCCTTCTCAGCTTTTACTTCAGTTATAATCTTTAGACGGCTATTGGAATAGACGATTACATCAGTAATGGCATTTATATTGATAATAAATGTTCGATTTACTCTGAAAAAGAGCTTTGGATCTAATAAGTTTTCTAACTCTTCGAGTTTATAATCAATAATAAGCCTTCTTCCCTGGTCGTTAGTTATATAAGCATTACGCCCTTCTGCATAGAAGAGAATAATTTTGTCAGTAGTGACAGACCGTATATGTTCACCAATCTTTATCATAAACCGTGACTTATACTGCTGCTGTGAAGATATCCCTGCTAGTAATTCTTTAAACCCGCTGGGTATTAAATCATCTACTTTGCTCGAAGAGCTCGTGCCCTGGAGTAAACTGAGCTTGTCGATAGCTGAGCTAAGGTCGGGAAAGCTAATTGGCTTTAGCAGGTAAGCGATACTATTAACTTCAAATGCTTTTAGGGCATACTCATCATAAGCAGTAGTGAAAATGATGGGTTTGGTTATCTCAACTTTTTCGAAAATAGCGAAGCTTTGCCCATCAATAAGTTGAATATCCATAAAAATAAGGTCTGTGTCAGCCTGGTTTTCCTTAAACCATGCAACAGAATCAGCTACAGTCTGTAGTTTAGCCAGCACTTTAATGTTGGCATCATACCTTATAAGATATCTTTCCAGTTTTTCTGCTGCGGGTATTTCATCCTCTACAATTACTACATTCATATTAAGCAGCCGAAAGGTTCAAAATTGGAATTTTATAAAAAGCATCACCATAGGCTTGTACTTTTATCAAGGGCTGGTCGGTAAAATATGCATAAGCCATTTGTAATCTTTCAAAGGTAGCGGCCTCATTATTATTTTTTATAAGCCTTTCATTCAATCTATGTGACAATGTTAAATAATTATCTTCCCTCCCCAAAACTATTTCTAAAGGCCGGCTGGATGATATAATATTACTCTTAATAATTTCTTCTACCAAGAGCGGCAGTGAGCCCGGAATGATATTCAATTCATTGGATGATAATTCAGAACTTAGTTCAATTAGATTATCATGCCTGATGTTATGTAAGCCAATAAGGTTTTTCGCAGCACCGATCTCATTTTCGAGAGGCACGCTCTCATTGTTTCTGTTGCTGAGCATATACCTATACACTAGCGCCAGTTGGTCAATATAATCCTCCGCCTGATCAACATCTTTATGGATTAGAGTAATTGCTGATTCAAGGCTTTCGAAAAGCAAATCAGGGTTAACTTCGGCCTGGTAGTTTTCCAGCTCGAACTGTACCTGCTCTTTAAGAGTCTCTTCATCATCAAATAACTGCTCATTGCGGATATTCAGTAAATCATAACTCGTAGATAGCATATTATATAATAGGCTGGTTATTCCGAAGAACAGGGCAAAGGATTTAACCTCATTCTGAAAACCGGCAAGCGATTCATACCCTAAGAAAACAACAAAATATAACATCAAAGAAAAGTAGACAACCAGCAAAGTGATTAGCGTATTCACACTAAGTTGAATCAGATTAGATATTGCCAATAAACTCTTCTTTTTAAAGATGGTAACGAGCGTAAGCCTGTTCATTTCCAGAGTTATATAACTCAGGCCAATACAGAAAAACAGTTCAGCACTTAAAAATGATTCGTCAATACTTAGCAGGTTGCCATTTATCATCAGTAATAATAAATAAACTAAAGCACCATAGGGGATAGGTACAAAAATTCGAAATAGGGCAGTATGGATAATATTTTTCTTCATGCCGCTGATTTAGCTTGTATGTCTTTTATAAGTGGGACATTAACCTCAAAATCCTGACTATCGATAATTTTGATTTTGCTTTTTGTGAAAAAACTATAACGCTTTTCAATGTTTTTTAGGCCTATATGGTTAGATCTTACAACTTCCGGAGGCTTGGTTTTATTATTTACAACTTTAAGATCGGTATTATCAATAACTCCTAAATAGATATTCAGGGGCTTATCCTTAGTAAAAACATTATGTTTAATGGCATTTTCTACAAGAATCTGAATAGTTAGAGGAGGCACCTTATAGCTCAGCAGCTGATCAGGGATGTTAATCTCCAAATTAAGTCCTTCTTCATAGCGCACACATAGTAAGTAGTAATATGCTTTTACAAATTCTATTTCTTTTTCCAGCGAAATTAGTTGCTGCTGGTGTGTATTTAAAATATAGTGGTAGGTATCGGCCAGGCGCCGTATAAAATCTTCTGCCCTTGACGTATCCTGATGAATAAGTGATGAAATAGTATTAAGGCTATTGAATAGATAATGAGGGCTCAGCTGACTTTTTAGTGCTTCAAACTGAAGTTTGAGCTGCTTGCGCTCAATTTTCACATCGCTAATCTGGCCTTCTGCATAATGATAATAAGCATAGAATACCATCATTATAATATTATACATGAGCACCAGTACTACTATAAGTATCCATAATGTAAGGAAACTTTCCTTGAAGCTCTGCCATATTTCAGCAACCGGGTTGGGTCTCATTATATAAAGAATAGCCATCAGCATAACTCCCGATACGCTAATGCCAATCGTGGCATTAATTATAAAATCAAGTATTATTCTAGATGAGAATTGTTTTTCCAGCGGAATGCGTTCATTCAGCCACTGGCTTATTCTATAAAACACCCATAATTGCAAGATGCCAATTATTCCTGTGCCTGTACTGAGAATTAGGCCATGAACAAATAAAGGAAATTGCCCTGTAAGGTTATAATAAACAAACAGGCCAATTCCGGCTCCGGATAGAAATCCGGTTATAATAAATAATATGCGTTTTTCCACGAATTATAAATATCGATAAATATATCGAATCTAAAGCTGTATGTCAATTAGCGGCTCGCATTACCTTGCCATATTCAGTATCTGATAACCCTTTAGCCAAATCATTGAAGGCTTCTCTCACCTCACTACTATCAGGGAGCTGTGGTCCAAGCGCCTGTAACAGTTTGCTTTGCTCGTAGCTACTGGAAACTTCGCTTATGGCGTCAATAAGTTCTAACATATGCTGATCAGACATTTTATCGTGAGCTATTACCTTAGCCAACACTTTCGATTGCTCATAGCTTGAACTGATTTTTATCGTTTCATCAATGATTGAGGAGAAATTAGTATTGCTAAAGTTGTCAGAAGTAATTATTAGCTGCAAAACTTTAGATTTCTCATAACTAGAGTTTACTTCATCTGTCATATCGATAATTGTGTTTATGGCCTCTTCGTCAAGTTCCTGCTTATTAATTAAACTTTGTAGGAACTTAGATTGCTCGTAATCAGAACTGATATGCTCGGATGATTTCGCTACAGCAACAACTTGTACTGTGCTTAACTCTTTGTCTTCAACTAGTAGCTTTAAGATTTTACCTTGTTCATAGCTGGAATTGATATCTGAAATGGCTATTAGCATATTGTCCAGATCAAGGTTATCAGTAGATTGATTTTTAATTAGATACTGCAGCACCTTACTCTGTTCGTAACTTGAACTAATATATTCTACTTCCTCAATTACCAGGTTGACGTTGGCATCACTTAAATCATCTTCTAGAACGCTTACCAGCACCTTAGATTTCTCGTAGCTAGAACTGATTTCACGCACAGCTTGAATGACCAGCGCCTTATTTCTGGCACTAAGATTGGTTTTGGTAAGGTAATGCTTGTAAACTTTCGACTGTTCGTAAGAGCTGCTTATTTCGCTGGCTACTTCTATTGCTGCAGCCAGAGTTTGCTCATCCCTACTTATGATTTTACTGTTTGCAATAAGAATTTTGCTTAACTCATAACTAGAACTAATCTCATCACCGGCATCCTCTATAAGCAGAACTACATCTTTGTTCGACAAATTAGGAATAGCAAGAGCTGCAGTATAATAGATGCTTTGCACGTAATTACTGGATAATTCTGATATTTCAGCTATTACAGCATTTATACCTCCCTTTTTATAAAATTTCTTAACCCTTTCGTCTGCACCAATGCCAGTAGTACGAATGATTTCAGGAAGAACCGATGCCATCCATTTTCGGCCTTCGGGATCAAATGGAACCTTCGAGTTCCCCTCTCGATATTCTCGAGTTATAGCGCCCTGGGCTTCTCCCTCAAGAATAATTGTTCTCTTGGTGCCGAAAGAACGCTTGCTGAACTTTATAAACCCGCCGGGACTTATATATTTAACATCAGTTTCAGCATCATTAAAAATGATCTTGCCTCTATACTCCAGGTCCGTGCTTGTTACACCTGTATTATTTCTGTAGGTATGTGTTTTATTGTCTTTGCTATTAATTTCAAAGTCATCTTGTGCATATGATACAAAAGGAAGAATTAGAAAGATTAACAGGACCGATTTGTTTACTAGAGTTTTCATGTTTTCTGTTGTTATAAAAAAATGTACTATTCAAATCACTATACGATACAATATTATACTATGGTTACGGTAGTTTAAACCATTATGTCACCAACTGTAAGATGATTGTATTGAACTGTAGCAATAATCTGTCTTTGTTTTATTCTATCTTCAGAAATACCAGATAGTATGTGTAAACTTCTTGATAAATTATTGGCAATAAAGGCCAGTTTGTTGACATTTGCTTCTCAATATTTTAAAGTATGACATCAGATCAATTGAAGGAGTTGAAGACTCGCATAACTTCCCTAAGGGGGTATCTTTGACTACGATTCTAAGATTAAGGAGATAGAAGAACTCGAACTTGTATCCGTTCAACCGGATTTCTGGGAAGATCCCAGGGAAGCAGAGGCTATACTGCAAACTATACGCTCAAAAAAGATTTGGACAAATAGTTTTTCTACTGTTCAAAACGGATTAGATGACCTCGAAACACTCTATGAGTTTTTCGAGCTGGGAGAAGGCGATGAAAAAGAAATAGAGTTTGAATATAGTAAGCTAATTAAACTGGTAGAAGAACTCGAATTCAAACGAATGTTGAGTAATGAAGAGGATCAGTTATCGGCGATGTTGGAGATTAATCCGGGAGCGGGTGGTACTGAGAGCCAGGATTGGGCCGAGATGCTTATGCGCATGTATATGATGTGGGGTGAAAAACAGAATTTTACTGTTAAAAGAGTTAATTATCAACCGGGTGAAACTGCCGGAATTAAGTCTGCCACATTAGAATTTGATGGTCCCTTTGCCTATGGCTACCTGAAAGCAGAAATAGGTGTACATCGATTAGTGCGTATCTCTCCTTTCGATTCAGGTGCCAGAAGGCATACATCTTTTGCCTCTGTTTATGCATACCCTATAGTAGACGACAGCATAAATATTGAAATTAACCAGGCCCATGTTCGCTTCGATACCTTCCGCTCTGGTGGTGCCGGTGGCCAGAATGTGAACAAAGTTGAAACAGCGGTGCGGCTACATTATACACCACCTGAAATCAAGAGTCCCGGGCTTATTATAGAGTGTCAGGAGGAGCGATCTCAGCTCAAAAACAAAGAAAAAGCGCTTAAAATGCTTAAATCGAGACTTTATCAGCTAGAAATTGATAAAAGAAATGAAGCACGGGACGAAGTTGAGAGCAGCAAGCTTAAAATTGATTTTGGTTCTCAAATCAGAAATTATGTTCTGCACCCGTATAAACTTGTTAAGGATACACGTATTGGTACTGAAAGAACAGATGTGAACAATGTACTTGATGGTGACTTAATGGGCTTTATTAAGGCTTATTTAATGGAATCCAGCAAAGAGAATTAGATGAGAAAAATAGGCGGCTTCACAATCCAATTTTGGCTCTTATGCTTAAGCTCATTCTTGTTCTTTTCAAGCTTCAACATGATGATTCCAGAGCTTCCTGCTTACTTGACTAGCTTGGGAGGGGCAGACTATAAAGGGTATATCATTGCTTTATTTACCTTGAGTGCTGCTTTGAGCAGGCCATTCAGTGGCAAGCTGGCAGATACTGTTGGCAGGATACCGGTTATGGTATTTGGTGCTGGTGTTTGCTTTATACTTGGATTTTTATATCCGGAAGTAGGTACTGTTTGGGCCTTTTTATTACTTAGGTTTTTTCATGGATTTTCTACAGGTTTTAAGCCTACCGGCACTTCTGCCTATGTAGCTGATGTGGTTCCTGAGAATAAAAGGGGAGAGGCAATGGGTATGTTAGGAGTGTTTGGAAGCCTTGGCATTGCTGCCGGCCCTGCTGTTGGTGGTGTTATCGCTAATCAGATCTCTATTAATGCGATGTTCTACTCTTCGTCTGTCTTTGCCATTCTCTCAGTATTAATTTTATTAGGGATGACTGAAACAGTAACCGTAAAACATAAATTTAAGCCTTCTCTATTGATCATCCCATTTAATGAGGTATTTGAGCCTAGAGTTATTGCACCATCCATTACCATGTTCTTGTCGGCTTTTTCTTTTGGCGTTATTCTTACACTTATACCAGACTTTAGTGTTCATCTGGGAATAATGAATAAAGGCCTCTTTTTTGTGAGCTTTACTGCTACATCAATACTAGTCAGGGTTATAGCAGGCAAAATCTCTGACCGGTATGGAAGAGTAGAAGTATTGCGTTACTCTACCATATTAGTAATGATCTCAATGTGGTTCATAGGCATAGCCACCAACCCAACCCATTTCTTCCTTGCAGGAGCGCTTATTGGTATTGCTGCCGGCACTAATTCACCTACAATCTTTGCCTGGACCATCGATTTAAGTCATCCTATGCACAGGGGGCGAGCTATGGCTACGATGTACATAGCTATGGAGATAGGAATTGGGATAGGGGCTCTGGTTTCAGCTTATATATTTAATAATCAAGTAGCTAATATACCTATGGCATTTAACTCAGCCGCTATACTCGCAGGACTCGCATTTATTTATATTCAGTTTATTTACAAACCTAAGTTGCAAGTAGATGAAAACTAGAAATGTAACCTTACTCATTTTCATAATTGTTGTGGCCACTGAATTGTTTTCGCAAATATTTGGCTGGAGCACCACACACATGATTGTAAAACCTATTCTGATGCCATCACTAGCTGCCTATTTCTTTTTTTCTGTTGAGGAGAAGAATAAACTGGCCTTTTTAGTAGTAATTGCCTTGCTATTATCATGGCTGGGTGATGTGATGCTACTGATTGAAGATTTAAATCCAATGTATTTCATGCTCGGACTGGCCTCCTTTCTACTGGCTCACATGACCTATGTTTATATATTCACTAAATCCTCAGAGGGTTTTAAGCCTAAAATGTTTACCTATGCTACGGGCTTTTTACTTGTAATGTACGGGGTTTTGCTGCTATTATTAATGTGGACAGGATTGGGGGATCTAATGATTCCGGTAATTATTTATACAGCGGTTATTATGACCATGGGTGTAACGGCCTTGTTTAGAAAAGCCAATGGTGCAAGTCTGGTACTGATAGGTGCAATGCTATTTATTGCTTCGGATTCTTTGCTAGCCTTAAATAAGTTTTATCAACCCTTTGAGTCAGCAGGTTTCTGGGTGATATTAACGTATATACTAGCCCAATTTTTAATTGTAACCGGTATGATTAGTTATTTTTCTCCTCCAGCTTATAAGGAATAAGATTAGAGACATCTCCTCCGTATTGATGAACTTCCCGGATTATCGTAGAACTGATATGGGCGTATTTTGGAGAGGTGATCAGGAATATTGTTTCCAGGTGGTCAACCAGGTGCATATTTATTTGTGCAATACTATTCTCATACTCAAAATCCGTAGTGTTTCTAAGACCACGGAGTAGATAATCAGCATTATTTTTTTTGGCAAATACAGCAGTCAGTTCATTATAGGTTTCTACTGATATCCTGTCGTTATCGCTATGTAGATCGTCAATATGCTTAACCATAAGTTCAATATCAAAATAGCGCTTGTGCTTAGAAGAATTATAACCTATGGCAATGATTATCTTGTCAAAAATTTGCAGGCCACGCAAAACAATATCTTCATGACCCTTGGTATAAGGATCGAAGGAGCCGGGAAATATGGCTATCTTTTCTTTCATCAGCGGTTCTTATTTACACAAATGTACATTGTATAAATCGAAATAGTGATGATCCTGTAGCTCATCAAAAGGATAACCAAACTTCAAAAACTTAGGTCTTTCGCCAAATGATATATTCTTTATGTACTTAGCAAACTCATTATAGTGTTTTGATTGCTTGCCGAGGTACCCCCAGAGTACTACATTGGTTGTGAGTTGGTTGCGATTAAGCCCTTTCATCACGGTCATAATATATTTTATATAGTCTGAGAACTGCTTAATATAAAATTGGTTATAGTACTCGAGTTTATTGTCTTTAGAGGTAATAATATGTAGCTTGAAACGATCTACATAGACAAAAATGCTGTCTTTTGGATAGTTATTCAATTGCTCAAGAACACCTTCAATCAATGCACTTGATTGATGAAAATAAGTTATTTCTTTCTCTGAGTATAAGGACTCAAGCCAATTATATAATCTGCTATCAATGGCAAAGGTATTAACAGCTTCAGACTTAGCATGCTTGTAATACATTAGCTCATCATATTCTTTATTTACCTTACAGTTAAATTTCAGGTAATCGAATATAGAATCAGGGTCAAATAGACTTTCCGGTACTAAGGCAAACTTATTGCTTTTAATGCCTACTTTAATTGATGACCAAAAGCCTGCTTTTAAAAGATGGTGATCATCGAAAATTTGTTCAAAAACCTCTACTAATTTAGAGTAAGAGTCAATGCTGGAAATGATAAAGTCCTCAACAATCAAACACCGATTAGTACGATTGTCTATTACAGATACCTGAAAGTCTCTATTGCCAAGAAGTAGGTTAAGGTCATAGTTGTGAAGTTGATCTACTTCAAACTTGTCCTCTTTTATTTTTTTTAAGAGTTTGTATTCTTTTGTGGCAGTTTTCAATTATTCCCAATTACCTGCAGTGGTTACTTCTGTTCTTGATCCAAAACGAAGAGGTTTCTTACTGTTAGCCTCATTTTCTTCATTTCTCATAGGATTTGTAGAAGCTACATCTCTCACTTCAATAACGTTTACAATTAACCTGTTTCTTTCAACAAGTTCTGTATATATTTCGAACTTAACTGCCGGGTTAGTAAAGGGAATATAAGGTAGTTGGCTAATGTCGGTGTTAGGGTCAAAAATCTCTTCTGTCGAAATGAAGAGCATTTCGCCTTTAGTTATTAGATCACCTTCATTTTTTGCAACTACATCATGAACTCTACCACTTTCTTTTGCAATCTGGTTAACTAATTTACCGGTTATGTTATTAATCATTGAGTATATCTTAGCTCCTTTAATAACATATTGACCCTGTTCTACAAAGAACTCGCCGAAAACACCATCAGCAGCTACATATACATTGCTTGTTTTCTCAAATATATATTGACGTACTGGGATGATTTCAAGAGTATCAATAATCACTACACTACTGTCTACGCCATAAGCTAATTCTATGATTCTCTCAGTTCTCTTCAAAATAGGAAACTGACCATATTCAATGAAGTTAATAAGCGTGTCCCAGCTATTGGTATATCTACCATATACTGTTTGGTATGCTTTCTCAGCATCACGAATAAGCATCAGCTTATCAATGATGAGGGCTTCTGATTGTTTGATTCTCGTTTCTTCATCAATAGTATCTTTGATTTGAAATACGAGGTAAGCCCCAAGCAAAATTGCGACGAGCATGAATCCAATGGAAAAAATACGTGTTTTCATATTAACAACTTTTGTGCAAGTATATAAATTTTCTATAGTAAAACATAGTCTGATAGGACTCAATTACCATTCTTATCCATGTTATTTTAATTGTCCTCGGATATGCAAAAGTTCTATTGGATTATTACAAATTTTAAGAATGGTGTGTAGCTGATCAGGAGGCAAATTGGATATTTGCGATTGTGTAAAAAAATCGACATCCTCAATTATTTTGTATTCTTTAAGCTCAGTGTCAATGCCAATGGCTAATTCTCCTTTGAAGGAATTAATCTTATAGAATAACTCTATAGCATGCAGCGGCTTGTTAATAAACTCATTAAAAAAGAGAAAATGCCCTGGTTTAACGTTTAATGAAGTTTCTTCCTTAAACTCCCGGATAATTGTTTGGTCAATAGATTCCCCAAATTCTACACCGCCCCCTGGTGGTGCCCATAGATACTGTCCACCTATATTATGCTTAATTAACAAAATTGCATCCTCTTTAAAACAGAGTCCACTAGCACGAATGCGAACTTTATTACCAAAAACCTCTTTTACCTTATTCATTTACTTATTTTATCTTCTCAGTTTCATTGACCAGAAAATTAGTTCATTTTTGAGAGATAGTTCTCTTTTATCTAATTTACAACCACATGGTGTTCAAACCCAAGAATATTAACTTTAAAGAACGTGTTGAAAGGCATCTGGAGAAGCAGAATTTTATGCATCACATAGAATTTAATGTACAGAAGATTGAGGCTGGGTATACAGAAGGAATAATGAAACTTAGTCCGATTCATTTTCAGCAGGATGGTTTTGCTCATGGTGGTTTAGTAGCTACAATAGCTGATATAGTGGCAGGATTTGCCGCTTACACTTTAGTTGGTGTTGATCAGCATGTAGTTACCGGTGAAATTAAGATCAGTTACTTTGCCAAAGGAGATGGGGATACGCTAAAAGCAAAAGGTAGAGTTATTAAAGCCGGTAAGCGATTGAATTTTTGTGAGGCGGAAGTGTATTCTATAAAAGCTGAAAAAGAGACACTAATTGCTAAAGCCTCTACATCTATGATAACTATTTAATTGCCGAATCCCTCATCCATACTACAGCAGAAATTTCCTTATACCCCAACTGAGGGGCAGCAAAAGCTATTCCTTGTTTTCGATTCATTTATAGATAAAAAAAAGGATAACAGACTAATGATCCTGCAAGGCTATGCCGGTACCGGTAAGACATCGGTGATGTCGGCTCTGGTAAAAACATTGCCATTATTTAATTATAAGTATTTATTGCTTGCACCTACAGGCAGGGCTGCTAAGGTTCTTTCATCTTATACGGAGAGATCAGCCTTCACCATCCATAAAATAATTTATAAACAAGTTGCCGACCCCAAATCAGGTCAACTTAAGTTCAAGAGAGTTAAAAACTATAATAAAGAGACAGTTTTTGTGGTAGATGAGGCTTCGATGCTATCAGAAGGTAACAGTTTTGGTGAAAATGGTTTACTAAAAGACTTGCTGGCCTTTGTTTTTGAGCACGACTCCAACAAACTATTACTCATTGGCGATACAGCACAATTACCTCCGGTAGGCCAAACTTTTAGTCCAGGGCTAAATAAACAACATGTTGAAGATGCTACTGGCAAAAAGGTTCTGTTTGTAGAGCTGAATGAGGTAATGCGCCAAAATGAATCTTCGGGAATTCTATTGAATGCTACCAACTTAAGAAGAGTATTGGGAGAGGATGAGTTAAATATAAGACTAAGGACTAATGGTTTGGGTGATATTTTTCAGATGTCGGCAGAGCGCTTGGCGGATGGACTTAATTACGCCTACGCAAAGTTTGGTATGCATGAAACCATCGTTATCTGTCGCTCTAATCGAGATGCAGTACAATATAATCGGCATATTCGCGACCAACTTTTATTTAGATCAGAAGAAATTGAAGCAGGGGATATGCTGATGATTGTCCGTAATAATTATTTTTATGTGCCTGATGATGCCCCGTCAGGATTTCTGGCGAATGGCGATTTTGTTGAAATAACAAAAGTAGTTTCATTTGAAGAATTATATGGGTTGCGATTTGCTACCCTTATGCTGCAGCTAATAAATGATCAAGCTTCCGAGCCATTTGAAGCTAAAGTTATCTTAGACACCTTACATACCAATTCCCCGGCACTAAGCCAGGAACAGAATAAGGAGCTATACGGGGCAGTTTTAGAAGACTATACAGATATTACCGACAAGAAAGAACTTAATGAGGCGCTTAGGATAGACCCATATCTTAATGCTCTGCAAATTAAATTTGCCTATGCCATTACATGCCATAAATCTCAGGGTGGCCAGTGGCAGGCAGTATTTGTAGACCAAGGGTATCTTACCGAAGAATTAATTAATACTGAGTTCGTCAGATGGCTATATACCGCGATTACCAGAGCTACTAAAGAGCTGTTTTTAATTAACTTTCATAAGGACTTCTTCACAATTGAACAATAAATTAACCCTTTCGTATTTAAAAAGGTATTATTTTTGATGGGAGTAGTACTGAAATAAATAGAGCATGAAGAGTTTAATAACCTTAGTATTTGGTTTTTTTGTTGTTTTCTGTGCCTTTGCACAAGAAGAGCAGGCAACGGCAGATGGTCCGGCAATTACTTTTGAAGAAACCAGCTTCGATTTCGGAGATATTTATCAGGGTGATAAGGTAGAACATACTTTCAAACTTGAAAATACAGGCACTCAGCCTCTTATTATTACAAATGTGCAAACAACATGTGGTTGTACGGCAACAGAGTGGCCCAGGGAGCCTATTCTTCCCGGAGAATCCGCCAGCTTAAAAGTTGACTTTAATAGTGCGGGCAAATATGGCCGTCAGAATAAGGTCATTAGCGTTATCTCGAATGCTACCTCACCCATGAATCAGGTTAAGATTATTGCCAACGTCCTGCCCAAAAAAGACTAATTAACTGATTTAGTAATTCCTATTATCAAGGTTATCCAACCAATTAAGAAGGCAACACCACCTAATGGTGTAACAGCTCCCCATTTGGTGATACCACTTAAACTCAAGATATAAAGAGAGCCAGAGAACAGGATAATACCTGCCACGAAGCCATAACCTGACCAGGTAAACATCCGATGATCGAATTTAGTCATGAGTAACCCTAGAAAAAGTAGGGCTAGAGCATGGTAAAACTGATATTTTACAGCTGTTTCAAATGTTTCTAGACGATTTGTTGCCTCTAAAGCTGTCTTTAATGCGTGTGCTCCAAAAGCACCTATCGCAACTGCAAGGCCAGCGAAACTACTGCCGAGGATTAAGAATATTTTAGCCATCAATTTTACATGCTCGTGCACCGAAAATAGCTGTCCCTATGCGAATCATAGTGCTGCCTTCTTCAAGTGCGATTTTATAATCATTTGTCATTCCCATCGAAAGTTCGTCCATTACAACGTTCTTGGGTAAATCCATTTTACTCAATTTAATTTTGAGGCCAGCCAAATATTTAAACTCCTCCCTGATTTTCACTTGATCATCAGTAAAAGTAGCCATGCCCATCAAGCCAACAACCTTTACATTAGTTAGCTCTTGCCAATTCGAAGACTTAATCAAATCGTCTAATTCTGCCTCATTAAAACCAAACTTGCTTTCTTCGCTGGCAATATGAACCTGTAGCAGGCAGTTAATCACCCTGTTATTCTTTTTACCTTCTTTGTTAATAGCAGTTAGTAACCGGCCACTATCAACAGCATGTATAAGACTTACATAGGGCGCAATGTATTTAACCTTATTACGCTGTAGGTGGCCTATATAGTGCCATTCAATGTCTTTAGGAAGTACTTCTTGCTTAGAAACCAATTCCTGCACCTTATTTTCACCAAAGATTTTATTTCCCGCATTATATGCTTCTGTTAGTAGCTCGTTTGGTTTTGTCTTGCTTACGGGTATTAGTTTGCAAGAATAAGGCTCAAGCTCTTGCCAAAAATGTTGAAGTTGTTCTGCTATCAATTTCGTACTGTTTGTGCAAAGTTAGTCTTGTAAAATATTGCTTACAAAGGTTGACTTGAGAATAAGCCAAAATAAAAAGAAAACAACCGCCCATTTGAGGTATATATAATAGAAATCTGTTGTGTCTTTATATCTCGTTTCTTTTATTTCCGCTTTTTCGTATTGGTCGATTAAGGCAAAAACCTGCTCTAGGGCTTTATTATCTGAAACTCTATAAAATTCACCATTGCCAACCTCGGCAATTTTTCTTAGTGTAGTTTCATCCAATGTATTTTCAATATAATTTGGCTGACCAAAGAAATCTTTTCCAAAAGGCACTCTCCCTTCCTTGCCAACGGCTACTGAATATATTGTGATATTATAAGCATCAGCTAACTCTGCGGCAGTTATCGGGTCAATATTGCCGGCTG
>Ga0164313_10003106_pt1 | contig 14815 bp, 13 predicted proteins | sample GuaBasSedimGuay4_FD_113735 | JGI IMG/M metagenome (GOLD analysis project Ga0164313, IMG submission 113735) | Subseafloor sediment microbial communities from Guaymas Basin, Gulf of California, Mexico - Guay4, Core 4569-4, 0-3 cm | ecosystem: Environmental > Aquatic > Marine > Hydrothermal vents... | reverse complement strand
TGGCGGCATGGCTGCCGGTGGCGGCCATGCTGGCCGGCATGCTGGTCCTGTCCGCCGGCAGCTCATGGGCTGAAGCTATGGTTCTGGTCCTGCCCCTTTCGATCGTCTACGCCTTCCTCTGTCTCGCCGCCTGGTATCCCTGCAGCGCTTTTCCCCTGCGGGGCACCAGTGCGGCCAAGGCTCTGGTCACTCACCTGGCGACAGCTGCGGTGTCGGCCTCTTTGTGGTCTGCCGCTGCCATGGGGTTGGCAAGAGCACTCGGTCGAGGCGGGTTCTTCCCCGGAGTCGAGGACCGCATTCATGGACAGCTCGGACTTCTGATTGCGGCCGGCGCCCTGCTCTACCTGTTGGCAGTGGCGGCGCATTACCTGGTGGTGGCCTTCGAGGCCTCTCGCGAGGCCGACCGCCGAAGTCTCCGGGCCGAAGTCGAGGCCCGAGAGGCCGAGTTGCGGGCATTGCGGGCCCAGGTAGACCCACATTTTCTCTTCAACAGCCTCAACTCGATCTCGTCGATGATCAATTCTGATCCACGAGGGGCTCGTGCCATGTGTGTGCAACTGGGGGACTTTCTTCGGGCGAGTCTGGGCCTGGGGGCCAGGGTGACCGTGACCCTGGCCGAAGAATTCGAGACCTTGGAGCTCTACATGGACCTCGAGCGAACCCGTTTCGGTTCTCGGCTCGAGGTGGATCTGGAGATTGACGACTCAATCCTTGGGTGCGCAGTACCGCCTTTGGTGCTTCAACCGCTTGTGGAGAATGCCCTCAAGCACGGCATCTCGACCCTGCTCGAAGGCGGCACCGTTCATATTTCTGCTGGCTGCCGATCTGGCCGTCTGCTCTTGATCGTTGAGAACCCCTTCGATCCGGAGGCGCCTGGGCGCCGCGGCACAGGGATGGGCCTGAGCAACCTTAGGCAGCGGCTTCACAGTCTGTATGGACCTGCAGCCCGCCTCAGGGTCGGCGCAGAGGGTTGCACCTTCCGGGTTGAAGTAGGGCTGCCGATTGAGAACGAGGAGAAGCAAGAATGACGCATCAAGGAGATGAGCTGTTGCGGGTGATCATCGTCGATGACGAAGAGCCGGCCCGACGTCTGTTGAGCGAGCTGTTGGGTGATATACCAGAGGTCCAGATTGTGGCCGAGTGTTGCAACGGATTCGATGCGGTCAAGGCAGTCTGCGAACATCAGCCGGACATCCTCCTGCTGGACATCCAGATGCCGAAACTGGATGGATTTGAAGTTGTCGAACTGCTCGATCCGGACCTGCCGGTGATCTTCGTGACGGCCTACGACGAGCATGCCCTGCGTGCCTTCGAGATTCATGCGGTAGATTACCTTCTCAAACCCTTCTCGGCCGAACGCCTGACAACTGCTCTCGAGAGGGCGCGGACTCGGAAGGGTCAGACCCCTGAGATACCTTTTGAAGCGGTCGTGACCGCGGCCCGGCCCCAAGCCTCCCACCTGGAACGCATCCTGGTTCGCGAGGGGGCGAGGGTTCACGTCATCGCAATCGATCAGGTTGATTACATCGAGGCACGGGACGATGCCGTGGTGATCCATGTCGGGCCGAAAGAACACATCAAACCGCAGCGCTTGTCCGTGCTGGCCGACCGGCTCGATTCGGATCGATTTATTCGTGTCCACCGGTCATTCGTCGTCAACATCGACCGAATTTCTCGAATCGAGCTCTACGCCAAAGACAGCCGGATCGCAATCCTTGCAGACGGCGTCCAGATTCCGGTCAGCCGATCAGGTTATGCCAGGCTGCGGGAGCTGTTGTAGGAACTGGGGTACGCCACCGCTCAAGAGGCCAGGAGCGTCTCAGCATCGTCAAAACGGCGCTGGAGATGATCGAAGAAACGTGCAGCATGGAGGCCATCGACGAGGCCGTGGTGGGCTGAAAGGGCAACCGGAAGGAGCCACCTGGATTCCTGTAAGTGGCATTTGCCGATCACGACTTTGGGAACCGAATAGAAACTATTGCGATCGCGAGGGTGTCCGATCCCGGTGAAGTTAAGCCAGGGAACGACCGAGAAATGGATGACGTCGTCGATGTCGCGATCGACGAGTTCATCTCGTTGAACTCGCACGCGATCAAACTCGGCAGCGTTTGCGGCGGCAAATATTTGAAAGTCTTCGCTCGCGGTGATGAAACCGAAGCCGAAGGTCTCGTCGTCGCGCAAAATGGTCGATCCGACGTGAACATGATCGTGAACAATGACCTCCGGACCCCGAATTCGCATCCTCAATTCTTCGACCGAGTTGACGGCGCCAATGGCAAGGAACAAAGAGGCCACCGAGAATGAGGGACCTCCATCAGCATTACAGATCGACCAGGCTGTTGTCGCATCGACCGAGCAGCAGATGTCGAGCCATGGGTGAGCCATCTTGTCAAAGAGGTCAAAATGTGGCCTGCGGGGCCAGGTGTCGAGGTTGATGCGCTGGAATGCCATAAAGGCATTTTGCCACACCTCGGCGCCGGCGGCAGGGACCGGGCCAGCGACAGATTCAGCAAACAGCGTCGGAGGGCGCTGTCAGTTGAGGCTGTTCAGACCGACAAAGGCGCCGCCGTTCTTTCGGCATATGATGCGCATCAGAGTTGCGAATTGCACCCCCGTTTGCTCACCGGCGCCGATAACCTTGAAAACGGTTGGAAAGCCGAGAGCGTGGATACGGACCTGTCGTTCACCGTTCTCCATGACTCGGTTGATGCGATCAACAGTCTTGACAACCTCGTCAATGGAACCTCCACTGAATTCGTCACCAAAGACATAGACCGAGATCATCTCACCACCGTTGGCAAAGGTGCGAATTGCTGCAGTGATTCCCTCGACAGGACTTGAGTTGGAGAAGACGTTCCAGTTGCGAAGCCTTTCGAGTACCACTTTCCGACGCCCCGGCGTGTCCGGAATCCACTTGCCTCGATACTGCGAGAAGAGGTACTGACCCATATCGTTCATGACCTGCAACCCCTTAACCTGGGGATAGGCATCGAGCACCTGGGTCATTTTCTTCAGTACCAGAGGCCAGGCGTGGTTCTTCATGCTGCCGGAGGTGTCGATGATGAAGATGACGTACTCGCTGTCGACCGGGATCCCTCCCACCGGCGCATCTTCAGGACGGTCGTACGAACTTTGATCCTGCAGACGTCGCATCTCCTCGGTCAGGCGTTGTTGTGCGGCCAACAGACGGCCCGACATGATGTCATCAACCTCGGACAACTCCTCAGTCGCGGCATATTCGCCACGCAGGCGCGAAAGGTCTCCTCGCAGACGAGCGACCAGCACTCGCTCTTCTGACAACTGCTGCCGCCGGACGAGCAGGTCACGGTCCAGCACAGCTGTTTCGCCGCGAATCTCGGCGAGTTCGAGTTCGAGTCGTACGATCAAAGCGTCAAGGTCTTCACGAGCCTGCTCAATCGCACCGGGTTCACCGAGCTTCGTCAGTACGAGCAACAAGACGATCGCCCCGAAACCGCAGCAGATCGCATCGAGGAAAGAGAGGCTGAAGATCTCGAAATCGGCACGACGACGCCGGCGTCTCATGGCCAGCCTCGCGTGGGGCTGACAAAGGACCCGTCGGTGGCGATTGCAAGCTTCCAATAGGCACTCGAGGCCAGGGGATCTCCTTCCATCGGGAAGAGAATGGTGTTGACGGGGATCTTGTTCGGCACCTGTTTGACGGCGTTGTTAAAAAGCTTGACACGTTGTTTTCCCGACACCGTACCGCTTCTCTTTGCACTCTTCCCCTGGGTTGGCAAACCGTCCACAAGCAAGATGACATTGTCCGGCGCCGGATCGAGTTCGGCAATCACCGACACAGCCCGGTAGAGGTTTGTTCCGCCGGCGGGTACCACTTCATTGATGCCGGTTACGACGCTTTCAAGCGTGGCCCTGTCCCCGGCATCAAGCCACCGGCCTCCGCTGCCCTCGACGACCGGTTTTGCATGATCCGCAAAGGTATAGATCTGGAAATCCGAGTCGCGCGGCAACTGTGTCGTCAACCAGTCCACCGTGGCAACAGCCTGTTGCCATTTCTCGGCCTGGCGTCGTCGTTCCTCTGTTTGGTTGCGACGCCGGATGACGTTGACGATCGTCTCGTCGAGCATGCTGGCCGACGAATCGACCAGCAAGAGGATGCGCCGGCCGCCGACCTTGAGTCCGGTGAGATACTGGCGATCACCATCGCCGACATGGGTCCGTACCCGGTCGCCCGGCGTCTCGAGACTGGGCGTCGAAGCCGAAAGGCGGCGGGCCGAATCTTCGAGGGTTCGCAAATCAGTCATCAACTGGTTGACGTGTTGGCGGCGTGCCAACGTATCGGCCTCGAAGGTGGCAAGCTCCTTTTCGACTTCGGCCACGGTCTCGAGCATCCGGCTCGAGAGACCATGGGCGGCAACCCGCTCATCCTCAATTTCACGCACGGCGTTCTGCAACTCGACAAGATTACGCTGGCCGTCGAGCACCTCACTTTCCAACCGCTCTGTCTCGGCTCGCAACGTGGCCGTCAGATCACCCGTCCGTCCAACAACCGACGCGTTGATCACCATGTACAGCAACACCACAGCGCCGAGGCCACATGTCATGGCGTCCAAAAAGGACAGCGAGAAAACTGAAACGCTACGGCGGGCCATCTTTGCTCACCACCTCGATGAGGTGCAAAATGATGCCGGGAGATCCCAGTCGCAAATGGTCTCCAGCGGCTAGTTCTGCTGGGCCGTCGAGCATGCGCTCGTTCAAAAAGGTGCCGTACCGACTGTGGTCTTCGACCAGCAGGGCCGCACCGTCAAGACGCAGGCTGCAATGGCTGCGAGAGACTCCAGCGGCATCTCCCGTCAGCACCAGGTGCGGCTGTTCGGCGGATGGCTCTCTGCCGATAACCAGTCCGTGAGGCCCAATCTTATGAGCCAATCCGCGGTGAACAACGTGGCTGGGAAGGCCACCGACAGACGATGCGGCCGGCTGCACAGGGGGCCGTGCCACGGGCGATCGCCACGACCCACCGGTATCCAGTTCAATGACTAGAGGCAATTCCTCTCCGTTAGAGACAATCGAACCGGCGTATCGGAGTGCGGCGGCAGCCCCTGCGGCGACCGGAAGTGCAATCGGGGCCTTCATCCCCGGGCGAATCAACCGTGGCAACAGTCCGGGCAAACCGGCCGCGCGAGGCCCCAGCACAAGTTGAACAGTCGACAAGTCGAGCGATGCGCTTTCTACCAGGCTCTGCAGTACGTCATAGCTCTGCCGAACTGTCTCGGCGAGGACCTGTTCGCTGATGTCAATCTCATGCACCAACTTTCCTGCCGGAAAAGACAGACGTGCCCCCCCATTTCGGCGAATCTCGCTGAGCCACCCATTGAGATTGTTCCAGAGTTCCTGTTCGCTGTCGGCCCTGTCGAGGGGATCAAAACGTGTACAGCTGACGAACTGCTCGGAAATCCACCTCGCCCATCGTGCGAAAAGATCCGTCATTCCGACCGATCCCTCCCAGAGAACATTTCTCCGACAGAGCTTCTGGTCATGTTTTTCGAGGATCGTCGCCACAGCACGATGGCGATAGATCTCCAAATGAAGCGCTTGTCCAATGATTCCGCGGTCCACCGAAGCGGCCAAACCGAGATCGACCAGTCCACAAACCGGGATGTCGGCCGCCCGCGCCACACCAAGAGCCAGCCCGAGCTTTGAAGAGCTCAGGTCTCCGGGCACGACCAGGAGAACCTCACTCGCGGGGAGAGCCGCTTTGCGCCAGGCATTTTCTATATGGGCATGCGCCAGGTCTGCGGTGGTCAGGCCGGCCGGGTGGGGTCTCGGCAGAGCGTCATTTGAGAGATCCTGCCAGAACCGGTCGTGCAGGCGCCGAGGTTCGAGGCGGCTGCGCATCAATGCATCACGGCCCACGACAATGCCGCTTTTTCGAACCAGGGCCACGGCCGGATCGATCGCGGGTGGCCTGTCATCGTCGGCCTGAATGGTCAAGGCGACATCGTCGAGCTCGATGGCGACCATTTTGATCACGGTCACTCTCCCTCAGAGGACGAGCCGACCCGTAAATGGCGCACAAGCCGCGTGTCGAGGTAGGTCTCGGTGTCGAGCACCAGACGCTCTTGCTGCAACTGCAACTGCTGCAGCAGGAACATCAGAACGATCGAGATCAGCAGCGCGATGAAGGTCGAATTGAAAGCGACACCGAGGCTTTGCGTAACCCCGGCGATTTGCCCCTCGACCGCTTGATGAGCCTTGCCAAGTGCTTCACCAATTCCACGAACCGTTCCGATAAAGCCGATCGACGGAATCGCCCACGCGATGTAGCGCACCATGGCCAGCTCCGATTCGAGCCGATCCGCCTCAGTCTCACAGACATCTCGCGCGGTCTCCGATGCATCCTGAATGGACCGGGTCGCCCCAAATCGATTCAAAGCGGACAGCAAGGCCCTTGCCACAAGGTTGTGCTGCTCGCCGGGCGGCAAGGCCTCGATCTGACGGGCATACTCACGAGCATCCTCCGGCAGAATCTTGATGCCTTGTCCAAGCGGCACCAGTTCCTCGTCGAGCAACCGGCCCTCGCGAACCAGGTCCACAGTCTTGGCGCCCATGATGGCGATCGCCCAGAACATCAGGATAAAGCATGCCTCTTGTTCAAAGTCACGAACAATCACCCACACCGACCGCTCCTGCACGTAGTCGGGATCAGCCTCCATCAGAGAGGTCTGCTCCGCAAGGATCCGGTCGGCCCTGGGCCTGACCAGGGTCACGTACACGGCATGAACGACGATGATTGCGATGATCAGCGATGCGACCTGGTACAAGAACTCCACGGGCAGTTTTTTCGAGGCCACTTCTCACTCACTTTCTACAACGTTGAAAAACATGATGGCCCTCAGATATCCACCGGAAACGCGACCGCCGAATCGGCGGCAAGCGTTTCCGAAGGCACAAAGTCGTCCTCCGACCCAGCCTCCGACCCCGCCGCGATGACGGCCTGCGAAGCGAAGGTCAACCCAGCCGCCGCACACGCCAGCAACAGCCACAACCAGACAATGTCAACTCGTCGGCGAACCCGTTTTCGTTGTTTCATCAATACCTCTAATCCGCGAATCTCGCAATTCGAAAACCGAGATCCGGCCGTCGATCCTTGCCGGAATCACGAAAAGTCAACCGCAATTCGGTCACACGGTCACTCATGTAACTGGCGCCTCTGATGACATGGTACTCGCCTTTCGCCGGCCCAACCGGATCCTTCTCGACGACTCCCATGCTGGGCATACGGACCTCGTACACGTCATGTACCCATTCTGCGACATTACCCGCGAGGTTATAGACACCCACCGCGTTCGGGTTGAAGCTGCCGGAAGGCGCCGTCGCCACAACACCGTCGCTGTATCCCGCAATCGCATCACCAAGGAGAACCTTGGCGGCCGCATCCCCGAAATTACCGGCGCCCGCTGGTATCGGCAGCCCCCCAACCCATCCGTATTTCTGAGCCTCGCCTCCTCCCGGGTGGCGTGCCGCCCACGCCCATTCGGCTTCAGTCGGCAGACGGAAACCACTGGGCAACGGTGAACGTGCGATCATCCGGCCGTTGGCTTCCGCGTAGACTGGATCGAGACCCTGGCGCTCGCTCAGCCAGTTGCAGTAGAGAGCAGCATCAGACCACGTCACCCGAACCACCGGATGGTGGTCAATCTCCAAATTGGAGGCGCCGATCTTCCCTGAAAGATGCGCACTGTTGAATTCCCGGTATTCGCGGTTTGAGACTTCGCGAACTCCAAGGTAGTAGGGCCGGGTGATCTCCACTTCGCGCAGCACCTCGTTGGCCTTGCGTCCCGGTTCGCGACGTGGCGCGCCCATGGTGAATCGACCCGGCCGCACGAGGCGCATGTTGGCGTCGTAGGGCATCACAACCTCTTCGGCAGGCGGTTCCGGCGACGCAACGACCGGTTGTGGAATCCGCACCGTCTGCGTCACACCTGGTTTCGGGAGCACCTCAGCCCGGAAAGATTCTCCTTGTGGGCCTGTGACCTCCAGAATGTGTGGCACTGCCAGCAAGTCAAGTTTGCCGTCTGCCGCGTCCATCGGAGTACCGTCAACGGTCACGACCGCCCTTTGAGGTAAATCGACCAGTTCGATCCAGCCGCGTCGGGCCGTCAGTTCGAGGCTCAGGTCTTGCCGTTCACCGGCTTGCACGGTGACCCGTCTCGCACTGGCTTCATGACCCGCCAGAACCGCCCGAATTTCGTGTTCTATGCCTGGACCCACCTGGAGTTCGATGGGTGAAACGCCACGAAAACCACCATCGACGGTGATCGTCGCCCCACTCGGCGTGGTCCGCAAGGAGACAACGGCAGGCGGCCGCTGCAAGATAATATCGATACCGGCCGGTTTCCCGGCGACCACCGTCACCCGGCGTTGATGCCCCAGGTATCCGTCACGACTCAGACTGAGCAAGCGAGAGCCTGCGCCTGCTTCAACCGTTGCCGGCGTCAATCCAACTGTCTGGCCATCGAGCGAAATACTTGCCCCGGACGGTCGCGACGTAATGGTCAGTGGCGCCCATGCCTCCACGAGGGCGGCATCAATATCGAGTTGCTGCGCCGGATCGACAATCTCGAACTCGGCGGCAAAAGTCTGGTGGCGATCGGCCAGCACTTCGACACTGTGTTCTCCAAGCGTCACTTCGACGCCGGTGACAGGAGTCTTACCGACATGCACCCCATCGAGCAGTACAACCGCACCGACGATTCCGGCTGTGCGCACACTGAGCCGGCCCGGCAACGGCGTCAGTTCCCCACGAACGATCTTTTCATGGCCACGACCAACCTCGACCTGCATCAACAGCTCGTGATAGTTCGTGCGCCCGGCAACCAGTTGATAGCTTCCCGGCAGCACCAAGAATTCATCGCCGAAACGCACCGTGGGCCAGCGCCCTTTGAGCGTCATCCAATCCGCTGGTGGTGAGGTCTCAACAGTGATCGCTCGCGCCGAGAGCACTATGACGGCGACCAGGGCGAGTCCGGCCAGCACGAGCACCGACACCGGCCAGAGCCAGGGACGGCGACTTCGGCTCTCGGATCGCGACCTGCCACGCTTCGGCCGGTACGCAGCCGGTACAATCCGTTCACCCTCTGCACTTTGCTGTTGCAAAGGATCGGACCGTTGAGAGGCTCCCAGACCAGTGGCGCCCGGCTCATTTTCTGTTCCGCGCACAACGATCGCCCAGTGCCCTTCCCTGAGGGAGATGTCAAGGGACACGCCCTCGATCATGATTACGTCACCGTCTTGCAACCAACGCGAGGCTTCAAGGCCGGCCCCATTGACTGAAGGCGCCCTGGCTGCGCCGTCGATCGCCTGAATGAAAAGGCTGCCCCCTTCGATGGCAAGCAACGCGACAGGGTTCGATCCGGCCGGTTGACCGGGAATGAGCACCCCCGAGTCAGGACCACCGATCAGCAACGGCCAGTTCTCATCCACCAGGGTTCGCTGACCACGACCGTCCCAGAGCGTGACCCTCACAGCGCCTCCTCGCACCGCACGGCGAGCGGCGCTGGTCTCTCTCCCACCCGCACCTCGAGGGTGAGACGGACATCCCTGAAACCCGAGCGTGCGCCAACGACCGTGTAGGAACCGGGGAGGATTTCAACCACCCGGTGTTCAAATCGCCCCAGACGGCCTACCCGGTATATCGTGACCTCGGTCTGACCATCCGACAGAAGTTCAACCTGCATGGGAGTCGACATCCGCTGCACCAGGTCGTCCAGCCGGTGCACCTGTTCTTGAAGGCGGGGCCCCTTGGCGATCACGTTCTCGGCCGTCGCCACCAGAGATCGGGCGTCGTTGAGGACTGCAGTCTCCGAGAGCCTGCCCGGATGGGCCAGGTGGCCCTTCAACTTCACATCGAGTTCGTTGCGCTCGGTGGCTCGTTGCTCGCCCTCTTCGGCCGTCAACGAGGCAGGCGTCAGCTCGAGAATCTTGCGATAGGTAGCAGCAGCCTGAACCCAGGCTTCTTGTGCTTCGAAGTCCCGGGCGTCGTTTTGCAGCCGCCCGATATCTTCGAGGCGTCGAAGTGATGTGAGGCGCAAGAGACCATCTTCAACCTCAAGCGCGCCCGGACGCATTGCGCCGGCTTGTTTCAGCGCCGACTCAGCGGGCCCCCATTCTCCATTTTCAATCGCCACGAGAGCTTGCGACAGCACTCGGGCGTATTCCGTATCAATCTCGCCTTCCTGCACCCGAGCCAGGGCGAGATTTGCTTCGCCGAGCCACGGCGCCTTCAAAATCGCGATCCGATACTCCACGGCGGCTGCGGCAGGATCCCCGGACCTCTCGAAGCCACCCCCTCGCTCGAGAGCCTGTAGCGCAGCGGCAAGGCGCTCCGCGTCACCCAGACTCTGGCGCGCCCGTGAATCATCAGGATCGACCAGAAGAGCACGCTCGAACGATGCAGCGGCATCGTTCGCATTCCCGGCCTCAAGCCACCGCTTTCCTTCGATGACCGACTGATTTGCGAGATTCGTTGCAAGGGCGTTCAACTCGTCAAAACCGGCCGACAGGTCTTCGAGAGCCCGGCCGGCTTCGGCAGGCGACCCGTTTTTCACCAGGTCACGCGACACCTTGAGCAGGTCATTCAGCTCCCGTGAGCGAACCGGCGCCCAGAGACCCACTGAGCGATCAGTCAAACGCCCCCACTCCTCTTCGGCCTTCTGCAGGGTTGCTTCAACCTCCACCATCCGGCTGGTCTCAGGCAGTGGCGCCGTCTTAACTTCAACCCTCTGAGGGGTGCTTCCCTCCGGCCGGTCGGCAACCCATTTCGGCAACAACCAGAAGACGCCAACAAGTCCTACCGCAAGCACCAGAGCCACAACGACGACGACAACGACAGCCGCCCCTGATCTGCGTCGCATTGGGGGGTCACCACCGGTCTTCGGCGCATTATGGGGAGGAGCAATCGGTCTCATAGGAGATGCAGCGGTGTCGGTATCGTCATCGGCAGGACTGATCAATGTCCATGAGATTCCGGCGACGTCGTAAAGTCACTGCCGAACCCCGTCTCTTCAGCGTAGATCTCTCGCAAAAGCTGACGCCATTCTTCATACTGAGTCTCGGCCGAACCCTGCAACCGCAGGGTTCGGCCCTCAACCTCGACAACGCTCGGTTCGATCTCGGCATTGAACGACTCAGCAAGCTCGCGAATTGCCTCCACGTGCATCTTGGCCTCCTGGGATGTGCTGATACCGGACTGGATAGCCCACAAACCGCCCATCGCAGCGAAGTCAAGCGCCATAGCCTGCGTACTCGATGTTGGGTCCAGCAGGATCGCGCCGAGCAGGGCTGCGGCGCCAATGATCTTCCGCGTCAATGCCTTGTTCTTCATTCTCTTATAGGCCAGGACCTCTTGGTAGCTGAACTTTCGCCAGTTCTGGTACGGACCCTCCATTTCCATGTAGAAGTTCGCATAGTGCTGGTCCAGGGTGTCAACAAAGAGATCCTCCCGCGCCTTGATCCTGGCCACTCGATCCATCATTGGATCGTCAACGGACGGTAACCGTTCAAGCTCTATTCGCCCACGCTGGCTGATGCTCAAATAGCCCGCGTAGGGAACCGGCGCGAGGTCGGCCGCGAAGCGCATACGGGCAACCTGCCGGATCTCGTTGAGATCCTGAGGATCGAGCCTGGAGCGCTTTTTCAGGAGATCGTTGGCAACCTCTGTGTAGATGTTCTGAAATGCGTCGCGGTTTTGCACGGCGTTCTTCGCATATACGGCCGAATCCGCCTCCTGCTTGTAGGTGCGATCCAACCACTCTCGGCCGGTTGAGTCGACGGCATGCACCCAGACGACCAATTCGTAACCGTTCGACTCGATGATCTCGCCCGAAACGGTGATGTCCGTGAGGTGCTCGGTCGACGGCAGGGACCGTACCGCACCCCAGTGACCGCTCTCTTGCAGAGTCTCCTTGAGGTGGATGGCAATGAAGTGGCCCTCTGCCTGACGGACTGCCTCGAAAACGACCTGATATTCCTCCTCAAGGTCCTCCGGGGTAACCCCAGGGTCGAACACCGCGATGCCGACGTCAAGCAGTTGATGCTGAGGGATTTCAGTCTGCACCTGTACGAGCTGGACCGGCTTGATAGGGGGACGTGGACCGGAGACGCAGCCGGCGGTCAACACCGCAAGCACAAGTGGCAACCACCGAAAGCCGCGAGGCATCATCTACCCCCCTCAATCGACCGCTTGTAGGCCCGATATTCTTCCCACAGCCTTTCCCTCAGTTCGGGATCCTCTTCGTTGACTGCCGCTTCTCGCAGTTGCCGTGCAACGATGTCGTCGCCACTCCCGTCGCCGACGTCTCCAGGTACCCGATCGCTCTTTTCACCTTCCGGTATACCTCCACCCCCGACGGCGCCGCCGGAATCAGACCCGGCCTCGGCCTCTTCGCCACTTGCACCGCTAGAGGCACCATTTTCGTTCTCACCCGACCCGCCCCCGCTTCGCGTCGGTTTTTCCGATGCCTGACGAGACGCCGCTCGTTGCTCGGCATTGATCAGCTGATCGAACTCTCCGAGGGCCTTTTGCAGACGCTCATCCGCCGCCGAACTCCGTTCGCCTGCGGTTGACGGCCCTGAAGCAGTAGTTCCACCTGTTGATCCGTGAGACGTTTGTGAACCATCCTCACCTTGCGCCCCGGCTTGGCAGTCTGCCCCACCCTCGGCGCCCTCGGACTGAGATGAACCGCTGGCCTGCCCACTACCTTGAGACCCTTCACCGCCTCCGCCCCCTTCGCCCGAACCCTCTGAACCCTGCCCACCGGAATTCGGCGTGGCAAGAGGTTCGGGCGCCTGCGGTTCAAGCGGCTCCGGCGCCGGAGGAATGGCGCTCGACGAAGAGCACCCGCCCAGACCGACGAGGGCAAGTGCCAAAACCAGGATCAACAAAGTTAGAATTCGATCATTCACGACAATACCTCGGACAGCATAACCGAAACGGGATTCCGGACAAGAACGACTCCTCAGTTCCTTGGAAAACCGGTCCGAAACCGCGCATAAGATTGACGGGCCCCGAGGACCGGTTTTCCACAATTCCACAGCTCCGACGACGACGGGGGAAAACATCTGTCCCCTTATCTTGCTTCCATCTCAGCTACCATAGGCCGCATGGCAACGAAGCGACGACTCGACGTCATCGTCACCGAACGCGGCCTGGCCCCTTCACGGGCCAGGGCTCAGGCGTTGATCATGGCGGGCAAGGTACGGGTCAACGAGCAGGTGGTCACCAAGGCGGGCGCCCAGACCGACGACGGTGCGACAGTTGAGGTTGATCAGGCGGATCATCCGTGGGTGGGGCGAGGCGCACTGAAGCTCATCGCGGCCCTTGAGGCCGTTCCCATCGACCCTTCGGGGCTGGATTGTCTGGACGTCGGCGCTTCCACCGGTGGGTTCACCCACCTTCTGCTGGATCGAGGGGCGACCAGAGTGATCGCCCTGGACGTCGGTCGTAATCAGCTGGATTGGCGACTCAGGTCGGATGATCGGGTCATCGTGATGGAGGGGGTCAACGCGCGTCATCTGGGTCCTGAGGATCTGCCATTTCCTGTCCAGTTGATCACGATGGACCTCAGTTTCATTTCCCTTCGTCTGGTTGTGCCCGCCGTTTTGCCCTTTCTCGAAGATGGCGGACATCTTGTATGCCTGGTCAAACCTCAGTTCGAAGCGGGACGTGACCAGGTGGGCAGGGGCGGCATCGTTCGAGATGAGGCGGTTCGGCGCCGAGTGATCGACGAGGTGGTTGAGCATCTCAAGGGTCTGGGATTGATTCAAGTTACGGTGATATCCTCTCCAATAGAAGGCCGGAAGGGCAACCGCGAGGAACTCGCGGTGTTCCTGAAGCCGAATCCGAAATAGTGAGGGACTGACAGCTGAGCTACTTGCAAAATTCGTTACGGCACGATGCAGGGCAGGAGCCCCACGATCCAAAACGCTGCCCCAGCAGTTCAGGTGGCTTCTTTCTTCGTGCCTTTTTGTGCCTCTTTGTGGCTATTTCTTGAATTTTGCAAGCGGCTCAGCTGATAGCAACCTGGCGAAGCCGGGTTAGGAGCTACAATGAGTAACGAAATGACAGTCAGTTTTCCCGGTGGCAAGAAGGTGTTTGCCAACTACAACGGGTTTGAAATTGCCACCGACCAAGACATTGACTCCGGCGGTGAGGCTTTGGCGCCTGAGCCCTACGACCTCTTCCTGGCGTCTCTGGCCACCTGTGCCGGGATCTACATCCTGGGGTTTTGCCAGAGACGTAAACTACCGGTCGAAGACATCACCATGACCCAGAGTTGGGAGCGTGATCCCGAAACCCGCCGCATGGCCACGATCAAAATTACCGTTGAAACGCCTTCAGGATTCCCCGAGAAGTACCACAAGGCCCTCGAGCGCTCAGTTCACCAGTGTGCGGTCAAGAAAACCATCCTCGATCCACCGGATTTTGTGGTGGAGGCCCGGGGACGCTTCGCGTCCAAGAGTTCAAGATAACAAAAGGGGCACGCATCGGCGTGCCCCTTGAAAATTCTGTGGATGTGGTTACTCGTCGTCGTCTTCTTCGAGGTTGGCGGCGGCGATGACCTTCTCCCGGAACTGCTTCGGTACTTCGACGTAGCCGGTCATTTCCATGTGGAAATCACCGCGTCCGCCGGTGATGGAGCGAAGCGTCGGCGCGTAGGTCAGCATCTCGGCCAAGGGAACGTTCGCCTTGATGGTCGTTGTTCCGTCTTCGGTGTCCATGCCCTGCAGACGGCCGCGGCGTGAGTTGAGATCACCCATCACGTCGCCCATGGCG